>Ga0247782_1000223_pt1 | contig 62885 bp, 46 predicted proteins | sample UWRJL019104C5_FD_179928 | JGI IMG/M metagenome (GOLD analysis project Ga0247782, IMG submission 179928) | Plant litter microbial communities from Arlington Agricultural Research Station in Wisconsin, United States - UWRJ-L019-104C-5 | ecosystem: Environmental > Terrestrial > Plant litter >... | reverse complement strand
TTTTCCTCTTCAATAACCCGCCGTTCCTAAGTAGCTCCATACACGTAACGCTTTCCAGACTCATCCGGTAAAGTTTCCCAACCATGCTGCGACCCAGACTAGGTCTCAGGCCAGGCCTCAGGCCCTACCTAGGTATATAGATAAATACCAACACAGATAGCAGATGTGGTGGAGCAGCAACCGTAGATAAAGAGCCTTGGTGACCATATGGGAAGATCCAAGCGGTTTTTTACTTTTCAAAACAATAGCAATGTGCTGTCTAAGTTAGGTACCTACCAACACTGTGTATACGATTCCTTTTTTATTTTTAATTTATTTTTGAGAGTTAGTGTCGCCCATTGTCTCCCATATAATCGGCGGCTTGCGTTTGTCCATCTTACTAGGTTCGGTACCTCTCTGACAGGCATCAAGCCACAACCCTTCTTTTCACAAAACATGCAGATATGGCTTTCCGTCAATCTTGTCATTACAACATTAGAGTGACACGAGACAAACACAAGACACAAAAGGCTTGAAATGTCTTATCAATCAATTTATTTGTTGAATGGCGAAACACTACATGTGGCGCGGTCTCTTCTACCTTGTCGTATGTATGTGTCAAGTATTTTCAGCCAGTTCTTTTCTCTCTCGATCGCGTGCTCCCGATAGGCTGATCGATCTACTGACTGACCGGCCAACCAACCCAGGTTAGCCGGCCAGCCCTTTTTATCAAACCGTTACTTATAGCCTGAGCCTTCTGTCGGTGAGTGTGAAAGCGGTACTCGTAACGTAACCCATGACGCCTGTGCAATGCAAATCGACGACTAACCCGTTGCGTGTGTAAATCATGTTCCGACGTAGAATGACCCTCTAGTAGTTGTTGTTTCTTCTTTCCCCTCTTGTCGTGTCATATCTGCCGAGATTACGAAACAGGGTTTCTCCTTCTCGGGAGGTCTCAGTTATATGTCCGCGACAAGTTCCGCAGATACCAATCGACCAGTTTCCGTCCCACCTTGGCCTCTGAAATGTGTATTAGATCCTACAGATCTTGTGTTAGTGTTTGTTGCGCACGAAAAAGCTTGTCTCATGCATTGGTCAGGAGCGGAAAAGCTTGACAAGCTTGGCCTGGGAAAGGGTTGGGGATAGTTGGAGACGAAGTTGCACTCACTCCTTGCAGTGCGTAATCTAAATCGCTGACGTTCACCCACTCGCCATCCAGCAGCCCCTGGTCGGCCCAGCGAAGCTGCTTAGTTCGCTGCTTGTTCACCAACAGCAGAGAGCGCAGCTCTTCCGGTTGTACCTCTAGGAAACCTGCGAGCTTCTTAAGGTCCATGGTCGTGTAGAGGCGCAAGTAGGACTTGACGGTGGGGCTGAACATATTGGTCTTAACTTCGTCCATGAAGATGGACAGGTGGTGGTCAATGGGGTCGACGTTGGCCTCCGGGTTATCGAAGTCGGGGGGAGTCGGGGAGATGAACTTGGGGCAAGCAGCCCGGAAGAGTTCCTCGAAGATAGGGAGGGAGTCGGGTCCTCCACGCTGCAGCTTGAGGAGCTGGTCTCCGTACTTCTCCCGCAGAGCGGTGTGGATGGTGTCATCCAGGCGCGTGGGGTGGAAGGCGACGCAGATGGCAATGAGGGCGTACATCTGGTCGTTCTTCTTGGTAATGGAGTCATACTGGGCGTTCTTCTGGAAGTTCTTGGTCCGTGAAACGTAGACGAGGATGTGGCTGAACATGCGGATGGCATCAGCGTACCGGTGCATCATCATGTAGGAGAAGCCCACGTAGTAGTACGTGGTGAAGTGGGCGGCCATGACACGGGCGAACATGGCCTTCTTGTTGAGCTCGATATCATCGAGGGTCTTGAGCGCGAGGCTAAAGTCGCCCAGCAGGCAGTGAACACGAAGAAGACCGATGATGGAGAAGTAGCCAAGCATACGGTACAGCGTCTTATTGCCGTACTCGCCAGCGACAGCAGTAGGGTCCTCGTTTCGCTTCATGGCAGCCAGCTGTTCGGAGATCTGTGACCGTTGAATGAGCGAGTAAAGAACGTTCAGCACACTGTAGCAGCCCCAAGTGTTCGGGTTCTCGCGCAGGATCTGTCTCTCCTCCTCATTGTCTCTTGCTTGACGAGCGATCCGGAGTCGGTAAGAAGAGAACGAATTAAATTGATATATGAACTCATCAATCACATCCCATGCCCAGTAGTGCTACTCAGAAAACCTGTCAGTATATCAATCAAGTTATGAAAGAGCAGCAGAGTCGAAGAAGGACCTCCGGAGGGGGGAGAGGCGAAGATGGCAACTAACGGAAGGAGGCTCTAGGTCGACAGGGCCGTCGGAATTGAGGATGAAATGGAAAAGGTTGCAGTAAGCATCGTAACTCTGGAACTTAACCTCCAAGGGGGCGGAGAAATCAAGAGGTTGGGCGGCGGCAGCGAGTCTTGATTGAATATCATCGGTCTGTTGAGCCATGGTCATGGAGCTGACGCGCTCCAAGTCCTCCATGCCGTCTTCATACTGGACCTGCTCCTTGTAGTCGGCAACAAGGGCCTCCTCCTCGACATCGCTGTCGTCTTCCATAGCGCGCACGGGCGCCGCACCGTTTCGAAGACCGCTCATCGTGAAGTGACTGTATGATTTCGAATTGACAGGGTAGTCACGATGAAGGCCGAGAGGAGAGGTGGATGTGGATGGCTCTCAAGGGCGATTTCGCTTCCACTCGTATCGCACTCAACGCGGCGGGGCTGCGTCGATAAATTTTCGATAGTTGGGGACCAAGAACACAGGGACACTAAGAACCCGAAGTTTTAGCGAATTAGGGTTGGTCCAAATGTCCAGAGAGATTGCACCTCACCTCATGCTTATCAGCTTATCGATAGGTGACTTATTAGCGGGATGGCGGGGTAACCCAGAAATGTTTCCTCAGCAAAGACTCTTCCGACGGTTGTCGCAGCACTGCCCCGCCAATCGTGTCGCAGATGAGCATACCTGAGAGCAAATAGAGACTAGAGTTGAATGATTACTGAATAACTAATATATAAAAAGCGCATAGGTTCAAGGGAAGAAGAACCTTGGCAGGCAAGCTTACGTTAGCAAAGACGATCTCATATTTACTAACTTAACCAAGATATGCAGTTGCCCCAAGTGGCATTTCCAACTTACTTCTAGGGTAGGTAGCAAAAAGTAGCATCGCAACGTCTCAACTGAGAGCCACCTATGAATCATTCTGCATCACGCGCGTATTAGTCACCTATTGGCCAAAAGTATCCGCTTCTTGCATTACCTCAGGCTTAGCGGTGCAACAATATATCTTTATATATTCCCATATCTCTGCCGGAGCTTAGTGAGACACGTACCGACAAGCGATCGCAAAGGTTCCGCTCCTTTCTAAATTCTAGAAAGCCGCCAAGATGCCTGTGGTTACGCCAGATAAACTAGCTAGCCTACAACAGCACTCAGACGATGTGCGAAACGTGAGTACCCTCCGATAATGCCCCAATTTCTTCCCCTTTGATTTATACAAAAAGACTTACAACAAGATACAAGATCTGTATCCTCGCCCACGTCGATCATGGCAAAACTTCACTTACAGATGCTTTACTTGCCACAAATGGCATCATCTCACCTAAACTTGCCGGCAAAATCCGCTACCTGGATTCACGGCCAGATGAGCAAATTCGCGGAATTACCATGGAGTCATCTGCTATTTCGCTATATTTCTCCATGATGCGAAGATCTGCACCCGATGCGGCGGCGGAACCGAAAGAGTATCTTATAAACTTGATCGACTCACCCGGTCATATCGATTTCAGCAGTGAGGTATCGACTGCTTCACGCCTATGCGACGGAGCTTGTGTTCTAGTGGACGCTGTGGAAGGTGTCTGCAGTCAGACAGTTACGGTGCTACGACAAACATGGGTCGAGAAGTTGAAGCCCTTACTTGTTATAAATAAGATCGACCGTCTTGTAACGGAGTTGAAGATGACACCAGGAGAGGCTTATATTCACCTCAGCAAGCTTCTGGAGCAGGTTAATGCGGTCCTAGGAAGTTTCTTCCAGGGTGAGCGCATGGAGGAGGACCTAAACTGGAGGGAACGCATGGATGAACGAGTAGCCGCAGCGGCAGCGAAAGGATCCAAAACCGACGATATTGAGATCGATGCTGATCATCTGCAATTTGAGGAAAGAGACGACGAGGAGCTATATTTCGCCCCGGAAAAGAACAATGTTATATTTAGCAGCGCTGTTGACGGCTGGGCCTTCACGGTTCGGCAATTCGCTAGTCTATACGAAAAGAAGCTAGGGATAAAGCGAAACATAATGGAAAAGGTACTATGGGGAGACTTTTACCTCGACCCAAAGACGAAGAAGGTTTTAGGACGAAAACACTTGAAAGGGCGGAGTCTTAAGCCCATGTTTGTCCAACTTGTGCTCGACCAAGTATGGGCCGTCTACCAAGCGACGATGGGAGGTGACCACGGAAAGGGGTAGGTTTCCCTGTCCTAAACTGCATTTATAAACTATCCCGGTTTGCTAACCCGACTTTCTAGTGATCCGGTTTTACTCGAAAAGATCACCAAATCTTTAAATATCACAGTACCACCTCATATTGCTCGGGCCCGAGATCCTCGTCTACTGATGACGACAATATTTTCATCATGGTTGCCTCTGTCAACTGCTTTACTCGTCTCTGTTGTTGAATCACTACCGTCCCCGAAAGTAGCACAGGCGGAGCGGCTACCAGATCTCGTGGAGGACTCTCCGGGCTCAGAGCATGTCGATCCCAAGGTCAAGGATGCTATGGTCAACTTCAAAGCTTCGAAGTCTGACCCCGTAGTGGCTTATGTCAGCAAAATGGTGTCTATACCCGAAAGCGAACTGCCTGAGAATAAGCGACGAGGAGTTGGTCAGCTTAGCGCCGAAGAAGCCAGGGAGCTTGCGAGGAGGAAACGAGCTGAGTTTGCACAGGCACAGAAAGCTGAATCTGGTGGCCAAGAAGATATGACGACAGCTCTAAATGAAGTGTCACTAGATGATTTCGTGTCTCAGGCGGAGGAGAAACAAGTCGAGGTAGAACATCTAATAGGTTTCGCTAGGATATACTCGGGAACTCTCTCCGTTGGCGACTCTCTGTACGTATTAGCGCCCAAGTTCTCTCCTGCTAACCCTCACGCGGCACCAGAGCCCCAGAAGGTGACGGTAACGTCTCTCTACATGCTCATGGGTCGAAATTTGGAATCCTTAAACTCGGTACCGGCTGGTGTCGTATTTGGTATTGGCGGTCTCGAAGGGCATATTCTGAAGTCAGGTACTCTGTGTAGCCAGCTTGAGGGAGCCGTCAACCTAGCTGGAGTCAACATAGTGGGCAAGCCCATCGTGCGTGTTGCTCTCGAGCCGGTGAATCCTGCCGATCTCGACAAGATGATCGACGGATTGAAGCTCCTTGTGCAGAGTGACCCGTGTGCAGAATACGAACAGTTTCAGAGTGGGGAGCACGTTCTTCTCACGGCTGGCGAATTACATCTCGAGCGCTGCTTGACGGATCTCAAGGAACGGTTCGCAAGATGTGAAATACAGGCAGGCGCCCCTATTGTACCGTACCGAGAAACGATCGTGCGAGCCGAAGAGATGCGTCCGCCAGCCAACAAAGAATTAGGGAGAGGAGTGGTGGTTAGCGTCACAAGCTCAACGCAAGTGAGCGTCACAGTGCGGGCCAGACCTCTACCTCAAAACGTCACCGAATTCCTTCTGAAGAATGCCACTTCCATAAAACAGGCTTATTCAGAACAACATGAGGTGGAAGAGAATGGAAACAACAAAGATGAACTTGAGGATCAACAGGCCGTCGAAGTTGATGAGGAGGTCGTCAAGAGCAAAGCCTTATCGATTGACGAACTGAAGAAGCAACTTCAAGAGGTTCTCGAAGGTGGCAAAGGCCGTGAAGTGTGGAAAGATGTGATCGATAAAATTGTCGCATTCGGACCTCGGCGTATTGGCCCAAACCTGCTCATCGATGCTACAAAAGAGGGTCTCTTCCCCAAGGTTTTCTCAGGAGAGAAGGTGCCGGGAGACACACCAGAGGTCGGGGAAGCTCTTCACGCTTCTCATCTCTGTGACAAAGTCACATATGCATTCCAGCTTGCCATGAGCCAGGGCCCGCTATGCCACGAACCTGTCCAGGGAGTTGCTGTTGTCCTTGAAGACGTTTCTGTAACGGCTACAGAAGAAGACGCGTCAGCCCGCGATCGTCTGGGCAGACTAACGGGTGAGACTATAAAGACGGTGCAACAAGCCATCCGGCAAGGTTTCTTGGACTGGTCTCCGCGACTCATGCTTGCCATGTACTCGTGTGAGATCCAAGCTAGCAGTGAGTCGCCCTTTTCCCCTTCGCCAAACCTTGAGAACATAGGCAATTAACTCAACTCTCCACAACAGCTGAGGTTTTAGGTCGCGTTTACGACGTCCTAACACGTCGCCGCGGACGCGTACTGTCTGAGCAAATGAAAGAAGGCACGCCCTTCTTCACGATCCAATCTCTGCTCCCTGTGGCGGAATCTTTCGGTTTTGCAGACGAAATGCGCAAGCGCACATCTGGTGCCGCGCAACCGCAGCTCATCTTCGCCGGTTTCGAGGTCCTGGACGAGGATCCCTTCTGGGTACCCTTCACGGAAGACGATCTCGAGGATCTCGGTGAGCTTGCGGATAAGGAGAATGTAGCGAAGCGGTACATGGATGGTGTGAGGCGCAAGAAGGGCCTGCTTGTGGAGGGTCGTCAGCAGCGTGTTGCGGCTGAGAAGCAGAAGACGCTTAAACGGTAATGAGAAGTGGCGAGTTTTGGTGAAGGATATGGTGGTATGCATGGATGAAACTACAGGGCGATGCTTCAAGTTCGTTGGAAGTTGAGAACTATGGGGGAATTGGAGATATCGAGCTAGACGTCCCAATCAATCCCTACTAGTAGGCTGTGTTTGGCATTCAAGGCTTATCTTCTGATGATATACAATAGACGATGATAGGTATTCAATATATTTGTTTGCCGCACAGGAAACTTCGGCAGGACATAGAGAGAGTCTATTCGTTGCACAATTTGAAGAACTGAGCCTCATACCAGCAAAACATCACATGAACCTAGTCGTAGCATCTAGTGTGACGAGGGTTTAATATGATGGATGAACCATTTCGATTAGTGGCGTTCCTCATTGGCCCCAGCCCCCGTCTATCCAACCAAAATAATATATACAAAGACCTCTCTATCTAGTAAATGTAGCACCAAAGCTACAAGACGGAGGCAGAGATCATCTTCCGTCATGAGTACTTAAGTTCCTTTATAATGTTTCTCTCTTACTTTGCTGATTGGTCACTGGCGGTGCTAACGCTGATGTTTCACGACCTCCTCAGCCAGTCGCTGACGAAGCCAATTAGGCACGAAAGCCTTCACCTTGACGATGCCAGTCCTCCCCGTATCCCCGTCTCGTTCACCGTCCGCTCCGTTCGCATCCTTGTCTTTACTGGGCTGGATCATGAACTCGGCCGTGGGATCATACTCCAAGGTGGCGGTATCGTTCGGGACCACGAGATCGGTCATAAGCTGCACGCGACAAAGCGCCAGCCCTATATTTCCTACACCCGATAAAAAGGTTCCCGTGCTCCGGCCCTTTTTGCCGTACCGGCCGATCGTCAGGCCGTTTAAGTTACCTCCTCCGCTACTTCCGCTCCCATTCCCACTCCCACCATTACCTGCGGACGTCGGCGGTGTTCCGGAGGGATCGTATTGAAGAACATCGGGAACAGGCTCACCCTCGCCGTACAAGACACAAGGCAAGATCCTCTTGCGCACCACTCCCCTGTGTCGCGTCCGGATCGTCAGCTCCTGCCCCACATAGCAGCCCTTCCGGAAGTCGATCCCGCCCATCATGTCCATGTTGCTTTCCTGCGGGAGCGCCTGCGCGGGAACTATCTCGGCGCTACCCTCGGCTACGCCGAGGAGATAGCGGCGGATGCGGTAGGCGGTTTCGTCTGTGCGTTGATTTTCTTGTTGTTGCTGCTGGGGGAATTGAGGGAAATTGGGTGCCAGCGCGCCCACGTCGAGATTCGTCCCCCGGCTGAGCACGCGATAGCCCATCCCTGAAGCTCGCAGGTCAGGCACTATGATCGTGCCGTTGTCGCCTAAAATTTGCAGCGTAGATGTAGAAGCAGTCGTAGATATCCCTGATGCACTCCCGTTCCCATCGTCCCACACCTGCCAGACGCTCATCTCGTCTTCATCCACGGCACGCAGGGCGATCTTGCTGCGCAGCTTGTACCGCTTTAGATGCTTCAGAAGAGCGGTAGCTTGTTCCGTGTCAACCTCGATTAGGAAATGTGGTTCCTGGCTGTTTCCTCCTGACGAGGCCGGGATGGGATAGATGAACACATCGTGAAGCACCCTGCCCAACGCGTTCAGAAACCCGCAGTAGTACCAGTGCTGCGATCGCTCGGTCGCTCGTCCGCTACCATTTACGTTGCCGTTCCTGATTCCCTCGCCTTCGATTGATGTTGTCGTGAGACCCTGTAGAAAATGTGGGGCGTCGATGCCGGAGACGGAGAGGAGTCGTCGCGTTGTCAGGCGCGCGTGGCCCGTCGGCGGTGGTGGGGGAGGAGGCGGTGGCGGCGTAGTAGTTGTGCTACTTGTATGTGTACCGCGGAGGGAGGAACTCGATGTGAAAGTTCGTCGCTGTCGGCGCTTCTGTGGTTGAGATGCGGTTCGCAATCGTTGGTCTTGCGAGAGGCACGATGTGCAGATGAAGAGACTTCGGGAGCTACTACATCTCGAAGACAGATTCCTCAGGCCCCACCTCGGTGCGCTGCGAGGTAGAGCTTGCATCCTGGATCTTTGCGCTCGTTATGGAGGAGATGCTTTGCGAGTTCACGGCAATTGGGCAAGCTGATGTTTCTCGTATTGACGTGGGTTGATGTATAAGTACATACGTAGTGAGGTGCTGCGGAATGTATCCGAAGCTAAGCTAAAACTTTTTTCCTTACTGAGGGACGGGATGATGTAATTTTGGGTAACGTGCCGCTGAGACACCGTACCCACCTCTAACCTAGTGAAGGTCTTGGCATCCCAGAATGCCAAGAAACTAACGTTTTAGACCCATGGCCCCGGGATTTCTAGTACGTCCCTCTGATAGAGACGTAGAAACTACTGGCGCATTTAATATGATATCTCTCTACAAGTCGTAGACTAAGTTGTACCTCTGGTTGGTCTTGGTGTTATAGATCAACCCCAGAGCTGTTATAGAAGAGCACAGAATTAGAGAATATGAAAGTGCGATTATTAATTACTACTTTCTTTTCCCAGGTAATCTAATTACCGGCTGTCTTCAAATTGCTCGAAATGCTTAACAATAAATCCCTTTCCATTGTAGGAGGCCTTGGACTTTGCGAGGCCGTCTCCGGTTCACGGGTTTCCCGATAGAAAATTACTGGGCGCCATACGGTAGCGTCCTATTACCGCACAGAGTAACGAGGTTATTTCCAACTTCGAGATGTCATCGTGCGTACGGGGCTACGTGTTCTAGGACGAAACCAAAGTGACAATAGGCTGAGGCACTATAAGCGGGGGTAAGTACGTATTTCTGGAGTTGATTTGTTCAAAGATTGGTTTCTTACTGTGACCTGACAACACAGTCCCTCTTTCTGCTCTCTGTTGCTCCTCATCGTTATACTGGGGGTTCAAGGGACACTCTAGCATTATGATTTTGTTAGTACAATTACCACGGACTGCAAAACCACGGGCGGCGTTTTAGAATACTCACCTTTTGGAACCCGGTATCTTTGTACAATCCACCCTACCGGCACCAGTACCACTGTTGTGAGCAGAGACGACAAGGCAATGATTGCAGTAGGCGGCCAGGTTGACGGTAATTGTGTAGAGGAGTCCATTTACCTAGCTGCAAAGAGAGGATATTAGACAGGGAATGAGAAAGCAAACAGTGAGTTATAGAGAGTTAAGATGGAAGTAGGGTGGCGCTAGAGCTGGAAGCATATGGCAGATTCAAAGTCCAGGGTTATTCTGCATAGTTTATATATATGATAACTTCTCATAACCGTAAGAACCTGAGGTTGCAACAAGACTGGCCGTGCAGGCTCCTTTCGACACCGTATTATTCGCTTGGGGACTATCCACTAGCTAGCGCCCAATGAGAAGTCAAATTTCTCTTTAGGCTGAATTGGGATTCAAGTGATGTTTTCCCAAACGAGATCTTCTGGTACGATCTGCCTCTTAGGGTCTACCTTGCGGAGTGGGATGCAGGAGGGCGATGCAACTCTTATAAACTGACTCATACTTAGGATAGCTTGACATATATTGGGATGAATGTCTCAGGATAGGAAGGTTAAAGCATCCCTCGTCATTGACTAACCACGGGACCTTTGCCTACCGAAACTCTCCGGTCAGGCAACTTCAGTAATTACGTATGTGCTAGAACACATACTACCTAATAGGCATATCGAATAATTTTCAGATGGTTTATTTGGAATATACTACCAGCAGCAACGTACCTAGCCTAGGTAGTCTTACAGGATGCTGCCTGATTTACTATGCGCAAAATCATGCGCATTCATCACTATTCTACATGGGCATAGGAGGTCGAATAACGCCGGATAGACTATGTGCCCAGGAGGTGTTTAAGACGCCCTCGGGTCTAATGGCCGTGTATTACCGTCATCCGCCATGGCTGCCACTTCGCCATGGACTGTCGCCGTTCTAACGGCCCTTTACCTAGCCAATAGCCTTCGTTACCTGCGGCTACTATGCGCGTCTCACCCTGATTAGTATCTTCCTCTTTGGTGGGCTTGCTGTCATAGTATACCTGGAGTTCATTCAGATTTTGTGTATTTCACCGATACGATGTCAGTCGGTTTGTATAGCACTCTACTGAGCCCGTAATCGAAGCCTTCTGCGAACGCTAATTGACTGCACGTTTCCATTTACCACGTCGAGATTGTTTGTTATGGTCATAGGTTCAAATGCCTCATTAGATATTTCCTTGTCCTCATGTCGGTTTTGTCCCTGCTGCGTATTTTATTCTAAGATCAGCACAAAAGATAATACTTATCACCGCAACTGTTGTAAATACCCCTGGAAGGCCTCCTGCAAAACGAACACATGCTACAAATTCTCTTGTTTGTTTACCGGTTTATGCGTCACTATTTTAAGGCCTATGAACATGTGGTGTATATGACGCGCGTCTGATCCCTCTAATACATTGGACTTCTTTCTTAATACCTGGCTATGCAAGCATATTGTGTCGGTCTCGCTCTGGGCCTTGTAGCGTGGTCAATGGAGCGTATTGGCAGTACCGGACCATCACCGCTCCGTGCTCTGTTGCATTATGTTGCCCCTAAACAAGCAAAGGGAGACACATACAAAGGACTACGTAAGTTAGGGGACATGGTTGTGTCTAAGGTCCAAGTCACAGTTGTGCAAAGGTTGGGGCTTTTGGAGCCGCAAGGCTTCGGATGTTCGGGTGGGCTGCAAGTTGCAGCTATGCCACTTCGGGAATAGGGATACCCGCCCCGGCGACTGCTTCTTCCAGTAGCATCGCTAGACGAAGCGTTGTGATGGATGATCGGGGTCTATAGGCGGACTGAACTATGGTCTACTTGATCTCCTCACGTATAAAAGGGGTACTGCTCACCCACTAATACCTACCACCTATACTTGATAAATCTCCTTAGGTGCTTACACCAAGGATATCTGGGGTCATTCTACATGACTGGATTGCAGGAGTGTACTGATTTAATTACACTATTTGTAATCGCCACGCTTGACTGCGAGAAGTTGGAGAGAAGGAAGTCTTAAAATGGGGATAGTAGGCATCTATTCCCTTGCGGAAATTATATAGTAGGGCAGGATTAGATAATTTACATGGTGAATCGAGCTAAATGAATATTTCACAGGCCCGTTGCCCTGGCTCTGCACGTTCTCCAACCGTAAGGACAGACACACAAGGAGTCAAACTCGGGTTTCAGCGCTAGAGAAGTGGGGGGTGGGTGATGTGCATGACACGTGACATGGCCTCTGTCTAAGTGGGGTCTGGAGGGTACAAGTATGTCCTCGATCCTCAGAGGTCTTGTAATAGGAATGGTAGTTACAGTCACACATTTGGAGCTGCTAACACTGCCTTGGCCTGTGGAGGGAGACAAATCTAGTGTTCGACGTTTGCGTTCATCCCGCCCTATATTATCCTATACATGCCTATGAACCGTTTCCCTATATATAGCCGCCCTTTTAAAATCTGTCGTGGTTATCTAAATGTACTGTCTAGTTCGTAGCCTCGTCATGGGTGGTGGAAGGTACATCGAGCGATGTGTCGAGTGATTGAGCAACCAAGGTAGAAGCCGAGTCAGTTTCTATTGTCCACGGTCAGCACTGCCCAAAACGAGTGCGGCTATACATAGATTTGTTTTCTTTACCTTCACTAGGAGGCACGTCTCCCATCTCTAATTCGTGTTGTTCATCATTACGGTGCTGATGGTTTAAAGATCGGTCTAAGATCATGCACATATTAGGCCAATGTACTTTTGAACCTTGTTAAAACATAGAAGTGCGGGCCTCACCCCTAGAGACCCAGTACCTCTGGACAAGCCATCCGACCGGTGTTAGCGTTACTGTTGTGAGTAGAGTTGCCAAGGCAACAATGGTGGTAGGCGGCCAGCTTGACTGCAACTGCAAGGAGGCGTCCATTGGTCTTGACATAAAGCTATGTAAATTTAAAGGCAGGAACTAGGTAAACAACAAGTTTTTAAGACGATAGAGTAAGAAAACTGTTACAAGCCTAGACATTATGAAAAGCCCTCCTATTAAATAACGATTAATTTTATGCTTACTTCCATGTGCTAGACCTTTGCTATCTTTTATAAACTACTAGTATCCGAACCGAAGAAACAGCTGATTGCCTTGACAAGGACATATTTTGACCTAAGATGTTGATTGGCTGCATAAGAACCCCACAATATGTAAGAGCTTCTGCCAAGGGGACTTGGTCCCATAATTAAATGCATCTACCCAATCAAGCAGACCCACTACAGCTAGGTGCCTTGACAAGGACATATTTTGACTTAAGCTGGTGATTGGCTGGCCTACGTATAAACTCCACAATATGTAAGGGCTTCTGCCCAAGGGGACCTGGTCCCACATTCCCTACCAATCAAGCGTGTCATTTGAAGGGAAACAGGGCGCCTTGTTGCACCACCACCACCACCACCGCCGCCACATTACAAGAGAACTCCATGACGCAAGATCTGTACCACCACTCCGTATTGTTTAAGGTCAGACAGACATGCTGCGTATAACTGTTCTATTTGCTAAAGATCTACGGATGAGGACGTAAAAAAGAAAAATTTTTACAATACAGGCCATTGTAGGATTTCCTTATTACAGGAGGGCATGTCAGGTGACTACAGGTTAATGATGAATGGGCTTAATGGGCTCAGTCTTTCTATGAGGCCATTTGCATGAGGCATGCGTGGCTCTGATTGGGTGCATCCTGCACTATTGACCTGCCTGTTTAGACCATTAGCTACGGTGGGCTAGGGCGTCTTTCCTCCTGTCAAGTGCCTACGTCTTAAAGCACACTTGCACATAGGTATTAGTATGCGACAACCTAGGCTTCCAAGTTAAGAGAAGATATTCCTAGATAGGAAGGCTAACAACGAGAAATAAACAGTAGCACCCGCTATACAAGGTTGCATTGTTTCCGTTTTGAACAAACACAGGCATGATATAAAGGCGCTCGCATGCACACGCATTACTCACATTACTCATACCCTTACATCCCATGCTCTCACAAGCCGACACGTGACATTGTGTCTGAGCCTACCAGACCTTAGGCCCAAATGTCTCGCCCGGCTGTAACACTGTCTGCACAGCCTTCCCCTGATAGTCCAGCGTAGTAGTGACCACAGAGTTCCCCCACCACTTCGGCGGATCGATATTATGAATGGTGAAAGCGAAGAAGATGATGATGGTGCCTAGGGCCAAGCCAAGGTCGAGCCCGGCCGAGGTGAGGTAGTTGAGCCTGCTCCACCACTTGAAATGCCGTTTCTTGATCACCACCTGGAAGAGGTAGCCAACAATGCCCCACGACAAGTAGTTTAGCGGCGTGGCGGGCGGGATGGCGCCCGCGCCGCCGAAGATCAAGGGAGCCATCAGGTACTTGGCCGGCGATTGCGGATAGCGCTTCACGGCGAGGTAGATAATGACGGGCGTGGCGGCTCCGATGAGGAAGAAGACCAGGAGCCCCGAGTAGATCTGGCCCGGGGAGAAGACGCGGGATGGGCCGATCAGACCCCAGATGACCGAGGCGGAGAAGAACACGCGGCCGCCTGGGCAGGTGAAGTGATGTGGTTGTGTCACGTCGCAGATGCCTTCAATGTTGGCGAGTGCCAAGTTTAGAACAGCAACTTGGACGAAACATGACACGGACACCGCGACTACTTGTGCCATGTAGATGGTCCTCGGCGGCACCTTCATGTAGTGTCCGAATTTGAGATCGCCCAGGAAGTTGAGCGCTTGGGACCTAGGAAGATTGATGAGTATTAGATACGTACCAACGAGGGGGGCGCCTTACATGGTAATGTAGCCGTAGGTTTTGAAACTATATGTCACATATTAGTCACGGCAAACATTGGTGCTTAAAGCAAAGACAAGTTGACTCACAGCATTAGAGCCAACGGCCTTCCCGGTTGCATGTAGCCGTAAATGAATTCAGTGAGAACATTCAACCCTAGCTCGCGGCCGGTGACTGCAATTATGATACCGATCGGTAGAGAGAATAAGAAGGCTAACGCGACGGCTAACAGGAAGGCCCACCACTGCACATGTCTAAGGTCAGCACTTGCTATCTGATGTGTTACTTAGGTGCAATTCCGGAGCAGATAGGCAGCATATAATGGGACTGTATCCCAAACACAAGGTCTCGTTCTTGACAGCAATGACCTCAAATGTTTCACGCTTGAGTTTTACTTACTGTTAGGTTGGTGGGATAGTATAGAATAGCAAATAGGCTCATTGCGAGGACCTTGACATGATTAGCATTGGGAGAATCATTTCGGAGGTGAGGACATACTGTGACAAAGAGAGTCGTATACCACCACCAGGGCACCTCCTTGTATTTTCGCATGAGTTTCATATGGATGTCGGGCTTTTCATTGGTACTGTTCTTGTATTGAGCCCAGATAGGACCACTGTAGTGTAGAAGGGTGTGAACAATCAGAGCAGCGATGGTGGCAAAAGAAAGACCATAGGCTAAGCTGAAGGTTGTACTTTAGTAAGTAGTTAGCAGGGAAAGGCCTCCGTGGATTGCGTAACGGAAGCGTTACATGCCTGAGGAATAAGGGCGAATAGGAGCTATAGGCTTCTACGTCTAAAGTGAATTCAGAATTTAAAACACGTGACACGTTATAAGGGGCTCCCGTGTTGTCGTAGGTCGAGGCGTCACTCATGGGCAAGAACTGGGAGTACCAGGCGCCGGTATAATGGAGGAATGACGCGAGCCCGAGGAAAAAGACTACGACACCGAGAAGGGTGTTTGCTATTGCGTGCCTAAGCCCATGTTAGTCGATAGTCGTAGGAGATAGGTCGGGGTTGACGAAGAGAATTACCAGGGAGGAACTAGGGGTGAGGCAATATAGCCGGCTACTTGAGTCCAGTCGAAGGTGATGGGGAGCAGTGACAGTCCAGTACTGCCACCGAACAACTGGTTCACGATTGCATTGTTAGGGGCCACCCATGTTGCCACAGCGGTGACACTCAAGAACTGGGCGAGAAACCCCGGGAGAAAGTAGTATGCGCATGATGCGACAGTGACCAGACCGAACCACTTGTATCGCGACATGTTTCCTCCGAAGATGGTCGGGTCTTTGACGACATGCGTCTCATACATGGCGTTCATCAATGAAATAGCGACCAAACTAAAATATTAGACATAAAGGTCAGCATTTATGAGGAGATCTGGGGAGAATTTAATGACGGGCACTTACGTGGTGGGCCATATCATCGCGGCGGGGTATACTGCGTGTCACTGTCAGAGGTCGGCTCTATTGCATTCCTGGAAGCGGACCTACCCAGATACTTTCTCAAGATCCCTGCCATTCCAAACCCGAGGGACTGGGTGGAAACGACAATCAAAAGTTGGAAGATGAGTCCGAAGTCCTGCTTATAAAAGGCGAGCTGTGCTAGGATGACGTCTGTCGCATAGGCCACCGAAAAAGCCACACTGGCCATTACCATAATGACGGCATGCTCCTTCATGTTGAACGGTCCTGGGTTCAGGTCGCATTTTGCTCCGAAGAGACTGATCTGCTTCGCCGGAACAACGGCATACCAAGCCTGGCCTATCACCCAGGCGATGATCTGAGCGACCAAAGGTCCGATACCAATGATAGGAGCGCGCAAGGAGAACAATGTGTTGACGCCGGCACCGAATATTGTCAAAGACAGGCCGATCGTCCACGCGCGAATCGTGTTACATGGCAAGTCTTCATCGAAGTTGCGGACCGCCGCCCGGACCTCCTCGTAGGGAGAATTCTCCTCTTCGTCGACTTTGGCCGAAGCCTCGCTGTCTAGGGACCCAGACCTCACCGAGTCGATATGATGCAGCTCTATATCGCCACTGTGAGGCATGTTTGGGTCGAGCAAGCGCTCGTGCTCTTCACCTTCTTCGTAATCGGCATTGTCTCGGACGCGTTCCCAATCAGAAAGTTCATGGCTCTCGCCGAGATCTCCACCCTTGGAATTATCTTTTCCGCCTACCGCTGCGACATCCTCGTCATCCCAGGGTTGCCCTTCCTTGAGCAGGCTTTCTCTATCCATCGCGACTAGACGTCCTGGCCACCGACGCCCCTAGCTCGCAACTCAAGAGCGGTGGTTCTGACACAGCCTTTGAGTCTTTCAAGTCATAAGCCGAGGCGAAGATGCGTGGCTTAATGCTTTAGTTCGAGTCTGAAATGATGAGCCGAAGCGTTGATGAGATTCTGGAGCGGCAAGCCGTTACCCAAACTCTGGACTGCTACTCTGAAACGCGTCCTGCCCCTGGTCAACAATCCCGATTAAGAGAAATAGGCACTGTGTCAAAAGCGTTAGAGTTGATTCTCCTAAACCCCAGCCTCAGCGTGTCCTGACATGATTATCGGATTGAGTATGCATGCGTGGAGATGCGTGTAGGGCGTCGGCGAAGGTTACGAGTAGGTCGGTAGAGCAGCGTAATCTACCACCACTTAAAACATAGTGGCAGCTTCCAAGCACTAGAATTGGAGCGATCCGTGCTTACCTTACCGTTTTGGGTTAGTTTGTCCCGCATAGCTGTATAGATGTATGCACCTCTTATCTAGTTTGTATTTCCTTATCATTAATAAAGTGGGCCCAGCTCTCACATACAGCCCAGGCAGGTCATTGTCTACCTACATGTAGGTATAGCAGTAGATTGTGGATGGGTAGAAGCAGATACATGTCTAGAATGCCTAACCTAGAACACTGGAAAGGACATGATACTAGAAAGCAAGCACCAAATGGCTTCGGAAAACGTGCTAACGGCGTCACTGGCGCTGGCCAGCAAGCTGGGAAGCAGATAGAAAGGTGCAGCTCGGAGCAACGCTACCTGCGTGATTCGCGACCCCAACGTTGCAATTTTGAGTGGCCAAAGCTTATTGAATGCAAGCTTCGCCCTCCCTATTTGGCTATTCCCAGAAATGAGGGGTCGTCAGCAGCTCATTGCCGTTGTAGCTGTATATTGGCCCCATCCGGGCACCATTCCAGATGCCTTCGTAGTATGGAGGGGTAGTATCTAGCTAGGCACTGAGAGAAATGATAAGAGCCGAGCAAGATCTCTAGTATTCCTGATCCGACATCTACACAACCCCATACGCTAATGTAGCGAATAAGATCTAGCCGTGGATATGCCTATGTACCTAGGTAAGTTTGAACCGGGCTTTCTGTCCTTGTCTGTATGAAATGGCGTTGAAAAGGGTTTGACATATCCCTGTACTCTAGGCATTTGCAGATCCACCTTGGTTATTTGCGGAGGATTACCTACTAGCTATGTATAAAAATCTATATATAGTTTAGTTTGTGATGTCTGGATATAAAAATCTTTTAATCTTTCTTGCAGCGGATCAAATCCCCGCATTGCAGTCCCTAGCTTCGACCGGCGCGTGACGGCTAAGGCAAACTAAATGGAGCTAGGAAAAAGGCCGTTACGGTGCACGATTATGACACTGGAGATACGAGCAAGAGTCTTTGGGATGAGCAAAATTGGTGAAGAGATGATTTACATGCATACGAGGTTTCGCGGAGCGATTTAGGTGTTTGGTGGAGGAACATTGATATCCTCGTTCCATATCTCTGTGTGTGCGACAGTTCAGTTGTTTGCGCAAGAGTTCTCTTGTGTACGCAAGATCCGGAATATGAAGCAGTACCACCCCGACTCCCTATTTCTCTATACCTGTCCCTGATCAGCCTTTGCCTGAAATAGTACCAGCAGAGAAAGACTTCTTTATGTCACTGAAAGGAAATGAGAATGAGTCTCCGCCGGAGTCGTGATGCTATAGAGCTCGTCTTGCTGGATAGTAACTTCATGCTTACCCTTTGTGACCTCGTAAAGGGAAACATTATCTATTCCGATTATTACGGTATCACTTGCCCTCTCTTTAGTATCGAAGCGAAATCGCGAACGCGCAGCGGTTGCTGCAAGTATTGGATCATCGGAACTTACACACTAGAATATACCTATTTTGGTCCTGGATCGGATAATGAAACGAAGAGAAAGCCTTGCCGATCAATATGACCAAGTCGCCTACAGCATGACTGGATGATAGTTATTACGGAGCCAAAGAATCTACGGGACGTCATGTATTCTGGAATGAATACGCCCGGCGCCAATGTTGGTCTTGCTTGGGCGCCCGGGTCGATCGGGTTCGGCTGGACATGGCTTCTAACTCTTCCCTGGCTGGCCTCGTCGCTTGATCGGTCAGCGTGGGAGATCATCCGCTTGGATCCAAGTTTTACCCAGAAAACCCGAACAAGAGCGACTATGCCCAGTTCAACAACAGGCTTGCAGAAACATTAAATGAATCTGAAGTCGAAAAATACAATGCTAGCTACTCCCAACTGACTCCCCCGCTGAGGTTTCTCACACCGGATAACGTGTCAAGGGTACGTATAGATACTAACACTAGGTGGCACGAATCATTCAGTTGTGCCAGTCTTAAAGAGCCAGCTGCTTACGAATGTTTATTTGTCATGAACCTTTAACTCGAGATGCTTCATCGCCTTATTCTTTTCTCCTTCCCTTCCTCGCATGAATGGTATGTCCGCTAGGACACTGAAATTTGCGAACTGCTCCCGGATTGTGCCGGTGCCATTGTCGCTCTCAATGGAGGCTGCGGACCTGTATGTAGCGCCCCTGTTGAAGTTTAATCGGTTATGTATCCTGCTGTCTACAAAAGCTTAGGTAGTCGGGGGTAAGGGTTGGAATAAGTCAGAAGGGAGGCTTGGGGACTACCTTTCGGTAGCGCGGCGGGACAAAGTACTTCAAATCTTATGTCAACCACTTCTAGAGTATCCGTCGGAACCAGGAACTGAATTAGCTAAGCCTCGATTCACTACCCTTAAACCTGGCACGGGAACATCTGAACGCTTATTAGGCCTAATACAGATAAAGCATACGATAGAAATGTCGATAGGGATAGTGTCGAGTATGCGGCAACAACGGGACGAGATATGCGAAATGCTGATTCAGGAGATCAAGTCGGGTAAGTAACGGTTGGATGAAGATCAATAAGAGATCGCCATTACTTGTGTCAAGGCAGGGCTTCTAGATCCGACACTTGATATGAGCACGGATCTCAAGTAGACTGAAGCATAAGCGTGGTTGGATCAAATGCATCTAGCCAGTATACCCGCGAGTCTTCGATTGTGAGTAGGTTATGGTTCCTGAACGGCAGGAAGCGGCATTCTCACCAAATCTTGACCACCAGAGATCATTTGTGTTAGCGGTTAAACAGGCATGTATGCGGGAGTGACAGAAGAGCATGTGTGTCTTGAGTTTTTCTTATCTGTCCTCGCTCCATGATTAGTCTTTGGTAGTAGAGCTTTATTCATAAAATACACGTGGCTGGAGTCTCTTATTGACGACATCTTGTTGGAAGCTACTTGTGGTGGGGCTATCTATACCAATCCTTCCTAATAGGCTTTAGAGATATCTGCCCAAGTCTTCCATCTCTCAAAATTCCATTGCCATAACTTCCATGTAAACTGCTAAACCCCTTCACTCAAGCCTTCAAAGTACAAACGACAGCAGAAGACACAGGATCATTGCCGAACTGGGTTAGCGTCAACTTTTACCGAGACCTCCGTTTCAGCTCAATACACCCCCCTAGCACCTACTTATAGGGAGATGGATAGCTTCTGGGCGGGCTAAAGTTCCTTCAGCTTGAGTCACTACAAGTTGACAGGTGAATGCCAAGCTAAAGATCACTTCCACAACGGACGCCGTACCTCTCCCGTAAATGCATCTAGAAATGCAGCTACCAGGTCTCTGTTCGGTCTGCCAAGGCTGCCTGCTCAAGCACGAGGGGCTCCTATATGCCGTTGAGGAAGATGCTTTAGAACAGATGTGGATGTTCAAAGCTCATGTCGATATTGATAGTTTCATAGCTTCTCGCGAAACTGGCTGCACAATCTGTGTTTTGCTCTGGCGGCTCCTCAGCGAAGAGCAGAGGCATTTCTTGCCTAGGCTGGCTCTCGATGAGATGCTCACGTATCTCACGGTCTGGAAGGATAGTGCCCTCGCTTCGATCGGTGTATCTGTTGAGAAGTCCTGGTTCCTCGCAGTTGAATTTTGGGAGTTGCCTGAAGAGTGGCCCGGGACGGAACCGCATCTTCAATTTCTTCTCGAGCCGGCTGTTGGTATGTACTGTTCATTTCTAACTGCATCAGCTCTGTTCTCCCCCCCCCCGCTGATGATATCAATAGGCGCTGCAGCAAATTATCCCAAGGACCGGGGTTCGGATTCAACATCATCGGAAGCGACTTGGCAGTTGGCCACCCAGTGGATTGGGAACTGCCTTTCCAATCATCACGAGAGTTGCTCCAACCAGCTGAAAAGAGACTGGTATCCTACACGCTTGCTGGATGTTGGTAAACAAGAAGACGACTATATTCGCCTGGTGAATACGTCAGAAGTGCTTCCCGGGTGCGGATACGTCACGCTTAGCCACTCCTGGGGCGCCGCACAAGTCTTCAAATTGACCAAGTTAACGGCCGGTCAACTCGAGCAAGGAATACCCCTCGCAAGTCTGCCCTTGACATTCCAACATGCCGTGATGGTGACGCGAAAGCTTCAGCATAAGTACATCTGGATAGACTCCCTCTGCATCTACCAAGACGAGGACGACAAGTCAGACTGGTTGAAGGAAGCGTTCTTAATGGACAAGGTCTATACCAACTGTGTGGTCAACATCGCAGCCACGGGCGCCAAGGATAGCACTAGCGGCCTATTCGCGACGACACGCGTTCCGCAGATCGAATTGGAGGCTACGAAAGTTAGCTGGCTTGGTGAGGAGTACATCCTCACCGACTGGATGCTCCTGGAGCGCGAACTGCGGTCCGCGCCCCTCAATCAGCGCGGATGGGTCTTGCAGGAACGACTTCTGTCCCCGCGGATCCTGCATTTCGGAAGTAAGCAGTTGTTTTGGGAGTGTAACGAGGGTGTCTTGTGCGAGCGGTTTCCTACGGTCCTACCGCCCGCCATGCAGAATACCACTATGGCACACTTCTCTAGTCTGACGAGGCTTCGCCGTAGAGCTGATGATAGGAAATTGTCGGGCGCTATCGGTGACGGGCAAGCCACACGCAAGATAGGCTTGGGCGACGCATACGCGTTGTGGGGTGCCGTCGTACAGTCATATTCAAGGAGTGCCCTCACCTTCTCCAGTGACAAGTTGGTTGCGATATCGGGTATAGCGAAAGTCACGCGAGAGGCGCTGAAGAACGACGAATATATAGCCGGTATGTGGGGGCGCTACCTCGCAAGTCATCTCCTATGGTACGTCGACAAAACGTCTCAGGTGGACGGTACGCCGTCGACTCGTGAGTTCACATATCGTGCGCCTACGTGGTCATGGCTTTCGGTAGATGGCAATGTAAGCTTCCCTCTGACGAGAGAGAACGAGTCGTTATTGATTGAAGTCGTTGACGTCGATGTGCGTTACTCTACTGAAGATACGACTGGACCCGTCTCAAGCGGTACGTCGCTGATCCTCCGTGGACGACTCCGACCACTCGAACTCCGAAAAGCGGTTGTCAAACCCTCAGACCTAGGAGACGATATCTTGGTAGAAGCCGCAGCAAAGGGACTCTGCCTAGATGAGCTAGCACAGGAGGTACCCGGAGCATGGGTCATGAAGGTTGGCGGTAAGGATCTAGAACTTGCACACGGAGAATTGGAGGATAGGCTCGGCCCTATCGTATCTCTTGACGTCCCGGCCTCTTCTTTTGAAGAGAGTAATAGGTGCCAAGAGCTGTTTATCATGTCTGCTGGTGGCCCTTACACCGAGCCTATACCGCATCATTTCCACGAGATCCTGATTCTCAAATGCGTGGACAAGGAGACTGGAAGGTTTACTCGTATAGGATTTGCAAAACTGGATACGGAGGAAAAAGGGGAGATTCTAGAGGAGTTGAAGGTGTTGGACGATTGCGAGAGTAGGCTGCCTTGTGTTGAGTATGATGCGGAGAAGCATTCTCATACTATTATACTTGAGTGAGAAAATACGGATATTGGCAAAGTAAAAGGCGAGGGTGTCTAGAGAATGCCAAAATAAGATGAAACATAACTAACTCTTTGACAACTAGTAAGGTGATACCTGAATAGTGGAATAACAAGAAGACATTACCACATTACCTGTTCTCCATACTGCCTCAGCGTAAAGGTACTCAAATAGGCTTCAATTTTTCTACCAATATCATGGCCGGTCCTTAGTATGTCTACAAACGGTGGTACACGAGGGGACTGTGGATACGAGTATGCCTTGCCAGCCGCAATATACGCCTCACTCGATACAATGCTCGTAGCCCACCACGGAGCCGCAGTGCAGGTATTAGGTACTAGATGTGTCAACCATGCCGCTCACACCTATCAGGGCCTTTGATACAGCTGAAGGGGCTGCTAGCACGAGTGTTGACAAAGATATGCTGAAAGACTGCAAGGAATGTAGCTAGAACAGTGTTAGTAGACAGGTAATTAGTACATAAGAATACGCGCTTATACATATGAGACTTACATTCATATTTGACCTAGGCTTTGTTTCTCTAGTAATAATTGTCAGAAAGTTTTGAACACCGCGTGATATGCCATATAAATATGAATCACGGATTTGGGAGTTCTATGAATTATTTAACTCGCAACCTGAGGATTCTCCCTTGATCACCTCCTTCCAATTGCATCTGCAGGGCTTGTTTTGTTCATTAATAAGCCGCCCATTCCTCACCGTCCTTGTCTTGTACTGGTTTTTACTTATTTTCCTTTCCCTCGGTCCTGTCATACATATAGGGCGCCTGTGGCATTGTTGATCAATAGGTAATACGCTATCGTTGGCTCTGAAATTCTCTTGTCATATCCTCTCCTTGACTGCCACTATACACCGCTTGTAAACTACACTCTCTAAAGCATTTGTGCCTGGTAAACAGTGATTATAGAAATGTTTAAATTCTACCATTTCTCCTCTCATGGACCTGAGCGTGGTTTTATAGGATATTGGAAATTAGGGATCGTCGTGTTCTCAGCGGACTTAGTAGGGATGTCTTTTAATTACCCTAGAAGCAAGGGATGCGTTTATCATTCCATGGTTACGGGTACTCTTACTATGGCCTAGGGATATTTCTGACTGGTATGTAGTATGCAATAGAACGGTTCCGCTCATCTCTAGGTTAATCCTTAGGCCATGTTGGGGAGGAGGGAGCAAATCTCCTCAGAAGTGCCGTCTTAATCTCGTTATGATTGTGGATTTGGACAACAAAACTAAAGAAAAAATAAAAACACTGCCGAGAAAGATGTCTTCAACGAATCAACGCTTGGTTACTCATTCATGAGTATTCAATCATAGTCGGCAAAAACTTCCGCCGCCTGTTGGAATTCGCGTCTGATCGTCTCGGCCTTCTTTTCCGATCTAACTTTGATGATACAGTCATAGTCGCGCACGCACTGCAGGAAACCAATACTAGACTCTATCTTCCCGTCGCCTCCCGTCACCTTTCGGAAATCGAATGCCCACAGCAACTTGGCCATGGCCACGAACAGGTTCCGCTCAGCGAGGTGAATGCCCGGGCAGACGCGACGCCCAGCACCGTAGCCAAAATGATCGCGATCCGGCCCGTCACTCGTATACTGTGATGCTAGCTTTGGGTGTGTGACATATCGTTCTGGCATAAAGTCTTCCGGCTTCTCCCATCGCTCGTCGTTGTGATGCATCCCCCAAACATTAAGCACGACTGTCGATCCTTTAGGAATGTAGTAACCGCCAGCCCAATCGTCTGTCCTCAATATTAGCGGACTGGAACATAACATACCCGAGGCTTTGCGTCACAAGCATGATTCTCACCTTCAGCCACTGCATGTGACACCCCTAGCGGACTGACCGGGCGCCAGCGATGGCTCTCCTTGATCATCATGTTGATATAAGGAAGCTTGGGGAAATCTTCCCACGTCGGCGATCGACTCTCGTCAACAACGGCGTCTATCTCCTCTTGAGCCCTAAGGTGATGTGTAAGTCACATGCAAATACGTCGATTAATGAAATGAGAGATAGATGGATAGATAAAGAGGCGTCGGTATACCTTCTCTGGACTTCGGGAAACTCGATCATTGCCCTGACCATAGCAATAATGAGCGAGGATGACGTATCAGACCCTCCTTCCATGAGAACACCGCCTAAGAACTGGAGCTGGCTTGGAGTGAGGGAATTTTTCTCATTTTGATCGAGGACGCGGTCTGTGAACGACCCCCTATTCAATCCAGCTTCGCGCCGTTTCTGCACCTGGTCCAACACCTCCGTGTAGAGATCCGTCATGAGCTTGCCCACGCCAATGGCACGCGATTTCCACCTCCCCAGGAACACCTCGGGGACAAGTTTGAGCAAAGGGAATGAATCAACAGGCGGCGTCGCCCCTAATTCGAGAATTTCGCTCCATTCATTCAAGAGTGAGAAGAGTCGGGTTAAGTAGGGGCTATGGATCGACTTTGTGCGGATGCCGAAAACTATACAAAGTAATACGTCGAGTTAGATGTGTTCGATACAATCCTGAGCATGCACAGGAAAGAAATCCCCTACCCAGCGAGTTGGTGATGCTATTGCTGTAACGCTTAGGGTGTTCCATATGGTCTTGCGGCGCAACTAAGAAGTCATGCATCAACTGCGTTGCCTCGGAATTCTGCAGGCGGATGTGATGCTTCTCGCACATGGGCTCCATGAAGTATTGGTGGATCAGCTTCCTGATGCGTCGCCATTCGTCTCCGTACTGCATCAGCAGCAGGTGATCGCCCTGCGTGATGAGACGCCCAACATACGAGTCTGGACGGTGGCTGTAGATGCTGCTCTTCCTGTCTAGAAGCTCCTTGATCATGTGCGGGTCCGATATTATGATGGTCGTGTTGTTGAACCGCTTGAGGCTGTATATACCTCCATACTTCTTGGCCCACTCTGTAAATCTGCGCACATCAGTTTCGCCTAACCCCAGACTTTGTAGAAGACATACATGAAATGAGCATTAAATTTCGGGATAAGGTGCTCATTCCCAACAATCGGTCTTGTCGGTGGTCCTGTAGTGAAACATTGATTGTCAAAACCCACTACGTCGCTCCATTTGCTCTCTTATTAGAGTGGCCTCGTACCTGGTGGCATTTTAGAGTCGCGCTGGCCCACTCTCGACAGCCTGTAGGCTAGGAAGACAAGTGCCAAGATACTAGCCCATAGTGACGGCGGTAACTGTGACACGACTGCATACAATCGCTCGGGCGACCACATTGTCGCAACTGAGGACATTATTATCACATAGATTTTAGACGGCCCTATAGAGTCACAGAGAGGCAATGAAGACCTCGCGGCAATCTCGTTATACTCATTGGTAATACATAGGGTGCTCTACATGGAATAGACGGGTTTAAGTGAGCCATGACTGAGTCAGTGGCTTCCGTGGCTTGCCGGACTTTGCACGCGACGAAAATAGTAATACGGCCAGAAGTCAAGCCATAGAGGCATTAATACGAGGTTCAACGGCAGATGGAATCTCCTTGCGGCCTCCGAGCTGTGCGAACGATGCTGTGTCTAATCCATAAGGCAATGTGAGGGTCAGATTAAGTTGCATTTTTTGGCGGCCCCACATTCCCCCGGGTCTCTCTCCGGAATCTCCATTCGGAAATAGGAGGAGCCTCGACAATAAGCTTCGTTCTAGTCTCAATAGCAAGTGCTTACGTTATAATCTGTATTGCCAGGTAGTCTAGCGTATCTTGGTGTTTTCGCACTTGCACGTAAATATACATTGATGATGACTCAATGCAGGAGGTCTAATAACATAATGGTGTAATAGTATTTGCACAAACATGGCGTCAAGTTGGTGAGCGGTAAGAAAAGACGTATGAAATAACAGAAAAATGACTATCGGAAAATCTGCTTTATTCTAAATGTCAAGTGACAATATGGACTCGCATGACCCGCGTAACTATTCCTAGTGACAGGCCCCTTGAAAATAAAACTGTTTGGTTGGTCGGGTATTTGCAGCAAGACCAAGGGAATATCGTTTATTCGTGGCTATAACTAAGAAATTATTCAAGATGTATGCTTAAAATATTACCCCGCTGCCACTGCCTTTACGCCATTGATATTGTGACCGTTGACCACCACTCCATTGGTAAGCTTGGAGTTCTTCGTCTTTAGTTCGTGGAGGTTGACAGTCCACTGCTCATAGTCCGCATTGAGGACCTTACCTTTATCAAGAGCAACCTGTTCCTCCCATGTCTTGGCCTTCGTATAGGCCTCATCAACCAGATGGCGCTGGAACCACGACCCTTTCATCTTCGCTACTGCGTAATCCCAGTCCGTCGTATACTCCTTGAAGAACGGTTTGTATCCCAGTAGACCTCCAATCCATCTTCCTAGAATTACACTGCCCCAGTAGCCGATAAAGCGGCGAAAAGGAACCCATTTAGGAGACACCGAGTAGGCATCGCCGCCGTCTTGAATCTGGAGGGGATTGTTAGACAACACAGAGAGAATAGAGGGAAACCTAAGAGGGTGCGACGTACAGCGAGATACTGAATAAAGTTCAGCTTGCCCTCGTGCAATAGAGCATCGTGCCAGTAGCCGTACCAGTTCTCGAAGAATATCCGGTCGAGCTGATAGTCCATGCCACTATCGGAGGCGCTGAGATACACCGTCATATCTACGGGCGACTCGGGGTGGATATAGAAGCGATGTATGTCGCCGGCCTTGACGCAGATCTCTCCGTCTTCCGGGTATACCTTCTTGTGCTTGCCGTTGACCTCGATGCCCATGATGCCAGAAGCGACGCGGAAATACTCGGTCTGGAACTGGTGGAAGTGCAGCAGCGGGCCCTGAGGCCGCATCGGTGAGTCGATCAGCCGACGCAAATTCTCTGGGATGGGTCCATTCAGATCCTGTTTGTATGTCTGCCGGAAGAGAAAACATCGACCTGGAGGTGGCTCGAGAAACTCGGTCGTCAGAAGACCACCAAACCTAAGGGGGCGAAGTGTAAGTAATAGTCCAGCCAAGGACAGATCTGATGGATGAAGTATGTAGTTCATGTGCACACGTACTTGATGATCTTAGACTGCCCGGCCGAGCTATGATAGGGCACGAAAGGACGGAATAAGGGCATTCTGCCATGTGATAATTAGACCACCTAACCTACAACTGCAGCGAGGCCTAGAGAAGACAGGAAAAGCCAGGACATGAAGTGGCAGTTTATCTTAAGCGCAAGTCCCATATGTAATGATAAATATGACAAGACCGTCAGCAGCATGAGCGTTCTGCTGCTTGTATTGCGACACGTCTCCCGGCCGGAGTCGGTGATCTACCCAGGAATGGGTCGAAGTGGGAAGACACGCTGCAGGCAAGGTTCCGGACCAATGCGGCCGGATCTGGCAAGTTGAAAAGCTCTTCCCAAACGAGTAGGAACTATCCCAGTCCGGAGCGGCGCTCGCTCACATGCTTATCAGCGTTATACTGCAGCACAACGTTACCTAAAAGCGATCTTTTCGTAATGTTTTGCCAAGCCCTGTGCGCAGTTGTGTCGTGTGAGACGCTGGATCCCGCATCTGTGCCGTTCTTTAACAGGAATTGCCTTACTGGGTCAATGATGTAAGGAGGTTCACCATCAATAATGTCGGGTTCTAGACCTGGTCACGTTGAGCGAAGTTGAGCGAAGTTGAGCGAAGTTTGAGCCTCACGTTGCTTCCGGCTTTGGCTCGTGATGGGGTGGTCTGACTGACTGGGAGAGTCTGCGCAACGACTGCACGTTGATAACAATCGAGACAAAAGTTTAGATAGTCCTGGATAGATTGTAGAGAAGCTGTATAACTACCACGTCCTGTCCTTGCCATGTGTGTCACATGTTTGCCTTGAGAGCCTAGCACCTACCGAGCATTCACTGAGAATTCAGAATCTAGTCTATGTAATATTGAGAAGCACTCACCGGCTAGTCTTCCTATTTGCGGTATCAACCTAATAGGGAGATCATCGGCCCCTGGCCCAGCACCGGTCGCCCCCCGAACGCCCAATACATGCCTTGGAAATGTCTACCGAAGATACTAGTCCATCAACCCCGAACCAGAAATCCGAGTCGGACTCAGGATGGGCCACCCCTAGTTCGTTGAGTGACGTTGAAGATTTTAATGACTTTGTATGTGCTCAAGCTATGTATAAGACGTGTAGGTAAATGGAACCACTAAACTCAAAATACAGGCCGAGACGCACTCCAACGATGTGGCAGTAGTGGGCATGGGGTGTCGTGTTGCGGGAGGCAATCACACGCCTGAGCAACTCTGGCAGTCCATTTTAGCCAAACGCGATGCATCTTCGGAAATCCCATCCTGGAGGTGGGAGCCGTACCAATACAGGGGCGCGGGCAACATGAAAGAACTCAAGAAGACGACTAATCGTGGGTATTTCCTGGACGCGCTCGAGAACTTCGATCCCGCCTTCTTCGGCATCTCACCCAAAGAGGCCGAGCAGATAGATCCGCAGCAACGCTTGTCACTCGAGGTCACGTGGGAAGCTCTCGAGAACGCCGGTATCGACCCCAAGTCGCTCTCTGGCTCGGACACGGCCGTGTTCATGGGTGTGAACTCGGACGACTATAGTAAGCTCCTCCTCGAAGACCTACCTAACGTCGAGGCATGGATGGGCATTGGAACCGCCTACTGCGGAGTGCCGAATCGGATATCCTATCATCTGAACTTAATGGGGCCTAGTACCGCGGTTGATGCGGCTTGCGCCAGCTCTCTTGTAGCCATCCACCACGGCCGCCAAGCCATCCTGACTGGCGAGTCGAGCGTGGCCATTACAGGAGGTGTAAATGCCTTGTGTGGTCCAGGCCTGACAAGCGTGCTGGATAAAGCCGGTGCCATATCCCCCGATGGGTCATGTCTATCTTTCGACGATGACGCTCACGGGTATGGGCGGGGCGAAGGCGCTGCTGTTGTCGTCCTTAAGCGAATGGACCTGGCAATACGGGATGGAAACCCCATCCTTGCGGTTCTCAAGGGATCGGCCGTAGCGCAAGGTATGCTACTGCATAATAAACACCTTTTATATCTCCCCGCTTTCCCCATATCCTCCTCATTGTGGCACTTGCTGATCTAAATATGCATAGATGGAAAGACGAACGGGATCATGGCGCCTAATGCCAAGGCCCAACAACTTGTGGCACATCAAGCGCTACGACAGGCCAAGATTGACGCGGCCACTGTCGACTACGTTGAGGCTCGTGAGTCCTACCCACAATATCTACCTAGACACCAGTTCGTGCATCATAGAGATACTGACTCATTTATACTAAAGACGCCACCTCTACACCCATCGGTGACCCCGCCGAGGTCAGTGCCATCTCAGCGGTGTACGGGGCGTCCCGTACTAGCGCAAACCCTGTCTCAATAGGGTCGATCAAGCCCAATATCGGCCATCTAGAAGCGGGCGCAGGGGCCATGGGTTTTATCAAGGCTGTCATGGCGATCAACAAGGCACAGTTCCCACCTCAGGCCAACTTGAAGAAGTTGAACTCGAAGATCGACTGGGGGAACTCGGGTACGCGCGTCGTCCAGGAAGCTGGCGAATGGGCCCAGCCTCACGACCACCCCCGCCGTGCTGCCATCTGCTCATATGGTGTAAGTAGTGACTCCTGATACCTCCCTGATGAATAAGTAATTTTACCGAATAGTAAAGCGTGACCTGACGTCGAGAGACTTATAGTACGGCGGCACCGTATCACACGCCATTATCGGTTCGTACAAAATATCTCTTATCCGTCTTACCCGTTCCACCTGCTGACTGAGTTGTAGAGGAATACCCCCAAGAGCGTAGAAGCCACGTCGAGAGTGCCGCCGGCTCCAGACCCGTTCTTTTTGTCCTCTCCGCCCCCCAGGAGAAACGATTAGCCGGACAGGCGAGTGCTTTGGCTGCCTGGCTTGCTACGTCTGAAGGAAAAGGGGAGAGCCTGTCGTCTATCGCCAACACTCTTGCCCAACGTCGAGCGAAACACGACTATCGTGCCACTTTTGCAGTCCGGAGTCATGAAGAGGCTGCTGAGGCACTCAACGCCTTCGCTGCCGGCAGCAAACAAGAGTGGTGCGCACAAGATGTCATTCTGGGACCCAGCGTTAATAAGGACGTTGTTTGGGTCTTTTCCGGTCATGGCGCCCAATGGAAAGATATGGGCAAAGATCTCATCAACAATCCTGTTTTCTACCAGGTAATTCAGCCACTAGATGAAATCACGCAGTCTGAGGGCGGCTTCTCCGATTTCTCCGTCATCGAGGCACTGAGGAACGGCGAGGGCTTTGACGAGTCCGATCGTGTGCAGATACTGACCTACGTCGTCCAACTTGGACTTGCTGCAGTGCTTGGCAGTAAAGGCCTTCGTCCCTCCGCTATTATCGGCCATTCCGTGGGCGAACTCGCTGCCGCGGTCATCGCGGGCTCACTTACCGCTGAAGAGGGTGCTTTGATTGTTGCCAGACGAGCGAAGCTCTATGCTGAAGTGAAGGGCCAAGGCGGGATGTATATGGTGAATGCGCCCTTTGATGAGATCCGGAGCGAACTGGGAGAAGGGGGGGATGTGGTCGCCGCCATAAACTCGTCTCCGTCCTCGTGCGTTGTCAGCGGTAGGGCTGACGCCGTCGCTGCTTTCGCAGAGGGGATGAAGAGCCGTGGCATCAAGGCGATAAAGGTTGCAACCGATATTGCATTTCATTCCCGAAACATGCTGGGTCCTCTCGCCGAATCCCTGAAAAAGCTACTAGTCGGCAATATCCATCCCAGGCCTCCAGTGGTCCCCTTGTACTCCACTGCCGACCTAGATCCTCGTTATGCCGGCCCCCGCGACGCGGATTATTGGGTGAACAACATGGTGGGCCCTGTCTTTCTGAGCTCGGCCGTCGGCGCCGCCGTTGCAGATGGCTTTCGACTGTTTCTCGAGGTGTCAAGTCACCCCATTGTCTCACACTCCGTCAACGAGACGATTATGGATCAGGGCATCAACGACGAAGAGTTTGCGGTTCTACCGACGCTCCGACGCAATAAGCCGGCAGAAGTATGTCTACTACACGCTACGGGCTCGCTGTTCGCCAAGGGCGTTGAGGTAGATTTCCACAAACAGTTTGGCCTCAGAACGCGATGGTCCACGCTTGTCCCGGGCACGCTATGGACACATAAGCCGATCTGGAGAAAAGTCAGCGGGGAGCCATCTCAGGCGAACAGTCTACTTACTCACGACGTTGATAAACACACTCTCCTGGGTCTTCGAAGCCCGGTTGGCGGGACGAAGACCGTGTTGTACATGACGAAACTGGACAACAACACCAAACCCTTCCCGGGCAGTCACCCTCTCCACGGAACCGAGATCGTGCCAGCTGCCGTGCTAGTCAACACCTTCCATCACGCGACAAGAGCCGCCACGCTCTCCAACATTACATTACGCGTTCCGGTAGCCATAAACGCCCCCAGAGACGTCCAGGTTGTTGTGGAAGACGACTCTGTCAAGATCACTTCACAGCTGCAACAAGGTACCGAGTCTGGAGACCACTCCTGGGTCACCCATACTACAGGCCGCTGGAGCGCCAGCAACGACAACAAGGACGGTGAACATGCCCTTTGGATCGATATCGAAGCGGCCAAGAAGCGTATCGATGCCGTCCTGCCGTCCAATTTCTCCATCGACTACTTAGACAAAGTCGGTGTCTCCGCGATGGGTTTCCCTTGGGCCATCACAGAGCACCACGGAAATCTCAAAGAAATGATAGCTCGCGTCGACAGTGCTCCCAACCACAGCGCCTCCGACTTACCCTGGGATTCATTCTCGTGGGCCTCCATTTTAGACGCTGCGACGTCGGTTGGTTCGACCATCTTCTTCGATAACCCGAAACTGCGAATGCCGGCACAGATCGATAAGGTGCACTTTTTCAAAGGATATGGCGCATCACCACCCAAGATTGGGTATCTCTATGTAGAAGAAGCTTCGGAGCGGGGTGCCCCAGCTGTCCACGTAAGCGTCTGTGACGAGGATGGTAACGTCATTGCCAAGTTCCAGTCCATGCGGTTCTCCGAGATCGAGGGGACGCCCGGCGTAAGCGGCTCTGTCGAGAGTCTCGTGCACTCTCTTGCCTGGGTCCCTGCGCCGTTTCGGAGTAAGCCCATATCGTGGGAAAACGCCATCTTGATATCGGATGACGAGGCCATTATTTCTCGTTATCGCAAGCAACTGGCGAAGAAGTTCGGGGTTAACGAAATACCGCAGTTTTCTACCGCGCATGACTTTACTGGCACTGACACTATCACACTGGCACCTAACACTGCTGTCGTCTACATTCCCGGTCCTACGGCTTCGCTGGCTGATGTGCCAGTCAAGTCTGAAGCGTTCATCGCAGAGCTTCTGACAATTACAAAACACGTCATCCGCGTTGGTGCCTCCATCAGCAACGTCAGGATCTTTGCCCTCACGTCGGCTGTTGGCACGGCCGAAACCCCTACGGCTCTCGCGCAAGCGTCGTTACACGGCCTAGCGCGCATCATCGCGTCCGAGCACCCCGACAATTGGGGTGCGCTCATCGACCTTGACGTAGATGATGTAGAGGCCACACCGTTCCCGATCATGGCGATGAGATACGTGCCGGACCAGGACGTGATCCGCATTCAAGATGATATGCCACGAGTTGCGCGACTGCAGCCCCTGCCCCGGGATCTCCGCTACAGCCCCGATGAAGCGACCGCGCGTACCCTGTTGCCTAAGCCCGAGGGCACGTATCTTATCACTGGTGGTCTTGGTGTTTTAGGCCTCGAAGTCGCCAGATGGTTAGCAGAGAAGGGAGCGCGCCGTATCGTCCTTCTATCACGACGAGGTCTACCTCCCCGTCGTGAGTGGGCGACTACGGAAAAGGAAGACGCGCTTTACGCAGCTGTGGAGACAATACTGCAGCTCGAGCGTACCGGCGTCACCGTGCATGCTATACCCCTGGATATCGCAGCAGCAGACGCCCACATCCGACTCCGCAATACACTAGACCTACTCGCGCTACCACCCGTCCTAGGCATTGTACATGCCGCGGGCACATTAGAGGATCAACTAGTTCTAGACACCACAACCGACTCATTCAGTCGCGTGCTCGCCCCCAAAGTATCAGGCGCACTGGCACTCAACACCCTTTTCCCTCCCAGAACACTCGACTGGTTCGTACTCTTCAGCTCATGCGGCCAGCTCTTCGGGTTCCCGGGTCAGAGCAGCTACGCCAGCGGTAACGCGTTCCTAGACGCCCTCGCAACATATCGACGACGACAGGGCGACAACGCAGTCGCGTTCCAGTGGACTAGTTGGCACGGCCTCGGCATGGCTGCTAGTACCGACTTCATCACGGCGGAGCTCGAGAGCAAGGGTATCACGGATATTACGGTCGAAGAAGGATTCCGCGCGTGGGAGCATGTTTCGGGGTATGATATCGATCACGGCGTCGTGCTACGCAGTCTTGCTTTTGACGAAGGCGAGCCACTCCCGGTTCCTATCCTTGAGGACATCGCTGTGCGACGCAGCGCGCCTGAGTCGTCATCAAGCGATTCTGAGCAGAGGACGATGGATGCGACGTCATCGGGCGATATGCCGAGCAGTGGTCCGGAGCGCAGGTCCTGGCTCGACCTCAAGATCAGGGGGATCATTAGCAGTGTACTCATGCTTAATGGGCCGGACGAGGTCGAGGGCCGCGCGGCTATTGCAGACCTAGGCGTCGATAGTGTTATGACGGTCACGTTGCGGAAGAAGCTGCAGAGCGCCCTCAAGGTCAAGGTGCCGCCTACTCTTACATGGAGCCATCCTACATCTAATCACCTTGTGACGTGGTTTGAGGAGAAGCTGACGGCGTAGTGGTATTGGAAAGGGAGATTGCAATGCGAACCAGTGCGCTCGAAGTTGCCCTGGTAGTACGCCGAAGGAACGAAAGTAGAACTTGGTTCTCTTATGACATATACATTCATTTCCTAGAGTTGATTCTGGTAGCTTGAATACAATTTTCCTCTCAGTATACCACTCGCGATATGAAATATTCTTAATGTCACTATATAAAACCTTGTTTGGGAGGATCATATGTCATTAACTACCTACTTACTGAGAGGTAACACATGCGCTCGAGCTTAGACTGTATATTAGGTCTTACCAAAACGCTTCTACGAGCAGAGCTCACTTTGCCTCACTTTCTCCTGCGAAAATAAACGCTTTTGGTTTGTTATTAAACTTTGCAATTACAACAGACTCTCTGCTCTGAGTTGAAAAAAAAAGGAAAAAAAAAAAGGTACATACTTAGAGGGACCCTCTCTCTGCATGTGCTAAGTGGGGTTGAATATGAGTACGTAGTATGTTAGGTACACAAGCCGCTCTATACCTAATATGTATTAGTAATGTATATCCAGATCTGTAGTATCTTTCGGAGATTAACCCCTGTCTTGTCTCCACGTGGGGAGCAGGTATCCATCCCCCCGCCCGAAGGAGAATTCGGAGAGCACCTATCCTGGATTTCGGAACACAACACTAACCTGGCATGCATGCCCCATCATCTTTTGGGTGCCGTGGAGCACGTGCGCCAAAAGAAGTGAGCGCTAAGCATTGAATTCGTATTAAGGTTATAGGAGTTAACAGTCAGCAGCTAGGTGGTAGATAATGAAGTCGCAAAAGAGATTACGAAGCAACAGCTGTCCTCGACTTTCGACAGGCCCCCTTTTAATAGCTCTGTGCTGCACGGCCCCTCGGCCTTTAGGTTAGGTGACTGCCAACAAACAAGAAAAGCAGATAGACCATTGACAGTCGTTATGTCTCCAATTGACCAGCCAGCTGTCCCTAAGGGCTCTACCGTCCTCATCACGGGCGGCAATGGCTTCATCGGATCGAATATTGCAGACCAGCTCCTCAAGCTAGGGTACAAGGTGCGTGGTACTACGCGCAATCCCCAGAAAAGCGCATGGGTTAGCAATCTGTTCGACCGCAAATATGCCCCAGGCCTCTTCGAGCTAGTAGCCGTGCCCGACATGGAGGCGGATGGCGCGTATGATGAAGTTGTCAAGGGTAAGCATCCGAGCATTCAACCCCTGAGCCGGATGACTGTCATTCTAACTCGCGCTTGTGGCGCATCGGTCTCAGGTGTCTCGGCTGTCATCCACACAGCGACAAACTATACGATGAACCCTAACCCGCATGAAGTGATCCCGGGTGCCAGTACGTCCCTTTCACGTGATCTTTCGTCCGGCCTGCACAACTCATCAAATATGGTCTCCGTCAACCACACATATAATTACGTCCTTGGTATAGAGAAGAGGTACTGATAGCCGAGATTACAGTCGCCGGCACAATCAATGCTCTCGCGGCGGCGGCCAAGGAACCAAGTGTGAAGCGCTTCGTCTTGACCTCCTCCTCGGCAGCTGCCTTGATTCCGAAGCCCAATGATCCGGCCAAGGTCACGACGGAGACATGGAACGAGGAGACGGTGCGCTACGCCTACCGCGACCCGCCCTACGAGCCGGAGCGCGGATACCCCGTCTACGCGGCGAGCAAGACACTCTCGGAGCAGGAGGCGTGGAAGTTCATGCGCGAGAAGAAACCCGGCTTTGTACTCAATGCTGTCTTGCCTAATATTAACTTTGGCGCTACCCTCGACTCCGCTGGCCAGGGGCACCCCTCGACGTCCGGGATGGTCGCCGAGTTGTTCAAGGGGAACTCGGAACCGCTGGCCGGACTCCCTGCTCGTATGTTTTAATATTTCCCTATAATCTCAGTCCTCACCTGCCTCTTTATTTCTTTTGGCATGCATGTCTTAGCAGAGATAGTGAACCTGACGCGAGCTATGTAGAATACTTCATTGACGTACAGGATACCGCCCTGCTCCACGTCGCAGCTGCGATCCATCCGGCCGTCGAGTCGGAACGGGTCTTCGCCTTTGCAGAGCCCGTCAACGGCGATGGTATCCTAGTCATATTGCGTAAACTGTACCCCAACAGGAGCTTCCCAGATAATTTCCAGGCGGCTCAGGATCTGAGTGAAATCGTGCCTCGTCGGCGCGCGTTAGAGCTACTGAAAGACATGGGCAAGACGGAGGGTTTCACAAGTTTGGAGGAGAGCATCATGAGGAACACTGAGGACCTGATATGAGAGATCTATTGTGGCAATATAGTTTCTGAAAAATTACTCCCGATGATATCTAACGTTTAAATACAAGCAATGGCATGTTCTGTTCCCTTGCATCGAGACTACTTAATTCCATGCCAGCTCTGTTGCAAGGACATAATCTAAGGAAAATTAGTGTACGTAGTTAGTATTGATATTTAATAGCTTACTAAAACATACAAGTGAGCAATGGGACCACAGGGTTTGGGGTAATCACTGACCAGTAGTTGGACTTGTATTTTCTAACACAGATCTTACTGCTTGCCTTTGTTGCTACGGTTCACACGTGTTTTATACAAAATATGTACACCGTGGGTATCCCTGATGCACGTGATACCCGGAATCCTCTTAGGGAGCCGCATCTTGAGCTAATACTGCAAGAAGTAGAGTATTGTCCTTTGTACCCTTGTCGCAGCCGGATGTGACTTGGTGTGGCAGGCTTAGTTCCACCTCGTTAGAACAAGTACATGCATGCTTTACAGTCCCTAGTGTGACTAATTCATGTTTCAATTTCTGACGTTCGATTATAAATACAAAGTGTTTTAACCTGATTTTGTTCGGAGCCACGGATGACGTGATATAATCACTTGAGTTAGCTGGTGAAGGAAAGAAAACCTGCCCACGGTAATGTCTGTGTCTCATAGATAGGTTAGGTATTTGTTTATGGGATCACATAACGGCAAACAAGACACCAACAAAGCCCGACTCATGTAAGACAGGCCGCTAGCACCAAGGGCCTCCGACTTCCCCTTACTATGGTTATATGCCTATTAAACGTGCCCTGGTCGGGTATTCTTGGCGCGCTAAGTCGTGACCCGCCGACAACCTACCGGTCTTTGGGTATTTCTTCGCAAGGGACTAGTAGGTCTGTGGCTAATAAGGCATAGGACATTTGAAGCGCAAGTACCTCGCGAAGAAATACCTAAAGACCGGTGGGCCGTCGGTGGGTCATGACTTAGCGCGCCAAGAATACCCGACCAGGGCACGTTTAATACGCCTGATACCGTAGTATGGTTAATTTTGATATAATCTAGGTTAGGTATTTTAGCACCTCCGCTAACAGTTTACTAATGCAAAAGACTGGGGGCATACCATGCCATGCGGGACTTCCCGTGCCGGGGCGCCTACCCGGTCGGGTTCCAGGCTATTTATATGATAGGGACCTTATGTAAGTAAATGTCTAATAGATGCAGATGTAACTCTGTAAGATTATCTTAGGGGTTAGCAGAGTAGGTACATAGATGTGAGAACCGCACATGACCGCTCGAGTGCGTTTGTCCATTAATATAGCTACCTAGCCAAATTGGCGGTGCGTCGTGAGCATTCTAATGCCTCTTAGAAGCTAAGCTTCTCGCACCAACACGCTCCTATCTATTCTGCGAACCTTACGAATCTATAGTAGGCTGTGGCTTCATGAGAGCTTGCCTACTGTCAACGAATATACATAGAACGCTCTTGTCCTTGTCGTCGACATTAAGACTGTGACTGTTTACCACGATACGGACACTCCCTCCCCTTCACACGAGCCAAATGCCTTCAGAACGAAGATCGCAAGCCCCCAGGCCCATCACATAGACCGAATAATGATACTTGTCACACTAGGCTATCGCGACCCGATGATTTGGCATATGAGCTCACGTCCTCATCCCTATCATCCATCCTCCGGGCAGGGAATAAAACCGACCAGTTGTCTTCGATAAGGTCGAGTATCAACCCAGATCGATCTGATTTGTTTTGCCCTGACCCGGTCCCATCCAACTCGACTTGACTCGATACAAGCTAGAGAGTGTTAGCACCTAAAATTATGTCAACAAACCATGGATCTAATTTGATTTGGTTGAGCCACTTCTTGTTTTACCGCTCGGATCCTCTATCTACTACTTAGTTGTGATACTAAGTAGGTGGGAATAAGTGCGTATTCTGCTCAGGTGTTGCTGCTACCTTGGTCGAGGGACCAGCGACTGGGCGCTTATCCCCCGCCGCGATGGCTGGGTTTGCATGACGATGCCTCAAAAGATCGAACTGCGTTCCTCTTTCATTTTTCATTCCTCTTTTCTTCGCTCTTTGCCTTGGCTTTTAGAATTTGTCTAATAATTGACAGCGAATTTTACTAGTGCAATGATACGCCTATGTTGAGTCATAGCAGGTCCATGAACACGTTTTAGTATAACAGTCTCGGCGTACTGAAAGCTTAGCTGGGTTACATATATGGTTGACCACAGCTGGCATACTAGGCTGGCATGATCGTGCTTGGACAAAACATTGTAAAAACATTTCAGGCAGCGGAGTGGTTGAAGTTGCGGAGGAAAGTAACAAAGATCCTCCAAGCCTCGAGCGCGCTTTATAGACTTTGGGTATTACTAGACCTTGAAGATAGGAAAAAGAGCGCTCAACAAGCGCTCAATCTAATACAAAAAACCCTACATGCCTTGCCTGCTCTCTAACCTGGTGTCGAGGGAGATCGCTCATTGCACTATAGACCAGGGATCCACATGGGGCCCGCCATCTGGATCTCCTAGCCTGCCCCATAACTCGTCCATGGCCTCCCAATTGCTGTTATTCATGTTCCCCGATTCCAACAGAAAGTCAAGGTCGACAAGTAGTTCGCTATTGGGAAGCGGAGACGACGTTGCCATCGTCTTCACCCCCGGCAACATGACTGTGTCTTGCCCATTTGACATGGAAAGGTCCATAGAGCCTGGTAACCCTTGGGTAGGAAGCTGCTGGTTTGGCGGTGTTTGTGATGCCGACGAAGCGTAAGATGAGGACCAGTTACTACTACTGTAAAAACCACTTATAACGGAGTCGACGTGCTCGGACAAGATTCGGGCCTTGGCGACGAGGGCAGCAGCCTCGGGTAAAGTGTCGCAGAATAAAGCGAGATTGGCGATAGCCGTTTCTATGCTTCTCTGGATGTTTGTGGTCGAGTGGCTGACGGGGAACGTATACGTGAACCCAATAATTGTAAAGAGCGTGTCCTTCTGCCACGGAAAGACATCATAGTGGCCGAATAATGCAGCTGATGAGGTCAACCCCGAATGGATCATGGACGTCAGGGCCATGGCATGGTTGAGAGAATCCACGGCTTTGCTATCGGATAGTGGTGTGGGCTCCTCGCAAGTGGAGGTGAAGCAGATGAAGGGGCGGTATAGGCACATGCAATAATAGTGGTATTGCAGCTCTAGCAAGAGCCGCTGGCGTTGACAGTGGATGAGGACGTTCCGATTCGGACTGAGGTCTATTGGCGCACAGTCCGTTAGGAAAGGTCGACTCTCGTCTTTCCTGAGTACGTAGTAGCCCCTGGGAACCTGCTGAGTCCACATATCGAGGGCTTTCATCTGGTCTGTGAGAACACGAGCACACTCCTCGCGAATGTTGCCATTCTTAGCGAAATCATCGTAGCCATTGTCGCCCACCACGCTATCGTATTTTGTATAAAAATCAGTTCTGGCGACCCGAACGGCGTCAAGAAGTCGGAGTGTCTGCGTTTGGAAACCTAGCCAGGTCGGACAGTTTCTGTTCAAGGTCAAAGTGAGTAACTGTTATGCTACGTAAAAACAGAACTAGGTTATTTTCTACAAGGCGGGAGAAGAGAGCATCGAAGCATATAGTATAGGTAACGAACGTTGCCACGGCAAGAAAGGGAAAGCAGGGCGTCACATACTCATCGTACGGGTAGTGCGGAGCAAGCCACCGTGCAGTCTCCGGTAAGTCAGACGGTAGGCGACAAGTAGGAAGCGAGCTGTATTGGTACCTCAGGTTAGTAACGCGGACCATACAAGACGTCTTCACTCGCACAATGTATGCTGGGAGTTTGAATAGCACATAATGTCTGATAAAACTGTGGATGAAGGACTTACTGGTCTATCATGGGCGGTTGACCTGTTTCCATAGACAACTTAGCATCCAGGAGGTATACACTCCACCACGTACGCCGGGAAACCTCTTGTAGTGGTTCCGGTTCCGTTGATGGCGGCTCATTATGTAAACCCAGCATCATCGACGTCACTATAACAGCCCCGTTTAGTTACCATACCTAGAGATATTTCTCTTGCATCTCCAATGCATACGCCCAAGTTAGGCGGCAATTTAGAAGTCAAGGCATGTGACCTGAGGTTTCCTGCGCACATGACCTCAACAGTGCACGGGAATACGGGTGCAACTTACTGATCGCCTTTCCCGTCAAGACTTGAGCCCTCTTCAACAGGCCTGCCTCGCACAGGTACACGACACTGTATATATAACAGTGCACGGCAGTGATGGACGGGCTGTCGATGGTCTCATCGAGAGCATCCTGACAGCGCTGGTAATACTGGAAGCCGGCTAGGCACGGGTACTCAGGTGAAGCGCCGTCTTCTGGCTGGGGACTGCGAGTCTGGCGCAGCCGGAAGTTGCCTAGTTGAATACACAAGGCTAATACAATGTCGACAAGGGCCGAGGGTTTCCGCAGCTCGCCTGGACTCGTCTCGTCTACCAAGGATTTGTACTCTTTCCTAAAGCGTGCTTCATTAAGAACAGGATAGCTAAAATAATGCGACTGCCAAAAGAGATCGAGGAAGTGTATCTCTTGGGCCGGTGGTAGAAAGTTCTTAAGAAGATAAGCTTGCGTAACTTCAGGCGGATGACGCGCACCACCAGCACAGGTGGATATGTCCAGGTCCATTGCGAGGTGTTTCCGCGTATTCAGCACGCAGTCACGCATTCGTGTGAGAAAAAATGGCAAGGAGGCCATGCCGTACAAAACAGAGTCGAGACGGACGCCATTGCGTGAAGCAGACGAGCCAGCGCGGCCTCCGTGCGAGCTAAACAGAGAAGCCGTCCTCGGCAGGCTAGCGGGTGGTGGACTTTCGATCTTGGAGTTGTCCTACTGCTTCCTTGTATTCTCGAATTCTCGCACCTGGGCTCGCAGCGCGTCGATCTCTCTTTACCATTGAGTTAGTCATTTTGTTATGTCCGTGTCGCACAAAGCAGCAAAGCGAGAGGAAGCCAGAGAAAGCGAGGGAAAGGGAGAGAAAGAGGGAGAGAGAAAGTCGGGCGCCGGTGCGCAGGAGGTGCAATAGAGACCTACTTGACTGCTTCGGTGATGCTCCGAAATTGTTTACCCCCTGTCATGCTACATTCCCGGCCGGCTTGTTGGCAGTTCGAGCAGGGCCGATGGCTGTCGCATTTGATGCGAATGAGTTTGCACCAGTCGCAGGCGCGCCGCACGACATTTCGTCTCTGTCGCGGTGATGTCGTACTGTCGTCGCGATGCGTCGTGCGAGGCGCCGTGCCTTGCTTGAGGTCTAAGGTTGCGAACATTTGAAGCGGTCCATACGTGGTATAATCATAGCATAGCAAGTGCGATCTGTGCGAGTCAAATCAAGTTGGGCCACCCTTGAGGCTAATATGGGGTTTATTACTAATGACTCCTGGATGGACTGTACAGTGTGCATAGCCTCAGCTCTAAGACAAAGACTCAAAGAGACAAAGGTCAAATACTGGGCGAGCGGGGTAATTGTTGCAAATACTTACTTGTACTATGTTATCTGTACATAAGCAGATTCAAAATCCTCTTGGATCAGCCGAGTGCATTACCGGCATGCGTCGTATCTTATGTACTAGCCTACTAGCCTACAGCATACTAAGGTACATAATGCTGCAGCCTCATCAAAATGCTAATAAGAGCCCGTGAGCCGCTCGTCGATCCCATGCTTACCTAGGTATCCATAGTATCAATACTAATACATAGTAGGACGCTGCGCTAGTGCAGCATACGGTGTATGGGCTTTTGTCACGTATCCATGTATGTATCTGTATGTAAGTCACAACGCGACTGATGCTGTACCGCTGTCCGTAACATGAAGGATAAGGCTTACAAGTAGGTATCTGTCTAGACCTTTGTCCGGTAGATAGCAGTGTTGTAACAGCTTTTGGTTGCACAACACCCCAACCGGCATACCATAATCATGCAGGAAGGACAACCCCTCGACAAGTCCAACAGGTCCCTCTGTTTAAGGTGCCAAGCATAGCAAAAGTCTACACTTAAAAACGTAAGCCTGATACTTATCGGGGTTGGTTGTGAGATCTAGATCTTAGGTTTATTTTCTTCTACTGACAATCTTGCTCCAATTATCTTAGTAGACACTTAATATCTAACATTTGGTCCCTGCATACACCGCCTTCGTTCTACTCAATAACCTGGGAAGACGTGCGAATCCGAGAAGATGGCTTAGGCCCGCAGTGGTCTGGCTGAGCCGGCCTTGGTTGGGGTCGCGTGGGGTTGTCCACGCCCGGACTCTCGTTAGTGTGCCAAGCCTACCTAGCTCCCTGTCGTAGATAAGTACGTACTGGTTACTAATGCGTGTCCGTGTTACAAAGAAGAAAGCAAAGCGCAGAAAACCAATAGCGCTGTTAGGAATCGAACCCAACTCCACACTTATACTAACTTCCCTGGCAGACTGTTACAGTTACCCAGTACAGTCTAATGCAATGTAAGTAACTTGGTAGATTAGGAAGAAGACAGCTATCTAATTGTGGGTAGGACTTAAAAGTACCACCTATTATGGTGGGTTGGTACCTAGGCGCCCATACATCTGTAGTGCCTGTACCTTCTTTGTTGTATGTACCTTCTAATAGCCTATCCGACGCTTACATAAACCGAAGCAATGCAGCGTACTTTTAGATCTACCTATTTACTAGACAGCGTGCCTTATGCTGTCTGACCAGCCGTAATTTCTTAGTCAGATAATCCAATGCCAACTTCGATAAGAGAACAAAAAAAACGTGGACTATAATTAAAGGCTCTATCCGTCGTGTTACATACAAGGTGTTGTTGAGAATGTATCCAAAGTGATACCATGAATCCTCACTTGTTCTCCGTATGTTGCACCGATGCAACGTCGGCGTCTCTTTTTCCCTTTCTCTCTCTCTCTGTCTCCGTAACAACTCTGGCATGTCCCCCGTGCGCAAACTTTACCAACGAGCAAGCCGCTGGTGATCTAGAACTGCAACAATGTTGCAGTGTAGGTAATACTTGTTAATGTAAGGATCGCAAGTTTGCAACAGTCTTCTGCTTCGCGGTGGCACGTGTGCGGCGGATGCTGTGCACACCGCTTCGCGTGGGAATCGTGCTTACTTGTATGAGTACCTAATAAGTAGTATATCTTCGGGGATATGCAACCCGAGTTGGATCAGAACGCCTCCCGGGTTTCTATCTTCGATAAGCAGGTCCCTCTAGACAGGGGCGCCTGCGTCTATCCGTCTCCATCGAGCTTATGTAGATCGTTTGTCCGCAATCCGAAATCACTCGTTGCCACTACCAATCCTACCCCTAGACTCTACCAGGCTGGGTGTTTTTCGGCTTCCGTCCTCGTCATGACTGCTACCTTGAACGGGTAGCAAAGCGGGCAGTGATTAACGTCCCTGATCACGCTTCCTCACGTTAACCTAGATAGGGCAACAATGCCTCTCTATGTCTAAATCACCATAGCGGTCGGCCTTTCGAAGTACCAGGCGCTATAGGCAAGAAGATCCAGGCGCCTGGACGCGATGCTAGCCTTGCTAGCAGCCATGCACTGCAACCTATTCGGTTATCTATATGTTCTAGGCCATGGCATCAATAGTCTCTTCTCTACATCACGATTCACGACGGCCATCGCCACTGGTGGCGAAGACGACAAGCTGAAGTGCCCGTGCTGGGCTACTACCTGTGCCACAGAATATAGGGAGCTCCAAATCTCAGCAGCTCGAAGGGGCATAAGCCCGTCGCCCCCGAGCGACCAACTCCACGAGAAGAATCAGAAATAGAGGTAACGTCTACTTAAGTGTAGATACTTGGTAGAATGAGCACTATTCTATGAATCTCCACGCATGGTTGACCGTATGAGTGAATTCCTGCCCGAGTGAGGAACGGAGAGGTAAAAGCCGAGGCATTTCACGAAGCGCCCAGGTAGAACAAAGTGGAAGGTGAGATATATCGAGTGTCTCAGATTCACGAATAAAACTAGGTCGAGGGGAGAAAAGGGAAAATAATAGGTAAAGCTTGACTTTTCAGGCTTCGCAATCTTATATACTAGTCTAATATCTGTGCAAGGTCCAGCCCTACGAAGTGCTATGAGTACTGCTGTATGGCACAGTAGTTATCATCTGTGCATTATAATACCCATCATATCACCAGTGAGGGGCCTTTCTACTATGGTTTACATAATTTTTAAACCCACATACCGGCATATTCGTCTTAATGGCTTCTTGTATAGTATGACCTCTGAGATCCACCCCAGGGTATGCTGAGTATCGACGCTTAAGTCCGATCAGACGTAGTGCACAACCTCTCTGCATCGTCTATGGTGTAGTGGTCACTGCCGACTGCTGTGGTAGCATAGAATAAGTGTAGTGGGTCGTACTTGTTCTTGATGGCTAATAGCCGGTCATAATTAGTGCCATAGAATGCTTTCTGCCAGTTCGGTTGGTTGGGGTCCGCCTACGAGCCACAGAGAAGTTTTTCTTTTATTAGCCTCCTATTAGATGGTACAGAGATCAGTCTGATGAGGCGAACTCACCTCGTTTAGGTAGGCGCCTGATTTTGGCGCGAGTTTGGAAAGGGCGGGCACGCATGTCTGTGTCATGGTTTTTGCCAATTCGGCCATGGCGCCTAGATTGGCACCTTCGGGCCAAGCACTGGAGTAGATTGTTAACATCAGTACGTCAACAAGGAATATGGCAGGGAACGGAGAGGGAGGGGGAGGATAATAGCGTACGTGGACAGGATAACGTTGATCGCTGTGTCACGCCACGCAGGAAGAACTGCGTTTGGCACTGCGCCTTCAGCCCGCGACACGTTCAGCGCAAGACCAACAAATACGCAGCCCGCGTCCGTGATCTCCCGTACTGCAGCTTGGAAGGCAGCCTCATCAGACTCGAGGACCGAGCGCGGTATCATCCACCCGCCGTACTGCGCGTTCTGGACTAGCTGTGTCGGATTTGGCTTAATGAGAGCCCTCCAGTAATCTAGCCAGTGAGGATACTCCGTAATGTTCACATCATAGGCCACCTTGTCTTTGTCGAGTTCTCGCATGAGGGGTGCCATCAGCTCTTTCGCGTCACTACGTGATACGTTGGGCAGGGTCAATGGAGTCAGCGAGAAGGTCGAGTTACTGACCAAAGCAATACCCATCCCCTTAGCGGCGGTGATCGTGGGGACCAGCTCGTGATACTTGTTGACTGCCCTGTGGAAGACATCGGGCCGCTTCGGATCGAGGTCGAATTGAAGCTGGACTCCAGTCATGGGGCTGTCTTGGTGCAGCTTAACGACGACAGAGGACACAATGCCGTAGGTGCCTCCACCTCCGCCGGACAGCGCCCAGTACAGGTCTTGATTCTGGTGCGGCGTGGCTCGAAGAAGCCTGCCTGTTCCATCCACTACCTCCCACTCCAAGACGTGATCGGAGCCCAAGCCATATAAGGAACTCAAGGCCGAATGTCCACCCCCTTGCAAGTAACCTCCAGCCACGCCAACGGTATCACAGTCACCACCTACAACAAGGAAGTTGTAAGCGCGCGCCGCGACGTACGCCTCTTCCACTTGAATTCCGGCACCAAGCCTCATGGCGGGCCCTGTATAGTATGAGCTCTCATACTGGATATAGCTTGTATTTTTCATGTAATGCGTCCAGATAGATAAGGCGTGCGCGCCTGTCGACTTGCCCATATAGCTATATATTTTCTTTTAGATTAGCCAACTACATCCACATGTACTCGATTTACTATTTGCTCAGGGGTGAACATGATATTAGGTAGCAAAATCGTGTGAAATAATACAAGAGGTACTCACTCGTGGCCAGTATTGCGAATCACCAAGCGAACGTTCCTGGCATGAGCAAAAGCGATCGCCTTCGCAAAATCTGAGGCATCTGTGGCGTTGACGGAGTACGTCACGCTGCGCCCGGGGAGACAGGTTAGCTCGCGGGACGTGAACGGGTCGCAGCTCTCATTAGCCACGGCCGCGGCCATGATGGAGGATGATGATGTCTGACTGAAGAAGGACCACACATTAGTTTAGAGACAAGTTGAAGAACCTTAACTCGGCGGGGGGGTGGGGTTAAACGCGTTAATGAAAGGGTGAAGACAAACTGTAGATGTGGTTGGACCCATTGCTCACGGATATAGTTGCAAGCTACTTCGTCATAATCGGGGTTATGACATACCCTTCCCAGCTGGAAGGGCGTCACTAGCTTGCCGCCAATGGTAGCGTTGAAGGCATCCCAATCGTCCACACTGGGCCACTCAGAATCTCCTGGTATGGTCTTGCATAGTTTGCCGTCCGAATTAAGCGCAGTCGTAGCCGACGACACCTGTACTCGGAGTAACACGAGCGTCAAGAGAGAAACAGATCGCACGAACATGCTGGGTCGTTGTAACATGAATATACACGTGGTAATTACGCAGGCGTTGTCTTTATTCTAGACGGACAGGAAGCGCTTCGCATGTGCTGAAATTGAAACATAACTTTCTGCTTGTTTCTCCACCAGCCTTATATACACGTTCATCCTATACCAGAAATCCCCTTCAATACGCTCCCTAGGATAGCGAGATAGGGGGTCGCGTCCTCGCTTAATAGTACAATTACGGGCGGTTAAGGTCCTACTACGTCCTAGTGAAGGATCAGGAGTTACGTGAGACGTCCCTGCTTACCTGCTTGGTACTTTCCTACTCGCTAGATAGTAGGTCCAGAGCTGAACTGGAGCGATAGGCCGGATCCAGGGTACAGTGAGGCTGAAAGCACGTGGTTTCTGTGGGTATTAATAGCTAAGTGCATATGCATGCCATCGTCCCCGGAGCTGTGTTTTATCCCGATTGGGCTCAATTCGGAGATCTTCCTATGTGTTACCGTAAGGCTGGAGCTGAGATTTTGCCTACTTCAAGATATGGTGGCTTATAATAACATAGCAAGGATGACCATCCCTTCTGCCTCTTCTCTTAAATCCTTCGAGCTCTTTTACTAACCTAGGCAGTTGTGGCTAGCTAGGTATTTTGGTGATTATAGTTCTTATTTGTTCGCCACTTGATGAACCGCCCGTTTAAAAGGATACTCCTACAGGATACTAAGATATTATCAACCTTGTGTAACATAGTTTGCTACGTGTTTACTCATGTAGTTATTGCTAAATTACGAGACACTGTATAAGACGGGCTCTCCATTAATTTAACATCTAAAAGTTAATACTTAGGTATAGATCTACTACTAATATGACTGACAATAGGTCGTTAACGGCTGATTGGTCCACCACATATTGCAGACTTCTTGTCAGTACAGGTAATATATATACAAATGGAAGGGATGGAGTGTCCCACGTGACGTCTAGTTCCAACACTCAGCACTTACAATGCTATCCCATATCAGCTTTAAAGTTTGAGCCTAAGCACTTTGCTCCTTGTGTTCCCAACTTGGTATGAACCTAGTGCCAGATAGCCCCCGGATCCGAAAAGCTTCATTTAAGAACCTCTGCATGACCACGGAAAACTGTTTGGTAGCAACCTTAGCTCTCTTGACTGTGAGTGCATCTCTAGGAGCGAGATCCCGTGCATGTACGAATAGGTAGTTACTTGTATATGGTCAGGTCTATTTTGCCGCGCTACTCATGAAATCGCGGGTGCGCTTGCATCTCAATGATGTATAACTGGACCTAACACCAAGTGTGGTGTACACTGCGCGACCAAATTGATTTTAATAAGCAGGCTCATCCAAGCGACTGTAGAAGCACGATACATGCCACCGCTAGAGAGGAATGGAGATTTTTCTCCCACGAGTCCCCATGCTGCGTGTTCCTAGAGAGTTTCAAGTCAGGTTTTGTTACGGTTCCGGTCCGGACTAGCCCCGGCCCGAAGCACAGACACTGGGCACGGGCTACGGCTATCCCTATATAAGCAGATGCGGGATATCTCTGCTTCAAAGAGATACTTTCCTTTCTCATGCAATAATAATAAGTCATTATCGGACTTCCTGGTAGTATGAGCTGTAATAGGGTTCTCTGCGTAATAGTCATTAACATCGTCCTGGGTAACCTAACTTACTGCAATATCTTGTTAGTCTCATAGCCGTTGATAGGGTTACTTAATACCTGTTCCCCTGTGATGGGACACTAATCTACTCCGGAATACACATAGACGTTTTAGTCGGGTTTAGAACAACACCTGAGGAAAACGTGATGACAACACTCTGTATGCTACTTTATACCTACTTAGTACCTTGTGTGACGCTGAATTTCCCTTATCGCCGTTTGCGGCTCGGGATGCGGAATAGCTGTGGACCGCCAATAACAACCCATTTCCCTACAACCCTCCAACCTATGTCACATGTGAGGCATCAAGCCCATGTAGTAGTAAGAGAAATGATAATATCATAGGGGATAATTAAAAAAATACTATCAGGGTTTACAGCTCACATAGGTATAGATGTTAAAGTTAAAAACTACTATGTTTAACCTAGGGTTATCTGCATATACTCTGACCTAACCTAGTTGGGTTAGATAGATTATAATGTCTTGGCAAGTATCTAACCTAGCCTGGAGCAGCTATACATTATGTAAACCAAGGAAAAAGCTCCTCTCGGCGCGAGGTACCCAAGCACCAGGCCTTGAGCATGCTCGAAAAGGTATATATGTAGCATTGAACATTTGAAATCAGAATGCGCGGGTCTTCATTAAGCCTGGGAGTTAATAATGTATTGCAGCGGCATAGGAGCTACTAACAGGCGTTCTCTATATTGTAGCTACCTCATGTCAGAGACCGTCTCCCTACCTTCCGCCCCACTTACCCCTTTTGAGCCTCCGAAGTCTCCGGCACATTGGCTTGCTCTTTTGGGCTAAGCCTCCCGGTTCCCCTTGTGTGTAAGGAAATCGTCGTGACCTCATATAGCTCTGGAAAGGAGGTTACGATGATTAATTGCCTGTGTATTGGTAATGTTGTGGTACGGTATTGTATACGTATAGCCTTCAGTATGCTAATTTATATCCTTCGCTGCTGTCAAAGTCTTGGAGATGGGCGACATGATTTTTCCATGGACAAAAGGCTGGACATTGATCATCCGCCATGGACAGACAACACGACGTCTTTGGGAATCTGGTCAAGGAGTTCCTCGGGACTCATGACTCTGCTTCGAGCAGCCGCGCTTCTATCTCGTTTGATTCCTTGACCGTGACCGGTAGTGGAAGAGGTGTAAGTATATCCTTCTGTAGCTGCTGGCAGCTGCACCCGTCAGACGAATGCAACACTGTCCCCCCTAACCCCTGCGGCCCTGCTTGTGTAGAAGTTTTTGTTTTTGTGCTAGGCTGACAATAAGTACTACCGCTACAGATCCAGGCCGCACCGACGGTATGGACTACCGTGAAGTCGTGGGTCGGTGTTTTGAACCCCCGCAAGTATGGCGAAGTCCAGCCGTCCCGCACGCTTCTTCATGGATTCTCCGGGGCACTGCACGGCGGCGAGATGCTGCTGGTCATTGGGAAGCCGGGCAGCGGGTGTACTACTTTTCTGAAGGCGCTTGCAAATATGCGTGAAGAGTACAAGGGCATCGATGGTCGTGTCACCTATGGCGGTAGACCTGCCGACAATCGTGACCCGGATCGCGTGCGGCTGACCTTCTGTGGTATGGATCTTCCCCGCCTCCTTCCCAATCTTCCTTGGACTCTCGAATACGGTGACTAACTTAAGGCTCTTTTGGACAGCTGAGGAGGACAACCATTCTCCAACTCTGTCGGTCGCACAAACTCTTCGGTAAGAACACTCAGTTCTATATTCTTGTTTGTGTCTGGCCGTAGATGAGATGAATGAAAGCACTGACATGACTGTCCAAATATAAAAGGTTTGCCGTTCGTGCGACTTGGGACTCGAAAGCTCCGAGCTCTGTTGTTAATCACGCGGTTGAGACTCTGGCCAAGTGTGTTGGTTTGTCGCATGTCTTGAAGACCAAAGTAGGTAATGCTGCTATCCGCGGCGTGAGTGGCGGGGAGAGACGACGTGTGTCGCTTGCGGAGGCTATTGCAACCTGCCCTGAGTAAGTTTCTTATCCCGCGGCATCTCATCTCCGTGTTGCCTATCGGATGTTGACAACGTTTAGCGTTCTTTGTTTGGATAATCCCACAAACGGTCTGGACTCGGCCACCGCTCTGGACTTCGTGCAGATGCTACGTGAGTTTACAAGTCAACATGGTTGCTCAACCGCTGTTAGTCTCTACCAAGGCAGTGATTCGATGGTTCCGCTCTTCGACAAGGTCCTGGTGATCAACGGCGGACGTCAAATCTTCTACGGCAAAGCAACAGAAGCAAAGAAATACTTCGAGCATCTCGGCTTCGTTTATCCCGAGCGGACGACCATCACCGACTTTTTAAACTCGATGACAGCCGAGCCCGAGCTACGGCATGTGCGGGATGGCTGGAAGTTTCGTGTCCCTATGAATGCTCTGCAGTTCGAGGAAGCCTTCCAGAAGAGTGAATATCACAAAGCTACCAATGATGATATAGCTGCCGAGGTCGGGGAAAGTTCGGCATTGCCAGTTGGATCGAGGCGCAAGGTGTACGAGCTCCCTTTGTACCGGCAGATATTTGAGTGTTCCGTACGGCAGTTTAGAATCCTCATATTCGACACGAACACGTGGTTGACCGAGCTCATTACCATTGTCATTCAGAGTTTGGTACTCGGCACGCTCTTTCGGGACCAAGCTCGAGCGACACAGTCCTTCTTTGTCCTGGGTTCAGCTCTGTTCAATTCTGTCCTTGTACCGGCCCTCCAGTCGATGAGCGAGTTCAACAACAGCTTTGCTGAGCGCCCTCTCGTAATCCGGCAGAAACAGTACCGCTTCTACAGACCCATAGCCTACGCCATGGGTCTAGTGGTCACAGATGCGGTGTGGAAGGTAGTCGCCATCGCATACAATATTCCTCTCTACTTCCTTACAGGGTTTCAGCGCACCGCGGGCAAGTTTTTCACCTGGTTCTTCATCGTGTACGTGCTTCATCTAGCGTTATCCATGATCTTCCGGGCCATCGCTGTCTCGTCTCCCACGATGGGACGTGCCGTGTTGCCCGTTGGCCTCATGTTTAACCTCTTCGTTCTGTACACTGGGTTATACGTACCAGGGCCGCAGATGCAAGTCTGGCTATTCTGGCTCCGCTATCTCAACGTACGTATCGCATGCACGCCTCCTCGTTATCCTTATTCTTAATTATGTTACTAATCAGTCTATTTATCGCAGCCACTTTACTACGCGTATGAGTCTGCTATGGTGAATGAATTTGGCAACCTGAGCTACACATGCAGTGAGAGTGACCTGGCACCTAGTGGTCCAGGATATGCCTCCATCGCGCAACAAGTATGTGCTGTCAAAGGTGCAATCCCCGGAGAGTCCATGGTGTCTGGAGCAGCATTCGTTAGAGAAGAGTATGGGTTTTACGTCTCGCACCTGTGGAGGAACGTTGCTATCAATGCCAGCATCTTTGTATTTTTCGCGGTTTGCACTGGGTAAGTCCAGAGCTCCTCTGTCTTCACTTCTATCCTGGCAGGAGGATGACTTGCTGATAATATGATTTAGCATCGGTATGGAGTTCTATAAGCTCCCTGCAGGCCGACTTGCTACCATATTCTACAAAGCGGAGCCGAAATCAGTGGCGAAGGTGTCTGCTGCTAGTTCGGATGTCTCGGATGGTGAGAAGGGTACTGTCGACGAGGACGTGCCTCCGGAAACTAAGCCGGGCATCTTTACGTATGCTGCCCATGACGCAGTGTCAACGCACAACGGCCGAACGCTCGCGTGGAAGGGCCTCACTCTTGAGCTCAAGGTTGGCGGAGAGGCGAAACGTCTCCTCGATGGTCTTAGTGGTGAGTTTGCGGAGAGAGTGACTGTTTACACTTCTACATGACGGTAAATACTTGGGGTATTAGTACTGACGTAGTGCTTCATAGGATTTGTTGTGCCAGGTCAGCTGACAGCTTTAATGGGTGCTTCGGGCGCGGGCAAGGTATGTCAATCTTCACAAACAAAATCCACCATGGAGGGGCTTGACTGACTAGCCATAGACAACTCTGCTCAACACGCTCGCCGGGCGTTTAGAATTCGGGTCCTTGACGGGTGATCTATATCTTGACGGCGGGCCTCTCCCTAAGTCCTTCCGTCGCTATATGGGCTACGTACAGCAGCAAGATGTGCACCTGCCTAGTCAGACAGTGCGTGAAGCGTTGCAGATTACAGCCCATCTGAGGCGGCCCCTCAGTATCCCAGATAAGGAGAAGGACGACCACGTCGAAGCTGTCATCCGCACTTTGGAGATGGAAGACATCGCCGACGCCCTGATTGGTGTACCGGGGGCCGGCCTAAATCTGGAACAGAGAAAACGTGTCACAATCGGCGTCGAACTATCAGCGAAGCCAGATATCCTACTACTAGATGAGCCCACCTCCGGACTGGACGGACAGTCGGCCTTGACAATTGGACGCCTATTACGCAAGTTGGCCGAGTCTGGGCAAACGGTTTTGTGCACGATCCACCAGCCCGCCGCTGAGCTGATTGAACTCTTCGACCATCTACTCTTACTCGTTCCGGGTGGGCGTGTTGCATACGACGGCCCCCTAGGCAATAGATGCTCTAAGGCTCTTGAATACTTCACCCGTGCCAACCCCTCTAGGCCCGTTGGGTCCAACGAGAACCCAGCCGAATATCTCGTAGAGGTGGTCAGGGACGGGACCAAATCCGGCGATGCCACCTTTGCCGAATTATGGAAGTCGAGCGAAGAGCGTGTAGCCCGTGATAGGCAGCGCGAATCTATCATCGCTAGCAAATCCGGTGTCCCGTCAACGCTACTTGCCGAGCGTACGCATGCCGTGCCCCTCCATGCACAGTTTATGGCTACAATGCGTCGTACCTGGCTCTACTACTGGCGGGACCCCGACTACTTCACCTCCAAGCTCTGGATGAACGTCGGAAATGCGCTCCTAAACGGGTTGACGTACCTCAACTCAGACCATACACAAAGGGGAGCATACAACCGCATCTTCTCGGCGTTCATGTCATTAATCGTGGGCCCGCCACTAGGTCTGCAATTACAGCCGCGCTTCGTAGCCCTGCGCGATATCTTCATCTTGCGCGAGAAGGCCAGCTTGACATATAGCTGGCTATGCTTCGTGATCCCGGCCATTCTCATCGAGCTACCGTACGCCTTCATCACTAGTCTGGTATATTGGCTGCTGTGGTACTTCCCGGTGGGCTACTTCACAGACGCGAACCGTTCGGGATACAGTTTCCTCATGTATGAGCTCTTCTCCATCTTTGCGCATAGTCTGGCGCAGCTCTGTGCCGCCCTGATGCCCAGCCTCAATGCCACCTTCATGGCCAATGGGTTCTTCTTCATGTTTGTCAACACCTTTGCCGGCACTTTGTCGCCCAGACCATCCACGCCGACAGGATGGCGTTGGTACTACAACGTGTCGCCGCTCTACTACCTGAGCGAAGGCACTACAACCGACATGTTATATGGCCTCGACATGACTTGTAGAGCCGATGAGATTTCCGTCTTCCAGCCACCGAATGCGACGACCTGTCAAGAGTACGCAGGTGATTTCCTACGCAGTGCTACAGGATTCCTGCTCAATCCTGATGCCACCTCTGACTGCCAATATTGCCGCTATAAGAGTGGCCAATCATATGTAAGTCTGTCCTGGTTCTTCTGTAACTATACTGTCGATTCTTGCCACCTTGCTAATTGCCGTCGCAGTATATCCAATGGGGCTACGACTTCGTCAACCGTTATAGGAACGTCGGCATCTTTATTGGTTTCATCGCTTTCAACTATACGGCCGTCATTCTATTGACATATCTTACTAAGGTCAAGAAATGGAAAAAGGCATAAATAAATCTGTTTATTTGTGCACAATTTGAGGGCTTCATTCTTGCAGGATTCAGTGTGCTGAGGCAAAGGTTCTCAGGCTTCAACAACTGTATTCTGTAATATCTGTAATAGACTGGTTAAATTAATGATTTAATAATAAGACATCATGTGCTGGACCTCTTGGAGACAGAGCTCAGGTTAAGGGGGAAACTGTAAAGACGACGACTTAAGACTGCCTAGGATGATCCGGCAGGGTAATTATCAAGTAATTAAAAGGCCCTCGCATGTATGCAAATTGCTGAGACATGGCGTCCTTCACAATACATAAAGAACTAAATTAACAAAAATCGGTTATCCTATAGTTTAGAGGATGATTAACATATCATATCACGGAGCAAGATCCATTGATAATAATGCTGTTGGTAGTGCTTCTTATTGTTTGGTGGGGGCTGCGTGGCGGCTTCTTAAGCTCTAGCCTTCTAAGGGGCACAGCCCAGTCCAAAGCTACTTATTAAGATAATATTAATCTTAGTATAACACTAGTCTACCAAGCTACATAAACGAGGGAACAGCTGCTTTGCCGCACGAAGGTTAACCAACGAAACAAAATCCTTGGCTCCGTTCTCATACGTGTCCAACAGGGTATTCATCTGCTTGATGGCCGGCGTCGGCGCGTAAGGGTAATCACTACCAAACAGTACATGTCCCGGTCTCGCGAACTCCTTAAGCAACGTCAGCGTCAACGGCGCAGCAGACAGTGCTGAATCGAAATAGAAGCTCCTCGCGTCTTCGACGAAGTGATCGGTGAGTGTGCTATCTGGTGCATCTCGCCCGGCAAGGTTAGTTGGTAGATACGGCAGCATGGCTGCTGGGCGTAATGCCAGATAAGGAAGGGTGCCGCCGGCGTGTGACAGGATAATCTTAACACGCGGGTGCGAGCGGACGCAGCCCGAGGTTATCAGGTCGACGGCCGTACGTGTTGTCTCGTGCGGGTAGTCGACCATGGGCTGGGGCAGGTTCGGATTGACAAGGGCCGTGTCCACGGGGTGGGTAGGGTGGACAAAGACGACGGCGTCACGCTCGTCCAGCAAATCCCATGTCGACTGGAAGTCCGGATGGCCTAGGTAGTGGTTGTCTTTGCCGTAACGCGTGTAAAGGGTTACCCCGTCGGCGCCCAACTTCTCTAGTGCATAGACGATCTCCGCTTGAGCTGCTGCCGGATCCAGCAACGAGGGGATGCTAGCGAAGAATCCGTACCGCGTTGGGTGTGAGGCGCATATCGCGGCTGTGTACTCGTTCACCTCACGGCAGAAGATAGCTTGTTTCTCCAATGGAACAATTCCTGAACCTGGAGCCGTTATAGATAGGAAGGTAAAGGCGATGTTTTCCGCATCGTTGAAGTCGAGGTCCCTCTCTAGAGTCCAGTTCGGAATCGTCCACCCAGACGGGTCTCCGCCTGCATCTACCAATGCTGTGATATCGCGTCTCAGCCAAGGCTCAAAGGGCTTAATATAGGGTGCCAGCCCTTATGACTTACCCTGCGCATAAAATGGTGGGACGAAGTGGTGGTGAACGTCAACACGTTTGATCGTCATAGCTACCGGACTGATGGGTATACAGGGCTAGGTTTACTAGTTGTGCTAATTGCACTAAGTCGAGAGAATGGAACACCATCATATACACGATATGCCCTTATATGCCTTCTGCAGGGAATGGTAATTACTGTAATTACCTACTTGTTATAGTTTACCATTTTGGCCCTCTGGTCAACAATAGCTATCCTGTGCGGTCTTGCGGTCTTGCGGCTCAGCGGCACAGTCAGGCCGTTCCTCCGTATTGTAAGTGAGCAATAATACTACCTTCCCATACTGACTCGCCTTGGTAAGTATTCATCGAACATACTTCTACACTTGTATTACGATTGATTAGCATTTTGAAATAATCAGGACCTTAAAATAAAGCCTGCCAGGTCCGACTCCGGCAGTTTCCTTTTTCGCCCCCGTATTATACTTGCATTGAAACTTTTTCGTGAGGCCTTTCTGTGCACTCCTTATGCGGTGATTTGATCGGTTATCTGATCGGTCATCATCTTTTTTGTCCGACACGTATCTCCGACTCCTCCATTAGGTAGGGTAGTACGGTGAACAACCCTCCCGGGAATACTCCAATACTCCTTCGATCCTAGCGCGCCCACGTGGTATTACGGCTGATGTTACCGCCCTCTCGCTCATCATCCTCACGCTAATGGAAGATACAGCGTATTCGAATACGCTGCGTGTATTGTCGAATCAATACGAAATATACCTTGCCGCGGTGGGTTATTAAGGAAAGGGTCGTGGCCCTACCAAAATCAGTCACTCCCGCGAAAACATAGCACCAAGTTCATCGTTCTGCTAAGACGCCACGACAAAGTTGTTGGCTTTCACCATGCAGTTAGTAAGTCTACAGTGGGGGTTGGGCGCCCTCGTGCTCTACATTGTGTATAGCGCATTCAACTACGGCCATCGACGGAAAGATATGCCCATTGGTAAGCCACTGAGTTTCGTGTTGGTAGAAGAAAAAAAGAAAAAAAGAAAAAGGAGAGAAAGGTACATTAGCTGAATCGTCTCAGGGCCTCGAACCTTGCCGTTCATTGGAAACCTCCACCAAATCCCTAAAACTTATACACATGTGAGGTAAGGATTACTACGTTGACTATTGGCCAAGGGCCGTACTGAACTACCGCGCAATGCAGATTCACGCAATGGGCTCGGGAGTACGGTGGTCTGTACACCCTCAAGCTAGGCAGCGCTACGATGGCCGTCATCACGGATCGCAGTATTGTCAAGAGCACCGTGGACAAGAAGAGCAATATCTATAGCCATCGACCACCATCCTACGTCTCGCACGATCTCATCACAAAAGGAAACCATTTGCTTGTTATGTTTTACGGCGACAAATGGCGCACATTCCGTCGCCTCATCCATCAGCATCTCACCGAGAGCATGGTCGAGCGTGAGCACCTTTCTATCGTGAACGCAGAGGCTGTGCAGCTTGTTCGAGATTACATGTTGTTTCCCGAGGACCACATGCTTCATCCGAAGCGGTTCAGCAATAGCATCAGCAATTCGATCAGTTCGTCGCCCCTCTTCGTGTCTCAGTATGTGTGCTGGCCCTCGCTGACCCCTTCCGCCTTCAGTCTTCGGAATCCGCTCGCCCCATGTCAGATCCGAGTATATGAAGCGGCTCTACACACTAATGGAATCGTGGTCAGAGCTGCTGGAAACCGGAAACACACCTCCAGTAGATATATTCCCCTGGCTAAAGGCCATTCCCCAGCAGCTCTTCGGCAACTACAAGAAACGAGCTATGGGCGTCGGGCAGCAGATGGAGGACCTGTACGAGGATGTACTCCAAAAGGTCATCAGACGCCGGGAGACGCGCAACGCGGGGTCGTTCATGGATGCCGTTCTGGACCAGCAGGAGAAAGTTCAACTACCTCGCGACCAGCTACGGTTCATCGGCGGTGTGTTGATGGAGGGGGGATCGGATACATCCTCCTCGCTCATACTGGCAATCGTCCAGGCACTAATCCTGAACCCAGATGTGCAGGAGAAGGCGTACTGTGAAATTGCCGCTGTCGTTGGGGAGGACCGGTCTCCCGTATGGTCGGATATGGCAAAACTCCCCTATATCAATATGATCGTCAAGGAGGGCCACCGGTGGCGGCCCATTCTTCCACTGTGCTTTCCACACGCGCTTGGCCAAGGTAAGTATCGCCCGACGAGGCATCCGGAATCAACTTGTACTAAAACTACTAGCTGACAACAAATCGGTAACAGACGATTGGGTAGACGGCAAGTTCCTTCCGAAGGGCACGACGGTCATCCTCAATGTCTGGGGCATGCACATGGACCCTCAAGTATGGGAGCACCCAGAGAAGTTCAATCCAGACAGGTACAAGAACCACCCGCTTCTGGCACCTGAGTATGTCGCTAGTGGTGACTGGCAGAAACGGGATCACTACGGCTACGGCGCAGGGCGTCGCATCTGTCCTGGAATGTACCTGGCCGAACGAAACATGCTCGTGTCCATCGCCAAGCTGATATGGGCATTCCAATTCGAGCGCCAGGTCGGCCCCAACGGTAGGACGCTGCCTGTCGATGCTGACCCCGTCACTGGGTACCATAATGGCTTCTTGTACTGTGCCAAGGAGTATGGCTGTCGACCTATTGTGCGGTCGGAGAAGGTTCGCGACACCATCTTGCGCGAATATGAAGAGGCAGAGAGAGACGTATTCAGCAGATTTGGAAGCAGTTAACCATCAAGTATTTTGCAGCATCAGGCCATCTTGATACCTAAGCTTTAACGCATGCACAACCTGCATACCTATTATTAAATGTTTGCATATGCCCTGTTAGTTTTGTTGACGCCTTGTTGGTTTTGTTTAATGTTGAGAGATCTTGGGGGGGCATATACTGCCTGATCAAAAAACTGCTAAGGTCCCATATGTTTATTTCGGAATCTTAGGAATCGGCTAACGCCGCTCGATTATGCGGAGGTTGTCGAAGATAAAGCCAAGGGTGTTGTAACGTCGCAGTGCTCGTATATTGTTGCACTTGATGTAAGCACTGGGGAAAGAGGTGTCGGGCGTGGTATTAGGTAGTTGTCGTGGTCAGGAGGAAAAGGTATCGATAGGTGGATGTCGTGACCGTTGATGAGTAGCCGTTCAAGATTAGGAATCGTTGCTAAAATTAATTAGTGACCTGTTTGTAGGAGTGCTGCTCTGAGTTCTTGCGATGATTTTATCGAGTCTGCGCCGTTCTATATCTATACCTCCTGCGCCTTTATTAGGCTTAAATTAACTTGAATCGCGTGCTATTCGCGCGACATAAAATATCGTGGCTTTGTTGCAATTGGAAGATATACAGCCGAGGCGACCCGAGCCTGCGCGATCGAGCTATTAGCCGCTGTGTGGGGAGATCAGACAGGTGGGGCTATGCTCTTGCATGGGTCGCGTGTGGCGCTACATCCTACCCATGCGGATCAGGGCGGGTTACGATACATTGTGTCGTTGTAAACATCTTGCATAGAAGGTTATTGGCGGGGGGCCATTACATATGTATTTTAAAGAACAAAGACAGAGCGGGCCTAAAGGACCTACTATTACTGCAAGCCATGAAATGCTACCTGGTGTCCCGAATTTGTGTCGGGCGGGCCATTCCGGATGGTAATCGCTATCCAGCACCACCATCATAGCGACCCTACAGGACACGCTCGAAATGGGTGAGAGAACAGGTAAGTGCTTGATGAAAGGATAAATGCTGACCTTTACGAGAATTGTATCTAGACCAGGATGACTTTTGGACGCAATCTGCGGGCGACAACCTTTGGGTCGACGATGCGGTCGAGACACGAACCGAGCGATCGTTGACCGAGCCGTCGCAAGCCTTCGACAATACGCGCGAAGTGACCTCAGCCCGTGCAGCCTCGCAAAGCCACGGCCAAGACGCATTGCCACTGCTGTAGATGGCCGATTGGAACAAGGACCGAACTCACGATGCACAGCAGATAAACTGAATCCAATACACTACAGAGTGGAAGGCGACGGTGAATGGAAAGCAAGGGGCGAAGCAAACGGAACCTAACTTGGCCTGGCTCCCAATGCCTTATGGACGACCGTCTTGCAGCCGAAAGTAGGCAAGCTTCTAGCAAGCTTCTGGCAAGAAAGTTCTCGAATAAACCCCTTCGAGCCGACGACACGCCTACCGTAGTATCCTTGACCGGCCGTACCGAGCGTGACTTGTGCACGCAAATTAGTGGCGTCTATATCGACTGAACAGCACTCAAGAGGCAGCTCCAGACACGGAGCCATCTGCTCCGTGTCGGAAAGAAGCTCCGGATAGACCTCTCCCTCAATTATATAGAGCCAGGTGGCAGAGCGGGCTCGACGCAGCGCGGCGTCAAGCGGAAGCACCCTTCGGCTGCGTAAGACATGCTCTCTTAGCAGGATCTAGAACTGGACACCGAAGAGGATGCCACAGGCAGCCAGCCGGTCTGGCGCACGTATACACTCGGATGCGATGTCCTAGGCCGCCATGCAATCTCGGACCGCACTGCGAGATTGATAAGGTACGCAAAAAGCGCTACAAGCTCCGGACGCACCATCTCGAGAGCCTCATCAAGTACGTACAGCGGGGCGGCGTGCTGGAAGGGCACGACGATGTGCTAGCGGAAGTCCGCGAGTAGCTATACGCAGAAGAGCAGCAAGACAGGTAGCGCCAGAGAAAAATAGAGCCCCCTCTTCCTTGGCGAGCTGCTCTTCATCAACATTACGGACGTTCTCCCCGGCGGCTCCCACAGACCTCTACTGTATATTCGTCCGGATCGTAGTCGGAGACCGTAGGAACCATAGTCCCCAAAGTTTCCACCCCCTTAGAGATCCTAGAGCCCTTGGGTATTGCCCGTGCAAAGGTACACAGACTGGCAGTGCTCGCGATTCAGCCAGCAGGCGGTTAAGACGGAGTACCAGAAGGCCTGCCGCCTGGGTCAATGTTTCGAGATTTTTGCTAAACAGAAAGTAATAAGGAGAAAGAAAAAAATAAAATAAAATAAAATAAAACCTTCGGAGGGTGATAGTAAAGGTTGTGAGGATGTGGATTGAGGCTGGGGTGAAAGACACCCTTAAATATTCTGTTTAACCTAAGTGTTGCTAATAGCTAAGCGGGAGGGGTCTCACTTCCCACGTAGTAGCTAGATGCGTGTGGGCAAACGTTCAGCGGTTTATCATATTTCTGTAGTGACCAGGAAAAAGAGTCACCAAAGAAAAACAACAACCTGTTAATGGTAGGTTGGGAAACTAGTACAAAACAGACAGTATTAGGCCTTGCCGTGCTATACTTCGAGGAGAAATGATATTATACTAGGCAAATCACCTGCTTGTTGCCCCCGTCACGGAAAAAAGACCTTGCTAATCCCGCGTAGGAATTAACGATATATATTTCACATGACAACCCTACTCTTGAAATCAGATCTATCTAGCTTTAGTTTGCTACGCCTCAATATTAAGAATACTTTATGTGACCTTACATTTAATTGCAAACACCACGCTCATATTATGACTGATAATACTGTGCGTGTGTATTTATTGCCAGGAGCTATCTAGCGAGCTAAATATCCATGGAGCCTCCCTTACAGCATGCGAGCGCGTTAGGCTAGGAATTACATATAAAGTCATACAACCCATCCAACCAATCTAGCACTAAGGCGAGCTTAAAGCTATTTATATTAGACTCCTTTCCTCCGTTTGAAAAGCACAGCCAACGAAAGTCCCGCACAAATACAGCGTATTCAACGTCTATACTTTAGCTACAGCGACGTCTCACGCTCCAAATACTAATCAACAACGGTGACGGACAAACAAGATTCGAGGGTCTCACGAATATGTATTTCTCCTCTCTCCCTAGCGAGAATCTTTGCTTTGAGAGTATATAGTATCAATAGTCATAAACTTGAATACCTGCTGCGCCACTAATAATAACGTCAGCATCCTCTCGTGAGGTAGCCACACCTCGTATAATAATCTAGCAGCCGGTAGTCAACAATAGAGAGCAAGGCAGTGGAACATCTTAGAGAAAGTTATCACCTTCTGCAGCAACCAAACGGATTGCCTTCGAGTCGAGGTCCTCTGCTACTATGGAGAATCATTTCCCAATAGTTGGCAAATTCTTTAAATTTTGGTTTAAGTTTCTCATAGTCAATGAGTTCGTTCCCACCTAATTGACGACCAACGCACTGAAAAAAAGCCTGGAGATAGCAATCTTTTGCGTCTTGCGAGACCAAATAGTCATGGGTTGCAAGGACAAGTCGAGCACGACTGTAGCCCGTGTAAAGGAATCTGTTGAAGTATTCACAAATGTCAACTAATTGCTGGCTTGCGGGGATGCGCACATCTTTATCCAAAGCTTTAGGCGCATTAAGATTCCAATTCTCTTCAAGAGATACTTGGTAGAGGTGATGGGGCTTTGGTTGTTAGGCTAGCATGTTTGTCTTTGAGCTTTTAGACTTGGAAAAAAAAAAAAAAAAAAAAAAAAACGGATAAAC
>Ga0247782_1000222_pt1 | contig 63058 bp, 54 predicted proteins | sample UWRJL019104C5_FD_179928 | JGI IMG/M metagenome (GOLD analysis project Ga0247782, IMG submission 179928) | Plant litter microbial communities from Arlington Agricultural Research Station in Wisconsin, United States - UWRJ-L019-104C-5 | ecosystem: Environmental > Terrestrial > Plant litter >... | reverse complement strand
GCACTTTGCGGGGCTGGCAGCGGCTGAAACGGACCGGCAAATTTTTGACAGGCGGAAACGGACCGATGGATGCGTGTGCAGCAAAAGGAGGGATGCGTGTCCAGTAACTCTCGTAATCTAATGCGGGCACGTCTACAGATCTGTGCATGGCAGGATGGGACGCAGTATAGCATACCTAGCCACTAATTAACCTTAGACGGGTATTGAATATTGGGGTTGGGCAGTAGCTTACGCCAGCTGGCACAGGTGGTGGGCAGTGTCTCTTGGCTTTGATCAACTGTCTGGCACCCCGCTTTTTTGGCTGTGTAAATTGGAACCTGGAATCAAGGATCGGGTCCGCGAGTGTATGACGTACTGTCGTTGTACGACAACACCTACACACTTACTTTCGTCGAAGTCTTCGTTTCAGAGTCTATCTGTGAGTATGTAGTATGTAGGTATACAGATACATGGTATAAACAGTAACTCGCCATTCCCATCTACCTGTCATCCTACAAGTGCAATACCCTTAAGTTACCCTCTATATATGCGCTAAGTTGCGCTGTTCCAATAAGTGATTGGCCCCCAGCTTGATGTTGTTTTTTCTCGTATACCTATGTAGAGGGATTCCTGCAAGGAGCCGACATAGTCAGACCTGTCAGCACTCGAGGATAAAGGATGGACAGGGATATATAAATACCGTCCCCTCAGCCTCTACGTCAACGTTGCAATTGAGCATAATAACCAAATCTCCTTCCTCCAATCTCACAACCATCTGTACCTAACGGCTTGCAAATACATCTTCGACATGGAGTCTTTTGCAAAGCTCAAGCGACGCGGGACCGACCTGCTGAACTCGATCCCGCAAAGCATTCCTTCAATGCCCCAAGTTCACATACCCTCAATGCCTCGCATAGGCGGCCACGGCATGAAAGGCACCTGGCAGCACGTTTCACTTCCTCCGCTTCAACGGTCGTCTCATTCGCTCGATGTCGTCGCAGGCAACGCGTACCTCTTCGGTGGTGAGGTTGGGGCTGGTAAATCTGTCGACAATAACATGCATGTTATCGTGTTGCCGTCAAGCGGTGCCTCCACCGATTATTTCGCTGTCAAAGCGAAACCATCTCCCAAGACCTCAGCAGATACGGGTAATACTACATCTACGACGAAACCAGGGAGTAGCGGGACGGTAGGAGAGCTCCAGGACCCGCTGACTGAAGTTCCCCTCACCACCCCTCCATCGCCCGGAGCCGAGTCCGAATCAGAGCCCTCGAGCGCCGACAAGGGAAAGAACAAAGCACCCGTGTATTCTGACGTACCCGCACCGCGAATTGGTCATGCCACCGCTGTGATCGGAACACGCATATTCCTATTCGGCGGACGCTCAACCGCCGCCGAATCTTCCACGCTAGACGAGAATGGACGAGTATGGGTCTTCGAGACCAAGACTCATACGTGGAGCTACCTCGATCCTCACCACAGTAGCCCTATTCCGAAGCCGCGCAGTGGTCACGCCGCCGCCGCAACGGATAAGCCGCGGGACTTTTCAGTGAAGCCCATGCGCCTGCGACGCACCTCGACGTGGAAGGAGTGGGCCGAGGGCGACTCGGCCGAGGTGGGCATCCCGCAGAGACCGATCGCCGGCACCATCGCAGAAAAGGCAACAGATGAGGAGGCCGAAGGCGCCGGCTTCGGAACTTTCATAATCCACGGTGGTGTCTTAGCTGACGGGACTCGGACGGGCGACGTCTGGGCCTTTGACGTGCACGCGCACACCTGGAAACAACTTCCCGATGCCCCCGGCCCTGCACGCAGTGGCGCCGCTCTTGCATTGGGGAAGAGCAGACTCTACCGCTTCGGTGGCTTCGGCGGTTACGACGGGGAAAGTCCGGGCGAGCTCGGCGGACATCTCGACGTATTACAACTGGGGCTCGACGAGTTCGACGACCAGAACAGCAAAGGCGAAATAGGCGTTTTTGCACGCGGCACGTGGGAGAGTCTTGTCGCACCCTCGTCTCTCCCGATGGCAAGCCCAGGCACAGACACCTCGCTCCCGGCCGCCGAGACAGCCGGCCTCACAACTACAACCACCACCACTCAACAGAGCCAGACTGACCCCTGGCCATCCCCGCGCAGCGGCGCCAGCCTCTCCCTCGTACAAGCCGGTAGCGGCCGCGAGTACCTCGTGCTCCTGTTCGGCGAATCGTCGCCGCCGCCTTCATCGGCGGAGGGCGATGAGAGGGCGAGAGACTTCCACTCGGACGTCTGGGCTTTCCAGATCCCTCCCCTCGGCGGCACGGCTGCGAGCCTCACCGACGCTTTCTTGCAGACCGTGGGCCGCAAGACGGGCGAAGGGCGCTGGACGCCCGTGCCGCCTGGCCCCTTCGACGACGACGAGGACTTGGATATTCGCGGCCCCGGACCCCGCGGTTGGTTCGCTGCTGCGCCTCTGGGCGATCTGGAGGAGAATGCGATCTTTGTCACGGGTGGTCTGGGACCGAATGGTAAGAGGTTGGGCGATGGGTGGATTTTTAGGCTTGATTGAGATTTGTTTGTACAAACGAAACATCTCATGAGAACACTTTAGTTGAGGTTTGAAGGACGAATACTGCAACGCGTGTGTATCAGAACCGTTCCAGCGATGATTTACGGACAAATGGACTGCTTTACCGGCTACGGACTACATACAAGGTTGTATTTCAAGTTTCTCTTACGATGGATGAGACACTTCTAAGGCACTTACGAGGACGAAACTTGTACCTACTTTCGAGACTTCAAGTGCGAAGAATACGAGCAATTATGAATCGACAAATGAGCATGAACTCAAACCCATTTTCATGGTATCTCTTCATTCAAGATGTTGGACAGGAAAAATGAAATCAGCCATTGGATACAAGTGCGAGTTATGTACAATTCATGTCTATGACGGAACCTCTCTTCTAGAAGTGCCTTGTTGTCTTGTTTGCCTCGCCCACGCCCTAAACGTGCACATACAGAACACATTCTCAAAATTATGTCTTCTTTTTCTCTTCTTTTCTTTTTCCGTCTAACTATACTACTGTATTATATATATAGAACACAGTCTCTTTACAAATCGGAGCGCGTAGTCTCGGGGCCCCAAGGCCCGTTAGTCAAGTTCGTTAGGCCGGCGCTGTTCTCGCAAGTCTGGCGGCTGCTCTGGGTTCCCGGCTTGGGCACCTTGGAGGCGTCCCGCGTGGTGGCGCTCTCGCGGAGCGCCGAGAGCAGCTTCTTGGTCGTCTCCGGCGTGAGGTCCTCGTAGTAGTCGTCATTGATCTGGATCATGGGCGCGTTGACGCAGGCGCCCAGGCACTCGACCTCGATGAATGTGAACAGGCCGTCCTTGGTCGTCTCGCCCTGCTTGATGCCTAGCTCCTCCTTGATCGCCTTCACGATCGCGTCGCTACCGCAGCCGCCGAGCTGGCAGGGGGTCTGTATGGTGAGGGGACTTGTTAGTTATATTATCCGTGATAGAGGTAATATTGTCGGGAGGGTGCAATTGGGCTTGTGGCCCAGAATAAGTTTCGCTCATGTTCAATTGCCTCCTGAAATTCCTGTCGACTGTCGACTCATTATATGTCCATTGAGCTCTTTAAGCCTGTACCAAATTCGCTCAATCGCATGTAGTATGTAGCAATTTCGAGCTTACCGTTGTGCAAGCCTGAACGTGGAATTTGCCGACAGGCGTCCGGTTGTACATAGTGTAGAAGGAAGCGACCTCGTAGACTCGGCTAGGAGGCATTTCGAGGATGCGGGCGACCTCGTTCATGACGGAGATAGAGGTGAAGCCGTGCTGGCGCTGGCCCAGGTCGAGCAAGGGCATGACGGCGGCCTTCTTGTACTGGGGCGGGTACCGCTTGAGGATCTCGGCCATGAGCGTCTCATTTTGCGCGTTGAACTTAAACGGGATGTCCGGGTTGTTGTCGGGGGTGTTTCGGTGCTGTAACGGAGTAGAATTGAATGGTTAGCCAAGACTGAGAACCGGTTATGACATAAAAATCCTCTTTCTTCGTATCACAAGGCTTTCAGGGTGCAATAACAATGGCAAGAGCTTCGAAAGAGCGCAGTGAAAGCAAAGTAACGTACAACTGCGAGAGTATCACTCCTCCAGGCACTGGCGGCTGTGAAACTTCGGATCTGAGCTCGAGGTGTTCTGTATGCCGTTCGGGCGGCGCTTCGGAAGAGCAGCGGACTGAGTTTGGACGTCATTGTGAGGTTGTAGGGGGGATGACTTGAATTGGCTCCTGAAGGCGAAGTTCGTTCAAGCTCGATTGTATGCCAAACAGTAGTTTCAATTGATGATGGAAGCTGATTCGCGTCTGCTCTGATTGGTCAGAAGAGCATACAGCATTAGGTCCACTTATCCCGTGGTGCGAACACTTGGCAACGGGCCGTTCAACTTGAGCCAGCTGTTTCCTCTCGGAAGCCCCTACATCAAGCCTGGAGGTAGGTAGTTAGACACTGGTTGCAGACGGCCCTGAAGAATTGGCTCTAAATGTCGACAATCTTTCAGGTTATTTTAGTATGTCGAGATGGTCTACTGTATTTGTATCCAGCAAATATACCGGAACTTCGACAATTATTGATTGAATTTCTCTCGTTTTGTAGACATCTTACGCCACTTTCCTTTTCTCAGCATCCTTCCAATCGTCGGGAAAGGGGCTAACCTAGATGTAAATGTTGGGCACCTTCAGAAACCAGTGACCCGGGTAATACCTATACTAACTGCCACTTCCACGATTGACGACGAGAAACCAAGAAATGAACGCTCTTGAGAGTTGACAATTAGTTGAAATAGCTGTATTAACAGTTCTATGCGATTGGTAACGATCATAATCAACATCAGATTCCACCTATGCTTATTTCAATTTAGATAACTAATTCATACTATTTCCAGCTCTCTGGTTCACATTTCTTGCTCAAATCCAAATGTTACAAAGGAGAATCGATGACAAAGCCATTTGTCCAGCAATCATCGTTTTACAAATTCCATAAGTGAAAGTCTTCCGGCAATGTACTACCCGCCTTTTAGATTTTACAGACAGCAGTGTGAGGAAACTGGCAGTGATTGCAATCCTTCGTGAGCTCTGCTTATTCAAGCCAGGACTCTTGCTGCACATGTATTTACGTTGATTATCACATCAGTTTTGGGGGTCGTGCACTTAGTCGTCTTCATGTGGACGTCCGTCGCCAACCTAAAATTGCGTTAGCACGATTCAGTGGCTCTGATATGCATTTCCCGACTTACACGTAGCGTTCCTTCGGACGACAGTCCGTGAGCCCAGAAGCCGCCGATCGAAGGCGAGTTACGGGCCATCTTGTCGTGGGTCAAGAGGAGCCAGAAGCCAAACACCGGCTTCGCAAGGATATCGAGAATGGCATAAGCGATGATCTCGCCGTCCACGTTAACAAGGCGCGCACCATCGGCGACACCCCAGATACTTGTAACTTTGTTAGCATCATGACCTTGGACATTCGCATGGGTTTCCCCTTTCACCGACGAGAACTACTCTAATCAGTGAATGGCTAGAGCGGAGGAGACTCACATGGGATACAGAGTCCAGAGGGCTAGGGTGAAGAGTGAGATTCCACCAAAAAAGGCCCTTGTCTTATTGTCTTTTGTCGCCACGGCGTTCCGTCCCTTGTATCCGAGCTGGTACACGATATTGAGATAGGCAACGCAAGCAAAGGCGTACCAGCCCCAGCCTTGGGCGGTATCGCGTCCGAGTGCAGCAAAGAGACCCGTAAGAATCATAGTGACGTCCGACACCACAAGCACGAGTATGGTTTCACCGTTGAGGCCTGCTAGAATAGATAGATTGAGCAGCAGTAGTGGGGTAGTCAAAGACCACTATGTCCATGTTGTTAACGATCGGTAGCTGATAACTCCTCGGATTTCTGGAGTTTCTAGGGGTCAAGACTCACGTCAACGTATCGTGCCCAGAATACCTGTCTCTTAACCATCTCAGTGATTACATGGAGTCCATTCTCCTTTAGGACGGTGGTATGGATATTAATTCCAGCTCCAGTTGCCATCCCATAGTAAGACAGGAATGAAATCGTGGTGACTAGCGAGGTGAGGACGTGGAAGAGGCGTTTTTGCTATACATGACGTCAGAGAAAGCAGAGAAAGCCAAAACTGGCGTCGAGTTAGTCTTTGCAGTTCTTACCACCGGGACTCTCGCGGCCATGCCATAAAATATAAGTGAAGAGACACCCATGAGAACGCAGACGACCCTGTTTCTGTGTTAGCACTAATACTTGTCGTCTTTTCGCTGACACTAAGCAGTACTATCATCGTCAACGCACCAGAGGGTCTTGTGCCCGGCTTCTGTGGAATACTGGTGGTAGACCTTGGGGATATCGGGCGTCACGGTCGGGAACGGCAGTCCATGGGTATGCGTAGGCGTTGCATGGCCAGTCCTGGTCTTGGCCAGATCCGCGACTGTGTCGAGCATGTCTTGTGGGATCATCATCTTGGACGACTTGATAAGAGGAACGATTTTCTCTTCACGATAAATAGGGCCTCTTCTTTTTCTTCGACGCTTGTTTTACGTGTTTTTGTCTGTAGAGTTATACTCTTATTCCTGGAACGAGCAGATAAGTGTGGAAAGTCTTTAATCTCGTTTTCCATGCCATGCTTTGTCTTGGGGGTGTTATAACAGCTCCAGTGCCGTGTAAGCTTCTCCTGATGCCTAGTAGTGGTGTCGTCACCTTTGACGCATCGGTGAGCTGACTCGTCCAATCGGAGCATGGAAGCAGACTCGAATTGGACATGACATTCATGCTCTCCCGCAGCCGACCTCGCTGAGGAGGCGAATGAAAGTTCTCAACGGTTTACTTTGGCATGCGGGGAAGGCATTAACATTACGCAACTTAAGCTTCAGCATGTCTGTCGGTACCATAATGCATCATTTACTGTGCGATACAGACTCGATTCGCTTATATTTCTATGATAGTTATTGTTTTAAAACCTGAATCACCCTAGTTCAAGGTAGGAGAAATAAAGTTTGGTTCACGTATGGTCTGCGGTGTTTGCTTTCTGCTAGAACATATGATCAGCCGTTTCCGTGATTTGAAGCCGATGCTTTCAATTACCTACTTAATAATACCGTTCACAGTACACCTACATTTAGAGCAGTAACTCCAGCATGGACTACTAGCTAAACTCTCTAAGGAATATAGCTTCCCCTCTCGTCTAACAGAAGTTCTGTAGCTTTGTGCTATTTCTCTGTTGCTCCTTTCTATGATCTACTCTCTCATCTATGCCTTGGTTAGTGGTAGAATACATGGCCGATGAAATATCACTGGCTGTGTCCTTAAGATTGGATAGAGCTAGGGTGGTTTATATCATAGCGAAAGAGCCTTGTTGGATACTTTTAAGACAAGCAATCGCGCTATTAACAGCAGAGAATGCCGCACGCCTCCATCCCATGCCGTCGGTTGCTTTGAATATAAGCTCCAGATGCTCCTTGTTCCACCAACAAACCAACCCGTATAACTATCACATGACATAGACGCACAACATGTAGTAGATTGAAATAAGAGTCTTCCAATACTAGTACCTCTACTTAATGCCAGAACATGTAAGTTAGATGTTAGTAAATGCCCGCCTATACCATACATGTATTACTAGTACCTACCTAACCTAGGTATTGCTGTGAAAGAGGGAAAGAATGGCCCCACCTTTAAGCCCAATCCACCCCACTTTCCGCACCTCCACGTCGTGAGAGCTCCCTTCCTTTAGGTGTCTAGGTACATACATACTGTATGTACATGTAGGTAACCTTAGGCACCTTTGTGCTTGCCAATATGCATGAGGTCCTAGACCTAGCACACTTCTGGGTAGAGCCCTGTTAGGTGAGTAATAGTGCCTAACCCAGGTAGGCACCTTGATTGTTGACTGGTACATACATTAACATTTGAAGTTCTGCCCCGCCACAGAGCAGACAGCTCGAATCACCAGAGATATCATCGACGTGTGCTGCATTTGTACACAACACTAGCACGGAACAGCACATTCAAGGTTCCTCCGGCGGCTATGACTCTCATTTACTCCTAAACATACAGCTTTAGACAAATTTCTCACATCGTGGTTCGGTAGACATAACACAGCCCAAGTATGGATCAGTGTGCTAGCGCTCTGCTGGCATTCCCGCCACAGAGCGACAAACAGAACAATATCTTCAATACACAGAACGAGGCCTATCATAGAGCTGCGACGGTTCATACCCAGCGACTAGGAAGACTGATCAAGGATCGAACAAAAGAGCTGGTTGTTCACAGCACCGACCTGCTGAGTGTAAGACCGGACCCGGTCGTCACACGTCGGCCTATGCCATACCATTACCTATGTATGCGATGCTAACATGGGTATTCCAGATTCTCGACCCAGCAATCCATTCACTATCCTATCTGTCTGTGCTATACGGATTAGTTATACCCGCTTTGTCGACAAACGTCCCACATGAGTTCATTCTGGAGAAAGTTGTCACCGCCTTGATGAAACTGGACGGACGACAATGTCGGTACGCTGGACATATTCTCCTAGACATCATGAATGCAGTAGCAAGTGGCAAGCTATTACCCGTACGTGCAACTTCCGTGGTCTAACTCAGACCAGTGCTGACATGATCGTGTAGCCCGCTGTAGCCGTTGAGGTTCTCAGCTCAGCCCTGCTCAAACTCGACCCCTCCGCGACCATGTTTACACACCTACACCTCCCTTTGGCGGCAATGGCCTATCAATCCGGCGCGATAGAGCCAATCTTGCCTATAATTGATAGTGATATCGTCTTTTACCCTGGTATGGGCACCCACGAAACCTCCCAGTATCTCTGCGATCCGACACTGCCTCCTCCGGTTTACATGTCGACAAGTACGGGTCTCACCGAGAACGTCAAAGACTCGACAGTGCTGGAATACAACTTAGTATGCGGTTTGATATACTGCTCGAGAAGAGATTGGACGAAGGCGTGCGCAGCCTTCGAACGAGTTGTCACCTACCCGACCAAGGAAGGCGGATGCAGTCAAATAATGGTCGACGGCTTCAAGAAATGGAACTTAGTCACATTGCTTTCGACGGGGAGCCCACCTGCTGCTATGCCACATGTTACTGCCCCTACGATCAAGACCTTCTACACGCTCGGAAAACACTACGTGGACCTTGCCACGGCGTTTGCAAGTGACGATGTCCAGCAGTTGAAAAGAGAAGCAGAAGAGCATGCGCAGCTTTGGCTGGATGATGGAAACACGACCTTAGTAGAGGAAGTCTTGGCATCATATCAGAAGTGGCGCGTCCTCTCGCTACGGGATATCTACACGAAACTGTCAATCCCAGAGATCCGCCGGCAGACTAAGAGTGGAGAAACCGGCCAGGCGCTGGCTACCGACGAGGACGTCGAGGCGCTCATCCAAAACATGATAATAGCAGGCATGCTGAACGGGGTGATCGAGAAGAACGACGACGGTACCAAATTTCTCACCTTCCTGCCACCAAGTGTGCAACTGTCGGAGCACGAATTCACACAAGAGCTCAATAGAACCATGGGAAATATTAAAGGCTTGGGCGCTCTCTTGACTGCCACAAATCGGCGGTTGGGCACCAGCAAGGAGTATATCAAATGGGCTGTTAAGGAGGACAAACGCGATAAATCTGGCGAAGCTCACGACCCCACACTTCCTTTTGAGTCACAGCACATCGACGACGAGGACCTAATGGGAGGCATTGTGACAAGCGGCTAAAATCTGCGGAGCGTACCGCAACACAGAGCGGTGGCGCCCCATAAATCTATGACACAATGCGTTTCGTAATGAGCTGCCAGTTCTGATGTAAGCACGCACAAAGGGAATGAATTATTTGAGACGTGAGAATAGGTCATGGCGTTCGGTAGGGGAAACTTGATATTTTCCGTGGGGCACATTCCCAACGACGGCTTAATAGCAGGTGCCTAAGCTCAAGGGAGATAGAAACCCACTTGCATTGCATCATTTTGCTCACGGAGAGCTTCGGAGAGCTTTTAGATCCTAGAAGAAGACAACGGATACGAATGAAGACTACACATTGATGACCCGATTCCACCATTATCCCCTCCCTCTGTAGGGATGACCTGCGCGAAGGACGTATATAGGTATCTCTCCCCCTCTTTTTTCTGCAGCCAGATCGGATGGTTTGCGTAGAGTAGCAAATACCAGTGATTCGACTGCTTCGTTTTTAACTCTAGGGTCAGAGGTGAAGGTTATAAGTTAGGCAAAGAAGCAGTGGTCTGACCCGATCCTTTCTCATCTCACATTTCCAGGGATCACTGTACCTTATTACACTCAAGCTTCATTCTTCATGTATTTGATACATGTTAGCAACACTACAAGATCGACATGTTCCCTCCACCGTACCCTCCATCCCATCAGTCTGCGCAGCGGTGTCCTCATCATGTAAAGTGAGCATGTATACATAAGACCCCTTTCATGGGTTTCTCGAACTCTGCGACTAGCTAGCTGTTAGAACAGTCGCATGTGTATCATATCTCATAGCAAATAAGATAGCCCCTGTGCTGTAGTAATCCTAGGTGTACCGCCATTTTAATGCCTTCTTCCCTTTCCTTTCCTATCTCTTTCGTGTGATAAGATATCTACCTTGTTTCGGGGCCGGGTGGGTAGTTATTCTCCCCAAAAATATGTTACTCATCGCTGCTCAAGTGTTGGAGCTTCCGAGTAAATAGGTCCTGGATCGTTCCTATTTCTGGGTATGACCTCTATCATGAGCCGATACCAAATTGCTTAATCATGTCCGCTAGCTTCAGAGCTTCGGTCCTATAATCCAGCGGATTTGCCCTCATGACTTGGTAGCGGACTCTGAAGGTAGAAAAGATAGAAGCGTTAGCAATGTCACAAAATTTTTTTAAAAAATTTCAATATGAGGGCACCTTGGTCGGGGTTTGGGAGGCCAAGGTGGGTGAAAAAAGAAAAGGCTTGCCTCTGGTTTTCGCCGTATGTATCCATCTTGGCACGGCACTGAAAGCTGAGCTTAGAGCAGTTGGCAGCCTCAAAGATCGAGAGGACGCGTCGTTCGTCGTCATTCTCCTTGATTTCCATGAGTTCGTCGGCCGACATGCCCATGATGATACGACCAACATCGTCGAAACACGAGAGCCACAGCTGGCCTGTGTGGTCATTGACGTTGACGCTCATGATATAGCGATATTGTGGGCGTGCGTGTGCAATGTCGCACTTCTCACATCGCCATGTCCCATCGGCCTGTTCCACTACCTTCTTATTGCAGCCCTCGTTGCTGCAAGCTGGATACGCAAAGTTATCTTGCTTGATATATACGATCGTTGCTGTGAGTGTGAAATAGTCCGTATCCTCCATACCCAAATTCTCATCTTTAACCTGCGAGATGCACTTTGTCTGATCCTGGCGTCCAGTAGCAGTCCCCATGGAAGCCATATTATTGTGTGTATTGAACCTATCGGTACGGCCTTGGGAGTCGTACCAGCCCTTTAGGCGGTGTGCCTCTTCGATATCGGGATCCACGGTCATGGTACCGGATGAGAGAAGAGACAGTGATCGACCACCAAAATCCGAAACCTTGACACCCTTAAAAGCGACAACCGATTCTGGCTGTGCGCTGAACGTAGTTGCCGTCTTGCCCCATATTGTGAGACGGACTGAGAATTGAGAGTCGTCGACCAGTGTAAGCTCACGCTTATCATAAGGCTTTCCTGTGCTCTTCGCTATAATCTGAGTGGCATCCTCAACATCCTTGAGGACACCAATCACATCTACAGTCGACTCCTTCTCCACTAGTTGAAGTTCGGAAATACTGACAAAGTTGAAGCGGACCTGGGGTACGCTGGCCTGATCCTCTGCCTTCTCGATAAGAGTCTCTCGCTCGAATGCAAGCTCGTAATCGTTGGGAAGATTCGAGAACTGTTTCTTGGCCATATTCACTCTGCAATTGCTGATGTAATAGACTTGGCCTTCCTGTAACACATCGTAAAAAGCATCACATTGGTCGTTGAAACCTGTTGCCTTGATCTCACCGCTCTCATCTAGGAGATTCACGGAGAATAGCTTTCCCTCGCTGGAGCCCTTGTGCCAGGTCTTGATGTCCGATTTCGATGTGACGCGGGCTTTGATGGTCCATTTATGTGCGTAAGGGGAAAGAGACTCGATAGGATAGATGACAATGTTCCCGCGAGCATTAGAACCAGCGGGTTTAATACCACCGACTCCTAGGTCCATACGGGACGACATCGGTTCTTGCTTGATAGGTGCTGGGGATTCGGTTTTCGCACCGTAGAAACCAGAGCCACCGATAGCAGCGGCCTCTGGTTGAGGCTTGGCCTCGAAGGGGGCGGGTTCGCCGATACGATCATGTTTGCCCAGTTCAGTGGCAACCTCGAGGTCCAAGATAATTAATATACTACGGATAGTCAGTTCAGGTATTCAGGTCCGTGTAAGCATTTTACGACACATACTTCTTCCCCTTCACCGAGTTCGCCGAACATGACTTGACTCGTACAATACAACCTCGTTCGAGCTGGTTCTCATGAATGACATGGTTGGCCTCTGCAACTCGATTAGCCAGTAGCCTTGTGCAACTGCCGCTTCCTTGATGGGTGGCACGGCAGAATATCCTGCTTACGGGTTGCCAGCATGCACTGAACATAATTCCGAATATCACTAAGTACTACTCGGTAGCGCTCTGCTTGGGCAGGAGCGCCGGGAGCTTGTTGCGCTGCAAGAGGCTTGATCTGAAGGCATTGGAGGACTGGTACTGGGAACCTCTTGTCGGCGTTATTGGGGTCGTGGAATTTAGCACTGGGTAGTCTCTAGTCAACATCTACATATTTCCCGCCGATGTTTCGTTTGCTGCTGCATTCATCTGGGAGCCAAGGAGGGGTTGGTGGTATACGCACTCTAAAGCGCCTTGGGTGATAGCCTGTTGAGCAGCTGCGACCGACATCTCGTTCTGTCTCTCCGATCTGGAGGTTTGTTCACTTTTGTCGACGGTATAGACAGATTTGGTCGTAGGATATGAGGATCTAGTAGAACGTACAGGCGGTTGAAAAATGCACTACAAAAAGCGTTGGCTGCAAAGGAAGAACTAACACAGAACGCGTTCGAGCTGTAGAAAGTCGCGTCTCGGGTATCTCCTCATTAAAGCCTCCATTTTGGGGACAAATTATGGGGCCAGTACCTAAGGCATCCACGGTAGGTACCTAGAGTGGACAGAACCCTGAGAATGCGAGGCAGGTACCTATAACGCGGGTTCATTTCAGCAGCTGATGGCAGCTAGTGTAGAGCCATCTCTAGAGCTACGCAGCTGTCCTTTGTCTGTTTCTAGGTACAGATGTACCCAAGCTAGGTACCTACATGCCTCCACAGTTAACCCCTCTACAACCAAACGTCATCCCCGCAATATAGTACCTTGAGCTTCAAGCGCATTCCAAAGTACCAGTAGGTACTCACTTACAAGGACATTCTGAATACCTGGTGAAACGACATATCTCTTTCAATGTAAACGATTTTATAAAGCTTACGCACCCCTCTGTCCTTCCTATATGTGCCTATTAGAGATTCTTGATTCTGAACTTATCCTACGTACTTCCAATAGCTACTTGCAGCAATAACTACGAAGCCTTTGCGACAGCGTGTTGTCCTAGACTCCAGTTACTAGAAGATCCATATAGCTCAGCACTTCTAAGCAACATTCAGATATGACGGACCAAGACCTTGCGACAAAGGCTCCCGAAAGCGACGCATATGCGTCTGCTGATCCTAGCCAAGCTATAGGAGAGCGAGGACCTCCTATTAGCGAACATTGCACGACTGATCGACCTACGCGTACGTCGAACTATTTCCTACAATGCCTGTATAAGTTAACCATGGTATAGCTTCTGGGGAAAGTGCAAAGGGGGAAGTCCGAAAACTTGGTGGAATTGACGTATGCAGAGCTCCGCTCTTCAGATTCTACGACTGACTGGAACTGCTTTTACTGATATTATCATAGGTCTACTTAACCAAACCGGACTCGTATCCTTCGAGCCCGTCGAAGCTTCTGCTCCTACTCACCAATGGCACGGGTTACAAATCAACAAATAACCAGATCCAAGCCGACAAGTTTGCAAGCGAGGGCTATGTAGTCGTCATGCCAGATCTCTTTGATGGCGACCCCGCGCCGAATTCGTCGGCTGTCCCCGAATCCGAAACCCAGACCACCTCGTTCCTGGACACTTTCAAGCTCAAGGCCGCCGAAACTGCCAAGTCGTTCCTCATTGACATGTGGCTCGCGCGGCACACAGAGGAGAAGGTCATGCCTATATTAGAGAAGATAGTCCACGCATGTGAAGGAGAGTTCGCAGACGCCGTAGGGAATGGCGGTGGTATCTATGCTGTAGGCTACTGTATCGGTGCTCGGTATGTGCTATTGCTGGCGAGCGAGAGAACTATCGGCCAGGCAGGCTGGACCAGGGCACAAAAGCAACCAGATGAAGAAGCTGGCGAGGCCCAAGGCTCGGCGAAACAGGGTCCGCTTATCAAGGCCGGTGCTTTGGCGCACGCTACTCTCGTGTCGCCAGAAGATTTCCGGGGCCTCAAATCACCCGTCAGTTTGGCCTGTGTCGAAAATGACCCAATGTTCCCCGACGAGGTGCGTACGGCTGGTGAGGATACTATGTCGAAGAACAATGTAGAACACGAGGTAAAAGTCTACCCAGGCGTCCCACACGGTAAGTCATATGCTTGTCTAGCAAATTGCGATTGGTGATGCTAAAGTTCTTCAGGTTTCGCCGTTGTTGGCGACTACGATGACCCTAACATCAAAGAGGCGCAAGTAACGGCGTATGAGCAGATGCTGAAATGGATAAATGAACACTAAGAGGCCAGGGCCCGGTTTGGGGAGTTGGCGTTGGTATGGAGCGTTATTCACAACAGGGCGAGCATCAATTTCTGCGGATCAGGGTAGAGAATGAGGTTCACAGACTCCCAAGATAACTGTTCATGATTCATTGTTTTACAAGAAAGCATCCGGATACCCATTACGGAACTGTGCAAATGATCTTACCTGTTGTCACATTCTTCGCCATCAAATCATGTGCCTTGATGATATCCTCCATGGGGAACACAGAATCGATCTTCACCTTGAGCTTCCCACTCTCGAAGTGAGGGATATACTCCGCAAGTCTATCCCTTAGCCTGCCCTGGTAGTCCACATCCCGGCTTCGCAGCGTACTGCCCTCAATGCGTAGACGCTTAAATAGTATCATACCAATATCAACGCCCTCGAGCTTGGCACCACCCATAAGGCCAAGCATGACCCAGCGCCCATCCCTGGCAGCGGCAGTGAGGTTCTTCTGGAAGTAGCTGGCGCCAATGAAGTCGACGATAAGGTCGACGCCCTTACCACCCGTGGCCTCGAGGATGCCCTGGGCCCAGTCCTCGGTCTTGTAGTTGAAGGCCCTAGTTGCACCGAGCTCGGACTCGATGAACCGGCACTTCTCGTCGGTTCCCGCGGTCGCGTATACCGCGGAAGCGCCGGAGTCCAAGCTCAGCTGGATCCCCGCAATACTGACGCCGCTCGCGCCAGCGTGCCAGAGGACACTCTTGCCCGCCGCGAAGCCGCCGACCAGGTGAAGGGCCTGCGTAGCAGTCATGAAGGTCTCCGGAATCCCGGCGGCAATCTCCCAGGACATGGAGTCGGGCTTGTGTAAGAGCATGCGCGCGTCAACGGCTATGTACTCGGCGTAGGCGCCCCCGTACGCTAGGCCAAAGACGGCGTCGCCTTCGCGGAACTGGCCTTGGTTTTGTGCTTGTGTTTCCGGGGACGAGGTAAGAGGAGGTCCGAAACTCTCGATTGTCCCGCTGAACTCGACGCCCAGTGTTGAGGGTGCTTGCGGCGGGAGCGGATACAGCCCCTCGCGCTGCAGCAGGTCCATCCTGTTGAGCCCGAACGCCTTCACGCGCACCAATACCTCGCCTGCTTTTGGCGTGGGCTTTGGGGTGGAATCATTGATGAAGAGGGCACTTGAGGGGCCTTTGCCGCCCTTGATATCTGCGAACTTTCGTCAGCGAGGTGGGGTCATATATCTGGCGGCGATAGATGCGGTTATATGAGTGTTTCTTGATATCGCGAGGTGCGGGGTTGCGTACCGACTGCTTTCATGGTGCTGGCCATCTCTTGGTCCAGATGGATGGCTCTTTTGAATGAAAATAAAGTGATAATATCTTTGTAAAATGGCACAAGAGTTCGAATCTAGAATTGAAGGAAATTCAAGAGTTGTTTAGATGAATTATTGGCCGTTAAGTTGACTAGTTCGATGACATCACTTGAATATATACAATTGAGACTTCCCTAGGTTAGATAGACGGGTGAAGTACGCGTCAACGGTCTGTAACTTCCACGATGGTGAAAGACCTTTTATACTAAAAAACCAATGTAAGTGTTCGCCTTTCCAAGGCTTTGTAGGTAGTACTAGTAGTAGGTAGTTCGAATTATGCCGCTTCCGCGATTAGTAAGACTAAGGTACCCCACGATTCTGCTTCTCAGTTTCGGATTCGCTTAAATTTTCATGATGAGTGCGAGCGCCAGTAAACTCTCCGAACTCCGTCCGGCTATCTGTAAGTAGTGACTTTCTTAACCGGTTCGGCGGGGCGGGACGATCGTGTACCAACGGCGGAATTAGCCATTTGTGATGTTTTTGTAGAAATTCCGATCGCTACTAGACTAAGCACCACGTTGGTTACGTGAACTAGAAAAATATTTGCAGTACAAAGACAACAAGATTGCATACCTACATATTGTAGGCTTTCTCTCCGTGCTCCGTGCTCTTGACACTAGGCTCCGTTCCCACTGTAATGACTTGGGAGAGATAGGGACGCCCGCTCGGACTCCCTTCTCGTCATCATTATCGGCAAGATCAGGGCCTCGGCAGGATGAGAGACCATATGGATGAAGTAGGAGAAGTATACGCACTACTTGAAGTTAATCCACTTAATGATAAGAAGTAAGATGATTTTTAGTATACTTTTATTTTTAGTTGGAGCATCTAGACAAACCGCAATCGATAGAAATAGAAAGAACTCATAATGTTTCCTTCATATGGCGACCATGGATAGATGTACTGAGAAGCCAGAAAAACAAGGGGATGGAGAAAAAGAAAAGGAAAAAAAGGAAACCTATGGCCATGACTCATGAAAGCTATCAAGCTTTTAACAATCTCCCTTTAAGCCACGATCCGTCCTCCATAAATGAACACGAAAAGATATCATCTAGATACACCGAGGTACCTACTTGACCCTGTCGGATAACTGCCTATGCGCATAGTCCGAGACCAAAGGCAGCGTATGCCGAAGATCTAACGTAACTTGTCAATGAAACTGATGTCAGATCCCGCCAGGCGGTTCGTAGTACTGGTGGCCGTGAAACCAGAATTCTGCTATTGTCGGCGAAAACGACTTGGGAGGAGCCTGCAAGATGCCGGGCTCAGCGGGCCCCAGGCCGCCAGTGCCGCCAAAGTTATCATGCTGTAAATTGTCAAAGAAGTTTCCTTCAGGCGACCCCGAGGTCGAGAATGCACTTGATGGTGCCTCGGGGGGATCAGGCTGAAGGTCGCTACTGTCGAACTCAAGCGGCGACACCCCTGGCGATTGAGATGAGAGCCCGTACTCTTCTTTAAAGTCGCTAATAATTTGAAGGAATTCTGGGATGTGCGCGTTGGATTGCTCGCTATTGGGGCTCTGAAGCCTAGCCTCGAGATCGTGCTCAAGGCGATTTAGCCAGTAGGCATTCTGCCCAGGGGCCTGGTCTTGAATTGCAGGTAGAACGCTTTGTTCATAGTCTTGGAAAAAGTATGTTAAGATTCGAGACCAGCAGTTTATGGCGAATATAAGTACTCACAAGGTGACGGAACATCGGCCATCGTATCCAAATTGTATACCGTTCTGTATATATCTACCCAGTGTTCTTCAGGGCTCTTCTTAGGCGGTTTCTTTTTGATCAAAAGCCAGAGCGTCTGATCGATGCTCATGAGATGCGTCTCTGCGTCGGATTTCACATGACATCCCCTCGCGGATCTTTGATGCTTCCTGAGCTCTGCGTCGCCTTTGAACCCGATACGGCAGCGATTGCATTTGTATTCTTTCGAAACGTGGGCTCTCTTGATATGCTCCCTAGAACCAGTGAGCGGACAATGCATCGGGTATATCACGCTTTCGCAAAACATACTTCAGTCTGGAAATTTCCCAACCGGGTCCTGGACCCATGCATCGTTTCATTTCTTTTGGGCTTTGACGTGACTTCTTGAACCCTTTGCTGAATGGGCACGCGAATAGCTTACCCTTTGAAGTTATCGATTCCGGGTAGCTAGAAGGGGAAGCCTTTGACCCCGACCGCGACCTTTCCTCTTGTTTTGGCATTTTACTTCTAGATTGATCCTTTAGGCTGGCAGCACCAGTTATGCTGCTCAGAGGCCTTTTATGATTAGGTAAGTTGTTTGCGGGATTGGGGAGGTCGGCGTATGGGTTCCAATGTTCCATAGCCAAAGGTATATCAGGGCCCTCCAGGTTGAATGGGTTTATATAGGTCAAGGTATACGGCGGACCGTCCATGACTGAGATCATTAATGTGGCTAAATATTGGCCTTGTGGGATTGTACGTTCCGTGCTTGGTACGTGGGTCGAATTCGCTTTTGGTATGCTGGCAGGTGAGTTTTTGGGCGTCCGTAAATTGACGGGGCGCTTGAATTTGTTGTCTGATGATAATGGTGGCTTTGGGGGCCGGGGGACGGCCACGGTATATGCGGGCATTTCAGGGCATTCCTGGTGTGGGCGCCAAACAATTGATGTTGGCATCTTACAGTATAGCCAACTTCGTTGTTTGGTACCAGCGTGCCCCGGCGGAGCCATATTTTTAACCTCCCAGGACGTCCATCTCTCCCGTTCGGAATTCGCTGTCTTCTCCATTTCTTGCTCATTGTGGGCTGAGTTCTGAGCATACCGAGAACTCGTCAGCAACCCTCCACGACGGTAAAAACGAGGGCCCAAAAAGAGTGTTTAGCTTACCGCGATATCAGACCCTTCGCTGTTAATCCGTATACGGTAGACTCCGGAACTCATAATGAAGCCGGATCTGGCCTGAGAAACCAACAGCCCTCGTATTGTGCTCATGGCGAGAACCATACCTGGCTTTAAGCCAACTGGAAATTTTCCCTCCAAAAACTCTGATATCAGAATTACTCCGGTGGGACACCCAATAGGCTTAGAGACGCTTGGTTGCCTTAGTGATGGCTGCTGGATAGGGACGTATTGGATTGGGCAGTGAAAGGAAGCCCAGCCGCGATGGTGTTCAGAAATCAAACCGTCATGAAGTGGAAGATTGTTCGATGTTGCATAGCGCAGACCGACCGTTTGAAAAGGATGGCCAAGTGGGAGGCGAGAGGAATAGAAAAAACAAAGAATGTCGTAACGAAAGCAATAATGAAATCCCCCGGCACGCTCAACCATCGGGTGAGGGTGAATTGTGATTTCGGTGTCTTGCACACAATCCTGCGCCCCTTGCACGACCAACGTTGTGCCCTCGTTAAGAAATTCGCAAAAATGAGAGGATAATGATAATGTCATTCCAGAACGCCTTAAAAACAGCAAATTCATGAGTAATGGGCGCACTCTCTAAGAGAGCACGCTAGGTGCGTTACGTGGGTAGGGAACTCCTGTTCCTCCGGACCCAATCTGGGGGTACGGGAGCTGAATACGCAATCGGCGTTCGAAGGCGTGAGAAGTCATTGGGCCGTCAGAACGTGGGAGGTGGATGAGCTTGGAGAGGTGTGATAGGTTTAATTGGGGTGTTAATCACCCTGGGTGTCTTTAGCTTGAAGGTGCAGGGCAAGGACCGACTAAAGCCAAAAGGCTGAAAGTTGAAGGAGTTAAGGGAGTTGAGTAGGTTAGGTATGACGCGGAAAAGATCTCAAAAAGAGACGGCGAAGCCAAGTTACTTGCCTACCTAGATATATACAAGCACATACAGAATATTGAGGAGAATGGTTGGGCCGCCAAGCCTCAGTTGCTCCAATGCGCAGTTGCGCATTCCTCTCTCTATCCAGAACGGCTACTAGATATGTGTCCAGGCAGCTCTGCATTGGTCCTGCTAACAGTAAAAGAGCCCATGTCTCCCCATTGGCTTAGGCCCCTCTCTGTAAGCACGCCAAATCGCCACACCCATCATCGAGGTGCCGTGAGATCTGACAGAGCGCTCACTAAAACGAATTCGCAACTGCCTTCAAACCATGCTATCCACTATTTTGGTCAAGGCGACACGATAGGCGTTCGTCGAACTTTGGGCGAGTTGCCTTCTGAGAGTCCAACTGCATAGATAACCGCATTTTGCGCTCAATATTGGCAGGGCATCCTACAAGCATATACATGCAGATAATGCCTAGGTAGGCAGTTTATTACCAAGTGGCAGAATGTCATAGAATCTACAGCCTCACCCTAGAAACTAAAGATACCCATGAACTCCAAGGCAATGCTTGGGTCCAGCATGTTATTGATAAACAATCTGTATGGATTTCTCTGTTTCTATGCCGACATACTGTATTTTGTCCAGTGTGAGTTTATTGGCAAATATCGCATGTCGGCGTCGGCTCTGGCAAGGCAGACTAAGGCGATGGAACAGGCCGCGCGCCGCTTCTTGAGCACCTATAGGAAAGGCGCGAATCCACGCCAGGACATCGACATTGATCATGGCGTGCCGTGATTCAATGCATGTTGCTGGATCACGTACCTATGCGCACGTCGAATTCTGTACCGGTGCAAACCATCATTTTCAAACCAGAAGTTTAACAAAAACAACAATTCAGTAGCCATCTAGGAACTTCCATCGCAAGAGTTCGTGTCCTGGCGTACCGGGATCTATTAGAAACCTACGGATAGCACACACGAGTCCTGCACATGGCGAGTAGAGATACGGGTTTCAGATTGACTCGCAGAGAAAAGGATGATTAGGAACTGTAGTATTCTCAGATATATATATTTCTTTACGCAAAGCAGAGTTTCTGTATCCCAGCGGAAGAGAGCTGGAGCGACTCATACAGACAAGTACAATGCAAGAGTTGATAATACGTACTGCTGCATACCTAATATGCTTGGTATGATGTTCTGGATAAACAAAATTCCAACCCCCTGTTGTATTACCCAAGCCGGACGATTGTGTATCGTGAACAAAAGTATTGTTAACAGGATAGATATGCTGTATAGGTTGACGATAGATACTTAGGTATTGTTGAATTGCTAGGTACCTACTCTGAGAAACGGGCTTGGATATAGGTATTCATCATACCTGTCGAGCTCCGAAGCTATTGAAGCAATGACTGTCAAATGTTCCCCAATCATCCATTCTACCTTTCCAATTACATACTACGTGAATACTTAATATGCACCTCTTTATTCAATATATGCATTTATAAGGATAACACACAACTTTTGTTAGTGCAGTACAGCAGTAGTGTTCCACCTTATTTAGTGTCCATCATTCTACCACCAGAAGTCAGATCAGTGTCATCTCTCAATCTCAGATCTTGAAGAACATCAAGGCACCTACTAACTAGCAAAGACATTTATCGGTCAGCGTCCAAAACGACGAAGCACAGGTTGATATATCAGCTCCCTGGAATCGTCCAATCATCCTCTCCACCTCCTCAATGGGCAGAGCAGCTGGATGGTGCGACAACTTGCTGACTCGGTAACAACATTGAATTTAGGTTCTACCTACCACTACTGCTGTACCGTTGTAGGTAAATAGGTATCACCCTTTTCGAAGTCTTATTATTAGCCAAAGGGGAAATAGACAAGTGGCGCGCTAATTTCCTGTGCAGGCTTTAGAAACGCTTGCTATTGGATCATTCTTGACAAGACCCTGGTCAGATCTTGCTGTACCTGCAGGAAGACGCAGCGCGAAATGTCGATAAATGCTAGCATCCCTGTCAGGCATTTCTCCCTCGTTCTACTGTTCCACCGTTTACGCCGTCGTTTGCGCCAGCTCATACAGCAGTTAACTGGCGTTCATCTGTGTTGTCGATGATAACCTGCTCATCTAGTACCGCTCAACGTCATACAGTACAGTTTGGTTACAGCTAACACCTTTTATGCGAATAAAAGATTCTTCTCCGATGAGTTGTGATGCGTACAACAACCAATTGACATGATAGGGCTTTCATTCAACTCATTAAAGTACCTACGTAGACAATACCACCACAGCAAGGAGACGCTTCAAATCCACCTAACAAGTACCTACACTTGGTCTAGAACACTTATCTGGAGAAGACTGCGCTTCGCTCACCTACAAACGACTTGCTAACCTTGAGGTTCCCACTTCGTATTGTAGTTTAGCACTTTATCCAGGTCAGTTACCCATCTAACCAGGACACTAACAGTATTAAGCCAAAATGGTTATATTTTGTGTTTGGCTTAGGCTAGGGACAGGGCTAGCTAAGGAGATTAGGTACCTATTTGGTAGAGACTGAGAATGTTAAGGGGTGGATGCTATCGCCGACCCACTCGCATTCATCAAAACAACGCCAAAAGAAGCACCGCTTAGTCGCATCGGTACCTTGAAAGTGGCTACCCACCCCGTGCTAAACCCAGCCAAGTCATACAGCCCAGGCTAACCCCCTGTTGGCTTGTCTCTCGTGCAGTTTACCCCGGTCAGGTACCTCTCCATTTATATACAAAGTCGTTTTTCTCGTTGATTTCGTCCATTCTTTCCCTCTCTTCTCTCTTCACCCACCCACACTCCTTCATTCATACAAGCACCCTGACTTTTATAGTCAATTTCACTCGTTATCCAAAGAAGCGTCTAATAACTCCAACGTCCCCTCCGATTACCGAATCTCTACCCGAGTACTTGATTAATACGCAATTCAGTCAAAATGAAGTTCGCTATCGCTGTTGCTGCCCTCGCCGCTGGCGTTTCCGCCGGCTACCCTGCCTACTCGGCTGCTCCCAATGTCACCTACACCACCCAGGTCGTGACCTCTTACGAGACCTACTGCCCCGGCCCTACCGAGATCACTTATGGGACCAACACCTACACTGTTACTGAGGTACGAGGAAATACTTGAGCAATCAGGTTGTCAACCGTCGAATACTTGCGTCTCGGTTTTCCTACCCTAGAAGACGAAATAGGGGGGGTCTTCGTGAAGACAGACGACCAGAGTTGATGTTATGATTGCTATGGTTAAGGACAAACAGACTAACACATCTAGTAGGCCACCACTCTGACTCTTACTGAGGGCCCTTATACTGTCAGCGTGCCTGTCTACACCACCTCGTCCGTAGCTTGCTCTGCCTGGTAAGAGATAATGAACCGCGGACCTGGTTTCTAGCTTGTTAACTTGTGATTAGCAGCAGTAGCAGCAGCAGCTACATCGCCGCCCCCAGCAGCAGCGCTCCCGGCTATCCTACCAACAGCTACCCTGTGTACCCTACTGCATACCCGACTGCCAACGGGACCGCTGTCTACCCCACCAGCACTCCCGTTGCCATTCCTACTGGTGGCTACCCCGTCGCTACTCCTTCCACTACGCCTATCCCCACTGGTGGCGCTGGAAAGGTTGCTGCCCTGTCCGGTGCTGCCTTCGCTGGCCTCGTCGGTCTGGTTGCTTTCGCTCTCTAAACGCCGAGTTCCTGGTTCAATCTTCACGTCTGTGACCTACGATTCTCTTATGACCCGATAATATCTTAATCATGGGGGAGTGGTAGATGATACCCCATTTGGAAAACAAAAGATCATGACGCGAAGCCAGCTGGAGTTGGTATTTGGAAACGGAGTTTTCGATAGACAGGCAGTGATTTTGCCTGTGGCACAATACATTTCTGCATTATACTTTAAAGCCTTCTACGGTGCATCTGCAGATAACTTATTCTGATTCCTTGTACTTTCTTGACCCCGAATGTAGAGTATCGACAGCATGAGCGGACGCGCAATGGGCGATGTGTGCGGTCTCGCAAGAACAGATGGAAATGAGACATAATCTTGATCACTAGATTAGCTCCTCGATACTCGGATAGGTGCGCCTCCAGCTCCGGGGTATCCTACGACAAATACAAAGCCCGTTTCCATCTTCGACTCTTTTTCTTTTTGGGGGGCTGAATATTGTTCTGTTCCTAATGTCGACGGTATAAATAACTGGTTTCCAAAAGTGTATTGGATTTTCGGCACAGATCCCACGCGCCCTAATACCAACTGAAACGGATATGCTTTCCTTACCGGTGACCAGCAAGATATTGATCAGATTTGGAAGCAGGTGAATCCATCATCTAAGTTGTGAACATGCTCCAGTAAAAGTGATATTCAAGAGCCCTGAGAGGAAATTCCGAGTGGGAAGATGACGCACTCACTCACTCTCTCGCTCGCTCCCCTCTTATGCCCATAAAATTAGAGAATTGCTCACTTGTGCCCAGCCATGCTATGCTGTACATAAGCTCAACAGGCAAGAAGAACGCCGCCATGCATGCATGCATACATGCAATGCAATGCATCATCATACCTACCTTACCTAGTACGATTCTTATCTTGGGTAGGTAACTCTTGTAACCTGTATTCAATTTAAAAACTGCGGTCATCTACGTGCGCACAATCGTTTGTATTAGTATATGTATGTATATGTTTACCCATCTCATGTACGTGTATATATTTCGCCCATATGTATGTTGCGCAAGGTACTTAGTATATTTCTACCTCTTAACAGCGAGTTGCGTTGAGTTGCGGTTTGAAGCACCTAACTCAACATGAACTTCAATGTGCCTGACTAACTATTCTGACCTGGAGTTCATGCGATGCGATTCACGGCTGATTCGCCCGTTCAGTTGGGTTGTTCGAACGTTGATCCACGAGCTATCTATGTACAGTCTTCCGACTAGGTTAGTAGATCGACCAGACAAGTCAGCCAGCCAGTCGATCATATTACCCAACCAGTCGGTCGGTGTCTCGGCACCACTTTCTCGGGTTTTGCGTTTCTAAGTAGGTAAGTAGGTGGGTGAGCACTCGGCAATCTGAACAAAAAATATGTGTATGTTAATATAGGTAAGGGCAAACACCTATGTCTTGTCTTGTCTTATATTTCTGTCTTTGTCTCTGCTCTCTACGCCATGCCACGCGGACGCTACGCCATGGCGTTATGTGCCTTGTCTTACCTTGTGGCCTTGTGGCCTTGTCTCGGAGTATATCATTTATTTAATTTTAGGTATACGGTGTAGTTATACCGCGCTGTACGAGGGGATATTGTCTGAGACATGTGTCCAGAATCGTATCATGCTCCGTAGCGCTACTTACTGGTTAGCTTAGGGTAAGGGGAGATATTCAGGTGTCGTTAGATGTTTCGGATTAGCTAGCTGGCTGGCTGATAAGTATAAGTAATCACTGTCTTGACCCGATCATATGTTTTTCTTCTCATTACACAGGCCCGGGATGATATACTAGGAACACCCTCATTTCTTAGCCTCAACTCGGTAGCTCGTAGTGATATCTTACTTCTCGCATATATTCTTTGATCTAACATCATATTTTTATTCTCCTTCAGCTTATTAGTAAACCTTTGAATGTCCTGTATTTCGCCATTTGGTTTAGCTAATCAGAGCCGATACTTACTACTGACAAAGTTACTACTACGTACAAGCGATGTTGGTTATTCTTCGCTTTCATAACGAGTTGCCTTTTTGGACAAATCTTGTAACTATGAAGATAGCTCTCATATATGCGTCTGATAATTCATATAAGTCAAGTCCGTTGACTTGCTAATATTGTACGTTTACATGTGATCAAACATCAATTCCCGGTTGATACGTCTGTGCTGGGTGATAATAGAAGCTGGCGCCCGGGAACGGAGTATATTCACGGTCTGTAGCATCTTCACGGTGTTGATAGGATGGGTTTAACTGAGACCTAACAACCCGAGGTAAGGTCACAGAATACATATGCGGAGCGGTACAGTATAATAGTTTATCGCTTGGCGAGTGTCTGCTTGTTTTCCATCGGACTCTGGTGAAATAAGACCAATTTGAGATAGGTTTTCCTTGCATGTTAATACCATTCTTGCTTGCTATTAAGTTTGTTATAGTCTGCAGTAAAGTAGAGTTGAAAGGTCCGGAGGGACCCATGCGGTGGCGCTTGGTTGATGGCTGCGTCTACCGATAGTAAGTCTAGCATTGATGGTGGTCTTGAAGGGTTTATAACGGATCATACCAACTTGGTTCATCGGTAGCAGACAGGATGCCTATCATGTCCAGGTAGATGGTGAGCTATTTGGAGATATATCCTACGGTGTGAATGTAGGAAGGGCGAGGAGATTGAGGAGTCTAATTTTAAAGAGAACGTCGAGATGGGCGTCCAGAAGTTGTATACATGTGACAGATTCAATATTCTTGAATGAATAGATAGGGTGCATATCTGGTCCGTAGCAGATCTAGATATCTGCGCATGCCTACACGTAGATACTGTATCGATGTACTTGCATGTGCTTTACGTACAGGGCGCATCTCTGTTATATCACACACTGACAGTAAAAGAAGGGTAAGTGATACCTAGTAGGATGGGGATATAAACAGTAAGTAAAAAGGCAAAGGTAGCAATAGGTGAAATCGAACATGCCACGTTCAAAAAAAGAATCCGAGGCTTAAGACACGCTCACTCTCCTCGAACCGGAAAACTCTGCAGAGGTTATTCCTTCCGACTACTTTACCACTGAACCACCTCAGGGGAACGTCTGTTACTATTCCCGACCTCTGACAATGTATATGTACGTAGGCCTTGTGTCCTCCTTACCCTTCTACGTATTTAGGTAGGTGTCTGGTACTGAGGTACCTACTCATTAGGAGATACAATGCGCTTTGTACATGCATCATCTTGAACGTGGCCATTGATTGCGAATATTCCTGACATTGGGTTTATTTACACCTTTATCGATGGGTAGATGCATCTTTGATTTCTTCATTACCTTTGCTGAATACCAAACTTGTACAACATGACGCCTTCACATAACTTCTACAATAAAAGTACGGGATACTGGACACCCTCACACGCAATATAAGCTATGCAGTGAGTGTAGTGCGTAAATCTCCGTGGTCCCTTTCCTTGAGAACATCATTACAACCTAGGTAAGAAGTGAGTTAGCTTAGCAATCGTACTAAAGAGAAAAAAAAGAAAAAAGAAAAAAATAGGCAAAAACACGAATAAGGACTCTTCGCGGTATTCCTGGTACCTGATAGGTTAGATTATAGCCCTGCTAGAAATAAGTCTCGGCATTGTGCGAAAAGTGACTAATGGGTATGGTGATAGTAGGATGACCGATCAAGTCGACCATGATGTGAACTACAATACCAGGGACAACAAGGGCGGACACATCCCCGGCTGCTGATACTCCGTTAACTTTGAGTGGTCCGCTTAGCTCTCGCATCCTCTGTCCGGCGGCGACGACTTCTTCTGAGTTAGGAGGCAGCGCCTCTAGGGCTCGCTCAAAGCTAGTGATGTTTCGGGTATTCCTCTAGCGGGTGTGCTTTTATGAATTGGATCAAATCTTCAACGTTCCGAATATTATTAGGGTTGGTCGATAGACCAGACAAGAACCCCCGAGATCTCTTTTAATATCGGAGGCGCTGACCTTCATAGAGGGGCTAGGGGGTTCGAACCTCTCATCTGGCCTTGAATAATCAGCATTATCGACGACATGCGCTTTGTTTTCGCGTAGAAGTGAAATGAACTCCTCGAAGGTGGCGAGGACCTCGGGGCGAGTTTTTCCAAAAGACCCTGATATATGCCATTCCTAGGGACACTAATACGAGCACCCTTAAAAGAAGCTGAATTACAAGCCTGCACGTAATTTGGTAATTCGTATCGCGGTGGCACTTCAAGGCCACCATATTCCAGATCTAATGGGCCTGCGATTGACCCGAGCACGATGGTAGCATCTCGTACTGTCCTGGTAATAAGGTCGATAGTACCACGCTGATGGCTTATGACTATTCCGTCTCCGGAGACTAGCCCTGCGGTGGTCTTCAACTCTACTACGTTATTTTTCTCTGTCGGTACTATGATGCTTTCCTCGACCTACATACCGACCGCATCAGTCTATGTGACGTCATCTCATCCTATGTGGGCAGACTTCGAACTAAAGTCGGGAAACCGAGAACAATAGCTGCGGCCGAGCCACTTCTGCTGCCGTCGGGGTCTTGTCTGGAGTGAAAGGCGCCAGTGGTCTGCCCGCCGTGACCGCGCCATATACCGCTTGAGTTACCTGTGGTAGACCTGGCCATTCCCCACTGCGAGAGGTTGGCTGCCCCTAGGATGGTGGCGCCGGCCTCACATGGCTTGGTGGCAATGGATGTTTTTCGGGCGCATACGGAGGCGTATGAGCCGGCCGTTGTGCTGAGGTCCAAAGCGCAGATGAGGTTCTTCAGGAGGACTGGGACGCCGTGGAGGTTACTATTCTCAATGCGCCTTGTATGTTAGCTAGACGCTACGTCACGTTTTGTCCACGGGTGAACCAGTCAGCCCTGTTCGCAGCTCTGAAAGGCGGCCCCGAAGCTCAGGGCAGTTCTAACGAGACTAAAGACACAGTTGACTGATTGTTCCACTAGCATTATCGTTGTTGGTGATGCTGCTGTAGACGGAGGTTGTGATATCGCCAACTTCTATAACCATGCGGACAGTCTATCAAGCAAGACTAACGGTGAGCAGGGGTAAGAAAATATCACGACCCTAGAGTAGACTCTGCTTGCCCAGTCGTCGTAGCTCAGAGTTGATGATTGATGAGAAGGTGATTAGTCAAGTTAGTGTACGAACAGTTCCACTTCCCCTTGAGGAGCGACGTTAGTATACACTGTCGTTAAAATCTTGAGGGGAAATGGCCCAACTCCTCAGCACTTGCAAGTCCTGGCAAATGCTAAACCAACTCGAAACCCTAGGTAAAAGAGTGCTGCTGTTTGAACATGCAGCGGTAGCCCTAATATGAGATAGAGTTGGCTGGCCGTGTAACGAACCTACTAACTAGCCGTGGAAAATAGTAGCAGAAGATTGATTGAGGATTTTGAAGTTGGGTACCTGTATTTTCCCTTATTGCTGGTAAGTTGGGTTGATTCCTGAAACCAATAATGTAAGCACTCTGGTGTTATTTTACATGCCAGTCAACTACATGATGCTGAGAATGTCGTATAGGCCTTTTCTGTTAGGATCTAGTGTTGCGGATGTGGAAGTGTCTGTAGAATAAGCCGGAGGTTTCACTCCTTACAGGATTTAGGTTATTCGGTTTCTTGGTATATCAAGGCTATGGAGTTGGACACTTTGGTCTATGCACGGTTCAACGCCCGAGGTCTCATCTCACAACCCTTTTGAAGATGGTGACCTTGTAATTCTTTAGAAGTGGTGCATATGCTGGCTGGATTGGGTCTACTCTTATGAGTAAGCTGATCGAAGTAATTGGCACTCCAACACAGAGTCCTGGGCTTCTGGACAGCCTATGACCACAATATGGGCGTACAATCTCTGTCGCTTTCTTTGCCTAGGACAATGAGTCAACATCTTAGTAGCACGGCGCATACAGCCGGGAACATCAGGGAGCGAGGTCTTCGGTAAAGTGGGAAATATTGAAGGTTTGATTCAGAATGAATTTGTCAATTTTGCGCCAACCATGTATGAACCTATCGATGGAGCCATCAGTCAATGCCTATCTGATGGCCAGTCTAATTCCACGATCTGTATCACGTGTTGTGCCTCTTTTGAGCGCTTGTGGTATCCGCCCAGTAGTAGCTGGTCTCCATGTGTCGGTCGTGCGGTGTGCGACTCATAAAAGGTAACCGATCACGGCTGGTCGAGGAAGTCCGTAAATACGCCGGCCGAAATCCCATTGCAAATCCCCCACCGATTGCTGACCTCCAACAAAACTGATTTATCGCAGACGTCTAGCCTCTCTCTCGGACTCGAGCAGGCACAGTATGTCATCCTCGCGGACTGTAAGGCACACAGAATGTTAGTATCCATGTCCTCGTTGGGCGTGGGAGACGGCGTGCTAAACAAGAAAAGCAAGCGACGTACCGGGTCCCTTGACGTTGCGGATGATCGAACGGGTCTGGTCCTCGAGGAATTCGACGCGAACCTGGGTAACACCACCGCGAGAGCCTGTCGACTACCGTTAGCATATTGTCTCCTTCTGCCTGCGTGCTGAGAAAACTCCGAAATCGTCAAAAAGAGCGAGCGGTGTTCTTCGTACCGGTTCGGCCCAGGACACGGGTGACCTTGACGAGCTTGACGGGTTGCTTATCCATTTTCGCACTTGGGTTTTGGCGGGTTTGTGAGGATTATGGATTTGGTCGTGGAGGCGAGGTGATCGGGTTGGTGACAGCAATATGGTGGTTTGATTGAAGGAATTGGTAGACACCCCACGATACAAAATGAGTGGGACCTCTCTCTGGCAAGCGAAAATAATTTTGGTGCGCACTAATTTCTAACGTGCTATCTTATCCGGCAGCAGCTGGCGCCATTTCGTTGTAGCGGGATGAATTTTCGGTTCTATGACTGCCCGGAGGTAAAGTTTTCCCACTTTTGTGGGACTCGAGGCTCGGTTCAATTGCCATCTGGGCACAGCTGTACGTCCTGTTGTCTGAAGTTCCAAAGTTCGGACGCACTTACCCTGAAGTGGAGTTAAAGATAGCGTGACCGTGCTAGCCCAAATGTGCGATTCACTTATCTTATCTCGCATCTTCCTTAAAATAGTACTAGTTGATCGACCTGTCTATGACCCTCTTCTGTTATCTTCTCCACTTGTTCCCCAGCCCCTATGCTCCCCAGCCTCTATGGCTACTATCAAAACATGTCCGTGAGCCTGCTCCTGGGACCAATCACCCCCCTGACGTTGGATGGTCACCTTGATGCATGTACATGTAATGCGGAGATGCAGATAGCATTGATCTACGAGCGATCCAGACCGTGAGGCCTTAAATCATATAAATGGCTGATTCGCTGCCGTTTCCTTCATCCGTCTCTGGGATAACTTGGTCATACAAGTTGTCTTGTTTAGCTCCCAATTGCATGACACGCTTTTGAGAAATGTCGTCCGAAAAGGATACCAAATTCCCAACCACGGCCTCGGCTGGACCGGGCGACGTTGAGAAAGCGACTGAGATAAACCGTGAATCACATGTCTCTGATATTGACCACAAGCCCAAGCATATAGCGAACAACGACCCGGATGAGGCTTTGAAGCTCGTCGCTGCCCAGTACGCACTATCTCGCTATTTAGCTTCTCATTTCTGGCCCAACTTCTATGTTGTATAATTAAAGCTAATGTCTACTCCCCAACAGCGCTGGTGAGACGATTATACTCAGTCCCGAAGAACAGGATAAGCTGCTCCGAAAGATTGATTTTCATCTGATGCCACTCCTATGCATTGTCTACGGTCTCAATTTTCTAGACAAGACCACCCTGTCCTATGCCTCAATCATGGGATTCAAAGTGAGCATTGGTGTCAAAACTTGAGGGGTGAAGCCGCTGACAATTTGCGAAACTAGACTGACCTTAACATTGGAGGTGAGTAGCTGCATCAGACTCAGATTCCCAGGCGCAGAATGAACTTGCTCTGACAAGACGCGTCTTTTAGTATCTGAGTACAACTGGGTTGCCTCGATATTCTATTTCGGCTATCTCGTATGGGAATGGCCAACTAACCGGCTTCTCCAGAGGCTGCCATTGGCTAAATACTCTGCGTTCAACGTGATACTTTGGGGCACGATTCTTGCCACTACGGCTGCTGTTCATGTAACATGGGCGTCCCAATCCCCGCACAATGGCTGATACTGACGGTTTGATAAGAATTTGGGCGGAGCCCTCGCTGTACGGTTCTTCCTAGGTGCTGCCGAATCCGCTGTGAGCCCCGGCTTTGTCCTGTTCACTAGTCAATGGTACACGAAACCCGAGCAGGGTACTCGAGTGGCCTGGTGGTTTAGTTTCAACGGATGGGGTCAGATCGTCGGCGGAGTTGTCGCATACGGTATTGCTGTTGGTACCCAAGGACATTCGCTTGCGATTAAGGGGTGGCAGTTGATCTTCCTCGTGTTTGGCTTGTTTACAGCCTTGATGGGTGCACTGTTTATATGGTACATGCCGGACAGTCAGCTCAATGCGCGCTTCTTGACGGAACACGAGCGTCTGATGGCCGTCGAGCGTATTCGGGTGAATCAACAAGGCGTCGGAAATAAGCACTTCAAGTGGTACCAGTTCAAGGAGGCCTTGACCGACCCGTTGGTCTGGGGCTTTGTGATTTTCGCCCTGTTTGCTAACATTCCAAACGGTAAGAATGGCCCTCCCTCTCTGCAAAGAAAGAAGCTAATATTATATGTTTACAAGGCGGCATCACGAACTACTTCTCGCAGCTGATCGTGTCGTTCGGATTCACCCCTAACCAGTCGTTGCTTTTGGGTGCGCCTGGAGGAGCAATTCAAATCATCACATTGGTTGGCTTCGGGTACTTAGGGCGAAAGTTCGAAAACCGTATAGTAAGTTCGCCGGCTCACGTCGAGAACAGAATGCGGAATACTCACTGGGATTTAGTTGGTAAACTCTGCAGGGCCGCTCATCGCAGTTTTCGGATTGTTCCTTATCCGCTTCCTACCGCTCGAAAACAGGGGTGGGCGACTGGCGGGATACTATCTATACCAATCTTCATCGACCGGGTTTGTCTGTTTGCTCAGTCTGATCTCTTCAAACATCGCGGGATGGACGAAGAAGACTACCTCGGCAGCTATGTATCTCATCGCATACTGTGTTGGTAACGTAAGCGATCCGAAGCTCTACTCTTGCTTCTCGCAGTCATCAACTTCTCGCACTTCACCCTGCTGTTACTGCCTGACCGCATGCTACCGTAAGATAGTGAAGGCTAACACACAGCAGATTATCGGGCCTCAAGTTTTTAGATCCGGTGATGCACCTGCTTATCATAATGCCATCACGGTGGTCCTCGTATCTTTCATCATTGCATATTTGAATATGATCTTTATCTACTTCTGGTGTAAGCGTCAGAACTCCATCAAGGAAGCTATTCGAGCAGCTCCTGGTTATAGCAAGGTTGATGGCCAGGAATTCATGGATCTCACTGACCGTGAGAATCCCGAGTTTGTCTATGCGCTATAATATGGGGGAACTGGAAGCAAAGTCGCAGACGCCAGTTATTGTAGGCCAATTTACGATCTTGGAATATGGACAGCTTGCTTATGATGATAATCCAATATAAATCTATGTCTATAAACTGTCTATAATGACTAAAAACAGCTCCCTGAATGAATTACCACTAGCGCAGTGAAACAAGAACGACTTCCAAACTGCCCAAATAAAATGCCTGATGTCTGCAAAAACAGAACATGATCGAGTAGAAAAAAAAAAACGAGAAAAAAGATGGAGTAGAGAAAGACGGTTCAACAAGCCCCCTCATCGAATCTCATACCTCACCTCCTCCCTAACCTTCTTCGCCAGCTGCAAAGCCTCCAGTCTCGAGGTGCGTGAGAAGACATTAAAGTACGCAACGAAAGTATTTTTTCCCTCCCTCGGATCCGGGATCTTCTGACCCCTTTGTAACAAACATCCGCAAAGACCGACGTGTTCCCTAAGCTCCGGATGACGCGCCAGTAACTCCTCGCACACGTCATCGGAATCGAAGACGCCCTCGCGGCGGGACGAGGAGGGGTCGAAGTCGAATTCCGCGCGTATCATCACCAGGACAGTGTGATTTTGCGCAGGAGAAGCAGAGGGAGAGTCGCTTGTGGTGGTGATAAAAGGTCGAGATATAACTTCTGCGCGCGCTTTATCGCCTATGGCTAATAAGAGCGAGATGGCCCAGTAGTCGACGCCGTAGACGGATCCCGGGGTTTGCGAAGCGAAAAGTCCTGGGGGGCGAGGGTTCACTTCTATGATCCAGGGCTTGGGCGTGTCTGCTGCAATCTCGTCTTGCGCATTGTTCTTGTCATTTTGCCGTCGGGGTCCCAGATCGACGATGCCGTCGTCTGCAGATTGTCGGTACTCGCACCTAGAATTCGCGACGCGCGCCTCGACGTGCATGACGCCGTTCCTGAACCCGAGCCCTCTGATCGTGGTACTGACGGCATCTCGGAGGGCCGCGAGTTCGTTGGCCGGGAGAGCGGAGGGGAAGACCATGTTTGTTTCCTGGAAATTGTCGCTGCCGCTGTCGCTTTTGCCGGGTTCGGTAGCAGCAACACCACCCTCACGATCTTTGCCCTCGGCACTGTTGCTGTTCACAGCAATCTCGGCACCCTTAGGAAAATCATCGCAAATCTCATCAAACACGACCTCGCCGTCGACGAAAACCATATTCACATCAACTTCCGGCCCCTCGCAGTACCTCTCCACCAGGACACCGTCACCAACACCACCTGCTCTGCTCCTTCCCGAGCTTCTGGCTTTTCGCACGGCAGCTTCCAAGTCCTCTGCTCTGTCTACGCGCGATACGCCCTCGGAGTTTAAGCCGAAGCAGGGTTTAACAATAAGCGGGAATGCAAGTCCGTTATTTTTCGCTGCATCTTTGAGAAGTAAATTGACGATTTCCTCGGCGGTCGAGACGAGGAAAGCGGGCCGTTGCTGGAAGAGCCCGAGGTTGTATTTATTCGTCGCCGTCTCGAAGGCCCAGACGGGCTCGTGAGGGAGGTTTAGACGTTCTGCGGCCATGGTGACGGGGGCTTGGAGGGCTTCGATGAAGGTCGCTAGGCCATCGATTCTCCTTTCTTCCCCTTCTTTGCCTTCCTCACTGCCACTGGTCTTGTACTCCTGCACAAGCCTGACAATCTCTTCCGCAGACGGATTGTTCCACCACCCCGGAGAAGACGGATGTAGGAGCGCCTCGTACCATGATGAGAAGTCCCCCGTAGCTAACCACCCGTCTTCCCGATCGACGATGACGAGGTCGATGCCCAGATTATGAGCCGCGTGGCGCGCGAACTGCGACCATCCGCCCCCTGAGGGACCCTGGTTACTGCTTCCTACTATCACGAGGCGCTTGCGAGTAAGGGGTTGGTTTGAGATGATGGGGAGAGAGACCTTTTCTGCAAAGTCTGCTTCTACTTCTTTCGACGCGACAACTAGGGGAGAAGGGGCAGTGGGGTGCGATGGTGGTTGGGTTGTCCCATGCTTCAGCAACACTGCGCCAGCAGAAGCGCGGATGATATCAAGAAAGGAGATAGCCCGATCTTGATCATGGCTCTGGTCATCGAGAGGGAGCGAACGGCCGGGAAAGACTTGAAGAGGGGAGGCGAACGAAGCTACCTTCTCGGCCCAGAAGGCGTCGCGGAGACGGAAGGCTAGGATGTCGGACTTGATGATCGTGCCCTCTTGAAGCGGGATCATGAACCGAGCGAGTCTAGGGGTTTGGGTTTCCTTTGTGGCGTATAGACACTCCTTGAGAAACTCGAAAGCAGCTGGTGGTCCGAACGCCTCGGAGCTCACTACCTGGGCCTCGTTCTGCTTCCCTGTTTGAAGTAGGGCTTCATGAGCCTTGAGATTGTTGATATCAAGTCCTGCATGGTTGCCTTTTTCCGGTTTTGGGGAAAGGTGAACGTCGATCACCTGGAGAGGCGTACAGCCCTCAGGCTCAAACTTTATAGATTGCGATAGACTCCATTGGAATTTGATACCGACGTTTTTGTCGTGGCCTGTTCTGTGGCATTAGCACTCGCATTTTAGATAGAATTGCAGTTCAAGGGCAAAGAGTTTGGTTAGCCACGACGTACCTTCTCCGGCGCGAACCCATATGGTAGTAGAGCGAATATGGGGCATTGTGCGAAGGTGTTCCTCCTGGTGGTTCTTTATGAGTTTCTGGGTTTCTGGGTGTTGTATGGCTAATAATTGCAGGGACGTGAGTTGATGAGTCTTGATCTAGAGAACTCTCACAACGAGCATCATAAACCCTTTTATATATGCGGAAATCTTTTATCCCAGGTATGTAAGTATGTAGCCTCATTATCTTCCCCGTGTCTACGTCTTCCTCCCAGACATCTTTTCCTACCAAGGTGAAGTAGCATTGACTGGACTAGGTAATTACAAGCCACCACCATCACCAACAGAGCCGTGATTCCTCCGAAGCAATCGAGGCTCCCGTGGCTTATTCCCGATGCGAGGAGCAGGCATACAATTTGCTTGACGACGTCCAGATTAAACTTGTACTTATGGCTGATCTCTAAACCCTACAGACATAGTTAGTAACAGAGCCTCAATTTGTCGAGATTATGTTGTGCTATTTTCAGCTTCTACTACCAACAATCTTCCGAGGATCATTTTAGGCGCGATTCACTTCATGCAGGAGAGTCCGTCTAATACGACGTATCCAGCCCTATCTATCTTCCTTCCGCCTTTCTGCTGTAGATCTGGTCGAAGCATGGGAACGATCAGTTTGCAGTATACTTTCTGACGTAATAAGATACGACAGAATGGCACCTAGACAAGGTCCCCCTCCCCCAGAAGTCCGATAGTATTACGGGTGTTGAGATCTTTCCACTCTGCCTCTAGTTAGAAATGATCTATAAATCGTATTAACGTTATTTTCTATTGAAGCTCGGGCCTAATAAACAACCTGAAAAAGTAGGCAACCAAATAACTGCAAGAAGCAAGTCATAATAGTCGTAGTAGTTATTGTGAAACCAGCCTCAGTTCCATAACCGAATTTCTTTAACAACAGGCAGAAGCTTTTACCGGGGTCAAATCCTCATATATTTAGCATATGAATCGTAGACGAGTCATCCGTATGGCCGAAATTTGATTGGCTCGATTCCTTCTCACTACTCGTCAAAAGCTACGTGTTGGCTGAGCTGGCTTCAAGCTGAGGAAACGCCAAACGAGTTGTTTACATATTATGATATCACAGAATGCTTACCTTACTTACCCATTTGGTTTAATTGTTGCGATTCACACGTAATAATAGTAAAAAGGTGGCAACCCAGGAGCAAGACTGGGGCCGTTCGAGGTACTTATCTATCTATCTATACCCCCACAACGTGAGGCTGAGTTATGGGACATCGGATTCGCAGGTAATGTGAGAAATGTTCTTGTGCGGCCTAGTCTATGATCTGTTACGATCTCACCCGGGTTACAAACCCGGAGCTAGTAATTAACCCACTTATCATTAGATAATACCCGTGTCACGGAATACGACTGCAACGCTAACCCACAACATTACCTGGACTAGTATCGTACTAAAGTACGACCTAGTCAAGTCGAGGGATTCGACCCCGCATGCGGTTTACATGTATAGGACTTTGACAGCCCTGGTAGAGAGAGTGAGAAGGATAGGATCAATAGCTACTTGCATGGCACTAATCTAGATACGTGCATTTTTAACGAAGAAATGGAAAAAGTATCTAATTATTAGAACGAGTAAGGTAGGTAAGCATAAGTACTTCTGTAGGGCTGAATGAACCGAAGTTGAAGGGAAACCAAAGCAAGGGTTTATATGGTGCATGATAAGTCTTTCCCCCAGCTCGCACGTCTTTTCTTCAGCTGGTGCTGGCTTCGGTAGTGCGCAGACTGTGTTTTTCGGCGATAGATGGATATGAAGTTCGGAAGGCGGGCGGAGATAACTGTCGATATTTCATTCTTATGCTGTTCGTTTTAAAGGGGAGGGGCCGACTTTGCCAGTACGCATGCACACATACACAGGTAATGTATGTACTAGCTGTATGCTGGTGAGCATAATTGCTAAATACGACGGTACCTTTTAGTTTACAGCCTTTTTCTTCTTCTAAAAGTTTATCTGTGTTACGAAGGACATACATAGCCAGTCAGTCGTGGGTCTTTACATAGCACACACACGGTTATGTCCGACGTCGCATCCCGGATTACCCTGAAGTTCCGCTCTCCGGGAGGCTTGGCGTTACTTGGCCCTCGGAGAAGGAGTCAAAACGTTGAACGAGTTGCCATGCAGCAGATGGCAAGAGAAATACTGTAAAATTCGGAGGCAACTCAAAGTTATCTGTATACATGGATTCTGATGGCTTGTTGAGGAAGGCAACATGTTATGCAGCATATGCAAGTGGTTTCTGTTTCTGACTGTGATTGGAAGTAATACTCGAACCTGCAAACCAGACCTGCATTGACAAGTCCTGCCAGGCATTCTGTGTCGATTGGCTACAGGCTGACGGCATCAGCTTACCATCTATTGCCACCGATCACAGAACTTAGTAAATTTCGACGTATGTCAACAGCACAGTATATAGATTTCTATAGATTTACGCTTAGATATCTATTAGTAGCCTCTCACCTAGGTGTATTAGTTATACATATGCGCGGAGTTTTTCTACCCGAAACCGAAACCGTAGCTGCGGTTCATTCAGTGTTTGTAACACAGGCAAGAAATGAAGAGGATTGGTCAGAATAAAATTGATATCTAAAGTATCCATTGCATGGCAGTTTATTTTTCTCTGAAAAAATCCTGTGAAGGAATTATAGATTGTCACGGAAAAAACGACCTCGCTAATCCCGCGTAGGAATTAACGATATATATTTCTATGTGACACAGATGTTGGCACTTAGTATCCAAATCCTGCCCTTGTAACAAAGACTTCAGCATGCTGCTAGGCGCTCTTGACTGTCTCTTGGTATTTCCTCGGGACCGGGAGAGATATCTTTACGTTAGCCGGTAACTCGTTTATGGCTCATGGAACAATGTCTTCAGGTCGAAGGGAGAGGTCGAGACAAATGTGTGGATGGTCTCCCTCTAATCGCCATCCGGACCCTAATCGTAGGATACCGGCCTCATCATGTTGTTGCACTGGACAATGAGCTTAATCTCGGTTTCCCGAATACTTTGGAATTGCTGCCTGGATTATTAAAAAAAAAAAAAAGTCAGCATACGCCACATCCGTTTTCTGTCTGCGTCGATAAGGAGAAGGGCCGCGAGGTATTGTTCAAGTACAAAAATAACAGGGACTAGGAGAAGGATGAAGAAAAAATCCTTACCCCTTAGAGGCACCTTCGTGGCAGTACCAGATCTGGTTAATTCTCAATAACCACATGTTGCTTAAAATAAGATCAAAGGGTGTCTCGGGGACATCCTTCTCGTTGGCCTCGAAGACGCTGCGCTTGTACGGCGCAATGCATGTTCCGCCCTGGGCCCCGTGTGGGGTGCTCTCATTGCAGAACAGGCGGGGGGATAGTCGAGCACGTATACCAGTTGTTGGGGGCTGATCGTCCAAGTTCTGAGAATTCATATCCGCTCAGGGAGCACGAGAACGGGGCGTCATTGAAGTCGCTCTGTATGTTGAACGTCAGGATGCTGTTGTGTTCCGTGATTCGTGTCCAGTTGAGATCCTTGAAGAAGCATTGTGTTGGAAATAGAGACCACGTGGGGCACTCCACCCTTCCTATTTGTATATATGTAGTGTCACGGGAGAAAAGACGTCGCTAATCCCGCGTAGGAATTAACGATATGTATTCTACGTAACATGTAGACTTCCTACATAATGACATCCGGGGTTGTTCTTCATCCTTTATCATATATAATGCAACCCTATTTACTGCTATACTGACCCTTTGACACATTGCTGCGATGGCGTGTGGCCAATATCGTTGACTTTGGGACACTGTCAGAGATGGGGGTTCACAGAGTGAGAGAAGCATGATCGTAACGTCAGGCCTGTTCTAGAATACAGCAAAAAACATGCCCTTCCTCTCGTAGTGGGCGATGCGTTTGGCCTTGTATGCAGAGTCGTCGCCCCTTCAGCTCTTTTTCGAGCGGGGTGCTGGCCTCCTTGGCCTTCCTCCTCTGTGTCCGATTGGGCCCTTTGTCGGCCGCGCCCCGATTGGCCCTCTGTAGACTCTCATACGAATTCTACACGTATTAATCACCCGTATACTAGTGTTTGGCGTCTGGCGGCTCCTGACAGGCACAAGTTTGCCGCCGCATGTGCCAAACTGGCGCATATGGATGTTTTTATGGGGCACTGGCTCGCTACCTACTCAAGAGAGACAAGGTCGGTAGCATCGTGGTAACGTTTTGAACCTCGCATAGAGATAGAATAACCAACATTGCCGCCGAAAGTCTACTGCAGCCCGAGATCTGGACTCCGCACCCGCGACCTGTGCTTCATAATGCATTACCGAAGCCAGCCAGCAAGCAAAACCGGCTCTGCAAGGGCATCTATCCGACCTGTTTCTTCTGCTGTCTGATTGGGGCTGCTGCCGAATGCAAGCTAACCTTAAACTTGCCCCTCTTTCTTTTCTACTCGGCGGTTAGCCCTGATTTGAGGGGCAGCCCACGATGCTTCGATGCAAACTGGATATATCTCTCGAAGCCCCGCTACATGGTGGGCATTTTTGCGTTAACAAGGAATTCGCCATCATGCCCGTAGTTGAGAATAGTCGGATATGTAACTCTAAATGTGAACGAGCAGCCTGAAGGATAGACCCGTTGGCGAGAAGTCCATTCGGACATGCATTACTAAGGTTAAGTGTTTGGTAATTCAGTGAGTCCACTTGCTGGGACTCTGTTATATCCTTGGCATGCATTTTCAATATGGATCATATTAACGCTGTGTTAATCCACATGCTTCTGGGAGGATGCTCTTCGCTTGGAAACGAGGACACGTGACGATGTGCTTACTCTCTAGCACTGGCAGAAGAAAAGCAAGACTGAACACAGTAAATAAAAAACTACCAGGCCACAACAAGACTCACACTCGCTATTTAGATGGTTCATTTTACGTATCAGTCAGATGGTAGTAGTAAAGCCGTCAAGTTGATGTAGACGCTGAGAGCCAATGACTAAATAAACCAGGGGCTTAATATAGAGTGTGGGTCGTGACAAATAGTTACACTACCATCTATTGAAATATATAAATCGGAGCCGCCCGAAGAATAATTGCAAACAGTAAGTCTATTCCCCTCGATGTATTCATGCGTTTCCAAAACTGCCTGTAATGCGCCTGGGAGGGAGCCCGAACCACAGAGTAAGTCACTTTATCAAGAAGCAAGTCTCGTAAATACTCCAATGAGTGTTTACGAGAAAAGGCTAGAAATGTGAGTATTTTGAGAAGGCCCGAAGACAAAAAAAAAAACCAAGCCGGAAAGAAATAGAACTCAGTTGGAATTTTTCTAACCAGGTGAACAAAATCCTCAAATGATAAGTCTAACCAAGCTTCTTTCGAGTTAAACGCGATTCATATTTGAATCGTGCCGGGTATGTCGTCGAATTAAAATGCTAATCCAGACTAGTTGCCAGGCGGGACCAGCTGCTATAGCATGCAAAGACATACCCTTGGCCGTGGACCTACTATGTTAGTGCACTGTGTTGTATTTAACCATATGAACTATTATCTGTACCTACCCGCTTATAGGCCATGGGGATGTGCAAGCACATGAAACGTACCAAGACAATGGATACTAAAGTACTCTCTTTGCCTTAAAACAGAACTTAGATTGCGGGACTATCCAGATCGTTTACCTATTTGGGAATGAAAAGGAGAGCTGTCTGCAGCTGCTCCGGTTGTTGCCTAAATTGCAACAGAAAGTTGTGCGATGTCAACAAACACATCCAATCTAGACCATGAAGTCTATCATCAACAAGTACTAGAGCGACAATTGGCTCGGCGAGGGTTTGACAGGAGGCTGTAAGATGGCTATCAGGCATTCAACGGCGCGAGCCGTTAAACAGAGAAGGAATATACGAATCCACATATTCTCTCCAGCTTTGCCCTGAGCGAAGCCGCTTCGCAAAAGTCAAAACCTATCGTTACGCATCCAATTGTACGGCGACCGCTTTAATTGACTGCAGGTGCTTCCCGGCCCCGAGAATATCCTTCTTGACTAGACGTAATAAAACAGGAACGTTGACGGGCGAGTGGCAATTTGGCGGTGAAGCTGACCTATAAGCTATTGGAATTGGATGATCCGCAGCCTGTAGCCTTGTGTGATCATATACACACGCATCATGTCATACATCATGTTTCACCAGGAGTGGGTAATATCACGAAAGTGGCGAAAAGATATCCCGCATCTCCGATACCGATACCGGTACTAGCATCAACTAACACCTAAATACTTCCAAATGATACCTCACAACTTGGCCCTGGCCTCAATAGCCTTATGTGCACCGCCTCTCAGCTTGAAGTATTCCGCCACTTTTTCTCTCGCCACTCGAATCGCAGCCGGGTCCTCGATGGTGGCGGGGTATTCGACGTCCTTATCATACTCCTCATGGACGGCATTTTCCACAAGCTCGCGCAACACTCTGCGAAGCGTCTTTCCGGAGCGTGTCTTGGGAATCATGTCTTTGCCCTGGATGATCCCGCCCAAAGTCGCTATGCCGCCGATTTGTTTTCGCACGCGCTGCTGGATCTCGTCGGACAGTTGCTTGTCGGGTATTGCGGATGTTGGATGGTTCGATAGCGAAAGTCGGACAAAGGCGAAGGGGAGTTGCCCCTTCAGCGCGTCTGGGATCCCGACGACGCTTGCCTCGGCCACTGAGGGGTGACTTGTGATGGCTTGTTCGATCGATCCTGTGATAGAAAAGTTTCTCTGTGTTAGCCTTTCTCGCAGCATAACTACTGGACTAGGTCTTCTCTAAGGTGGGTAGGTAAGCAGTCTGACGTGACTTGACGTACCTGTCGAAAGACGATGACCCGCCGTGTTGATCAAGTCATCGCTGCGGCTCATAATGCTGATGTAACCCTCGGAATCGATCATACCAGCGTCTATATTTAATCTAGGTTAGCAAAGTCCTGCGCATAATGGGTAACGCAGGCACCAGCATCTGTCAAAGGTGGAACAGGTATCACGGACCACCTGTATCGATCCATTTGCCATCGAATCGCTTCAGATAGCTCTTGTAGAACCTCTCCTCATCATTCCACAGTGTAGAGAAGCCCGTGGGCGCGAGCGGTACGCCCAAGACGATATTACCCATCTTGCCAGGTTTCACCTCGACGCCCTTGTCGTCTACGCATCTGACATCGAACCCAGGCATAGCCTTACCGGCGCTCCCCGGCTTGATCCGAGGTAGCCTGTTGTTGCTGTTGTGGCTAGTAGGATTAGCCCTGTCCTTCCCAGCGCCCGGCACGAGGCTGATGCCCGATATAGGCGACCCAGACTCAGAGGACCACCAGTTGTCGATGACCAGCGCACCAGGCGCGCCGTACTTGGCGACAAGGTCCTGGTACATGGTCACGATCGAAGGCTCGGAGCGCTCGCCTGCTAAAAATAGCGCTCTTAGGCTCCTTAGGCCCCCTTGCTCGCCTATCCGCTTGAGATGTTTATTCTCCGGATCATCGGATTTGATCGCCCTCAGGGCAGCTTTGTTTCGTCGATCGTCAGCTTCTGGCCGCTCTGTGTAGTCCTAGGTCATATTCGCGTTTGTATTTGGGAAATTTCTTGCTTGCTTACTTGGGGCTGTGGACAGGGTCGTCACGTTGTACTCCTGCACGATTCGCCAAAACGTAGAACTATCAGGGGTTCCGATAGGCTTGCCTTCGAAAAGGACGGTCGCAGCCCCGGTGAGCAGGGGCGCATAGATAATGAACGAGTGTCCCACGACCCAGCCGATATCACTGTTCCTCCGTTTCAGATCTTGCCAATATCGAATAGAAATGTGTTTGAGGGGCACCCTTACCTTGCTGTAAAAATGACGTCTCCTGGCCCCTGTACACCGAACAAGTAGCTGATGGAAAGATGCAGCCCTACGGCATGGCCGGCTGCATTGCGAACCACGCCTTTCGGTGAACCGGTCGTGCCGCTGCATGAAGCCCATTACTTCTCAGCATGTCTGAAACATGGTGTTGCAAAATCCTGCAGCCTCGTGGTTCTTATGTAGGTACTTACCTGGTGTAGATGATATAGACGCCTTCGTTAGCCCCCACGGGCACGCACTCGGCCTTGATGCCCCTTGCCCTGCAACTCCTTACAATCTTGAACCAGTTTCGCTCCCCGCCCGCCTTGTCTAGGACGTCCCAGCGCAGCTCATTTCGCTGCCAGATGATGACGCGGTTCGGCTTGTGGCTTGACAGCTGGATAGCTTCGTGGATGAACGGCTTATAGCTCATCGGCGGCTTCTTTCCGTCAATACCACATGATGCTGTGAGTATAGCCACGGGACGCGATGCTTCGATGCGCTGAGCCAGGGAGGCAGGTGCGAAGCCACCGAACACAACGGCGTGGATCGCTCCTAGACGGTTGATGGCGAGGATGCCGATGAGCGCCGCGGGGATCATTGGCACTGTAATTAGTAAGCATAGGCGTTTCACATCAATACATCAGCTTCAACATCTTTCTTCCCCCCCATGAATTAAAATTCCAAGTCGGATTCATAAGGCCGCACGTAAAGAGACTCACTATAAACCAAAACCACATCTCCCTTCTGGACTCCCTCCTCTCTCAGCGCGCCAGCCGTAACCTCGACCTCCTCCAGGAGCTGCGCGTACGTAAGCGTCTGCTTGGAGCCCGTCACGGGACTGTCCCAGTAGATGGCAGGCTTATCGCCATTGCCGGCGAGGACGTGTCTATCGACGCAGTTGAAGCACGTCGAGATTTCGCCGCCGTCAAACCAGCTCCAGTGCGGGTGCTCGACGCCGCTATTCCGCAGTTTCTTCGTCGTCCTCGTCAGCGTCGACGTCGGCTTCTTGTGCCAGTGTAGATGAGCGGCTTGCGCGGACCAGAATGACTCTGGATCTTTTAGAGAGTGCGATAGCACTTCGTCTTGGAGGTGGCTTGTCATCTTTTCTTATCTTGCTTCCTTTGTCCCCCTCTTTTTGGTGTACAACTCGACTTTGGATCAAATTAGGGGAAGCTGAAGAGATGAAGCGGTTCGGCCAAGGATATGATAGAACGAAGAGAGCCTAGGACGTGGCGTTGATGATGACGATCCGAATGAGAGTCTTGAGAATTGCCCTCTATAGGAATTCTTGTTGTGAATCTGCTGTGACGCCAGGGGGTAGCTTGGATAGCTCCTTGATGTAAGTTATCGTCCCAAACACTCCATCTGACGTTACTTTTTCCTTTCTGTTATTTAAAGTCGAGCCTCAACTAGGCCGAAAATGGATGTAAGCGAACAGACAGGATTCCCCTATAATTCCCTTGTCTCAGCAGTAAGAGTGAATATAAATCCTTGTATCAAGCAAGGTCGAGGAAAGGGCAACACGGCAAACTACACGCTTCTACCAACACCAGCAGTAACAATCAATTAACGATTATAAAAATTGAAAGGAGAAGTTTGAGAAATTCAACACCCCTGGACCATGCCGCCTTTGTAGGTTGACCAGATTGGACTGCACCATAACCTGGTATTACACTGTCCCCGCATTGCTCCCTGACCGACTCCGACGTGACGGGTATAGCGCCCATTACCCCAGGACCCCGGCCCCGCGGTTTTTGGGGAGAACCCCAAATGAAGTCAGCTCTCCTTCGCCGAGGTTATACTATTTGTGATCTACTTATAAGATGAGAGGAAGCAAGTATAGATGTTACCGAAGCCCCGTTCATCCGACTTCGCCCCTACTATGCACCGGCTTCTGGCTTGCAAAAATTCATGACGACCTTTCGACCGAGCGGAATTATCAGAAAGATTATCGCTCGCCATAGATTGTCTAGCGAAGCGGGATATGCTATTGTCAACTTCCGGCTAGATCCTTTTATTTTGATCCGGTGGCGGACAAGGGGTTACATAGACCTAAAAGTTCAGCTCTTCTGACTGGTTAATACGCCCAGTTGAACATTGATTCCATTTGATGTGACATTGCTTGTATCGCTATTCACTATCTGCAAGTACTATCGGCCTGCATCGACGTGGACCATCATCCAACTGGTCCGGATGCCCATGGCATGTGTTTCTGGTGCTTGCTTGCTTGCATTACTCTCATCCCCAGTCCTTCAGAAGCTCCAGGCATTCCTTCATGACCCATGCCGGACTAAAATCGTGCTGATCAAAACAACAAATAGAAAACGGTCGAACCGGTGGTATAATTTCCCTACTCCTTAACGCCAGGTGCTGTGAGCCCAAGTTTCCCAACTGTTCTTGCATGGTTATCTCAACGATTCTTGTCTTCCGTATCACGAATATCCGCGTCGACTCCAGCATCGGCGCCCTCGATCAGCATTGTAAAGATGCGGTCGAAGCTCCGTTCCTCAACCTGCCTCGTCAGAGCACGGTGTAGCTTGAGTTTTCCATCTTGTTTAATCAGTCTTCCAATGACTGACCATGCCACCATCTGCATCTTCGCTACCTAGATATAGTTCGATGGCGTATAACCCCATGGTTGCCGCGATGTTGATCCACCGCCAAGTGTTACCTCCGGCATCACCATCGCGGAGGGTCCATCCTTCATTATCGCTAGCGGAGAAGTGCTGTAGTAGCAGACTTGTATAGACGGCAATGAGAATCGAGGGGGAAAACCAAGATAAAACGCCTAGGATTCGGTTGGCGCCATCAGAGTCATCCAATGATGGCTCTTCCATGAGAGCTCTCGCGCCCGATTCTCGTACTGCAGGAATAATGCGAGTGGCGCAATAGAAAACGATTATTCGATAGATCAATGAGATCATCACAGACGGTGCGATGGTCTGGAAAGCGGCATGGAGAAAACTAAGTGAGGAATAGACGGCTGATGGCAGCGAGCCTAAAAGGTGAAGGAATGTTGAGTAGCTTGCCATGATGATGGGGGGAAGAGGGGGAAATTCTGGTTGGTTGGCAGCCTGCTCAAGCGCAGCTGCCTGCGCCTCAGGTGATTGAATGTAGTCAGTAAATATCTGGTAGACGCATAATACAACGTAGGCAAAGAGCAAGGATGACTCGACAGGATTGCCACGGCCAGTACCGATGCCAATCGCGCATAAGAAGACAGCTGATGTCACCGTTACGCCGATCAGGGTTGCGTCGATGTTGCTGATGGAAGGGAAGAGCGCGACCCTCCAGAGGAAATAAACGGCGCTCGCAATTATGGAGGCAGAGAATATAAGAAGCAGGAGCTACAAGATCATGGTTAGCTAGTTTCCGTCAAGAGTGAGAAGGGCGGGCAGCTTACAACCCAGGTATCGCTTCTTCCTCTGTTTACAAGCCACCTGGATATTTGACCAACAGCCTGGATGACAAGGAGAGTGCAGAAACCCTCAGCTAATTGGAAGACTGGGCTAGAATAACTCAGTACTTTGTCCCAGCTACCGAGGGTGACAGATTCGATAAGGCCGCCGTTGCCAAAAATCCAGTCGGTCCAGGTTGTGTGTTTTTGAGTGCGCAAGCCCCCAATAGTCCGGGATACCCAATCAGTGCTGCTTGCGTCAACTGCAAAATTGTGTAGAGACCATATCAGGAGACCAGGTATGACGATCCATTGCGAAGTCTGCAGTGTCCGGGTCAAGAACCATCGTACGCGCGAGTCGTCGGGTGTCGCAAGCTTGGCCGCACTGTAGACAAAGTAGAAACCGAACAAGGCGAGGCTGTAAGCCAGGCCGGTATCGCGTCCTCCTACATCGAAGGCGATGGGTATCGAAAGGACGATGGTCAGGAGGAAGACAGAACTAGAAACGATGCGAAAGAACCACCACATGAGCGCGGTGGTGATGGCTGTTGCCGCGCTAAGCTAGCGAGGCGGTTGGCCAGGTTGCTATGTCGACTTCAGTCTAGGGGGAGTGGTAACAGAGCTCTCAGCTCAAAGCCTTAAGCTTTCGTTGATCGGTAAAAGCGGTGAAAGCGGTATTCGTCGTTTATAGCCACAGACAATACCGGGGTTTAACGAGTCGGATATGAATATGCTACTGTTGATGCTGACGATATTACTGGTGATGTGCTGGTTGGTGGAATACCAGATACGGGTTATCTGTAGGCGGGGAGTCGCGTTCACGGCAGGCAGGAGGGATGTAATCTCGATCGAGGTCAAATGTACCGAGTGGCAGAGAGCTCTGAAGGCAGATCGAGAGTGCCAGGTGTCCCGAGACAATGTGAGTATAGGTTCTAGGGCTTGGTGGTGAATAAATAGATCAAATGATCTCTGTCTTAAGGGTTTGATTTCAGTACCCTAATGACGGCGTGGGCCGTAGAAGGCTAAATTCCATTCAAGGGTCAGTAAAAATTAGGTAGGTATGAGATGAGGTTAACGTGACATTCATGTGGGTTGAACAAGTTGCCAGGTGGCCAGTCGCTCTGTAAACCCACTCCTACCAGTGCACTTTGCAGTGCAAGTGCAGAAGAACAAGTTTTGGCAGCTGACAGAAGCTTTCTATCCAAGGTTGATAGAAGGAGATAGGTATGGTACAGATGTATTGTGTGACCATGTGCTGGCAGCTTCAACAAAGAAAGAACAGCACCAGAATGCTTACAGGGACAAAGGCGGCGCTTCAGGATTCTTACATGTGCGAAGCAAAAGAATTATCTTGTGACAATGGAAATATTTTGGGACTAGGGCAATCGGAGGAGCTGGACTGTACAGGCCACAGTGGACATGATCTCACTAGACAAAAACAGGCTGGTCTTATCAATGGTCGCGCGTGCATTTCACGGAATCTCGCATCATCTCAGAGCGTGGTACATATGTGTGTCGCTAGTACAATGAGAGCCAGTATCTCTGGGCACATTTGACATCATCAGAGGCGCTAGAGCGATAAGGGACAGCGCCCAGGGGCTGCTAAAAGGGAGCTAAAAGTGGTGTGACTAACAGAGGCCGGGCAAAACCAGTACTTAACGTTCATGTAACTTCATTGTACTCTGTGGCGGTCGGCCCCTCACTGCCCCTCTAGCCAGGAGCTCGTGCAACAAGTAGATACATTCATAATAGATTGCTAAGGGTGCTGCTACTGCTGCACTGCAAACTACCGGTGTCTATCAGCTCATTAGAGAAGACATAGACAGATCAAGAGTATGCATACAGGTGAAGCCTCTAAGGTGAAGATCATCTTCTGCTGCTAGGTCACATGGGTCACAATCACAAGAGAGTTAGGTACGTCGGGAAGAAATGCCAATAAAAACAACGTTGGTAATGTAACCCAACTCCTTTCTTTGGTAGCACTAAATACCTAACCTACATACATACTCTAGCTCTGTGACCTATCAAAGAATCCCTTGGGGCAGGGGTAGCTCTGCAATACTCAAGGTATAGTTAAAGTAGCACGGCTTCCTCCTTGTTCACGCCTTTGGCTGCTACTCTGAAACAACTGTGACGGTGTCTTTTAATAACTATGACTCGACTATAATAATCTTACTCATAATCACTTTGCTTGACGCTTTTATTTGTGTACTTATCTTTGGCACTTGATAAGCCATTCAGATGCCGTTCGGAGTGCGCAGGGTCAACCCGCAGCTTTCATATCGAAAACGCCAAGGCTGAGGGAAACTAGTAGGCAAGCGATAAATTAGTAGCCCAGGTGAAATTGTTTGAGTTCGAGGATCTCTTTTGACTTCTGCTAAATTCTGAAAGTTCTAGGAAATATACTATTTGAGCGGATGGCTTCACCGTGGACAACCCGTTGTGCAATCCATACCGGAGATAAGCAAACGCCGGTATGAGATGCGGCTACATCGGAGACCTTGTCGTCAGACAGGGGAATAGGTAGCCAGGACGCGCAATATTTGTATATTAACTAGTGAGTAAACCTTTCAAGTAAGAGTCAGATATACTGCATTAGAATAACCTCGAAACAAAATGTCATTCCACTTTGTGGATAATTCTCTCATCGATAAGAAGGCGAGGAAGCTCATTCGAAGCCATGTCATGAAAGGGAAGAATGTCGGCAAGGTTAGGGAACCAAGAAGGAATGAAATAGTAAGGACAAGATACAACGCCACGCCAGATACGGGAAATGGCCATGACTACACCGAGATCCAAACTAAAACCACCCGAAAGGCGGAGTATGACAACACCGTTGCTGCGCTGAGTCGCCGGGTTGGCAACGATCTTACTCTCCTATCCTTTCCCGTTAAAGTGAACCGACAGTCCATGGTTCAACTTCAAGAACGTAAGATCGCCAGTTCCGTCCTGGTTCTTTACATTCTTCATTGTCCGGGCGAGTATTAGCTGATCTGTACAAGTCTTCTTCTACCTGATCGATATTATATGCCCTCCAGAATTCTGTAGACCTACTGGGGTTTCGCAGTGGATGTGGTTCGAGATGCTATTTTATGATGAAGCATGTAAGTAAGGAATCGTGCAAACCGTTTGTTCTCCCTCAGTCGGCTGCAAGTTACTAATAGGCGCAGATTTCCATTGCGCTATGGCCTTATCGTCTGCGTGTGCCGCGTTTTTAAGAGAGGAATTTTATGATTCCCCGATTGCGCTGTACCACATGTCTCAAACATTCCGCCTGATAGGCCAAAAGCTCTCAAGCGACGAGGCCTTATCTGACTCTACCATCGCTGTTGTGACATCAACGAGCGTCTATGATAGACTCAACGGCAACCCCCGGAAAGCCATGATCCACTTTGAGGGAGTCTGCCGCATAATAGCTCTGAGAGGGGGCATTGGTGCGCTCGCCAAGAGGAACTTTCTCATAGCTGAAAAGACATTCAGGTAAGTATCTTGTATACGAGCTGAAAGGGGAGTTGCCCGGTACTTGCTAACCGCATCAACATATTTGAAGGGCTGACTTCGAGCTCGCCCTGTACTGCGGCTCAAGGCCCAGATTCTGCGCAGATGACGTGCCTCGACACCTCATCCTCATAAACCCGAGCAACCGTGTAGAACCAAGTAGCCACGAGGGCTTCAAAACGATCTTATACCAATCAGTATGCACAGAACTTCGCAGCGTCGTACTCGACACTCTCAGTCTTACACAGGTGCTGCGAGAGCAAGAAAACCGGGACCCTAGGTTGGACCCGGCTGCTTTTCAGAGCACAATCATCTATGTAGGCCATCGAATGATCGAGTCTGACCTCTTCTACCTGGACTTCACTATCGACAACAGTTTTGACAAGCTGGTCCAGCTAGCCCTCATCGGCTTTCAAAACACATTCTGGCTTGGTATTGGCCGGAAGCTGGTGAGATTCTCTCTCCTCATAGAACGTTTCAGGGCTGTAGCGCAGAGTATATATCAACACGACAGAAACCGACGAAAGGTCGTGTTTTGGGCGCTGTTTATGGGTCGACTTTCGTTAGTCGGGAAGCCTGACGACTCTTGGCTCATCCCAAAATTAAAGATACTTGCAGAGCAACTGGAACTGCGAACTTGGCCCGAAGTAAGCGGCACACTCAAAGAGTTCCCCTGGGTTATGGCTCTTCATGACCCGCCGGGAGTGAGACTCTGGAATGCTATAATTGGACAAACTCCGTCTCTCCAATCAGTTGGAACAGCTCCTATGTTTTCTGGGCTCACATTTGTACGATAGCAAGTACAGAACACAGCACGTATATATATATGAATTGTACTTAAAGTATTAATACGTCCTAGAATCAAAGCTACCTTCAGCACTCTGCGCAGACCTGCGTACAGACCTAGCATGCAGGGCTATTCTAATTTTTATGTGCTGCAAGTGGCCCTTATGGCTTACTACATCACCGCGCACGAGAGTGAACCGTGCCTTTCGTCAACTATATGGAGTAAAAATCCGGTTCGAGTTATCTCTGAGGATAACATTTACAGGTCATTGATCATAATGAAGTCTCATAATAAATTGGTTAATGAAGGAAAATTTCTCCTTTCCCCTTCTTACACCGCCGCCAATTTCGACATGATATGGTACATGACGGACTGATAGTAGCTCACTGGAAAGAGTATCTTATCCGTTCACTTCAACCCAGCCTGTTTGCTGCACCTCACGACGGTACTATGCCTTTGTGACCTTAAAAGCAGCCATATCGTGTGCGCCCAAACTAGCGCTTACGGATGTCCCACTGCCCGTCTTTCCGCTGAATAATTCAGTCCACTTGAATGTGCCGCTCCCCAGCCCGGGCACATCGGAGAAGTTGACAGAGAGGGTCTCTGCTCCGTCTGGTGCCACAAGTCCGATTACAACACCGTCTGAGAGTGGACCAGCCCAGTAGCGATAGAGCTGGCCATTGGAAGGGCCGGACTTCCCGCTTGGAACGAAGGTAGTTGCTGCCTTACCCAGAGAGTCTTGGTTTACAGCGAGCAGGCCCTATAGCGCGGTTTAAGTTAGTAACACAGCCTATTCATCACCCCTTGGAAAAGGTGGAGAGGCATATTTTGCGATAGAGTACCTTGTTCTTAATCAGGTTTAAACGCGTGGTCGATAGTCTCGTCATATCTGTGCCCATGATGATGGGTGACTTGGTGATGGCCCAGATGCCAAAGTGTGTCCGCTCTTCAGCATCACTGAGCTTGCCGTTTCCAATAATCTACTCAATAGTCATAGTTGTGTCAGCCAGCTGTAACAGGCTCTTCTCCTTAGAGTTATGATGTGCTGCACTGACCATCATATCTAGGTCGTTGAAGCCGCCCGGTTGGGCATACGAAGCCATGGGCCCTGCCGCGCTGGCGATCCTGACAACATCGCCCCATCCGCCCCAGTTGTCAACGCTCATGCGCCAGCTGTTGCCAACACTGTTTCCCCATGTCCAGACGTTGTCGCGGCCCCAGTTGCACAGGGAGAAGAGGATCGGACGGCCCGAGTTGAGCAGATAGTCTCGCATCTTGACATACCACGTCTGCGAGCTGCCTGCTGGGTTGCCACAGGTCTGCTGCTGGCCTGAGTTGCAAGGGGTGTAGCAGTTATCGTACTTCCAGTAGTCCACGCCCCAGCTTGCAAGAGTCTTGGCGTCTTTCTCCTCATTGCCCTGGCTGCCGGGATAGCCACCGCAAGTCATGGTCCCGGCGTCTCCGTAGAGACCAAACTTGAGGCCCATGTTGTGTATCTGGTCGGCAACGGCCTTGATGCCGTTGGGGAACTTGTTAGGGTCTGGTACCAGATGTCCTGTGGAGTTCCGGCTTTTGGTTGACCAGCAGTCATCAATGTTCACATAGAGATACCCGGCATCCTTCAGTCCAAGGTTGACGAAGGCTTGCGCTGTGTTCAGGGCTATGGCTGCTGTAGCTGCATTGCACCCTCCTTGATTCTGGCAAGACTAGTCAGACTTCTTGATAGTAAAGTTAGGTTGTAGGGAGAAGGTCTGTCTCATTATGCGTACCCAGCTGTTCCACCCGAGGGCGGGTGTCCTGCCTAGGCCGTTGTTAATACGGGGATGTGGGGTCGCCTCGGTAAGAGCCGCCACCGCAACAATGATGGACCAGTAATGCATCTTTGAGCTTTTTATTCGGACAAGAGTCTCAAATTACTGATTATAGTCAAACACAGGCATAGCAACCAATCTTCCACCCTGACTTTATACCAGTTTCAAGATCGAACTTGATTGGTGGATGTAAGCCAGACAGGGCTGCGGTGACTCTCGCCTCGAAAATGAAGGTCCAATTTCTATTGTCCGGAGTCATGCCCACTACCGCACGAATCGGCCTCAAGGGCTGGGCCATGGTTACATCTGCATCTGCGACACGATCGTTGTCCGCCCAGCAGCCTTCGTGGCAGCAATGCGCACGAATCGGTGGACATCTTCAGGCCGAACACAAGGCCCAGAACAGGTCATGAGAGCTGGAACGGTACAGCCAGAATACATGGATAATGGCTTAGCTTGTGCCTTCTGTCAAGTCGCTAAAGGGAAAGCAGTAGCATCCTGGTAACTCAATTTGCCTATGTTGTGCTGCTCCGGTGGACGGGGACCATGGACGGATCCGGTTTTCCCGTTCTTCAGCGGAGCGCCGAACTATGACATAAGTGGTATCAACTAATTGGCAGTGCTGCACAGAGTAGCTCATAGTTATATGTAAAAGGACCTGTGTTACCTACGAGACCGTTTTCTAGTCGACTTTCGGCTTTAGATTATTGAAAAGATCAGGGAGAGTGTCGGCAGCAATAGAATCATGGAAATAGGCATGTCCGTCTAATAAGCTCTCTAAGATATTGCAAAAGTTTAGGTGCTAAAACTTGCGACTTATAAAGGCGTAGTTGTTAACAGCATGTTAGATTTTACTTCTTTTCCGCAATTACCGATTAATCCCTATAGGAAATTACTGGCTTCCAGAAAAGATAGATTTCCTGTCGGGCAGCTGCGGAGTATGAGGTGATGGAAGGTTGACTGCGCGGTCTCACTCCCGTTTCACAATTGAGTAGAAAATAAATTTGTGAGCTGAAGTAGCCAGTGGCCGCTGCTTAGCGCGCGCAAACCAAGCTAAGCTGAAGCTATTACGACTGCGCTTGAGTAAAAGCAGCGAGCGGTTATATAACCCTCAGCGTTAAAATTGACGCGGTATAACAATGTGTATAAGAAACAAACAAGGAGCCCTAAGGTCCTAGGGGCATTAGCCATAGACTACTTCTTGTTACGTGCCGTCCTTGTACCAGAATTAACGGATTGTTACAATGTGCAACACCCCGCCTCAAATATAATCCTGGTACGCCTTATTTACATGAGTAGCCCGTCCCTTGACTGCCCTTGTACAAAAACCCTCATACTTCCTTTTCACTACTCCTTTGAGAAAAGTAGGGGGTATGAGGTAAAAAAGCAGCAGTCCCATGACTTACGTACCAAGGTGCCAAATACATCTTTTCCGTAAACCCGTATTACCAAATAGCAAGAAAATGTTCCAAAGCGCTTAATCGTAAATGTCGTAAATGTCATAAATGGAATCAATTTTGTTGACAATGTCACCGGACCGTGAGGCAAAGCCCCGAAAAACGCCGAAGGGGACGAGACAGAGACATATCAATAGATCATTGATGTGTCACTGCCTTAAAACTTTATTGCCACAAGAGCCGCTAAAAGTTTGCGCGTCACATCATTCGTTGATGCATCCGCGGGCTGTGAGCGCCTGAGGGTTGTCGGCCAGCAATCAGGCATGTTAGCCTTCGATGTATCCTCGGGCTGTGAGGCCTTGGCCGTCTCTAAAGAGCCACTGGATACGTCCTCCGTCACTGTGTCCTCGGAAATCGACTCGGAGCCCTTGGGGAAGACCCAGGGGAAACGAGAGGCGCTGTTCCGCGAAATTTCCCCCAACTGCGACAGCAACTGCGACAGCGAGCCACTGAGGGGTGGAATAGCGGCATAACGGCACTCTGTGCGAGGATCCTGGATGCTGTCTGTGGCCTCGGGGGCTAGATGGGCGTATATATTAGCATCGCAGTTTTCCTCCCGCGATACGCGCCAGAAAAAGATATCCCTGTCGCGGTCGTGACGGTCTTCAATCTCGATAAGTCTCCAGTGTATATCGTTGATCTTCTCCAGATAGCGGATTGCCTCGCCGCCCAATCCCAAATATGGGACGGCGTCACCGCTGTCGTTGATCCAATGGGACACTACAGTACAGACAGTTAGCCAGGACCTTTGATTTTCTTTCCCCCTCTTTTATTTTAGAGAGAGTGTGAGTGAGCGAGAGAAGGTAGGTAGACAGAGCCGCTTACTATTATTGATGAGGCTCTCAGAGTCCGTAGCGATAATAATCTTGTCGAACGCGTGGTCTCCGGCGGCATCGATGCGGTCGATCTCATCCAGCGCGTGGGAGAGGGCCTCAATGTCGGCACGCGAGTACGTCCAAGGTAAATGGGCCCCGATCTGGCCGTGCTTGTTGTGGCGGGAATCGGGGCCGAAGAACACACTCCAGGAGGGTCTGGCGTGGCGGTTGCAACAGGTACGACACGCGACGCCTATATGGATGACCAGGCTGCGGTCATCGACCTCTATGGCGTCGGTGTTCGAGTCTAAGAACAGAACCTGAGACACCTGAATAGAGCAGAATATCAACGGTTAGTCACGGCCCAGAGAGAGGTAAGGTGTGTAGAAAATGGGTCCTGACCTCTTTGTCTTGGTTGTACACGAGGAGCTCGGCGGGATTGGCGTCGAAGACCCGGACGAACTCGTAGTACTCATCTTCGGAGTAAAGGTATTCCATTTCGTTGGGATGTGGCATATCCATGATTGCGGTCTAGGAATGGAAAACAACTAGGCAAATTCTTTGCTTGGAAGGGGTAGATGAGGAGATATGGTGGAAAAAAATCTGTGAGTCTATAGCTGATGAGAACTGGGAAATTGATAGCTCGTGTTGACTTGTGAATTTGAAGGGTTGCTAGAAGATCATTATATATCGCAGTGACAGTAGTTTCACTCTTAATTATGTAGAATGGGGGAAGAACCGTATTGTACTCTACGTAGTAGGGCGTCTATTATTATATGCGAAGAGTAGCGACAGATTTCCCCCTATAACCCCCCTTTCCAACAGAAACTTAGAATACGATGGATTGCGTTGCTTTCGTACGATCCCTCTTGAAACCGAAACACGCATAATATCTCTGCAAAGAAACTGCAGTAGAGATACGTAACATGCCTACAGGCTATTACAGCTAAGACGCCCGGTCAAAGCCTAAGTGGTTGCGATAGCTACGTCGCCACGGATGCAGCGCTCGGTGTTTGATGCCTTTCAAAATACGTAATCCCATTCTCGACACACAATTACCACGACAACGAAGCACTAGGTGCGTTTCGAAGGAAATATTTTACCTCCAGGCTTGCAGATAACTCACAAGCCTCGAATGTCACTGGGATAGATAAACACTCTTCGGTGTATCGTGCAGAGTAGATGAGTATATACCTAGTCAGACCTTGATATACATACACCCACCCACACACATGCGTACCATTACTACTACCGGTCGTAGTACCGGAGGCACGCCGTCGTCCGTGAGAGCAGTGACGCGTCTATCTAGGTAAGGGAGAAAGTCTGATATGATACTTATCCACACACGTGTATCGCGCAGTCATAGGGTTGCGCCTAAAAATAGTCGCAATGAACTAGGTACACGTATCTGCATGCCGGACGCAGTGGTCGGTCTACGTAGCATTTTGACCTTGAGTTTATTATTCTTAGGCCGATACGCAACAATAAAATACTATTCAACTCATCATCACACCATTATTCTCAAGTGACCGAAATAATAAACGAATCTGTATCATAATATACTATTTTGAGATCCCGGTCGACTATCACTAGCGGCAGTCTCCGATATTCGGCTCAGTGGTTTAGTGGTATAATTCCTGCTTCGGGTTTGTGCACCCTTCCATCACACATGGGAATGCAGGAGGCCCCGGGTTCGAATCCCGGCTGAGCCCCAATTTTTGCAAGTTTCCGCTACTTAGATGTTAGTGACTTGGTAGGTGCTATCGCTTATCTACTATGTAGTTTGGCGCTTTGGTTTTTGCCCTCACTTGAATCTTCTCATCCCATATACATACATACTATCTCTTTTTACTCACTAAGTAGTAGCGTTTTTGCTTGAAATTAGATAGTCTACAGCAAAATTAAAAACGTGTATGCAGCTGCAATTGTAAGGAGTCGAAACTGTTCTAACCAACCGGGTCAAATCGGAAAATGGGGATGCTACGATGTCCAATGGCAAAGCAAGAGTTCTCTGCTTGCGTCAACTTCAAACTTAATATTAACCTTTCCCCTCGGCCACTAATAGACTGGCTGCAATAAGAACCGAAAATTTGTAGCAGTATTACCATTAGGTAATAAGGTTACCACCAACACAAATAAGTTTTTCCGGGGCGACTATTCAATAATACAGGGTAGCCCCAGCATCGACCGTTGCATATGTTCATCAAGGAGGTGCAACATCCTATAAAGTATCACTCACCTCCGTAAAGCTTAATTGAAGTAAACAGTCAGAGTTTGAATGTTCCTGTGTACTTTTACGGTTATAGAAAGCACTGTGCTGTAGCTTACTTCCACCGTCGTCACACGTACTACCTCCGCTTCTGTACCCAGGGGTCTGTGAATAATAGTTAAGTCACGAGGGATAGATACATCAAAACTTAGAACCGGAAACTGGCAATATTATTTCCGAATAAGTCCGATATATCCTTCTTGAAATCATCCTTCTTGAATCCGACCATTATTCGCAAAGAACTGTATCAAATTCCTTCCTTCGTTCCAGCGCGGCCAATTAGGGTATTCCTCCGCCCTAACGTTGGGGTCGAGATTATTTGTCATAGTAGATGTAGCTCTTCGTGAGCACTACTGAAGTAGTCTGCCGATCACCATGAGATATTACAGGGCTTGACTTACAGCAACCCAGCCTGGACCCATTCGTTGATCCTGTAGGCCAAGGTTTGTAGCTTTATCAGCAAGAACTTCCTTTTCGGCATAAAGTTGAACCCTACAACGCGGTATTGGACATCCAGGAAGATGAACGGTCACAAGCGGAGGATGGGCCAGCAGTTTTGGACTTGGTCAATGCCAAGTGCAAACACTCTTAGGTAGCCCTGAGCTACTGCTGGGGTATAGATCAGTCTGCAAATTGACGAAGCGGAGGCTCCAGTAAGGGGGTATGTTCTCGACCCTCGATTTACCCAGAACCATACTCGATGCTATTGACGTGGCAAGAAATCTAGGTATTCCATTCATACAGATAGACGCATTGTGCATCGTCCAGGATGACCCTGAGAGTATGAAACTGGAGCTGGAAAAGATGCCTGCAATATACAGCAACGCAATACTGACCATCTCTGCGGCTAGTGCGAAGACATGCTGTGATGGCTTCTTAAACCCACGTGAGGCGTTGGGTTTTAACAGCGCCACCATCAAGCTTCCTATCAAGCTCCTCAATGAAAAGGAAGGACATATATTTCTCGCATATTATGACAAACGGGCCCGACAACAAGAGTCTTCCAATAATGAGCCAATCAATGAGCGTGCTTGGACCCTGCAAGAACATGTCATTGCCCCTCGAGTCCTCTACTATTCCTCTCAGCAACTTCACTGGATTTGCCGTGGGGGAATTCTTACCGAAGGTGGGTTTGGCCCTACGGAGAAAGATTCACCATGGAAAGGGCGCAATATCTGCCGGATCTTTGCCTTGAATCAAGCTTCTATTGAAATTGCCTACCCTTCCGATTCTACATTGCTAGAATCGTAGTTCAGCACGCATGGTAATGAGAATTATGAAATCTGGATGAGGAACTGGTCTAGTCTGCTGCAAGATTACCAAGCTCGTCGTCTCACAAATTCGAGTGACAAGCTAGTAGCAGTCTCTTCTGTCGGCATTCCGTTTGCCCGATACATGCACACGAAGTTCATCGTCGGTCTATTTGAACGATCTCTCGATACCGACTTGCTTTGGAGCCGGACTGATGGTTCCTTGGAAAGCCCCCTTCCTGTGACGTACAGGGCCCCTTCATGGTCGTGAGCTTCGATTGACAGCAAGACCGAGAACAGGATCGAGGCAGACAGCCTCTGGAGACCAGGCCACAGTACTATCGAAGTATTACCATGGCTATACCAACAAACCTCCACCCCTCGTGCCAGAGTTGGCCTTGAGCCATTGGAGCTCACAATCCGTGGCTGGATGACGACAGTTTCCTTGCGGATGGAGGGAACACAGAGAGTACTAGAAAGCAACCAGTGGCATCTACCAAAAGATAGCATCATGTGCAGATTCGACACAATGGATATCGAGTTAGACACGCCGCTAAGGAAAGAAATTTTACTAATAGAAGCTAATTGGTATCTCACAAATTTCGGGAGAAAGGGCCCAAGAGAAGGTTCCAAGGTAGTGGGCCTGTTGGCGCTGAGAGTAGAGAAGGAAGGAGAGGTAAAACATAGGCGTGTTGGCTACCTTGAAATGCAGGTGTCTATGCTTTATCGAAGAAGGATTTGGAATACTCTGGATAGGAGACAGAATTACAGAAACACAGTGCGTCAGACAGTACGGGATGCCCTAGAGGCCGTCAAAGAACTATTATCCTCGTATAAGAAAAGAGACGCAGTTTGAAGGCTATTTATGGAATCGAGTGTCTCTCGTGTCGGTGGGGATATGTATGTTCGTCCATATATGTAGTAATAACGGGTGCCCTGGCGCTAAACTCTACATCGCGACACTTTATAGAAGTCTAAGATAGGTTGTTTGAACAGTCCATGTTTATGGACAGGCCGTATTATATTTGTCGGATATAGTTCCTTCGGCCTTTAAAATATCACTCTCATTCATAAGCACGATTCGATAGACACCTAACTGTATTATCCGGTGCAAGACCACTCAGGGGGTTGCCCCTCATACTGGTGCAGTGTTCCCAAGGGCTATAGCACCACGCACCCTCTTCAACGACGCACCCAGCCTCTGCCGAGCTTGCTCGCATAATTGCAATACAAAGTTGAGCTGGAAGTCATGACAAGCGCCCAAAGAGAACCCATCGACAGTTAACCCCGACAAGAGCTGATACGAAGCATCAAATCCCCGGTCTGTCTTCTTCTCTGCTTCCCTGAGAGCCTCGATGGCATGCGTGTACAGTTGGTCCAGCCGCTCGTGGCAACTCAGGGCCAGGAGTATTGTAGCGTTGTCGCCGTCGGGCACTTTCCCATTCCCAGGCTTTGCGTCACCGCCAATTCCTCCGCCGTCAAAAGGTCCGCCAACCAACCCTGTCATCTCTTTAAGTTGGACGGTGAGAGCTAGTAGTCGGCCCAGTTGAAGATCTGCGATCTGCCCCGGCCCCTCCAGAAGACCGTTCCTTTCGTGGCTGAGTAATGAATGCTCGTTATAAAGAGGGTGGTGGACTAGAGCTTTGTGTATGTCGCAAAGCTTTTTCACATAGTTGGCCTCTCCTGACTTGACTCTCTCGACTGGACCAGGGTCAGGGCGAGGTGCCGAACTGCTGCCGCCGACGTTAATCGATCGGGAAGTCGTGTTGTTGTTGTTGTGCCCCGTAGACCCAACCTGGCTATTAGGGTCAATTGCTGTACATGGACTGCTCTGGTCACTTGTTCTAGTATTGATGTGTGCAGTATTCGCGCTCGGTGAGTCAGAGAGCCTGACATTATCAAATCAGTCATAAGTATCGAGTGAAACTTAGTTTGTGGGATGCCCGGGATAGACTACATACTCTTTAACCAATTCTTCGAGGCTCAGGTGAAAAGCCGACGACGTACATGCGGAACTGCTGAGAATTAAAGGGGCGATTTCTGTAGTAGCAGTAGTGGTGCTGGTCGATGATTGCGCTGTAGAGCTCCATGGAACATCGCACGCGAGCCAGGAGCCATTATGCACAGGCGCCATGGGATCACCAATAATGGAAGGCTGTGTCGAGATATTAGAGTTTTGGGTAGTAGTAGGACTTATGCTCGTGCCCATCCCTATGTCGTCTGTATAATCGGTCCAATTGTTGATAGGGGCAAGTTCACGGAGGGTGTTGAGGGTGCTGCTGCCGTGTAATATCCGGGCTGGCGGACGTCCGATGCTGGAGCGACGCCGTGGCATCGTACACACGGCCCCGGCTTTGATGCACCGAGAACATTTGTGCAAATCTGCTTCCCATACGCAGCGGAGTTTCTGGCCTCGGCACCTCGTACAAGCCGTCCTTGAGCTGGGCACGGTATTGATTCGTAGAGTAGACTGTGGATTTGTATCTAAATCCATTCTTCTTATTATATCAAACCGGTAAAGCAGTTCGCTATTCAAGAATAAGTTGGAGGGACTTGGACGGTAATCAGGCAAAGATAAAAGGTGGGATATCCACATTACTCCGAGTCATGAGGCAGGTATTCCATCGCCCAATTATAGATATGAAAGGGATTAGAGTCTTACGGATACCTACCGCAGATTATATATCCTGCTTATTAGACACGGTGATCGGCAGGACTTTGGTGAAGAGAATAAGCCATGATCTTATGCCTTTAGGTGAGGACTTGTTAGCTAGCATGTGGCAAGAAACTGCATCAATCCTGGCTATCAACGTGCCCAGAGGTACCTCCTACCTCGATAAGCTATTCTTGTTACACGCATCGAGCATGAAGAATGCTCTATTTTGAGTGTTAGTCGCGGTATGGCAGGAGGACGTTAATCGATAATATGTATTGTGCCGTTATCTATCAATTTGGCTTTTGCGGCTGAAGACTCTGCCAGATGGACTGACAGACAAACTTACCTACCTGCCTCCCTTGGATGCCGTAGTCTCTCTTTAGCTCATATCAGAGTGATCCTTCTAAAAGAGACTAAATAGACTTCAAACAATGTACCCCCTCTTTCATTGTAGTCATCATGCAGGCCTCTCATAGCTAACCTTACCATATGGATGGTAATACGTATAATAATTATCCTAGTGCTGACCGCTCCATATTAAGGAAAGCTAGTATAGGTATAACAAGTCCTACAACATGTATGTCAGGTATCTATGTAGCCAGTCCAGCGCGCGCATCAACGCAGCCATGTCATAGGTCTCTTTAATCCGTCAATCAATGGCTTTGTTTTTATTTCTGATATGTACGGATATCTACCAATCATGTACAGGGATTACGGTCAAGTGAAGAATTTTACATACCCGGCCTATAGTATTCACCTAAGTTGTCAGAGCTGATAAAGATTGCAAGTATGCTGTCGTTGGTTGAGGATCTGAGACACCTGGTCTAGATCCCTCTTATCAGAAGAGAATAGGGCAGATACAGTAGCCAATTACCGCCTCCAACAAGCTACCCCGGGGTTCCTCCCGTCAGCCTTGCCGCGTTTAGCGTCAAAGATTATCCTGTGATCTGCTGTTCGATACCCGCAAAAGATTGGCTCGGCGTACGTGTTGTAACTGGCTCATCTCTCTTGCATGGGGAGGCTGACATGAGGCGGAAGCCAAGATGGCCGGAAGCAAGCAACAATATTATCCCCAGGTCTCGACACATATCCGTCCAACAAGCCAAGTGATTGCTCAGATGCCAATCTCACGGCTAGCACACGATCTATCTAGCAAATTGTTTCCTGTCCATCAACACAGACAAGTCGCTCAGCTAAATTAGTAGTTCTAAATATACGGCGGAGCCCCTTGGCCTCCTGGCGCACGTCGTAGTCTGATAATATAGCAGGACGGGTTGTAAGTCTGTTGCCCCAATCAACTTGTGATATACGCTAGAAATGAATAACTCCTGGTTAGCCAAAAATTTAGGCCTCTAGATAGCAATTTGCCTAGTCTTATTGCACCCGTACGTGGAATAGGAGATTAAGTACAACGTCCGACCCCCCCCCCCCCCCCCCCCCCCCCCCCCCACCCCCCCCCCCCCTTCCACCCCCCCCCCTCGACC
>Ga0247782_1000221_pt1 | contig 63084 bp, 52 predicted proteins | sample UWRJL019104C5_FD_179928 | JGI IMG/M metagenome (GOLD analysis project Ga0247782, IMG submission 179928) | Plant litter microbial communities from Arlington Agricultural Research Station in Wisconsin, United States - UWRJ-L019-104C-5 | ecosystem: Environmental > Terrestrial > Plant litter >... | reverse complement strand
TTATATCTTAATTAAAAATTATAATATTATTTTTATAATTTTTTTTTTTTTTAACACTTAGTTATGCTATGCTTATAACTTTATTAGCATTGCTTTTTTTTGCATAGGTATTTAAAAATAAGTTTTTTTTTTATATAAGCTATAGTTTTTTATTTATTAGCTTTATATACTTTTAAACTTTTTTAAATTAAATATAGCTTATAAAATTTATGTTTTATATATTATAGTTTTTAAGCTTTAAAAATATATAAGTTTTTAAAGCTATTATAAAATAAAAAAAACTAAAATGCTTGCTTTAAAATATAGCTTTTAGCTTTTATAGATTACTTTTTAAAGTAAGCTATATTTAGTAATGTTTAGCTAAAATAGCTATAATATAATACTATTTATTTTAATTTTAATATTTAAGCTTATAAATTTTGCTAATGCTAAACAAAATTATAAAAAATAATTATATTTATGCTAGCAAAGTTAATTTTTTAGCTACTTGCTTTAATTAAGCAACTAAAATAAATAATTAATACTTTGCTTACTTACTTTTTTAGCTACCTGCTTTAATTAAGCAATAGTTAAATAAATTAATAGTAATATATATTAACTTTAATAATAAAGTTACTTAATCTAGCTTATAAAAAATTAGTTAATTATATAATTAAAACTTTTAATTATTAAAATTAAGCAAAATATTATTATAATTACTATATAAATAACTTAAAATTAATTAATTATAATCTTGTTATATATATTTTTATTAACCACTTATTCTTTATTTCTTAAGTTTTTATACAATTTACTATGTGGGGCTTAGAACCTAAAAAGGCCTACCCCTTGGGTGGCCCCAGTGCTCTGTCCTCACCACTCTTAGTGGCTGCACCCCTTGGCGTCATTCCAACACAAATACCGCCCAAAGACGCTCACCTTCTTATCGAGATATTTGAGTTCGCCATAGTCACTCTATAATCCTCACCAGTAATTTTTTTTTTTTTTTTCTTCTTCTTCTTTTCAGTGTAGTACTGTGCAGAATGGAAGGCATTTCTTCGTCAAATGCTTTATATAGTACATATGTGTTACTCAACAAAGACTGAACAAAAACAGAAGACTCAACTGCTGCAAGATAACAAAGATGAATCAAACAAATGTATTATGTCTTTTAATGTCCTTCTTTCTAGTCAACATGACAATGTTCTAGCTGGGTTTCCTAATATGCCAGGGATATAAAAGGCAGTTCTTCACTGCCAGCCATGTCTTCTTACTCCTAGATACTGCAGACAAGCATCGTCGAATCATATGGTGGTATTCACTACTTACATATCAAGCTTGCTCCCCCCTGAAAAAGCAAGTAATAAGCCATGTGTGTCTGCAACGCCTTCACATACCGCTCGTGCCGTCGGGAGCACAGCAAGTTCGTACTCGTGGACGTCTGCCTTGCAGCGCGCCTAGGGCTGAGAGAGAGGTGCGCCGCGCGCATCCTCAACGGCCATCCGGACATCCCCCGGGCCTTCCCCAGCATAGACGGCATCTGCGCCGTCTGTTTCCCGTTAGAGGCCGCTCGCGAAGAAGAGGAGAAGAAAGAGGCCGAGGAAGAACGCAGGAGGCGAGAAGCCGAAGAGACGGAGTCAAGATCGCTTCCTGTGAATCTTGTTGAGAACGTAATGATTTCTCCTGACATGCTTGAATTGTCATAGTAGACAGACGAGACGTGTTTTTTGCTTTGAATCGGGCTTAAAGTTATCGTACGGTATTGTTAATCCGATAATCATTTGTTCATAGGTCAAGGTAAGTACCTAAAGTATCAATAAATATAGGTAAAACTCTGGAGTATCTTGAATCTTATTTTCATTATAAAGTTTTGGTGCGTAATACAGCTTCTGAACCCCTCGCGACTCACTGACCTAACCTAACCCATTGCTCTTATGGGGTTAATTAGTAGATTTGTTGATCATCGTAAGCTCGTACGCTTTCCAGGTACGACTTGACCTGGCTCCAGTCCTTACATACTACATACATAACAATGTCAGAAAATCACGAGTTACATATTTGCATGAGAACACATGCCCGCACAGAACTAGGTATTTAGCTTACCGTGTTTTGAATCCCAGCCGTCAGAGCCACCGTTGTGGTCAGGGAAGGTCGTTTCCAGACCTTCGAGGGCCATGTCGGCACTGCACATGATGGCCTGTCGCATATAGTCGAAGCAATGAATCATGTGCCAGTGATGGTCATCGGGGATCTCGTGCCCGGATGTCAGACCCGAGTAAGTCTGCACAATAGCAAACTATATAGATAGATAAGAGGTTAGATACCAGCATTATCAACATGTAGGTGCTTATTTATGAGGCCCGCGCTCTGAATAGAAGAAAGAAAACTAAGGCTTATAACATACGAGACAGTGAAGCTGATGAGTGGTGGATGTTGTAAAGACTGTCTTATCAGGCCACATGATAGGAGTCGGGAGATCGTGATATTTCTCCGTATCATTCACCCAGACGAAGCCCATTCCCACTGATGTTGGTTAGCGGAACAATACCTTCCTATGTGGTCTAGGATCTGGATGCTTACCCGGCATGAGCTTGTTCCATCTATCGAGTACTTCTTCTGTGAAGAATTCGGCCGTGTTATTAGGTGCATACGACTCGTCGCGGACAAACGTGGTGATTTTAGATGAGACTAAGCAGCCAATTAGCCCCCTCAGATCTTTCAACAAAGTCTTTATATAACTTTGGTCATTTTCCCACATTTTGGCCCTACGCCTGTGAAGTCCTGGCCGAACTGCCAAATATTCGGATCCTGCAAAACAGCCGGTTCCCTCCACTGATCGCGTGCCAGTAGCGCAAGGATGATGAGCAATAACGAAGTGTCGATAATCCATCTCGATGACTTAATCTTTGCCAGTATGCCCTTCCGTCTCGTGCTGCGTCTTCTCATCGGGCCGTTGAGCTCTACGTCGTGCCACTGCTTCTCGTTCTCGTTGTCACTTATCAGTGACCCGATCTCGGTGCTGGACCTCGAGTCGGACCGGTCGTCTGCTTGTAGGCTGTCATATTTGGGATTTTGAGACTCCATTGTGATGTGATGTAGCAAGATCCAAATAAGTGAAAAATAAATATATAAATCGGCAGACCGGCTGCTAGAAGAACGGAAGACAGTGAAAGAAAGAAAGCAAAGACGAGAAAACCCAGAGAAGGCCAACAAGATCGAAATGAAAGAGAAAAAATATAAGTATATTTAACAGTTTTATCATAACTAGATTCTTCATACTACACACACATCCATCTAACCTAGCGCTTAGACGGGGCGTTAACCGTCTCAGATGAGATCGCCTACCTAGGATGGCTATAGCGGACGGTAATAAAACTGTAGATGTTTCGCCTTGGCGGAGAACCCTAGTTTTGAAGCACAGCGCTTGGCGTGAATAACCCCTGCTCAAACACGGGCGCGACAGAGCAGTGGAGAATTTAGATGCTACCTCACCCAAATCCTTCATTACTATGTATTCTCATGGACAATACCAAGAAGCGATCATGGATTTGATTTGATCAGAGCGTACGCGAGATGTGGCTTATGTAAGTTGTTGAAGATCACTCTCTCGCCCTGGCCGCCCATTTGTGGCCAGTTCGATAGATGGATGTTACAGATGTTTAAAGTTCAAAATTCAGTGTAACGAGTTTGATTATGCTGAGCCTCTATCCATGCACATTGTATAAGGAAATGCGTGTGTGGAGTAAGCCTGCTGGTCTTCGTAACCTACCTGCCTACTTCCACAGGGCACACTCAGGTCGATACTTAGGTAAGCGCCAACTTGTCCGAGGCCAGCCCTCGTCGTATATGCATGCATTGGCACTCGGCCAATTGTCTGCTGCGAGTTAAATACCAGTATGAGGTAAGTGTGACTGGTAAATCACGTCAAGGCAAGCAAGAAAGACGAGGTGATATGGGATGCCAACTTGGCGAGTTGCAAAGATATCATCACAAGTGCAAAGGGAGTTACTTGCTTTCTAAAGTGCGTTCTCTATTTCTCTTTCTCTATGTAGACGAATTGTCTGGTTTCCTTCGACAAATACGATCCGACTTTCCTTGGTCGTACGCAATCTTCGCGTAAATCATCTATTTGCACGAAAGCGTCGGCTTGCAGAATAGGGATAGGATCCTCGTCTCTACCATCAGCGCCATACAAGGAAAAGCTGTTTAAGCTTCAATCATTATAAGTTACCCGACAAAACAAGGGCCAGCGGGAGTGAGGTAGGAGATGCATAGCTTGTTTGAGTCTCGGGACTGGATATAGGTTGGTCTAAGAGAGATACTAATCGCACAGAGTATGAGGCGAATCAGGCATTTATTGAGGTGTTGTGTTATCCTTATCATCATGAATGACGGCTGGGTCGAAGGTGATTCGCCTTGGAAAATAAAGTGTGCATTTGCATGCATGCTACCATGGTTCGCTGCTCGTCATTTACAAGCTTCGGTATATCATCTGTAGCAGAAGAAGAAATAATCGTATAACTGCTCAACTATTTCCTGCTCCGTGGCTATTCCCGTCGAGCTTACGCCAAGCTACCCTATACGATTGAACAATCGTACGAGACCTTTCCCGAGGACCAGGGGTTGTCCCTCTCCTACCGACCTCATCTACGGAGTTAGCTAATCAATCTCAAAGCACGGGCCTCGTGTTCACCGTGAGGAAGTGTGACGAAAGTTATAATAAATAAAACTTGGATACCATGGTCTCTTCTCCAAATAGGTAGCAATATGTGCTTCATAGAAGACCCGAGAGCACCCCCGGAGAGGGGGGTGTCTTTCGTTGCCGTCAACTTCTCGACAATGTCTCATCTCGCCTTTCTAATACCGTATCGCTAAAGATGGAGATGTGGTCACTGCAACTATTTCCGAGCGCCAGCAAGGGGCGCCAGTTCCTCTATTTCTCCCTTTGCACCTCGTTCCTCACCTGTCCCTCGCACGCAGCACATGTTCTTAACTTCCTGACGACCTCCCTGACCCAGAGAGAAGTAGAAGACACGTCGATCCACGCGCAATCCCGAAGCCACAAGCATGGCGGCGGCATCACGACAGACTTTACAACGGCGATCGGTGTGACAGTGGGCACCGTAGTGGTAGGGACGACGCTGGTTTGCGCGCTCGCGCACTGCTGGCGGCAGATCCTCGACGGGGACTGGTGCCGGTGCGGACGACGCCGTCGGAGTGAGAAGCGGCGGTATCTAAAAAAATACACAGAAGAGGCATGGTTCTGCGGACCCGATCGCGGCGGCGGGCTCCCCATGCCCCTTATCGCGCCTAGCCCGGATCCCGAGCAAGGCCTGGACCTCGGGCTAGAGGGCCCCGAGAGGACGCTGAGGTGCTTCCTGAATTACGAGATCCGTGCTACGCCTTCACCTACTTTTTCTCCTGCTCCTGCTCCGATGCTGGTAAAGGCACCTTGTGGAAGACGGCTTGATGTTCCGCGTCGAAAGGAGCTAGCGGCCATTCCGCCAGCTCGCGCACAACAGCCCGACACGCGCCCTCCTCCTAAGACAAAGACAAAAGAGAAAGAGAAGACAAAGAAGTCTGGTAAGCGTATCGCCAAGGCAGCGCCGACCACACTGCCAAGCTGGCAGGACTCTGAAGGCATCGTGCGACCTCCAAGCATTACTACTCACCACCAGGATCAACCTCCGGGATTTAATCCACACAGAACCTGATAGCTTAGCGTATATCTCTTTAATTTTGATTTTGATTAATATCAGAGGCAAAGCTAGGACAGAAGTTACAAAATGGTGTTGACCCCTATCTAGGAGAGTGAGCTTGGAAGCCCGCCCCCTTGTTACATCCTGCTGAGACCGGTCGGGAAGCTCACCTGCTGTAAAAGTGTGCGAGTATGGGAGTCATGTCAGAAGCTACAAAGAACCTGCGTGTAAGGGTAAAAAGCCCCAGCACATATCATAATAAGTTTTTCTCACGAATAGATACCCAGCATTCAAAAAACGTCCCAATGTACCTAGTCGCCGAATAGGAGACGTCGCCCAACCACAACAATGATCTGCCGAATTAGCAAGTATGAATCCCTTGGTAAAGACAAGGACAGGCACTACCTCACGAGATAATTATAGAATACCAAGGGCCGCAAGGTTGGTTTTTTGGTAGCAATCCCTTGATAAGCTTCCAACTGCCGGTAAATCATTTGCCAGCAAGCACGCCTGATATTGAGGCAGCCAGCCTTGCTTAAACTAGTCTTTATTTAAAACCCGGGGAAGAACTTGTTCTTAGCGGCTATACCGACCAACCAACGTGCACTGCAATGTGACAGATATGGTAGCGTCGTCCTATCAACAGACACCATGCGGCGGCGAAGCAAGGGAGAGTGAGAGTGAGAGTAAGAGTGATAGGGGTTTGAGTTTGCCTCAGGTCTCTTCTACCATGTGTACCTATCACATGAGACAATAGCCTCGAGTCTTTTCGACTTTTAGCTCCCGGGGAGGGAAATACGGAGATGACAGATATCTTTGTGTCTTTCATTCTATTTTGACAGATTGAACTATTTGCAACTGGAGAGAAAGGTGATTAAATGACACTTATTATAAAATGTTTCAAAGTGTCATCTCGTGTGTTACCGAACCCCTCGATCCCCGTACGACCTTTGTCTAGGCTGTTAGGAACGACAGCGTGTTAGGGCTCATTGTCTCAAAGATAATCCCAGACCCAAGGGCGTGGGCAATGTCAATTTTTGAAGAAAATGGGACGGGATAAGGACAACTAACGTACCTGGTCAGGTTGAGAATTTTGCGATTCGGCTAATGGCCATCCTGGGGAAAGTGTTTTAGGTACAGAATACAGATTGACTATTTGTGTATGTTGTACAATTGCCCTCGGGCCTCGACACACACATTGATGAATACTAGTGTCCTGCTGCAGAGGACCCAGGATAGGTATGATATCAGGAAAGATACCTATGTTTGGCCATTCTCCAAGGTTACTTACTGTGCTGTGCTCATCCGCGCCCCCATCCTTGGTGTCCGGTATCGAATCACTGAGTTCCATGGCTAGGTATCCATGGCCTCGGGACGCGATATACATGTACTCCCACCAGTTGGGCCGGAATCTCCAACTGTGTGCCAATACCATCCCATCCTTACAAAGCCAGCTGTACCATCCCTTACCCCGAGCCAGTCATACTTGAAATGTACATAAACCGGGTCCTCTGGTTCCTGGAGACGCGTTACTTAAGAGTACCTAATGGTCTCCGAGTCCCCGAGTAGCAAATAAACTTTATACTTCCAACCCTGTTCGAATTTAGCGTATGGGTCCTTCGTCAAGAGTTTCCCAGCAATAATCTTAAGCGGAGAGTTGGCGGTTGAGTACATACGTAGGTAAAGAAGAAGTACTAGGATTTCCAGTCCAATATGCTTTCATCGGGCCTCCATGAATGTGTGGGACTCGCTCGAGTGAACTTGGTGAGACCTTGCCAGTAGCACTGCATTAGAGGCCTAGTGTTTTCATCACGTTGTACAACAGTGTTTGCAAGCCTAGCCCGTGTAATCTAGATGCTGTAAAGACGCGCAAGAGGCAGTTTTATCTGCGTGCTTGACTTGCCACGTTGCAAGTGCTACAGGGGCGTGTATACGTTGGGATAGATAGAACTTGACGGCCTGTGCCCCGGTCTGAGTTTGGATTGTACGGCATAGTCACTAGCCAGGAAGTAGCGATCTATGAAGGCCTTTACTACTCTCGAAGATAGTTCCCTGAAAAGAGGGATAGGATAAATGGGGTTTATGGCGAACAGTCGAGCGAGGGACAGCCTTATATGAAGTTGCGGCTAGAATATTATCTTGATTGTCACTTGGTTTCTGCAAGCTCACCCTCTGATTTACATTACTGTTTAACTTAATTGTTGTCATGTATTGAACTTAGATGTTGCGGTGAACCCCGTATAGGGGCGTAGTTAAGGGGGGTTATATTCGTCAAAGAAAACCTCAGTAACGAGGGAAGAATGAGCGTAAATCTGGTCTTTTTTTTACCCGCCCCTTTTGCGCATCTTGAAACAGCTGGCACAAGTGTACTATCCGAAAAGCAACATCATGGCGTGGGCGGTGACCCTTACAGTACAGGTCGCATGCAATTTTCTAATCCTTTGATGCAAATTCTGACACCATCGCCTCTTCTCAACTTAGCTTCAGCTAAAAGAGAGCGTATGCGAAGTGTGGCTCTCTGTCAATGATCAAAAGCTCGACGACTACCAGTGTAATTGACGGTAATGATCATATTCCGGGGTGTAGTTTCAATATCCGGCTTGTTAGGGATGTCTTGCCGAATAATGAGACACAACGATCCCTTCGCTTTTAAACAATGCGCAAGCCACGTGGTAGACACCCGGCTAAGTGCAGCCAGCCTGCGTCTTGCAATCTCTCCAACTACCTGGCCTTAGGTACCCGGAGGAAGGTTAGACGGTTATACCCTGCAGTTGTGGTTTATGATTGGGCTGTGATTCTGTCAACATGTGCAGCACACGGCGTACTGTATGTAAACAAAAACGTTCTCTGGTGGCTGAATACAAACTTGGCACATCATATGAGACAGCCACTGGGAGTAATGTCTCAGACAATCCAAAAGGATGAACATGAAGAACCGCCCGACATCGCCTTGATAACGATGATGAAGCGCGTGCCCTGACGTCAGGCATGGATCATTTCGGCATATATTAACCTCGGGAATTACTGCGTAACTGCATGCTTGATCTAGGTACTGGATGACAACGGCTGGCCGGTTCATCCAACGCCTATCAGTCGCGATATGAGATGTCATTGATGGTGTGGGCTTGCTCGTGCCCGCTCTCTCGCCTTGTCCTAGCGTGGGATATGTGACAGATCAAACCCGAAACATGCTCAACTGACGAGTCAATCGACGTTAAACGTCCTCGTGGCCTGATATTTCTATTTTGCACTGAACGTTTTTCTATGCACTACATGTACATAACTATCTATATATACCTACCTACGACAGACAGGAGACACCATAACTGGCTATACTTGGGGATTGAGAGACTGCAGTTAGACCAAGGGTATATAATACTCGAAGGCCAGGCCGCAAGAGTTCAGCCGAGACGTGTCACATTTTCCAGGTTTCGGGAGCGAATAAAACATTGTGCTATACACTTGGACATAAAAATGTCCCGACTTTACAGTATGTAGGTACCGAGTTCTCAACATTGAAACGTGCAAATCTTGTCCAATGCTCTCCCCAACGCTCCATGCCGGCTTACGAGGTGCTTAGCGTATCGTTCTCTGACACATACGTAGCGGCTGTATGGAAGCTTTTGACTTCTCTATTGTGGAATGTTTTTCGGCAAACTTGCTTGGTAGGTTTCGGATACGCCTACCTACTGTTTGCTCGACATGCTGCACATAGGTATCAAACTTGCAAATACCGTACCCTAGGTCCGAGTGTTTGGCTCGACGTCGCATCCTCGCCTAGTGACCAAACAAGTTCCATTCCGGATGATTTCACGGGAATAACAAAAGGTTGCATCTAAAAACGATATCGGATCATGGGACGCTGGCATCATACATAACACTGTAGTTGGCACTGTACATTCCGTCCTCACGGGCTCGCTGTTACTGGCCAGGTATGTCGTAAAAGTGGGTTTTGAGGTGGGTGGTGGTGACTGAAACCCCCCAAAGTTCCCCTATCCCAATACCACCTCCAACAGGAAACTGGGTAATCTACCCTGGCAATGATACATCTGAACGAAGTTGTAGGAGTCCTAAGCGACCATCTAATTTGCAGTTTACCCTCACTCTCTATTTTACCCCCTTTTTCTCTGCGCCACAGGCAGAGGCGCGCCTATGTAGGTAGCTACAGAAGCTCCTAAGCGTGTAAATACTAGGTAGGCAGACTGAGCGAGTGGCTTAAGACCTGGCAGGAGACAGAAATCTGCAGGGGAGCGCGAATACCTATCGGCAAGTTGCCCCCGCTTTCCGCTATGCGATAAGTACATGGGGTACTGCTGTGCATGTACAGATGTAACGAAACGAGGGAGAGTCCCAACTGGACTTGCCTTGAACAAGTGCGTGACTAGTGAGGTCGTAGCATACCCGGTAGGTCGGGTCTGCAAACAAGCGGGCAATCAACGTTCCCTCCTCAGCATCCATCCCATCGACCACACAGAAAATAAAAATCGGATGAGACGGCACGATTTGCAGTAGATGCCGATCAGGACGTTTTTGTTGGTATACTGATGATGAGCTTTGGAAGACGCACGCCCATATGATTTGAATTGTAGTTGAATGGTCGGCATAGGAACTCACATTTGTCCTGTTGTCGGGACGAACTTGTCCCCTCATCACTAACGTATGTAGTTATTTGTCGTGGTCGACGCTTACCTATATTTACCTACATGGTACATCTGTAGGTATGTACTGATTCACTTTGTTGCTAATTACAGTTAGTTGGTGGGTGCCTAAGTGGTGCGGACAATTCCCGCATGCCCGTCATTGGGGGTACTGTACGAATACCCCATAAGAAACACTACTTACTGTGTAGGTAGATTTGGACTCGGCAACATGCCCCTATAAGAAGAGAAGATAGTACATAGTACTTACCTAGGTTAGCAATAACATGCTCAGTTGCATACCAAACTTCAAATTGACCCTTGCTTTACAAGTAAAAATGCTACCATACTATATTTACTAGCCAAGGTTAAACTCAAAGAACAAATAGAAAGCTGGGCAATAATACCGACAACAGTAACGCCTAGTCTGCCCAGTCTTCAGATACTCGGGTTCACCCGTATTACATACCATGAATGTACATAGAGGCAGACGCGCGAAGGACGTGATGCCAGGGTTTATCGCCTGATGTGGACAATATGTAGTAAAATCCTATTGGGATAATTTGCCCAATTCTTCGTCTAATACCTCAGCACGTCGTACCTAGGCAGTTTGCAACTGCACAACTGAACTGGAAACGGTGGCAGAAATGTAAAATCACCTCCACCTGCGATGAAACAAGAGATTCAGAGGATTCTTGCACGTCGTAGGTAGCTAATGATAATTACAATTACCTTCTCGACTCACAAGACTATATACTACGTATGCAATATCTAGTAACTATATTTATGATATAGCAGACATACTGCTATGCATACTCATACGACTTTTTATACGTAAGTGCGAAGCTCTATAATAAATGCTAAACCGGACTTTCAAGATTTTGGTTGGACGCATGTCATGTATCCACGTTGATGGGATCATACGCTATAGTAGTGCCGCCCAGTCGGGGCTCTCCCTTTATGAGAATTTGTCTGCGGACTCTGCGCAGCTACTGCCCGTGCAGCAGCCCGTGCAGGCCCGCGTAAGTGCGCAGAAAAGAGGGTTTGGCCTCGCTCCAATAAGAATACATCGCTAGTGGGTACAGCAATGGACGAGCGGTTCAGAAGTTCCGTCAAGAAGTTCTACCGCATGGGTAAACAACGAATCACATACTGTCAAAAGGTGGGCTGAGCCCTTGCCATCCCCCCGGGGCTTTGCCCCACTACAGACAGGATAATACTAAGCTCGTGAAGGGGGCGGGTTGATATCCACTGCCCAACCGGAGATGGCAGAAAGTGACAGGCAGACCGCAGCAGGCAGGACCGAATCACTAAGCGTCATTTCGAGAGGACACGCGGGGATCCTAGTGTCGGACCCACCTAGCTGGGTCATTGTATCCAATCATATATATTTCTGACATCCTTGCATACAGCCCTGCTAGGTCGGTGGACTATCGACTATATATATTTTCCTTCCGCACTGTGACTTAGTACATAGTACATACAGCGGTATGCTCTTACTACACGTAACAGAGAGCAACTTTGTAGGTAGGTGGTAGATCAAAAACTAAAGTCTTTGGTTTTGACAGCCACAATGAACTTTGTTAAGGCATGTGGCTAGGAACAAAGAAAGCTCTGCTCGAGGAATTTCTTTACGCAATCTGAAGGTATATAAGTATAGGCTGGTATATCACCACCAAGGTTACATAGATACCCTACCTCGTGTACTACTTGATGCCAGGGTACGTAGGCAGCACCGGGGCATTGCAGTCAATCGCAAATTCCCCTAAACTTGGATGTCGTCTATCGACGCTAACCCTTATTGATAGTTTGTATGTACGGTAGTAAGTATAGATGATGTATCGCACACCTTTAACTACACAGTGTGAGACAATATATTAATGCTGACCTGGTGTTCCAGAAACTGGCAAGTTGGGTAGGTAGGTAATCCAATCAATCAATTTGGGTAGCCTATCTATACTAGGTACTTGGTAAACCAGCCCGCTTTTGCTGCCAATCTCTTCACGTCCTCTCTTGTCAGGGTTCAGGTCTCTTCCTCTGCGCAAACAACCTTGGGAGAGGCTTTTGTGGCTAACATACCTACGTACCTTTCTTTCTTTCTTACTTTCGTTACCTCCGATCCTTAATCCCCATTGACGCTTTCAACGCGCAGACCTTAACTCATTCAATCCAGTCAACTCGAGCGACGCGAGTTTCAACAATTACATCTTCGTTCCTGTGACTCGGGAGCATTAAGGCCAGCGAGTTGAGGATAGCAACCTGAGAACCGCGCTTGCTACGAGTCAGGCTGAAGATTCCGAGCCCCAGAAGCCACCCGTTCGGGTTTCCCAACCGGCTCATTACCAACCTACAACTCAAAGTAAACTTCGACTACCGACCCAGGCGGATGGTCTATGTCCCCCCAGCGTTCTGCGTCTACGCATTTAGTCCGATCACTTTGCTTTCACCCAAATTAATTCGGTGCATTGCATCTCGACTGGGTACGGCCTGGTAGGAATTGACGGAACAACGGCATTGTTATCGGAATTCATACATAGTTCAAAATACACAGCCTCACCATGCTTTCCATACAGGTAAGGCTTTAGCTTTTTCAGTCTCCAAGCGGAGGGATTATAGGACAGATCCCGTATTTCTGAGGTCAAGAATGTGTACTACCTCAGTCCGATATTATCCCCTATCGCATGCGAAATCAAACTCACTCCAACGTTCGTTGCTGACTGTGAATCAAAACGGCTGTAGCCTGACTCGAATCTGGCAAATATGATGGGTGCTCCAGAATCGCGGCTGGGAAAGTCACCACCCCTCGCCCGCGAACAACGTGTCACTAGAGATGGCAGACACTTGTGGTATCAGCTTGAGGTTCTCCAACAACCCGAGCGTGCTCGAGCCTGTGGCTCTGGACCCAAATGTTTGCAACTCACCCCCAATAGACAAAGCATTGTGTGAATCTAACGGCCGTCATAGCATCTGCCGATCGTCGCCCTGTTGATCCACCTCCAGTTGTTATTTTGAGGGTATTGGAAGGCGAGAATTTCGAGGGTGCCCGAGATATCACATTTGACTACAACGTGGACTTCTTCTGCTATGCCTCGCTTGAACACGCCCGCCCGATGGCCCATGGCAGAGTCCAGACTGCTGCCGCGACCTCGCCTCCGGTTTTGACAGGATTTCCGGTGTCGGGCTGTTGTTACCTCGACAGACCCGATCCTGCCGGTTATTTCTTGTTCCCGGATCTCTCCGTCCGCCACGAAGGGCGGTATCGCCTAGTTTTCAGTCTGTACGAGCTCATCAAGAACGAGGGAGATCTTGACAGGGATACACCTGGATTTGAGTCAGGCCAGGCACAACTTCCGGTTGAAGCCTGCCACCGCATGGACCTGCGGTCGGCCGATTTCACCGTATATAGCGCGAAGAAATTCCCCGGTCTGACGGAAAGTACAAATCTCAGCCGTACAGTGGCCGAGCAGGGATGCCGTGTTCGAATTCGGCGTGATGTCCGCATGAGAAGACGCGACGCAAACACAAAGCCAGCTGGTGGCGATGAATATAACAATACCGCCGAGGATGAGTTTGCTAAACGCCGTGCAACACAGACGCCTGAGACGGGTTACCGAGCCCGGTCTGTGAGCAATTCAAGCCTGGACCGATCATCTTTCCCTGATAGGCGGCCTTCCAATGTGGACTATCCTGGTGCACCGCCTTCAACCTACCAGAATGGCAAACCTCCCAGTGCTCTACTGAATTTTGGACAGTCAACCAATGGTTTTGTTCAGCCGGCGTACGGGCCTATCAGTGCTTCCAATCCGCAATCGACGCCTGTGTCTCCTGCCCAAAATGGTTTCCCGCAGGGCCAAAATGTGAATCTGCCTCCTCCATCACCAAGTTTCCAGGCCTCGACCTACCCATCCCCTTATGAGCAGCAGCCTGAATCCGAGGGCAAAAGACAATCAGTCTCTTACCCTGCTATTTCCGCCAAACCTCTGAGGAGTGCGGATTCAAGGCCATCCGTCTCCTCTAATATCTCGACTGAGAGCGGCCCGCGTCCCATTCTGCCGTCGATCAGCTTCCCCAGCCAACCTGACTCTTCACAATATCATGATCGTATGGAATACGGCATGTATCCAATGAAGAATGGTCTTTACCAGCAGGTGGAGAGCCGGCAAATGAAACGATTGGCGGACGAGTCTTTCCCATCTCATCAGCATCGCCGCAATATTGTTGGTGAAGCTATGCCTATGCATCATCAACCGATATACCCGTCGACGTCGAGCTACATGAGAGCGGACGGCAAGAAAGCCTATCCACCACAGCATCTTTGGTTATCTTAAATGGTGACTTACGCAAGTACGCATGCGCACATATTTCATCGGTCATGTGTGAATTGTTCTCAAGATTACAATATCTGGTCCCGGGAGGGGGGAGTTGGGGTGGTTTGGCGTTCGACTAGCTTCCTACTAGCTTCCTTTGAAGGCTAAATGACTTCTGTACATACCAAGACGGTGTTCTGGTAAATTTTTATTTTCTTCCATCTGTTTACTTCGTATCTGCCCGCAGTGGCCTTGATTGGTCGAGGTCCGTTGCTTGGCTATAGCACAGCGTGTCAGAATACCGGATGATGTTGATTGGCGGTGGTCTGGCGGTGGTCGGGGGTTACCTTTCAAAGAGCGGGTTTTCGGCGCTTGTTCTTCACTCTACAGTAGGACGATGCATTATCGTTTATTTTCTATGTCACATTCGACTCAAGGGACGGATGAGTCCGGTCAGAGTATTGATTGATGCATGATGAGGAGAGCAATTCATGTCAGCGTCCTTAGACAGACCGTGTTTATCAGTGTGGAGTTTCGCGGGGAATCGAAAGGAACTCATGCGATGGATTATACGGATTATATCTATGACAGTGAACGGATAGCAGAGACTACCTGTTGAAGATGTGTTAAATCCAATAGATATCTACATTAAGCAGCTTTGTATCGATATTAGCAGATATCTTGCTTACATTACTTTTATGTGCCTCGATTCATTCGTAGCATGTAACTCGCATGCATATGCCTCTTATTCCACATACTGGTTTATACATCTGCTGAAGACTTCGATTGTTATGCTGTTGAGGCAGTGACAAGCCTGGGTATAGAATGGCTGAGAGAGCTAGTTCTCAATTGCGTAGGTCAGCTGAATATGCTGCTATCTGTGTAAAAATTAAAGAATGATGCTGGAGATGGAAAGGAGTTAGTAAGTATGATACATTGTACTAGCCTGTCCCATCGACTCTACTCGGTATGGCTGCAGATAGATGCTATTCAAATAAGACATAATTCTACTTTACCGCTACTTTTACGATATACTAATAAAGTAATCAAACAGATTTTATATTTTATTTATTCGTCTCATTTTTCTATTTTAAACCAAAATAACAAAAGGATTTATGTATCAAATCACAGCAGCATTATCTCAGCATTGTAAACATCTGTATTACAGACTCTCATCAACATTAAGCGACTTACCTTTGGAAGCCATAGGCTTCTCAGCATGCCCAACGCTGCGCTAGCACAGCCACTATTGTTAAAGAGGTTGTCCCCTATTCATTATTGATACAGCAGCACACAGGTACCTAGGTACTTCAAGTATCCACCAATCCCCAGCGTACCTGCAGCTGATAAGACAGGGAAGTGGTGGATTGTTGCCCCATCAACTCGATTCATCTCACGCGGATCAAAACATTCCCCTGTATTCTCAGAGGTCCAAGGCAACTTCGTAATTTCGCAACTTTTCCCCTCGAAAATAAAAAGGAAAAATGAGCATAATAAGCCAAATTCCCAACACGACAATACCGAGTCATTCCTATTAAACTCAATCGATATTGAACGAAACCGGGGGGAAGGAACTCTCCAAACATTTCGTAGTTCCGACTTTACCATGGCTTCGGAGCTTAGTACACGACCTCCTGTACTGACGCGTAAGGGCAGCGGCTCCAGGCCGCCGACCTCTCGGTTTCAAGAAGGCTCTATGAACGATCGGACTAGCGCTGTACCACCCACTCAGTTCTTGGGCCCCGAACAACTGAAAAGCTATGAGAACCAATTCTATTCAGAACCAGCCGCACAGCACTATGCTCGTAGTCGAAAACAAGAAAGGCCTCTTTCAACTCCCGCGCAGATTCAATCCAGTTCGGCACCTGTAGCACGCACAGAATCGGAGAGTGGACAGCAACACACGGTTACACATAAGAAATCAACAGGGTTCTTCGGCCGAGTCCGCGATGTACTATTCAACAGAGGCGGCGGACAGCAAGGTCCACCCTTGAAACAGCAGGAAGTGCGTAGGAAGCACAGCAGTTTGCAGGAGCCGCTACAACACCCCCCGCCAGCACGTCCCGAATACCTGCAAGCTGGTAGGACGCAATCCGAGATCAACATCACTCACATACTCGCGAGCCCCAGGGGCGGCTCTGATCGCCCATCGCGGGAGGACATCATGGCGTCTTACAATGAGCTCGTATCTACCGGTTTCTTCCAATCCCATGCCATTCAATCTACTCGGCACGTCGCTCCAGGGTCGGCCCGAGAGACACCGGTCTTGCCGGTAATCCAGGACTCACCTCGTCCTCCAGTGCGCGTGTCTTCCATCCACGCGGTCACTAACTCTGGTTCTGGGTCTGAACCACTTGTCCCCAGTCAAAGCCGGATGAGTCGAGAATATGGACCGGCACCATCGCATCCGACCCTATCGTACACGCCGTCTGCCCCCAACCTACACAACAAAGACTCACACTACACCCTTCGAAGCCGCAAGCGCGGTCGCGGCGATGCCGACGAATTGACAGCCCCCTCTCCCGAGCCCCAATCCTCCTCCTCCGCAGCCTACTTCGCGCAACCACTTAAAAGAGTAGCCAAGAAGCTGCGGAAGATGCCCTCTCTAAATTTTTCGACGCCGACTGCACTGAGCACTGCCGATGTAACCGATGCCGGCTACACTGCGCGCCAGTCCGGCCACCAGACAGCTGCGGACGGTATTGTTCGTCTCGCGCCGTCTATATCGTCTGGCGGAACGCTGCACCCAACGGAGCGCCCAGTGAGGCTGCGTTCGCCATCTCCAGCAGGACCCGAGACAGTGACACCAAGATACGACGAGGGACGTGATGAGAGAGTCTATCGTAGGGCCGGCCCTGTCACGGCAACGGAAACGAGACGTCCTCGTAGGACATTCTCCTACACTCTGACAGAATCGTCTCGCGGCCGCACCAGAACAAGCGAGCGCGACGCACACTGGTCGTATAAACGCGACTCCTCCGGCACGCGGTCAAATAGCAAGCCCAGAGTACACAACTACGGACAAACACAGACACATAATGTTCTGGGGCCCTGGCAGCGCGTATCGCTTGAAGACACGATTATTCATCGCGACTCCAGCGACAGCATGCGACGGGACTGGCAGGCTGAAGAACAAACCGCGGTGTCCAACAATGGGGGCAGGTCGAGAACTCAACAGCAGCAGCCGCTCCAAGTTCTCCCGGATGCGAACCGTGGGATCCCGGCTGTGCCGAAGCTGCCGGAGCGCTGGCATGGAACGGGCCGGGCATATCATCTTAAGGACAGGGGCTCGCGGCCCGAGCTAGTAGTCAGGCGATCGGAAGATAGCGGCAAACAATTTGAGAAGGAGAATACCACCATCACTGCCAAGGCTAATAATAGGGTCGATGCCCATGGAGATGTCGACATGTTGATTGTCAATCATACATCATCACGAGGTCGCACGCGGGGCAGAGAGGAGCACCGGCAGCAGCAGCACTACTGGCATATAGGAAATGCTTTGTAGAACTGTCTGCCTGTCTGTCTCAGCGGAGCATGCTATGCTCTTTTCTGTCTTTACTGTTCACCCCACCATTATTCGATTAACTACGCAAGGTCGGATATCGGATTGATAATGTTGATCTTCGTCTTTGTCTTTCCTATCTTTGGGTCCTGGTTATTACGTACGTCCTGATTTCGATGCAACGACGACGCAAAAACGTCAGGAGTTCAGGAGTAGTAACGGGGTTTGGGACACGAGGCTGGCTGGTCAAATCGGGTTTTCAGTTGATCTTTTCCCGATTTCTTCTTTCCGCTTTCTTTCACGACTGGAAACGAATGATCCTTGTTGTTTTGATCAGAATGGTTTTAATGGATCATGATCAACGGTTGGCGACTAGGGAGTTTTTGTTGCCTGTTCTTGTTTCTCTCTTGCTATTTCTCACACCTACTTTCTTTCTACCTACCTCTTCGTCTTCCTTACTATTCCGATGTCATGTTCCATTGCGCACGCCGACTCACGCGCTCTCTGCATTCTCTCTCTTATCTATTCACCTCTCTCGGACGTGTCTGCGTGATATACTCAGCCTGGCCGGGATAAGGTGGGTATACTTAAAAGCAAGAGCGCAGAAGCAAACAGCAGCAAACGGAAACAGGAACGGAAAGCAAGGCAAGGCGAAGAGCGGGAAGGATGGGGAGGTTTTCAGTTTCCATTTTTTGCTCTTCTATTCACGATCACGATTCATGATCGACTCACGACTCGCATGAAAAAAAATCACGACACACGAAAACGCACTGGTTTTATATGAAGAGAATTGGTAATTGTGTTGGCAGTCGATTGATTTGATTGATTGATAATGCTTGGTTCTGTTGGTCCATTGATCGCTTGGCCGGGTCAGAATCGAGCTGGACCTGTATTAATGCTGAGTGAGGCTTGAGACTTTTGGCAGGAGGCGTTGAGTGTTTGAGCTTCAAGCCCCTTGCGGTGGTATGGGCTCAACATCATGGTCATGACGGTATGAAAATTGTAATTGTTTTTATCTTATATATCACTAAGGAAAACCCTATTCATATAACTGTTCTTGGTGTCTTCACTTGTGCATATCTCCCATTGTTCACATTGATAGTATTTAGAAGCAAGCGGTGTCCCGTAGTATGTTGTTTGCCCTACTGCCCTTCACCTGGAAACTCGTTTCCCTTGTCCCTCGAATTGGAGTTAGCTCACAGTTTGACAGTCCTAGTACAACATATCCCCTTACCCCTCGTAAACAGGCGGCACACGAGATAGGGCACTGTTGCCACACTGAAATGAAGGTTATCCCTTCAACAGCTACCTAGTTAGAGACTTTACGCTCGAGCGCGGAGGTAGTCCGTCCTCCTCCTAAGAAGAAGGTTACGGCCCCTTATCCTAATCGCGAGAAATTGTTTTCCCTCCAATCATTCTGCGGCCTTGTTGTCCCCCCATTCCCGGATCCGGCAAGCATCTTCTTTAGCTTTAGTGGAGCTGGAGCCGTGCAGGTACTTGCTGTACGAGTAACTTACATGAAAAGGAGCCAAGAGATTCTCATGACGGATTCTCATTCGCGGGACTTTGCGTGGAATGGAAAAATACTAGGCTGCAAAAAACATGGGAATTTAATGTATTTTGTCAAGAATATTCTAACTTAGGTATGCTAGGTTAGATACCTGAGTGATGTAGTCTAAGCAGAAAAACAAGACTTGAGCTCCGGACCACAAAGGTAGGTGCATATATACATACATACAACAGCGAGCGAATGGTGCCGAAAAACCGAGCTTTAATTACGAACGAGATGAGTTAAGAAGCGTGGTAGGTAGTTAAATACCGGCGTACATCGAGCTTGGTATGTTCCCAATATCAGAGTCTGACTCTACTCTCCTCCCACTTTCGAAAACTAAGAGTCGCCACTGACCATCATACCATGAAGCTCACTTACGCCGTGTCCGCCGTCTTGGCCGGGCTCGTCAGCGCCGTACCTACACCTACACTAACAGAGGACGGTCCACTCGATGGACGTACCGTGGAGAAGCGAGCTACTATTACCGATGCCTGCCCGGTAGGGTACTGCACGATGAACGGAGGGTACGATTTTCCTATGCATATTCTTCTCGAATTCTTGTTCTCGTGCCAAAATACCGGGCAGATAGAGAGGTTTGGGTTGTTGCTAATATTATGTTGTGTTATGGCCATACAGTACCACCGGCGGCGCAGGCGGTACCACGACCACTGTGTCGAACCTGGCCTCTTTCACGGCTGCGGTTCAAGCCGAGGGTAAGGCCGTGGTCGTCGTCAGCGGCAACTTGAGCGGCGCCGTCAAAGTGAACGTCACCTCCAATAAGAGTATCATTGGCAAATCCGGATCAAGTATGTCTCGCCTGTCCCTCCTCAAAGAGCCGGCCCAAATAAAAGAAGAAAAAGGAAATAAAAGGGGGGAACGAGATTCTCGATACTAATCAGCACGTGTTGTACCCAGGCCTCACCGGCATAGGTCTTACGATCCTCGGCCAGTCCAACGTCATCATCCGGAACATCAAGAGCTCCAAGGTGTTGGCAGAGTACGGCGACGTGGTAACAATACAAAAATCAAACAACGTCTGGATAGACTCGTGCGATTTTTCCAGCAACCTCGACCACGACAAGGACTACTACGACGGCCTCATCGACATCGTCCACGCTTCCGAGTGGGTGACTGTCAGCAACTCGTATCTCCATGACCACGTACGTGGGTGTCGCCACCACCGCCACTTCCTCCTCCGTCCTCTTCGTCCCCCTTATCTCTCTACATGCGTATCGCAGAACCTCCTAAAGTCATATACACTGAGACGAAAGAATGTCTTCACTTTCACTGATACTTACTGACAACCGTTCTTGCTTACAGTGGAAAGGTGGTCTTGTAGGCCACAGTAGCGACAACGCCGCAGAGGGTAAGGGACCTACCTATATGATATACTCTTAGGGAAAGCAAAGTCTGGGGGTGAATGCAATTTTCTGGAACAGCCATCACGTCATGATAGGATATTATTGCAGTCGCTGACCTAACCCTTTCGTACTTACAAAGATACCGGCCATCTCCACGTCACCTTCTACGGGAACTGGTGGGACAACATCAACAGTCGTACGCCCATGTACCGTTTCGGCACGGGACACGTCTTCAAGTACGTATTGTCACATATCCATCTGTGCTTCCTTCCTTCTCCTTTCAATTTCCCATAATGCCTCATCACACCAGCAATATCAAAGTGAAAAGTCGGGCATAATTATCTGGCAAGCTAACGTCTTTACCTTTAATTACAGCTCCTACTTCAGTAACGAAGGCGACACCGTGATCAACACGCGAGACTCGGCGCAGATGCTCATCGAGAGCTCCGTGTGGGAGAACTGCCCGAAGAAGGCCATCTTCAGCAACGATAGCGGTGCCGGACCGGGCTACGCCGTTGTGAGGGACCTCGACCTAGGCGGAAGCCAGAACCTCGCCGCCACCGGCACTCTGGCCTCGGTTCCGTACTCGTACACACTTCTAGGGTCGGCCAAGACCAAAGCCTCCGTCATGGCTAATGCTGGGCAGAAATTGGCTTTCTGATATAATGTCTGAGGTATCAAGCTGGAAGGTAGGTATGAAACAGGATGGAGGGGGTCAGAAGCAATCAGTGATTGACAAATGAATTACGTTACATAAATTCTAGCATGTCAGAGGCGTCACAGGCCGTATCGGTTCACATATGCGCTGATAGTGACCTCCATCCAAATATGCAGGTAACAGTACTCAATTATCCTCTATTAAACCAAAGAGCCTGGTCATCATCCTAGCTAATCCTACGACTGTAATGATACAAGAACCGTCTCGCGTCTATTATAGGTAGGCCGCATGAAGGAGGTGCAGTCATCAGAAGTAGAAGACACCTCATCACATGAAACAAACCCTTCTCCAAGCGTTATTGCCATGTAGGTAACTCTCTCAAATCTAAGCCCTACCCTTGTAGAAGACAAACTCCAACCGTCCATTTTGGGAAGCCATCACGGGGCCACCATTATTGTTGGGATCAATCCAGACCATGTTGGGATCACACTTGGACAACTCCCAGTCTTTGGCGGCCTCATTGGACTTGTCGCCAATAACCTGGTCGAGGATTCTGCTTCCCGTGTCCTTCGTAGCTTGTGCCGATTCAGGTGCGCCGTTCAGCAGGTCTGCAACGCACCCTCGCGTCATGTCGGAACCGTCCGTGGCGGTTATTTTGCCGCCGCCGTCGCAGCCTCGCAGAAAGCTCATGTCTCCGTATATCCCGCCGTCCGATGCCATAGCGGATTCGAAAAATGTGCCAAATGTATGTGGATTGCCGTCAAAATTGACCTCAGGTGTACCGCGGACAACACGTCCCTGCCAAGTCGGGCACACCGAAACGAAGACCCGTTCCCCGTGAGGGACCTGTCTTTGTTTAGACCGGGTCTTCTCTTAAGGGACTTGTAGGCGGATATGTCCATAAAGCTTACTATAACGTGTTTCCATGGGTGGCCATCCCGCCCATTCTCGTACAGGAAGTAATGAGTGGTTGTGTCTTCATCAAAGTTTGTGAGGTAAAGACCGGGACTGCTCTCATTGTCATCATCACCGGCTGTAGACAAGCCAGCTAGTTAGTGGAATCCGGCGGCGACGATGACGCTAGGGAGAGAGTTTTTCTGCTACTCACTAGTCAAATAAGTCGGCCTATCTGCTTGGCCACAGTAATCGCTGGATCCGTCTCTTCTTTCGAGGCCAGGGGCAATGAGCGGAACTTGCGTTGGGAAGCATAGGCCAGAGGGCACAGCAAGGAGGCCTCCAAGCAAAGCTAACAGCGTCTTCGTCGTCTTGAATGATTAATGGGGGCTTATTCTGTGTCTAGAGTACGTATATCAACGATGGAAATAGTTTAATACTAGATGAGATGCTTGTTCAAGATGGAGTATGCAGTGTCGTTTGTAGAAATGGAGAGAGAGAACAGTTCATTCTCGGAAATCAAACAAGTTTTTAATGTTGAGATCTGTCTCCCAATGCTCTATGAGGAAGGACACCTCGTCGAACCGAAATCGATGAGAAGTTAACATCCTACAAATCGCTGGTTGAGGCAGTAGCATTGTGATTTCCTTAACTTCTGCTGCAGCACGTCATCATCGAGTACTATCACAGCTCAGTAACTGGCAAGTCCAAGTGAGCAGACGAACAGGGCCACAGGGAATTTCAAGTTAAGTCGTAGCGAACAAATTTTGTTTGCGTCACTTCCTATACCTACCTGTGCCTCCTCGCCTACAGATGAAATGTCGTGGAGAGCTGCATATACCACTGGATTATATCCTCGGGGAAGTAACAGTAACAACCTTTATCACCAGATTCTTAGTCTCTCTAGCCTTCAATAGGAGGCCTTGTCTGCTTCTCATGCACATGTGGCATTCACAATGACGCTCGTGACTCCGACAACTATACCTACCGATGAAAACAGAGATGGTGGAATACCTAGGTAGTGTCATCCGAAGGCAGATTCGCTAGTTATTCGAGAAGCTTCATCATGTCGAGCGAGTGGTAGGTAGGTGCTACACACCTAATAGAAGTAGGCTACCTATGAGATAAGGATCTTGGGAAGGAACATAACGCTAACTGTATAACACCTCATTAAGGCAGATTCCGCCTTCTGCGTTAACAACGCATAAAAGAAATTGATAAAGTTTGTGACGCCCATGGTAGCTGACGGCATTTAGATAACCAATGACCGAATATCCACGCAAAGCTCCCAGAATAACTTTCGCTTAAAAAGTATCAACTTGCCTTACTTTGTGGTTGTAGACATCTATCTAACTAGTCGACTCCTCCTACTTCCTTGGCACTTCACTGTTTCTCTTCTACGAACTCGTATAGCTCATGATCCGGATCCGACTCGACACTCTGAATTGTCAGGTGTCCTTTGCTGTCGGCACTCGACATGGTTTCTTGGGCTTTACGGAGCGTTGCTATAACTCCTTTGTGCTTCAGGCAGGGGTGTGAGCGTCCACCGTGATTGTTTCCTGGACAGTAGGAAGGGTCGTTCTGCAGCCGCCATAAAACCGACGTGTGAAGTTTTGCGTCACGCGGTATGTCTCGCGCGGCGCCGCCGTTGAGTGGGAAGCGAACCCTCACCCATTTGCCCTTCCCCGTAAGTTCCCACCGTGTGATGGTAGGTAGCCATTCTGCTGGCGTCAGCGTTTAGTTTCTCTCAGTCGGATCGATATTAACAAGGAAAACAGACTTGAGACCACTCACCCATGAATTTCCACATCAGCACACTAGTGAAACCGAACCCAGAACCAAACTTGAGGGGATCGTGTATCGTGCCTGTCAGTGCCTGCTCTTTCTTATTCTTGAATGAGTTGAGGAACCCTCCAGCTCTCTTCGAAAATTGAATGGCGGCCGCAGGATCATTTTTCCCTACGAGTTGAAGCTCACGGATCATCCACGCGAGTGGGATGTCGCTTAACTGAAATGGATCTTTGGTGACATCTGCGCTTGCTTCCTTCGCCCTGCGGGTAGTGAAAAAATTCTTGCTCCTTTGCCAGAATGTCCAATTTTTGACGTCTTCGTCTTCCTTGTTGGCCACTGCCGGCCACCCACCGCCTACGTCACCGTGATTTCCCGGAAACCAGACCTCTTTTATATCCTCAGTCTCAACATCTGCCGTTGCGCGGATATCCTGTGAAAGCAAAGCCGGCTTGAACTTGACCCGACGCTCGTCAATCGAGACGGCATGTCGAACATACGTTGCGGTGCCTATTATAGGCACAGGCACGGGTGTGTGCTTCTCCAAAGGCGCAACCGAATTAACACAGTCCCAGATACCGAGGAAATAGACCTTGATATTGCTTTCCTCAGTAACAGAACGACCATCGACCTCTCTAACTACCGGTTCCCTGCGACAAAAGGTGTTGCTGAAAGCTACGACCTCATTATGTGCCATCTTGAATTTTCTCTGTTGAGGAGTATGATCACCCTGGATATTATCCTGTACCATGGGGTTGGCCATCTCATCTTCGTCGTCGTCATCGTCGTCTCGGGCTTGTGAATCCTCGAAGTCCTTAATCTCGCCTGCTAGGTATCGTTGGTAGAGCCGGTAGGCGAAGGGGACCATTTCCTCGTTACCCTTGCAGAGCAAGCCTACGGTATGAATCATACGGGCAAGGAACTTCGCCCTGTAGGCAATTAGGAGTGTTACCCCGGCACCCTCCGGGCAAAGGTGTGAGAAGATACCGTCGGACTTACGTGAAAGCTCCTCGGCTGAAGCCAAACATGTAAATTTTCGCACCCTGGAGTTAAGATACGTTATGGTTGGCTAAGTCTTGTTATCGCATTGGTTAACAGCGTCACTCACAGTTTCATAGTACTTCATCAGAAATCGGTAGCCGGCCATGACATGAGCGTCAAAGGTGTTGCCAATGCCCTGATCGATGGTCATGGCAATGGAGCTTTTCAACTCGCCGAACCATGTCTTGTTTACGGACCTCTCGTTAATGTCGTATGTTCCAATACCGGCTAAGAAACTGGTAAGTGGCAAGATAGACGAGCAGGATACGAACGAACAAACGAACTCTGATAGTAGTGAAACTGGTGAGGGGCGTGACGATTCAGCTTGTTCAAGATCTTGACGACGTTGGTATCGGCGTCAGAGCCACTGAAGGTGTTGCCTGTGCCATCAAAACACAAGACTAGCTTCCTCGGCTCAGGAGGAGCATCGGCGTAAGTCATCCCATTCATGATGCTGCTTGTGTCACGCGTCAAAGGCATCTGCAATGAGGATGAAGAGACAAAAGGAGAGTACAAATATGAACGGAAACTGGGATGGATTATTAAGACATTGATTGTCCAGTACAACAACAATAATAACGGTTGATTTCCTGAAAGTTAACTGACTCGATTTATTTATTTCGTTCCCGGGCTGTACAATGCTAAAAGAGATATTACTCGCTCTTCCCACCATTTTTGCTTTTTCCGTCTCCCCCCATCGTAACTCAGTCCCACGGTCTACAGGCCAGTGAACCGGCCGGGCAACTCCGTTCTCATTGTCGGTGTCGACGAACCGCCAATGGTTCGGGCTACTCACATGACCAAACGCCGACGTCTTTAGCACTGGACCCTTGAATCGAGTGGGTTTGTGAATTGGGTTGCCGGCCGCAGTTCAGCCAGCCACGAATTAAAGTTGTGGAGTTCAAGTGACCAAGAAATACCTAGTGCCTATCTACTTATGTATGTACTATGAGTTAGGTCACAGCATTCAGCATAGCCTACTACGTATATTGAATCACCTTGCAGGCACGTTCCCGTGCGTGCAGTCTTAGCCCTTGGGCTGACTGGATTGGCTTAGGCGCGCTTCAGGCCGGTCCGGACAACCCCGCTAGGGCCACAAAGCAGGCAGACAGAACAGGGTGCACGCATCCAGCTGAACATGTGAATACTTCGAATTGGCTATTCATTTGAAGCATCCAATGTGCAACCAGCTAACATTTTCGCATATCACTTTTTGCGACAAAAGATATCAGTTTAACCTAACATAGTAACCTCCCCCACTTGGCGCGCCACTTTTGCTCTGTTTCTAACTAAATTTGTATAAGGGGTAGAGCAAGCGCTGGGAATTAATTGTTGCAAAAATATCTGTCACCTGGTAAGCATGTAGCCAACCATACTACTGCCTCTATTACGCCTTAGGCCTGCGTATAGCCTTGCGTACAGACCTTCAAACCCATATACTCATAGTAGTACTAACAAGGGCTACAGCTGCCAACAAGTAATTCTTAGCGCTTGCTCTACAGATCTGTACCTCTTATACTAATTTGGTTAAAAACAGAGCAAAGTGACGCGCCAAATGGGAGTATTATTGAATTAGGTTTAAACTGATATTTTTATCGCAAAAAGTGATATGCGAAAATGTTGGCTTATGTGCGACTGCCTTTTACAACACGGAACAAAGTGTCGGTGTTAGAATTAAAGGCGTTCGGAAGGATATTGACCTAAGTGCCTAGGCAATCTTACCCAGGTATAGAATATCAAATGGTAAAATGTCACAGAGAGGCCTACCAAGCGTACTGACCTAGATAACTTTGTCTGTCTGCTGATCCTATACCGCCTTACGAGTGCGCACTGGATACGCATCTACGTGACAAATTTTGTATAAAAACCGACAATCAATAAACTTGGTAGAGTAAGTTGTTGCTATAGGTCTCTTCAGAACTTTGATACTATGACAGCTAGTCAGCGTCGATGTTATATAAACCATGGTAGACGATGGGCTCGATCGACCATTGACGCGCAGTAACAGTGGCACTACCGTTCGGATCCCGACCGAACCAGTTGACTGTGTCTCCTGATTTCACGATCAAAAGTTCTGAACCTCAGTTACCAGCCTACTACTATACTTACAGCTATATGCTGTGTATAAGCTTGTGGTTTTGCGAGGTATTTCGGCGTTGATGCAGACGAGTACCTAATCGCCGAACGCGTGCTCGCAAAGGCACACTGCATTCTTGTGAACCCAGTTCGTTTATTATTGTAAAGTCGCATCGACTGGGTAGGTATGTTAGGAGCCGTATTTTGCTCGAGATGTCATCGCCAACGACGAGGACGCGTTGCACACATTCCGAGCACGCAACATACGATAGTAAGACCGGGTAGGTGCCAAACTAGGCCATTGTTTCTCCAAGCGAGGCGCACCCACGGGAGGCCCCCAGGTTCAAGCACAACTCTACACGCCTACGTGAAGGCTAGGGTGCCGCAAAATCGGGGATTCAACAGGGGTTGGATGAACTCCAGCGCTCAAAGCAAGGATGGTATTATTCCACGGAGGTAGTGGCAGACATACATGGCCGGCTGAACACGCTGACACCTAGCTCTTAATATTTGCTGCTTCGGAGACCATAGGTGTGTCGTCGGGTCGCGCAGCTCCCGTCTGACCCGATCTCAGAGTATTGAAGCTTGTAATTGAGACGAATCGTACGACATACGCATGAGAGGCACACATGTGGCTGGCTGCTATGCTGATAGCAGATGTAGAATCTGAGGCCCTGTTGTACATGTAAGTGCAGCATTTACACTTGACTCCCAGGCATAAGTTGCAGGCCTTGTTGTTCGCCGTCCTTCGTAGTCCCGCTCCTGTGGCTGGCGTGTGAACGGAACGGCCGAGGAGGGGGATGGGTATCCGCAGAGAGATGGGTGGTAGGTAAGTAGCAGGGGAAGTAAAGTGCAAGATGCGGCTGCAGATAGAATCGGCGCCTTCTACGAAGACATCCGTCTGGTAGACTGTGAATGCCAGACAGACGGCGGTAAAGGCGGTCCTTTGCGGGAGTGACGACCTCGTGCGTCATCAGAGGATTGAAGCCACGCTTACCATATAAATAAAGGTGGGATGTATCAGGTAAGAGAGGAGAAAAGGGGTTCTTCAACTCGCCAAAGCTTCTTGTCCTAGCCGGTTTGACCTCAGGATTCTTATCAGCAGTACATAGCAAAATTGGGCATTTAAACATGGTCTCCGTAGACGAAAAATACCAGGCTGGCGAAGACTACGGGGATGTTCGGACACAGTCATCGTCCAGCTTCCTGGCCGACCCCGTGAAGGTAGCCAAGGACATACTGAAGGACTTGTCGGGCCTCCATGGACAAGTGACGGTTCAGCAGATAGTGGATCTCATCACGGAATTGACGCACCCGGGGCAGCCTCTCGATGATAAGAAAGGGTAAGTTTGGAAGCTTTAGTCTGTACTTGATGAAAATGTCACAGAATCCTGACGGTAGTCTGTCATAGCACCACCGAGCTCTTGATCGATATCCTCACTTGTTTGCCATCCACGTCGGAAGCTCGAAAGCATCTCACGAACAAGCTCATCGATACACTTTGGGGTAATCTTCAGCATCCACCTTTGAGCTATGTCGGCGGCGATATCAAGTACGAAGTCGCAGGTTCCGGTGCTGCGACGGCTGTCCAAGCCCCAAAGTCTTCTGACGTCATCGAGTTCAAAGCCCCGGACAGCGACATAACCCTCCGTGAGATAGTACCACAAGCCCCTGATGGACTTCACCAGTACCGTATGCCTGACGGCAGCTTTAACAATATCCTCCAGCCGAACCTAGGGAAAGCCGGCACACCTTATGCTAAATCGGTGAGAAACGTCAAGCGACTCCAGGGTGTCAAGCCGGACCCGGGGCTCTTGTTTGACCTCCTGATGGCTCGCGAGGAGGGCACTTTCAAGGAGAACCCAGCTGGTGTCTCTTCCATGCTCTTTTACCATGCTTCCATCATCATTCACGATATCTTCAGGACGAACCGCACGGATATGAACAAGTCCGACACATCCTCGTATCTGGATCTCGCACCTCTCTACGGCTCTAGCCTCAAAGATCAATTGGAGATCCGAACTATGAAGAATGGCAAGCTGAAGCCAGATACCTTCCACGAGAAACGCCTGCTTGGGCAACCCGCGGGAGTCAATGTCATGTTGGTCATGTATAGCCGCTTCCACAACTATGTTGCCGACATCTTACTAAAGATCAACGAGAACGGTCGCTTTACTCTAGCGTGTACACCCGACGCCAGTCCGGGGGACAAGGCCAAGGCTATCGCTAAGCAAGATCATGACTTGTTTAACACAGCACGTCTCATCACTGGCGGGTTATACGTGAACATCTCGCTGCACGACTACCTGCGCGCCATTACCAACACGCATCACACCAAGAGTGACTGGACGTTGGACCCTCGCGTCGACATCAACAAGCAATATGACGGCGAAGGTGTACCACGCGGCGTCGGCAACCAGGTTAGCGTCGAGTTCAACCTGCTCTATCGATTCCACTCGTGCATTTCCAAGAAAGACGAGCGCTGGATCAACAACTTCTTCATGAAACTGTTCCCCGGCCGCGCGCCCGAAGAGATGGAGAACGTTAGCTGGGCGGACCTCGGCCAGGCGCTCCTCGCCTTCGAGACAAGCATCCCCGCCGACCCCAGCGGCCGCACATTTGACGGCCTCGAACGCCAGGCAGATGGCACGTTCAAAGACGAGGACCTCGCTCGCATCCTAAAGGAGGCCATGGATGAGCCTGCAGGCATGTTCGGTGCCCGTATGGTCCCCAAGGCCCTTAAGATTGTCGAGATCCTGGGCATAAACCAAGCCCGAAAGTGGCAGATCGCCTCGTTGAACGAGTTCCGTGAATTCTTTGGTCTTAAGCGATGGGAGAAGTTCACCGACATAAACTCTGATCCTCAGATTGCGAAGATCCTCGAACAGTTATAGTGAGTACCTGCTTATCAGGACAATTCGACAGTTCAATTGCTGACCCAGATGCTATAGCGCGGACCCGGACATGGTTGAGTTCTATCCCGGCCTCATGATTGAAGACACCAAGCCCGTCCGCAACGCCGGCACCGGCATTTGCCCAACTTATACCCTCGGGAGAGCTGTTCTCTCCGACGCCGTAACCCTCGTGCGTTCAGATAGGTTCAATACCATCGATTATACGGTATCAAACCTGACCAGCTGGGGCTACAATGAAGTTCAGCAGGACTACCAGACCATGGGTGGCTCGATGCTTTACAAGCTGATCCAGCGCGGGCTTCCCGGATGGTTCCCGTACAACTCGGTGGCTGTGATGCAACCCATGTACACGAAGAAGGCCAACGCTGCTATTGCGAAGGAGCTCGGTACATTAGACCAGTTCACCTTGGACGACCCCAAGCCACCAGCGAAGAATGTTGTCATCATGTCCAGTGCAGCCATCAAGCAGGTCCTCAGCGATCCCAAGCGATATGTTCTCCCTTGGCTCAAGCCGTTGAACGATTTGTTCCCTGGAAAGAAGGACTACAGTTGGTTTATGCTGGCTGGTAACGCCCCCAAGAACCTTGAGCATCGTGTGAACATGACGAAAGCCTTCTCTAAGTTGCCAAACATTCAGGGTGCTATCCAGGAGTTTGTGAGCCGTGTTGGCTCAGAGCTCGTAGAGAAGGGGACGTTCACCCTCAAGGAAGGGCTGAACCAGCTGGATATAATCCGTGACGTGGCTATCCCTCTCAATGCTCGCTTCCTCGCCGACCTCTTCTACTTCGACTTGGTCAGCGACGAGAACCCGAGCGGCACCCTCAGTGCGGCAGAGCTCTATAAGCACCTCTTGAACATCCGCATCTGGGGCGTGAACAACAACGACCCTGCTCAAGCTTGGACACGCCGTCGCCGCGCCCAGGAAGGTACCAAGCTGGTGGCAGACAGCACGCGAAAACTCGTGGACGAGGTAGTGCGTGGACGAGGGCTTGGCCTCGGCATCGTGCAGGCTGTGTCTGATAGACTCTCCCGCAGGGCCTCGATTAAGAAGAACTCACTGCGCGACTGCGGATACCACCTCGTAGATGAGCTGCTGTCGCAGGGAAATTCGGCGGAGCGTGTTGTCGACTGCCTGTGGCTGACTGCTTTCGGAGGCATCGGGGTGGCTGTTACCACGGTTAGTATTTGACAACAAACTTTTATCACTTGTTCTGCTTATTTGGGTAAACCCTGCCAGTTTGCTAACTGCTAGATCAGTACTACGAGGTCCTCGATTTCTTCCTGAAGCCTGAGAATGCGTCGATCTGGGCCGAGGTCCAGAACCTCGCGGAGAAGAACGACGACCAATGCCTCCTTACCTACGTACGAGAAGCCCAGCGTCTGACTACCTCGCAGCGTAACATGCGCGTGGCTGTCGCGCCAGGCGAGCTCGAGGGCAAGACCATTGAGCCGGGCAACTACGTAGTAATGCTACTTGTAAGCTGGGCACTAGCCACACCTCACCCACCCCCTCACACCACATCTATGCGATGTAGGTATCTGACCAAGATTCTAGGGCGAGGCTGGACGGAACAAGGCCGAGGTCGCCGACGCGGCCACATTCAACCCCAAGCGTGAGTCCGGGGACGTGTCGGCGTATAGTTACGGACAACACGAGTGCTTCGCGAAGCACTACGTGCTTCCGTTCATCACGGGCATGGTCAAACTCGCCGCCGGTCTCAAGCAGCTCCGCCCGGCTCCCGGTCAGATGGGACAGGTCAAGACGATTCGTGTCGGCAGCGAGAAGGCGTATCTCAACGACAGCTGGTCGTATCTCGGCCTCGACGCAAGCAGTAAGTCAACCTCCTCTCCTTAAAAGAAGATAAATAAGTAAATTTATGCCTGCGCCGAGTGGAATGAAAATTGACTTTGTTACGATAGCTTGGAAAGTGCATTTCGATGGCCACGGCAAGGGTAACTTCACGGGCGAGAGGCAGCCGACTAAGGCGGTGGAGATGCAGCAATACTATTACCTGATCCAGAAGCGAAAGGACGAGCTCCTGGGCAAATAAAGCGTGCCAATGGTTGCACCTGTATAGGGTTATGGCTTGAGCTATAACCCGAATCAAGTAGTGGGTATCTCGGTTGAGATAGGCAAAGTCATGATAATGAATTCCTGATGACGATCAGTATGACCTACACGGTTGATGCCATGCCGTACATCTATGCGATGTTATCACCGTATGACGCTGTTACGTCCCGACTCTTGGCGTATGGGGTCCTATCTATGCTAGTATGGTGTCAGATTGGTGGTGGCATAGTTTAATGGAAAAATAAAAAAAGCCAACCAACTAAATTAACTATAAACGTCAATAACGTCACATGTTAAATGATCTCAACGGTCACATCCTCGAGATCTTGGAAAGCTTTTAGTCCACCACGGCCTCGGGGCTCCGAGAAGAACACTCCCACCCGATAGTACTGACGCGGCTTGCCTGGAGCGGGCAACACAAGCAAGCCAATAGCACATCTATCTCCTGTACAGTTGCGATCCCTCGCGTCCTCCGTCTCACCTCTCCAATCCAACTCCGGACTCAAGTCTCTTGTGTCCTCTTGGGAGGGATTCTCTAGGTCTTCACGGTTAATGTCTTTGATACTGGTGCTGTTATCCTTGATATCCTGTCTTTCCAATGTTTGATTTTCTAGCTTGGTAGTTGAATCTTCAGGGTCTTGTAATGTGAGCTCCGCACTCCCAAGAAGCACCATCTTGACCTTTGTATATGGCGCTCTAAGGTGGGAGTAGCGCCACTGGCCTGTCCCGTCGCCCTCATCCCAGTCGAACACACATGTAGCGAAATACCTATACCCAAGATAAACAATTTTGGGCCCGTTTGTTATATTTTTAATATCCAGCAGTCTTTGCTCACGGACCAGAGGCGTAGACGGCAATGCAGCTACCTTGGTTGTTGCATGTAGCACGCCGCTGGATATCTTGCCAAATACGTTGCTAGTGTCTTGCGGGGTGGTGACGGCCGTGATATCGCTTTCTGATCGGAGCGACACCAAGTGGTGCAAAGTATAACCCAGCACGTCAACTGTTCCTGGCGCCGCGCCATCGAAGAAGCTGAACTCACGATATGCTACGCTCCTGTTTGCCCACGACCATGAGGGCGCTAACCATGGCTCAACGCTTAGTTGATGCAATAACTCGTCAAACTCAATGCTACCTCTGTCATGGCTTGTCCGTGCGATCCAGATGACGCTCCTTAGCAAGTCTTGTTTCCATAGACCTGCCACATAGTCGGTCCCCGGGACGCCGAGTAGATGGGAAAACTTGGCTGCTAGCCCTGCCAGTGCGGGTAGGCAGTCGGTGCTGCGGCTAAGCCCAGCTTCGCCTCGCCGTAGACTATATCCGCGAAGGATAGTGACAGCCCATGTTTTGTAGAGATCAGAGTGTCGGGCGGTTTCATCCTTGCTCAAAAACGTTGGTTCCGAGTATTGACTAAGCTTGAAGTTTAGCGGGCCAGCACGAGGAATGCCGCCTTGGATCAGATGCGATGTCGGACAACTAAACACCAGACCCAACCAACCAAATGTAAGGCAACGACCAGATAAGAGACCTTCTTGGAAGGTCCAGCCTCTTTTGCGCCATGAGGTCTCCCACGTGTTGCATTCTTCGATGGAGCCGGGTAGATGCTGCTTTGTAGCTACTACAAAGGATTGTATACGATATTTGCTAAAAGGTGTTCGTGAGAAGCTGGGTGACATAAACCGGATCTGGAGAATCGGTAGCCACGTTGGCCGCCTCAAGAACCCATCGGAATATGATCTCGAAGTAGCCGCGCAGATGGTGAGCTTCGCATGCTCGTAGATCTTATCCATCATCGCACACTCTTTCTCCCAGTCTTGATTCTCTGACTTGTCTTGGAGAATGCATAAGGCATCGACCCATAGATACGGGATAGATAGAGCTCTGGTTACCAGCACCGCATCTCGAACGGCCGCAGGTAGGTCCTTCTCATTAATTCCTGCACATCGCTCGGCCAAAGTGTTCAAGTCTGTCATTAGCTGGGGACCTGTTGTGGTCGATTGACCCCATACATAACTCAACGCTGTGTACTGTGGCCGGTCAGTGCCGTCAGGCAGGGAATTGAGTATGTCTTCGCGGAGTACCAGCTTCATGGACTCTTTACGAACATCTATGAGCCTCGTGGGACAGAATGAAGAGCCCACGGCGCCATGGCTATGATCTTCTTCACAATGCTTGAGACTTCTGAGCATCCAATTAGTAGTAACTGGGGAAAGATAATCCCCGCCATTTGTCGGGAATTTCTGGGCACCTTGCTTGGAAGTCAGCACTATATTATCGGTAGCCTAAACGTGGCGGAAGCCTTGAGTAACTGACTTGTATCCGTCTCGATGGGGAAGAAGATGCGATGAGAGTTGCCTGTCGATATAAACATAGCCGTTAGTTGCAACCCTGACAAGTCTCTCGCTTATGAGCAATAGCTCACTGGAGGGAGAGCCTGAGACCGACCTGTCAATTTCGCAACTACTTCAAGGAAGCTGAGAACACCTTTGGGATCACTGGGCGAACCTTTAGCCCAGATTGACATGCTCAGATGGACGTGGCCACTCCGATGACGTTCGGCCCGTGATACACGGGCGAACTCCCTCGAGCGAAGAGCATGTATCAAACGCCGGCAAAACGGGCACCCTTCCAGGCGGGATGCACGGAGCACGGGAAGATCTGGGAAACTATCTGTTACACTAAATTTGAGAGGATACCATTTCCAGTCACTGAGGTCCGGGTGCTCGTAGAGGCCGGAAAATCCAGTAATGCGTGGGCGCTCAGCTGCTGAAAGACCCAGGGGACCGGCAAACACACCATCAGTCACCGTCAGTACGCAACAGTTGTCGCATAGGTGGCCATATTTCCCCTTTTTCGCATCTGAAGATGATGCACTCGGGTGAGTGGTTGCTGAGTTAGACATGTCGGGGGTTGGACGTTGAGTGAAGCTCACCTAGTGATAAATTATTTTAGGCAGAAACTCAGAGTTAGAACATTATGGTTTAAAAGGAGCTTTATCAATCCAGCACGGCTTATCCCTCTCCAATCTGTACAACGATATTATGGCACCTTCCGGTTTCATGGTTAGTCTACGCGATTGGGACAACGAGCTGAAGTGCATATGAAGGTTGTATGCGCCGACCTGCGTTGAATCAGAGGTCTCGCATTGGCCTCTCTCTATTCTCTGTACCCGTAAGGACGGATTCAGATCTCGCTGGATAAGGCAGTCACATTAACGGCCGTCGAGGGTTCGAGCCAAGAACAAGTTTTATATCAAGCGATAGAATAGAAGAGTAACTGAGAAAAACTCTAGAGGATCACTAGACAGCTAAAATAAATCAAGCTTGGAAATGAAGGGGAAACTACTTGTGCTGTGCTAGGAACCTAAATGGGCAACTTCTGGTCGAGAAGGATGCTAATTAGATAGAGAATAGCTAGATCTGCAGTACTCATCTGTAAATTACTAACCTATATTCATTGCCTGCTTTGGCTCAAATCCAGTCATCGCTAGGTATTAAGTGGCCTTAAATTACGAGGAAGTTTACTGCTGCATGGCAGCGAATGATTTCTGGCAATGATGTCTGCCAAAACTACAAGCTTGCTAATCTAGTCAGTTTTATTTATCTTTACGGTGTAATTCTTGAATTGATGTACATCCCTCTGGTCGGGGGTGTTTAGTTTTAAATTTCCAACCAGGCTTGCAGGGTAAGTTACTCTCACAGCCACGGCTGACTCCTCTCCAGCTTCCAGGACATCTGCGACACAGGAAAACGTATTTAAAAAAAAAAAAAAAAAAAAAATTCAGCGCCGTTTGGGATCGAACCCAATGCAATGAAACGAGACTCTCGAATCCTAGGTTGATAACCTGCATAGTCATTGTTTACGAATGCAGGTCCTGTGTGTCTACTCTGGGTATCTCTAAGACCTGTCCAGACTGGACTCTCCAGGTCACTAGGCAGTTTCCGCAGCTTTTCTATACAAACATCCTGCAGGGCCTCCGTGTTCACAGTTTGACTAATCCGATGGCTATACCACTATGCACAGATATAGGGCACCTTGCTTTGTAGACAACCATGTCCAGTGCTGATGGGGTCGAATCTATTTTGTTGTAGCTTATATGTACCTAACCTACCTAGGTTAGGTGCTTGCCTACGCATACCTAAGAATAAAACCTCCATGGTAACCTCTCTAGACAGCGCCAAATATATCATCTAACTTACCTGCGAGGACTTAACCTACGTACCTTTCATTAAAATATCACCTCGAGAAAGTTTCGGTCTAGGCCCTCAATTACATCTGTAGCTGTTCGCGTAATAAGAGTTGAGGGGTGAACGGATCAATGAGCATTCCCAGAAATAGCATGTACAGTGAGCTCACTCGCAACAACAGTAAGCAAAGGTTGAAGAATAGAGCAAATGAGTATACACTTACACTATGACAATTACTACGTGTGTATGTCTGCTTTCGTGCGTCCGTGTGTCTCTGTATATGTAAATATGAAATCAGCGTTGGCTGGCATTTTCCTTTTAAGATTTTCTCGAGTACACTTTATCTCATCGACAACGGCGATAGGAAGTGAGGAGAAGCCCCCTTAATGAACCGGCGATTCGTCTCACTAGAGGTGTCGCGCAGCGAGACATTTGGTTCGCACTCTTTTCTGCCCAGGCATACAGCAAATTACAGGCCCGTCATGGCGTCCAACGTGGGATATTACCTGGAAAGGTTCTTCCCCGCCGAGACGAAGTACGACCAGCTAGACGAAGACGTGGACCCGGTCGCCGCACAGGAGCGGTGGCTAAAGAAGTACTACTTCGCGCGCGTGGCCTTCTCCGCCACCTGGGTAGCCGCCGCCTTCACCATCGGCAGCGCCTACTACTTTGTGGGCGCCGTGCTGCTCGTCATATACCCGCTCTGGGACGCCGCCGCCAATGTGGTGGACGCGCAACGCAGCGGCGGGCTCGCCAGCAACCAGACCCAGGCCATCAATGTCTTGGCCAGTCTAGCTACCACGGTGGCCGTGCTAGTCGCCGTCATGATCAACATGCACTGGGTGTTGGGCGTGTACGGGGCCTGGGCCATCCTCTCTGGCCTTATGCAGCTCGGCTCCGGGGCGCGTCGCTGGAAGACGGCCGGCGCGCAGTGGGCCATGATTCTCAGCGGCGCCCAGTCCGCCCTGGCCGGCGGCTTCTTCATCTTCCAGGCCACTCAGCCTAAAGAGCGTGACATCAAGAAGATCGCGGGGTACGCGGCCTTCGGCGCCTTTTATTTCTTGGTTTCGGCGCTGTGGCTCACCGTGAAGGGCTTATGGACGCCAAAGAAGGGAGGGAACAGCGATTTCTAAGTTTATGGCCGGACCAATGAAGAAATAAAGCTGCGAGTGCACCCCGTTAGTGGGAGACGAGGGAGAGGCCCGGAAGTTCTAAATTAGAACAAAACAAATATCGTTTTATACGAGAGGTGGATTCTGCACTGGGAGGGCTCCAGGCATTCAAACATGATGGGTTTCAACTCGGGTCGGCAGAGTTCAGTGTCAATATAGTATGCCCACAGTCTATCATGGTTAAGCGCCTGCTGTTGTGTAACCATTATCCCAACCTTTGCCGTCCGGTTCGCGAACCGCAAAGGATATCTGTATGCACTTGGGTACATTTAGGCAGGCTGTCAAGCCATGTCCCAGACACGCCACTCAGGCAACGGGAACCTGCATATATACCATGCCATACAGAATGAAACATTTGTTCGGCATATTTCGTACTGTGCGCGAAAGCTCATGCCTGATCTTTTCTTCCCCGCCTTTTCGTACCTTCGGTTGCTGAAGCTTTACCCCAAACAAAGATTCACTCGGCCATTCAATTCCACCCTCATCCTAGATTCCGGCTTGCCCAACACTATCACGGACTATTTCTTAGCAGAAGGTTTGGATATACGGACAGCGTAAAGGGCTGTCGAAACCACATATCTCAATGAAGATGTCAAGACTCGTGCTTCTCTTTCCGCTGGTACGCGAACCACAATGATGCTCCGCGTGATGCTAATAATTGAGAATAAATCTGACGTGCGCGACTGCTTATAGCTGATGGTAATCCTCACATGCGTCGCCATGTAAGCAAATGCATTTCCTAGACTTCAACGGATCCTGTCTAACATGCCACGGCAGCTACTTGCAGGTTACGTCTAGTTCATTGTCTCTGCCAATTTCGACAGGGACCACCGTCCTCACAATCCTGCTTCCCTTATTCGCAGCCGCCAATGTGTACTTCACGCCCGTTCTGAACCGGCTCTTCGGCTCTTCTCGCGGCTACCAGCAGTTCCTACCGTCCGCATTGCACATCCTCCAGGGCGGCCTTACCTTGATCATAATCACCTTGGCATTCCAGGGTTTCTTACCCGGGCAGCTGCTGGATTGCGCGTTGAATGGTAATTGGCAGCGACTATATTCCAACCATGATAGACAGGCAATCGAGCGCATCCAGAACACGTTCGACTGCTGCGGTTTAAAGAGCGTCAAAGACCGCACCTGGCCCGAAGGTAATCAGTGCCACCAGATCTATGGCAGGAACACGCCATGCATTCAGCCCTGGCGAGCGTCGATGCAGCGTACCTCGGGCTTAGAATTCGCGGTCGCCGTCATCGTCGGTCTCATCCAAGTAAGTACATATACTACAGAAGCCTTGCTATCACTTAGAGATGGAGCGACTGACTCTATGTAAAGTTGGCGCATCTCGTATATCTTCGCCGCCGAAATCAAAGTGCCAACAGCGGCGAATCATCAGGCTACAGACGCATCCCACACCACGTCGAGGCCGGCAACAACAACAACGGACGACTTATCGAAGAGGGCACAGCGGAGCCGTATCACGATGTGGATGATGATGCTGATGATGATGATGATGATGAAACCGACAGCGTGGACCCAAGATCTTCTCACTCCGCCTCGGCGAATAATACCAGTGGTGACGGAGCACCTCATCGGGTTGAGCCTTCTGGCCTTGGTGGCGAGGAAGTAAACCAATGGCGTTAAATCGTAAATACTGCGGGGAAACATAAAGAGACTGCCTGCGTTTGTGTTTTACGCTTTCTCACGCGTCTTCAAGGTTTACTTACATCAAGAGTCCACTTGTTTCCTTGCTGATTCGTGGTTATGGAGGCCGGATATGGTCTCAAGAGGGGACACTTGGGTTGCAATGCGAAGAATATGATTCCTACAGGCTGCGATAGCTACTACCTGAGGAGCTAACATCTGCCCCAGACAACACAAGGATAAGTGTTGGTTCTTACATAGGGTATATAGGTGGCAATTTGGAGCTGGGCCCTGGGCTGCAGATTCAGCGATGGTTGAACTTATCACATGGATGGATGGCCTCTTCATTACAGATACTGAAATTAGCATTCTCGTAATTTCGATTAATACCATTGCCTTTTCAGATGGATCGTTAATGCCAAAACAATGAGAAAGATAGTATAGTATCTACGTGAGCTACTAGGGTCACCATCTATATGGCGAAGAAGCAGCAGTGGGGACGTATATGTACAACCTAGGTAGTCACTAGCTCTAGTCACTTATTCCAGTCGTAGCACTGAAGATATTCTGTGAGATTCTCCTTTCCCGTTGATATAAGTCTACAAACTGTATTTATGAAACATCTATCATAGCCTCAACGCGGCTACCGTCTTTCTATGATGGGGAACATTGCTGAAAAGGGAGCGCTTCCAGGCTCTCTAATAGACCTCGCGCTGTAAAATGGCATCAGACCGCATCCATCATTTTGTTAATTAGTGCTTCGCACTATCCTTCCTCTCCCTCTCCTCCTTCACCAAGCCATTGAACCGCCGCATGGCCGGATAGCCCTCGAAGAAAGTCTGAAGCACCCACTTAAACCACAACGCGCTGCCAGTCTCGATACCGTGCTTCGCGAACCTCTTCCGGGCCATCCAAGACGTCTCGGCGATATGTATAGCCAGAACAGGGATTATGATGGCATTCGTCAACCGCGCGAAGCCCTCGGCGCCCTTATACGGAAAATGTCTATCGAGTATCGACCAGGCGGACGTTCCCGGACGCAATATGCCAAGGTTTAGCGCAGCGGCGCTGGCGAAGTAGAAGGCGAGGCCAACGAAAGACACGATCCCGACGCCTTCCGGCCCCGCGAACCGGTCGATCCGGATGTCGCTCAGACCCAGCTTCTCCTGCGCGCGCTGGGCCATTTCGACGAGGCGCACGCGCGCGTCCGCCAGCGATTTCATGGGAGGCGTGACGCTGACTGTATGCACGCCCGACGCAGATGAGATGGTCAGCGTGTCGAGCGTCAGGTCCTTCAGCTGCGCGTCGGCTGCCGCGGAGGAGGAGAGACCGTTGAACGCGCGCAGGTACGCCTTCAGCTCGGCCCCGTGCTCCCGGTTCATGTGCGCCATGATGCGCGTCTTGGGATCGCTGGAGGCCATTGTTTCTGCGCTGGACAGATGTGCGAGGTGACGCTGATCTCTTTCCGAGTGTTCCGGCAGAGGGCAAAGATTGTAGCAAGAATGTTTGATCAGGCGACAATAATTTTGAAGCAAAGAAGTTCGAGCTGACCTTAGGTGGGCGGGTAGTTGGCGTTTACTAAATGCCAAGAACACGACAAGTTGGGCCTAGCGTCATCGCCGCTCTATCTCGGGCTTGGCTTAGCTAATAATCATCAGGCCAGAATCAGGCCGCTGACTGAAGACACAATTCAAGCGTTTTGGCACGTTGTTCTCCTTTAGACATCGTTCCGACACTCTCGACGCGGCTCAAACCTACGTTCCCTAGAATGAATTCTTACAGCATTTGTCACAAGGCCCCGCCCGCAGTTAACCTCAAACGTTGCGCCAAGTGCTCGATCACCCTAGGGCTAAACTTGGTGTATTATATTTCGCTATGTGGTATAATTCAATGAAAAACGTTAACCAGCTATCTAACTCTCGCAACTTATTTGTGTATACCTTATAACCCTCTTAAAATATGATTAAATCTGTTTAGTATAGGCGGTGAGGCAACTATGCAGCAGGCAGAATACCCCTTCCATGCTGCTCCTCGCGTCCTCACCCAAAACCACATACTCTGTGAGCTGCGATATTGGGCTGTTGGCTGCGAGTACTGCTAATAGAATAGAAGTGAGGGGTTCTGGGATGGCACGGGGCATAGTTTTAAGCCATAAGCAAAAAGGAACACGCCCTAAAGCTTTCAAGTTAGTTGAACAGACCAAGTTCTGAGCCCTCCATAAGAGCCCTTGTCACAACCATAACCAACGTCTTTTCACGCTTCGACCAACCCACATTTGCACAATCCGACGAAACTGCACTTTTGGCAACGACTCAGACTTCTTGGGCCCGAGACGTCACCAACCGCTTCTTTTGCGGCCGTAAATCACCATCGCAGATGCAATGTGACAAAGTTGCGCAATCCATTTCTGGCGCGTCGAAGGTTAGCCCGGTAGACAGCCAGGCTCAATGAGCTACACCGTCGTTTGCAATGGGTGCTCTGGGCCACAAAAAAATCTCATTATATCCTTTAGAGAACCAGGGGCCATGATCGACGAGGAGATGGTGAAATTGGCCAAAGAGACCCATGACGACCTCGTGCCGCAGTCAACATGTCACGGGTACATGAGCGGAGCCGATCCGCCGCTATCCATCTACTCCATACCCTATCTGCGAGGCTCGTCCTGCATTGAAGTCCTAGCTTTTCAGGTTGAACTGGATCACAACGAAGAAGCTAAGCATAGAGTCTTTGTCAAGCACCTGGCCCAGTAAACCTCGTCGAAGCCGAAAATTATTTGGAGGCTATCTTGCTAACATCTCTGAGGTATTTTGCACGATGCTGGGCCAATTCGCAGCCGGCCGACCGCCAAACCCAATTAAGACAGCAAGAGGGGATCCGTACAAGGCTCGCTCGGCTTGCGGAAAAATTACCGTCGTCTATCCTGCCGGACTCGGGACTGTCTAATCTTATTGAGAACATTCCCTTGCTTTTCAGTCAAGGTTACCCACAAGTTCTCACGCATGGCGATTTTTTGGTAACGAATATTCTGGTCGACAAGAATGAGTTCGAGATCACAGGCATCGTCGATTGGTCTTTAGCAACGGTTATGCCCTTTGGAATGGATTTGGACATCCTCTTTCTAACTACAGGGTTTATGACTCGCGACGGCTGGCATGACTATGCATGTAAGCTGCTATTGCAAGATATTTTCTGGCAGGAGTTTTGGGTTGTCTCTGGGATCGAAGGGGAGGAAAATCGGGGTAGAATTTAGGGTCTAGCCGAAGCTGCATGCAAGATTGGCGCAATTCTCCGATTAGCATTCCGACGTAACACGGATGGCTCACCATCTGAAGAGGTTTTGGTGTCCGAAAGCAGAATAAACCAGCTGAGGGCGTGGTTTAGCGAACAGACGGCAAAAGTTGCCTAATACGGGACAGGCACCAGAACTCATGACCCCTCGTGAGGTTGGGTGGCTCTTGTCGTCTTCGTCACTATTGCTCTCAGGACTAAAACTACATTGCGGTAGAGTATATTATATTGCTAAGCTTCAAAGAATGGCCGGCCGTCAAAGATGTCACATCGCCTGTCATTATCAAAAGGGGGTAAGTAGAAGACCCGAGGTATACCTAGGCTTCCAGCTGAGTAAAGATTAGCACGTCGTTGAAGAAAAGAGACAAGATTGAATTGTCTTCTCCTAATTTGAGACTATTCTAGACAAAAGCAGATGACGTGATAGACCTGCATATCTACTATTCGAACCCTTAACTGACCCTTCATGTTCGAAGGGCGCCAAAAGGCTGCAACTTAATACTCGGGTTTTCTTTGTTTACTCTTTACGTTGTTGATTGCACTACGAATGAGAGGTTGTATCTTAATGCCCAACAAGGACAGACAGACGTAATCTGTATTCAAGTAAGGACTGCAATTGGGTATGCGATACTCTTTACGAGCCAATACTCTAAATAGTAACCTTGCTACGAGTATAGAGTAGGTTATCATTCTGCTATGCTACCTAATGGCTGCGATAACCTCGGTCATGTTCTAGATTGCATTCCTCTGCCGTCAATTCGTATTTGCAATTAGGCGCACTGGGAGTAGTATGGTGGCGAGACAGCCTTGCATGTAAGACCAGACTATGCATAGATATTAGCATCTTGTAATGAATAGCAATCTCGCGGGTGAACTTACCGCGCAGGTTGTGCAGCCGGTGTAATCTTGGCCACCACACTGCTGGTATTGAGCTTGGGCGCAGCCCCCACTAGAACCGCCAGAGCCACCGGAGCCACCAGAGCCACCAGAACCACCAGAGGAGGGAACCGTCCCAACTGGACCACTACCAGCTGTGCAGGTCTTGGCGCAGCCGCTGCTGCAAGTCGAACCGGCCGTCTTGGTGGTGCCACCAGAGATAACAGCAGGCCCTGGGTTAACGTAACTGCTCATCTTGGCGTGGATGTTAACCTGAATACCGGGATCAGATGCCTTGAACGCTCCGGGAAGCTTCACACCAGCAGGGACGCTGCCGGAGCCGCCGGTCACTGGACGAATTAGTGGTTGAGTTTTTAACATATCTGTCAGGACCACTTACCCGTTAGCTGGTAGCATGAAATGTAGAACTGTGCGCCGCCAGACGACCCAGCAGAATGAAGAGCAATAACTTCGGCACGCAGCAAGTAGTCGCCTGAGGGAGTGTCGGCAGGGATAGGGACATCCATCTTGCCGCAGCAGGCATTGAGGTCGTTGGTGCCCCAGTTGTCTGAGTCACCAGTGGAACCCTTCGAGGACCAAGAGTTGGCAAAGATCTTATACCAGGAGGTCGACCCATCGGCCGACGAGGCGTCCGAGACTTGGCTGAGATAAACATTGACGGGACCAAAGTGGTTGCCTCCAATGGCCTCAGAGCCGCATTTTCTATCGCCGGGTTGCTATCAAGTTATCAGCGACTGTTGCCTGGAGAGGACTGTACTCCGTACCGCATGCATCTCGACAGTCACCGTGGAGCCGGCCTTGACGGGGCACTTGCCCGAAACACCTCTGGTACCGCCAACATTGCAGCGTATGTCGTTGCTGCCGACGTTGGTGACCGGGTTGTTGTTCGAGGGCATCCGGATACATTGGGAGCCGTGCACTGCAAGTCAGCATCATTCACTGTCACGGTCATTTGGTGAGACTTATATAATCAACTCCGTCCACCCATAGTTGTTGGAAGATGGAATGGCCCGACGCCTGAAAGGCGAGGGCAGCCGAGATCAAAGCATAAGCTGCCGACTTCATTTTGTCAAAAACGAGAACCAACCCAAGATAGAGACCAATCTCGTACGGAGAGAGCAAACCTGGTGTAGGGAACCGAGCCCAACGATGAATACGCCGACCAAAGTTATATCCCAAATATTCTATCCTTCGTGTGGGCGGGATCAAGGACGAGGTAGTAGATGTAACATCCCACTTGTCGGTTGAATAGCGCCGAATGCTATTTATACGAGAGTAGGATCAATAACTAGCGAGGACGTCATTGGCTGCGCGGCTCGCGCATCCAAACATGGAACTGCCGTTGGCGGCTGAATACCCCAGATTTCCCACCCAGCCCCAACCCACAAATCGCACAGCATGAAGGCATCGGCCAGTCGACAGCCAGCATCTGTCAAGTGACGCTTGGACTTAATATAGAGATATGTGATGCCAAGCTATATCGGAGGGTGGCCACCGGCATGTTGTGGCGTCCGCGGTAACGAGAAGAAATATATGAAGGAGCGAGACGCTCAGCGGCCCGAATGTTGTCATGCGGTTCGAGATTGCGATCCGTTGAGTTATTAATATAGGAGCCGAGTTTTAAGCATCTGAGGTAGACTATAATGTCGGTTCATAGTTTGAGAAATGATGCTCACATGAGCGAATGTGGGATAGAATACACGGGTTATCCCTTGTGCTGATCCACTGACGATGCGACTAAGTCTTTCTAGAAGCCTCTTGTGCATGGGCCCATGATTGGCTAAGGAGTATGAATCTGCACTCGATTACTTGGGCCGCTCGGATGCGTGCTACTCCTCGAATATCATCATATTGATTTCGTTCAGTCGGATGAGCTGTAACCCATAGCTGACTTCCACCAAGCAGCCAAGCCTCTCTGCTCCATACGATAGCCGAATTCAGTCACCGATGTTACTTCTTGAAAATGGCCCTGAGTTACAGGGTTTGACACCAGGACTTCGTTGACGGCCGGTTTTCGAGGGCATTGAAAATCTTTATATCGAAGGCCCCGGACAAAACTTACCCAACCACTCACGTCAGCCTCAGCACCCTCGGCGTACATGATTCCGGGTGAGCCGCCACTTCTGATAAGAGCGAACGGTAATGAATGTTGTGCTGCAGCCTTTTTCACGCGCTGCAGCTTCTTGCGGCTGGTGATGTGGTGAGTTCGGATGAGCGCCGTGAAAACCCTAGAGGTGGCAGGAGTCGGCATGGCTGACCCCGATGAGAGGTGCACATGCCTGTTGAATGGGAACTAGAGACGGAGTATCGGCCTACTAGTAGAAGTGAAGTAAAATGTGATATCACGGTCCCTACTAAGGTGATTTTGTTTTTTAGTACAAGTCATAACATCAACAGAACCAAAACACTTAAGTTTGAAGCATTATGCTAGAAAACAGAATACAAAACCGAGATATGCTTCTATAGAGGCAGCATCTGTGTGCTTAATATTGGATAATAAAATATTCGGTGTGTGAGTCATCTGAATCTAAAACCGAGCTCCGAGCCGAGCCAGTGGAACCTCCGAGCCCAGGAACCCATGGTAGGAGTCTTACATCAGCTTCGAATTGGTGAATCATCCTTGTAGCCATAAATAGATAATATTTAAAACCAACGTTTTCGCATTATCAATCTTATCAGATCGACTTATATCGTCAATCTGGATGGTCTCTCCAAAATGGACTCGTAGCTGCCAAAACCTACCTCTTGGAGTCTCTAGAGTCTAGAGCTCCGTTGACAGGATGGGAGACTTAGAAGAAGCAGCAAAAAAGCATACTATCGACGATGATGCGCATGATGATCATGAGGGCTCGGAGACTAATCATCAGAGCTCAGCTCGAAAGCGACAGAGAGTTCGACTATCTTGTCTAGAGTGTAGGAGGAGGAAACTATCCTGTTCAAGAGAGTTGCCCTGTGATCGTTGCATCAAGTCCGGAACACCCGAGCGGTGCAGCTATGAGTCCAGACCCGATGGTACGGCAGCCGGACCGAGGAACTCATACATCCCCGCCGAAGCTTCCTTTGCCTCCTACGGGGCCGATGCGCGCCGGTCAAGCAGTGGCCAGCATCCGGTGCGTCGAGATGTAGACAATGCCGCGTTAAAAGATGCTGCACGAGACCACGAGCGCATCAAAAGGCTTGAGCTTGAAGTTCTTCAGCTCAAAAACGCTCTAGCGAAGCAGTCATCCGTGGATGGTAGCACAATCGTTGCCTCCCCCGCAACATCGCGGGATGCCACTAAAGATACACCGCCCGCGTTCATGCCTCACCCTGTTGCTGCTTTCATTGACGAGGGACATACACGGACAAAGGCCCTTGAAGCTGGCGTAAACTTCAAGCACAGATACTTTGGGCCCCATAATGCTTGGTCGTCGCTGAGGGATATCATTGGCATATCCAACTTCATGAAGGAGACTGCTGATGAGTGGCTGCGACCTCTTAATATCCAGAGAAAGGATAGGGGGAAAAGAAAAAAAGATAGAGACGCGAAATCTGCCGAACCAGAGCCCATGCTGGAAGCGCAGCTGCCTTCCAAGGAAGAAACAGATTCTCTTCTGACTGTTTACCTGGACCAGTTCGAACAACTGTACCGTATCGTTCATATCCCGACCTTTAGAAAGGAATACGAGTCGTTCTGGGGCACAAACCATACAAGACCGGCTTCGTTCACTGCTCTGGTCCTAGCGATGATCTCAGTTTCCTGTTGCTTGGATATGCAGGCTTCAGGCAAGTTCATTGGGGTGAAGTCTAGCACATTTGCTCTGGCCGAAACGTGGGTAAAAGCCTGCGACACATGGCTTGATGCGCAGAGCTATAAGCACCGCAAACTTGTACACTATCAGATCGACTGCCTTTTGTTCCTCGCCAAGCGAGTTAATATCATCAAGAAGAAGCGGTTCTGGGCGTTATCCGGGAGGCTAGTCCACGATGCGATTAGTATAGGACTTCATCATGACCCAGACTCACTCGCGTCCGATCTTTCCCCGTATGACAAAGAGATGAGAAGAAGAATCTGGTCGACTGTGGTCGAATTGAATTTACAGGCATCATTTGACCTAGGGGTTCCGACACTTCTCAGTCAGGTGCATAACGATGCAGACGCACCAAGCAATATCGACGACGACAGCTTCGACAAAGACTCTACAGAGCTATCTATCTCCAGGCCTCGTACAGAGTACACTTTCTCATCGTATGCTCATTTCAGCCGCCAAAGCCTTCCCGTACGCCTCGAAATTTGCAAGATTTTGACCGGTCCTCCGGTCAATCTGGACTGGGAACAGGTTCTTCGATACACCGATATGGTCACGCAAGAGATCGACGCCCTACCTTCCTGGGATCTTGATTCAGACCAAACCTCAGGGGTTTCTCACAAGCCATCCCTTGCCCACACTCTACTGCACCTCCAGCTTAGACAGTTCCTAATACCCTTACACCAACCGTTCCTCAAGCAACGAAAGAATCACTCCCGGTACCAGACATCTGAATTCATCTACTACACCGCTGCTCGAGACATAATATTGATGCATGACCGACTCTTCCAAAAGGGCATCCGCACCCTATATTTTCTTCGTGAAGACTCGATCAACTCTGCGATGAATCTTTGCAATGTGTCTCTCCAGCAGCCTAAGGGTAAGCATAATCAAGTGGTTCTCCTAACTATCCCCCTGATCATTAACCAAGTGGTAGGCTCAATGTCGCTCTTCAGCTCGAACCACCAGGAGACTCTCCAACTCATCGAAAAATGCATAGCCTTGAAAGAGGACCGTGTGTTGAGATGTGGCAATAACGATCCATGGGGGTATTCTAGCATGTGCGCCGCGTGCGGACTGATCGAGACGCATCTGGGCCTCAAAACACCCGAGGCTGCAAAGGCTCAGGCTGCTGAGCGGTTCATTAGCCTTCACTACAAACTGTTGTCATACCAAGTCCCCACTGCGGGACAGGAGCAGGCTCAGCCAGAAGGCTTCGCACAACAGCCGAACACAAACCAAGTCGATAGACCTATCGTAAGTTCCACGCTCAATTCCCGATTCAACCATATGTCATAATTCTCTGAGCATACCATCTGACCTGCTATCTAGGCGGCCGGTACATGTCCAGCCGGAGCAAATATGCCTCCGACGCCGTTACAATCTACGCCACTTCATCGCGAAGGCCTGCCTTTCTCAGTACCCTGGTTGATGCCCCCGACGGACTCTAACCAGTTAATGGTGCCGAACCCTGATTTCAGTTTCGAGCTCCTGGGCTCCGACTTGAACGAGTTATGGGGTGACTGGAGCGGAGCCGACTTCTCGTAGGGAGTTTAGCGATTTACGATAAACTAATGACTTGGTCTATGCTATGATATGTATGTTGACAAAAGATGAACAAAAGGAAGAAAAAACTCCTCTCCTTCCGGAGATACGAACTGTAAATTTGATACCCAGAATAGTTGATGATACACAACTCCATTGCGTGTTTTTTATACATTGAGGTTTGCGTATCTAAGGTGTGTAGCAAGTATCCAGGGTTCCAATCTCCTTCAACCCATCAGGCTCCTTTATTCTATACACACATCTAAGATCAACTACAACTTTGCTATAATTCGTCATACGATGCTAAAATTTGGTACATACCAATGTATCCCAACCTAGTTACTGCCTAGATACTTGGCATAGGACAAGATAAACACGTAACATATCGGTCACCCCGGGCAGCCCCGGAAATTTGGAGTGGGGGAGCAGGGCATCTTACTTCATCCAAGCCGAAAAGGGAGATTACAAAGAAACACATTGCTACCTACCTGCATTGCAGCTGTCCTAGGTAGGTATTCATTATTACTAAGTCTCCCAGTAACGGAACCAATAAATTTACAGTCCTCGATCACAACGCACATCAGGTAGTAGATAGCTGCCTACAGAATATATATCACGCCCATAGCCTGCTTTAACTCCGGGTTCTCGCGACAACGTGTTCTCCGTCATACCGACCAACATCCTCTGCTTATCATCTCATCTGCAGATGTACCTACTATAGGTTTCCCTCCCCCCTTTTTTTGTCTTTCTTATTAAGATTGGTAAGTACACATGTGTGTGATATGTGGTATGTGGGATGCATAGCATATGCGTTACATCCAGTTTGTTTTGCTTTGCTTTGCTTCGCTTAGTCATAGTCATGCTGTTGATAGGCCCATCGAAGCCGTAGGAAGGTGCCCCATGTACAGTAATTGTCACGAAACTGGAACTGGAATTGGAATTGATTTGAGGGGTTTGGTTTAGACTGGTCGGCATTCCTGCGAAGAGAATCGACTAACTACCTATTATTAGGAGGGCGTCAATGGTACTGTAGGTTTGTAGGCACTTTTGCAACTTTGCTTGCGACTAGGGATGTATTCCAAAATGTCACATCATATAAAAGCGTCGCGGATACTTTTGTTGTGTTTATTTATTACTAGCCTCTGGTAACCATCTCAGCTTCCATCGTTAAAGCTCATAATATTTTCTCCCAACCAACTTGAAACTAAACTTCTTATTGTCACTGTTGTTACTTAATTAGCAGTTATACATCCGAATCTGCTCGATACAATGGCGCTGTCATTCCTTGCCGAGAAGAACATCTCTTACTTCACTGTATGTACATCCCTTCGTATTAGGGCTTGAGCAATCAGAACAAATGAATAAGTCTTTACTAACTGATATGCGCGCAATAGATCCCACTGGCTCTTTTCACCGTACGTCCCTCATTTCCAATACTACCAGTTAATCTTCTTTTTCGCGACAAATTAGCGAGTGTAATTGAAAAGTGCCGACAACACAACATAACTCTGGAATTGAGTAAAAGCGCAACAGCTAACATGAAACCCCAAATCCAATAGGCGCTGTGGCCCCGAAGCTATTCCGCCTTCCAGGGTCCCGGCCAGAAGCACTTTGACCCCACCAACCCGCGCACATTCGCCGCTCGTCTGGAGAAGTCAGACTTGGACAAGGAGGTGAGTCTACAATTTATTTTAATTTAATTCTACCGACACCCCTAAGACTGTCTATTCACGAACATCTCGGAACCGGGGGGTTAATGCCAAAAAAAATAGACCGTAGCACGCATCCTGCGCGCCGAGTCGGCCTCATCCAACGGCTTCGAAGGCCTACCCCTCTTCGCGGCGGCCGTCGTCGCGGGCAACAGCGCCGGCCTAAGTCCGCTGACGCTCAACGCGCTATCCGTCACCTACATCCTCAGCCGCGTGGTTTACAACTGGGTGTACATCTTCCTCGGCGGCAACCGCAAGTTCGCGGGGCTCCGGACTCCCGTCTGGTTCGTCGGTATCGGCAGCGCCTTGGCTATGTTCGTCACGGCTGGTCTTGCTAAGTTGTAAATAAGAGAAAAGAAAACGGAAGATATATGGGCTCTCTCTGTTGGGAATGGGTAATGAATAGTTTACGATGTGTATTGTACGATCGACTGGTTAGATATTGAGGGGTGTGGGAGTCACGACAACTTGGGTGTTGCTTATATAAATTCTCTCTTAAGTCTAGCGGTCGCTCTGTTGCCCAGAGAAACCGAGTTTTATGACCCTCTGTGCGGGTTGTCTTGGTTAACGTCAACCACCTTGCACCTAAGAAATACCAACTCTCTGAAGAGCTTCATCTCGTACGTATTCCGTACCTTAAAGTACATGCTTGTAGGAGTTAATGATTGTCAGTTTGACGTGAGCCTACTGAAGCAGGGTGGTCTCTAGCTACTCTAGTACGGCAGGCAGCACGTGAATGCCCGTTTCACCGTATAACCTGTATAGCCAAACTGCACCCTGGAATCCAGGTCGCAGCCGCCTTCTGGCTTACCCCTACCATGGGGGAAGGAGTAGATAATATCTGGTAACGCGTACAACATACTATTCCAGCTCCAGGGAAAACCGTCTTTCTCGTCAGAGTAGATGAACTCTCGCTTCACTTTACAAAACGCGGCCAAAGGGCAGTCATGGAGATCTTCGCACACACGAACGAAGAAAATGTAACCCTGCTCACACTCATATTCTCGCGTCACAATACGGGGTTCACGCTCCCAATCCCCAGTGTAAGGAGATCCCTTTATATCTAGTATATTCGAGACCCAAGAAGCGACATGATTTCCGTTCGTGAATTCATGTACTGTAAGGCAGACTGCATCCTTGCCGCTAATGGAAGGCGTATATCCAGAGACAAGGAACGTGGTTTTGCTATCACGGGGGTCGAAGTACGCATTTAGACAAGCATCCCATGTGTTGATATCGGGGGGGCATATGCCCAATTCATCCTTCAAGGTTGACGTGCTGAGTTCGAGAATGGCATTACCGCAGGTCCAGATGAGCACAACTCCGCCGTACAGTATGACAGCAACCTTGTTGTCTTGGGTTGCGCACCGGAGGCTTCGAGATGGTAATAACTTCTTGTGGGAGACATTGTCGACGTGATCCCAGGCAATCCTGCAAGTCATATATTAACGGGCTTATTTAGAGGGAAACCTTAGCTGAAACCTACAACACTCTGTCAACCGTCCCAACGACCAGTCTAGAACCAAGCGCTTGAAGCTCCAGACCTGGCCCGTGAATCATGCCGCCCGGCACTTCGAAAACCTTCCGTAGCATTGACAGGATATCGTCGACTACTACAACATAACCACAGGGATGATACGCTACTTTTCCAAACGCGTACATAGCGTCAGGAGATATAGGGTGGCTTTGATTGACCACAAGTTTTAAATAAGCCAGCGGGACATCGTTGGAATTGCTGTGAGTGTCCGGGTCCAGGTCAATATCGGCGTCTCTGCCCCATCCTACAAACGGGAGATGACGAGAAGTGAAACGACTCCACCAGCGATAACTGTGGATCGCGGAGCCGAGTTTAGTGAGGAACATCTGGGCATGGCTTGCGGTCGTGGTATTAGTAACGACGGCGGGCCAATGGTGCTTCGCAAAGGGCATCAGAACTGCCTCTGACAGAAACTTCCCCCTCCAAACCTTGGATACACGGAGGCAGCGAGCGAAATCTCCCATTCCTAAATGCAGGGCGATCATGGAAACAAGCTCAACTGGCAACTCTCCAATAAGGTCTGTGCGCACATCGGAGAGAAGTAATCTCAGATACCGGGCCTCATCTCTCGTGAGAGAAAGGCTGGAAACAAGTTGCCGTAACTCAGCTAAAGTCCTCCCACCGGGCATGTTGATCGATGATGAGCCAGAACCCTGGCACGGCAGACAGAAGTCGAGTCCAAGGGATTGAGCGATCATTAGATATAGGCAGGCACACAGATTGACAGCGCACAGGCCGACATAAGAATGCTAGGTATTCCGACAGCACTTTCAACTATTCACAAGCGGGAGCTATGCAGACAAGCAGCCACCCTATTCATTAGTTTGACGGCTGCAAAGAATATGTTTTGAAGTAATGGCGTATACAAAGAGTCGAGATCCACTTACTTGGAAAATGCCCCAAATCATGATCAGAGATTGTCGAAACAGTCGACAAGAAAGCCGCCAGCATATTGGTATATCGACGCCTACCAAGTAGGTAAGCTCATGGGTGTTGCTGTCGTACAAAATTGGAGCACATGCCCCGCGCCCCACTTCGACGTTTTTTGGAGTTAAGGTACCTATGCTGTACCCCGGTAGGGATGTACCTAGGTAGGTTAGACGATATACCCACCTTCTACGTCAGCCGGTCTCCCGGACCCAAATCGCGCTGATCATTATCCTCGTTCCTCACTTTCCCATCTGCCAATCCAATGGTGAATCTTATCACCAGGCATCCTGGCATGACCTGAACACCCGGCACGTCGAATGCTGCACTACGGGTGCAGAAGCCGATTACCTAGATCTTTCTCTTTAATTTTAGCCTTTAAATTTTCTTTACTAGATTATTGATTCCCTTAAGGTAGATAGTATTCGAGCAGCACGCGAAACCGACCGCTGAACAATAGTCGTAATCATGGCGAACGAACCCGTCGATGTGCACCGTGCACCTCTTCTACGAACTCCTTCTTCCTCCACTCTAGGCTCCTTGAGCTCAGAGAGCGATGCAAGCCCAAATATGAGCCGTCGTCGCAGAGCTGTCGCTTTGCGCACTATCGCCTTTATATCTGCTGTCGTTGGTGCCCTCGGTGCCGGCTCTGTTACCGTCTTCTCTCTCTATGGACATCTCTTCCAGTCACGGTTACACTACTCTCAGTTCCAGATCAACGGTATCGCGAGTACCATGAACGTCTCCATGTATATACCTGTCCCGATAGTCGGATATATGATCGATCGATTCGGACCAAGTCCCCTATCTCTTCTCTCATCTCTCCTCCTCGGCGGCGGATATGCACTCGCGGCTAGTTTATACCGGAAAGGAGTTCAGGAAGTAGAACACGGTAACAGCGGGCAGTCTACATTTGCTCCAATGGCGTTTGCCTTTGTGGCCATCGGTGTGGGCACTTCTTGTTTGTATATAGCTGCTGTCTCTACTTGTGCCAAAAACTTCGGCAAGGGTAGATACCGAGGCATGATGCTGGTAGCTCCCATCACGGCCTTTGGTTTAAGTGGCATGGTTATGAGCCAAGGCGCCAGTCGCCTGCTCTATGAGAAGCAGCCTGATGGAACAAAGGGTGATGTGAATGTATTCCACTTTTTCGTCTTTCTTGCTATCGTACTCGCTGCCATCGGGCTTGTTGGTACATTTACTTTACGGATTGTAGACGAAGAGAACCTCATTGATGAGGCTGTGGAAGAACTCGAGAGAAGCGGGCTTCTCGAAGGGAGCGAGATTTTCCGTCGCAGGACAGATCGGTCCTATGGCACTGTCGCTCAATCCGCTAGTCATGACGAAGATGACGAAGATGCCGATCGTCGTGCGCTCGACCCATCCCAAGATGATAAGGACGAGGATATGGATGCCAAGCTGAAGAAGGCTTGGCTTCTCAATGCTGAGACCAGAGCGTTTCTGTCTGATCCTACTATGTGGTTCTTTGCCCTGAGTTTCTGGCTGATTGTAGGACCTGGCGAGTGCTTCATCAACAACCTCGGAACTGTCATCGGCACCTTGACTTCGCCGAGTGCTTATTCTACTCCGCCTACTGTCGCTACTCATGTATCTGTGATGGCATCCGTAAGCACAGTGGCACGACTTGTGGCAGCCTCGCTAAGCGACCTTCTATCGCCTACTCCGGAAAGTCCACATATCCAGACCGGTATGTCGCAATCGCCTCCCGCCTTACGGCGAGGACTCCAAGTCTCACGCGTGGTCTTGTATGTCATCTCGGCCCTGATTTTCTCGGTCGGGAGTCTTGTGCTGGCGTCGGGCGCCGTGCAGGAGCACGCAGGCCGCTTTTGGATTGTATCCGGTTCCATTGGCGCCGGCTATGGTGCCGTCTTTAGCTTGACACCCATTATTGTCACCATAATATGGGGTGTTGAAAACTTTGGCACCAACTTCGGCATTATAGCTGTGACGCCATCCGTCGGTTCTGTCATATGGGGCATCATTTACTCTTCGATTTACCAAGCAGGGGCCCGTGGGTCCGCCTCTCTCGGCAACGACGGCGACGCCGGTGACGTGTTCTGTTATGGAAAGCAGTGTTACGCTGCTACATTTTGGGCCATGACGGCGTCAATCTGGGTTGGCGCCTCCATGATACTTTTGGCCTGGAAGGGTAAAAACGGGTGGTCGTCCCGGGGAATCGTGATATAGATGCATAAAGCCACTCTTAGAAAGATTATTGCACCAAATATTTTTCTTTCTTTTATTCGTGTTCCATTATGGCTCGTCTTGGGTGTTTCGATTTTTTTATATAGGATTCCAAGTCGTCCCCTTCATAGCTTCTGGTTTCCGCCCTTCATAATTTAGCAGTTAACTCTTCCATCACCGTTATATTTCATCCAAGTCCAATGAGTACACTCCGTCCATACCTTCCCAGCTTAGCTGCGAGTAAGAACCAGAATCGGGCAACCTAGCCCTTGAGAATATGTCTTCCCTACTCGCCTCCCCTTACCGCAGGAGTGAAGTTAGAGTTCTAGGGGAACGAGCCCTCAAAAGTAATCATAACCACAGTGACTTCGCAAGTCGTAGCCTGAAATAGAGAGAGTATACCACAGACTTGCTCCCGCGTCTACTCCCTATTTTCGATGTTTAAACGGCACGTCAGAAACTTTGCTTGCCTTATTGTATCATCTTATTTACCTGGAGCCCTAGTCGGGGGATGAATTCGGAATTGTCAGTCCCTCAGTTATATATAATCAAGTACTCTATAGAGGTATAACTAGAGCAGAATGTTCCATTCAACCCCTAAAATAAGCCAAATAGAGTCAAACTTAATCTGCAGGGCCAGATGTAGGGACGAAGATGGATAAGTATCTACGAAGCACTAAACTGCCACCAGTTGAAGTTAAACAAGCTTCCAGAACCACCAGTAAAGCGAAGATACAAGTCTTGTGTCCCCGTAGCACCACTAACAGTGCAGTTCACCGTGGTCCAGGTCGTCCAGGAGCCTGTACCAGGCACGCTGCAAGTGCCGACGAGGGTACCGTCGGTCTTGCCGAGGCGCAGCTCGATCTTGCCGCCGCTCGTAGCCGACGAGACACGCGCGCTGAAGGACTTGGCGCCACTGCTGCCAAACGCGACACCCTTCACCTTGATATAGTCGCCGTTGTCGATGTAAGATACGGCCATGCCGCCCTCGTTGCACGTCTCGGTCTCGATCCCTTGCGACCACGCAGCCGTCTCGGCCTCCTGGCGCACGTACGGGTTCAGCGATTCCAGTTGCGGGGGTCCCGAAGTGCTCATGGAGATGGTGGGGATGGACCCGTCGGAATTGTATACGAAGCGCTCGACCGCCACGGAGCGCTGGTACCCGCTACCCCCCGGCAAGGCACCGTTGTGGTAGAAGAAGTACGAGTTATTCTTGTAATCAACGATGCCTGGGTGGTTCGTGAAGCTCTTCCCGCTGGTGGCCATGACGACGCCGCGGTACGTCCAGGGGCCCGTGGCGCTGGTGCCCGTGGAGTAGCGGATGTCTTCGGAGCAGCAGTTCGCCGCGTATATCAGGTAGTAGAGTGAGCCGCGCTTGTAGATCCACGGCCCCTCTTCGAACGTGGTCGGCCTCTGCGCGTTGCCGCTGCGGCTGCCGAAGCCCTGCGTCGTCAGCTGCACTTTGTTCACGCCGCCGCTGTACGAGAGCATGTCCTGGTTCAGCTTGACGTAGGACAAGTTCGGGTTTCCCCAATAGAGATACGCCTGCCCGTCCGTGTCGATCCACACGGTCGGGTCGATCTCGTTGTTCTCGACCAGCGGCTTGCCTAGCGCATCCTTGTACGGCCCTAGGATGTTGTCGCTTACGGCCACGCCGATCGCCATGGAGCCCGTGTTGTGCCGTACCGGCACGTAGAAATAGAACTTGTTGTTGCGGGCCACGACCTGTCCGGCCCAGGCGTTGGCGTTGGCCCAGCTGAAGTCTTCCAAGCGCAGCGGGGAGCCGTGGTCTTGCCAGTTCGCCATGTCCGTGGTAGAGTACAGGTGCCAGTTGCGCATATTATAAGTCGTGGAGCCATCTTCGTCGTGGCCGGTGAAGACGTAGAGGCGGTCCCCTACCACGACTGGTGCCGGGTCTGTAGTGTAGATGGTTTGCACGATGGGGTTGTCAGCTCTGGCTACCCCAGCCAACCCTGAGAGCAATCCGAGGCACAGCCATCCGCTACGCACGACTGCGTCTCGCAGCAGCATCGTTGATTAGTGGGGTGCGCAATATATAGGCTCTTCCCTGTCAGGGCTGGGTAAGGGGCACTATTAGTCGGATAATCCAGTGTATTTTAAACTGCTCCGGTCACTGCACTGGAACAAGTGCTACTTTAATGCCAGGCGACGAGCGCGAACATATATACGACTGCGACCATCTTTCGTAGTGTCTAACTAAACGCCCGGCGGCGACCCGCACTAATGAGAACCCAGCGGACTCCGTGGTCCTGATGCGGAGTGAGTCCCGGTGGATATTCCCCGGTCCGAATAATGCCCATGACAACGGAGAAAATCTCGAAATTTCGGTTTGGCTATTTATGGCAGCTCGGATCTATCATACCGTCACAGCTCTTAAACCTATATATCGTCTTATTTCCGCTCCAATGGAATGATCATCAGGCAGTTCAAATTCATCCGTCGCTAAATGCAGCGCATAGCTTGCTTTCTTAGCTCGCATGGAGCACCGCGAATATTGGGCACGGGATTGGCTCCTCTGAAACTGTGAGAAGTGCTTCCTGACCGACTGATACGGGACCCCGTTGAACACCGGGCAAATGCCAACGGGGCAGCGATGAGTAGAACTTTCAAGAGTATATGCCCGTTCGAGGAGAAACCCGGTATCTCTTAGTCTATGTTTTGTGAAACCTACAATACATTCCATGTAATCATACGCTAATGTCAGCAGGTATCGTTATATACATATTGGCGGATCCAAAGCTGTCTCAATCATTTCCCCATGTTTAATGTATATTTCGTTGCTTTTTCTTCGATTCTGCTCTCTTTCCATAATCGCTGACAACGACATCTGATTATGCTGCCATGGTTTGATGCTTAGAAAATTTCATATCTATATCTAGATGCCAAATCTAAGTCTGCAATTCTTGGATCTTCTCGATCATGAGCTCCGAGAAAGTCTGAGAGACCTCAGAGCTGGATTCACCTCCTGCTCGTGCCTCGAAGATGCAGTCAAGGACTGTCTTGATGCCAACGCCAACACTGTCTGACCCGGCTCCGCGTCGGACTAGATTAACTGCTTCGTTGACGTCTTCTGGGTTAAAAACTCTAGACTGTTGTAGTACTCTGCCAAGCTCTTGCATGTTGGCTACTGCTGGCACCGCTACCTTCTTTGCAAAGTCCATATCAATTTCGAGCATCTTGAGTACGGATAATTTGGACGTCGTCACAAATACTAATAGACGATGGTTCTTGACTGATTGTCAGCAAGATGCAACCGACGGAATAAGACGTAGGTGCATGTGAAGTTCGGTTAGCTTACCTTTGGTGGTTTGGACACGATGAGGGTTGTAAGTGCTTGAAGCATTGTCTCAGAACATCGCATGCCAATTGGATTCCATCCAATTAACCGTTCGAAATCGTCGAGAATGAGTATACTTGCAGGAGACTTGTACGCATCCGCGAACGCCTTGTGTACGTAGTCTTTCTTGGCGAAGTCGTCCCTGTAACCTACCAAGTCGGCTGGCGTGATCAGCTTGACAAACGGGAACCCAGACTGCATCGCAATATGCGCGGCCAATGCTGTCTTGCCTGCAGCCTTTGGGCCGTGGAAAAGAACAGACGTGCTGAACTTATTCGGGTCATCCTTGATCATACCGACCACCCGCATCATCTCCTCGACGGTGCTATCGATATGAGGAGCATAGGGGATGATGCCTAGTCTCAGAGCCTCTTCTAGATCCGCCTCAGACACACCGTAGGCGGGACGAACCTCAGTCAGCGCATTCATAAAATCACTGCGGTTGACCTTCATATTAGCTACGTCCTGTTTAACAGCAGCCAGCTGCCCAACCTCAGTGTGTCGTGAGAAGGCAAATGAAGCAGCCGCCTTGACGAGGCCGTTAAGCTCAGCACCCGAGAAGTTCTTTGTGAGACCTGCTAGTTCCTCTAGATTAACGTCTGGATTCAACAGACCGTTCGACCTCATACTATTGGTATGGATCTTTAAGATCTCTAAACGACCGGCCTCATCCGGGAGAGAGATTTCCAGATGGACTTCCAGCCGCCCCGGTCGAAGCAGCGCATCATCAATCATGTCTTTGCGATTCGTCATGCCTATCAGCAGGATATTGTTAAGCTGGTCCACACCATCAAGTTTGGATAGCAGCTGGTTCACGACGCTGTCGCCGACACCCGTACCGCCACCAGCACCTGATCCTCGTTGCTTGCAGACAGCATCAAGCTCATCAAAAATGATAATGTGGAGGCTGCTTTCCTCGCCCCTCTCTTTGTACTCGGCTTCAGCGTCTGCGAAAAGTTTTCGTATATTCTCTTCTGACTGGCCGACATATTTATTGAGGACTTCAGGACCGTTGATGACCTTGGGGGGGCGGGCATTCAACATCTTTCCAATCTGCCTCGCAATAAGGGTCTTTCCCGTTCCAGGGGGACCATAAAGAAGCATTCCTTTAACGTGTGGAATACCGATTTTAGCGACCAGGCCCGGTGGGAAGACGCGTGATGCAAAGGCTCGACGAAATATGGTCGAGAACTCATTTCCCAAGCCACCAATCCCCATATCCTCAAATTTAAAATCAGGGCTTAAGATTGCGTTGGAGTTCGGTTTTGACATAGACGGCTTCATCTTGAAGTCACCCTTACCATCTCGTTGGAATAGGACACGGGTTTGGCTCGTGAGTATTCCCCTTGCAGACCCCTCTCGAGACACCTGTCTATTAGAGTCATCGGAAGACATAGCAAGATCGACCAATCCCACCGTCTTGACAACAATCAAAAGCGGGATGTTTCGAACATTCATCATGATGCGCTGGCCAGGAGTCAAGACCTGGTTTTGAAAGGTCTCGAGAAAGATCTTGGCGAGCTCATCTTCGTCATAGGCGACGTCGGTTCGTTTCTTCAACGAAGCAAACCCAATCTCCATGTCCAGCGAACCAAGGTATGCTTTGCCTCCTGATGCAAAAGGATCGTATAATTCGCCCGAGAACGTGTCTGTCATGGTGATGCCGCACCAAGTTCGTTGAGGATCAGATAAGCTTATGCAGCCCTGGGGGTAGCCTGGTATCGGGGTGGCGGTAACCACGTATTCACCCACGGGTTCACCACCCCGAATAAGGATATACAGGGGGGAGCCATCCCGAGTAGGGGGAAAGTCGTCTGGAGATACGGCGCATCTATGCAGTAATTTGGTTAGTGCAAGACTGGACCTCAGTGTAGGGCTAATTGCCTTACAGATTAGAATATATAAGTCGCTCCCCAAGGGACCTGTCCGCGACTTTTTGTACTCTTAGGGGAACCCGTCGTGCAGGCCCCCGTGCTGAGCTCGGCTTCTCACTTTGCCTGGACGAGCGAGATGGATCATAGCCACCACCACCACCACCTGGAGGCGCCATCCGAGGGTCTGGGTTCCTATATCCTTGCGGTGCGCTATATGGGTCTATTGGGCGATAAGAACCTCCTGAAGGGTCTTGTTGTGGCCTTTGGCTCTGGGGTGCTCGGGGATTTGCTCCAGGCAGACCCCCGAATCCGAACGGCATCCTGGACATAGTACCGGTACAAGTGTCGAGAACTCTTGGCCGAAGATACGGTCGGAAATTCGCGCGAGACGTATAGATGGAAGCTTTTGGGAGTGTATGCCTCGCTAGTTTTGTTTTTTTTTGAGCCAACAAAGATGTATGAAGTGAAATAATACAGTTAAGGCCAGGCAGGAGCTGACAACGAGTCGAGGGGCATGATCTCACTTGTGTTTCGTCGTCACAGTGCCAAGCTGGGGTTAGCGGTTTTTGTCATACAGTTCTCCAGGGCTTTGTATTAGGTAACTGATGGACGTAAGGTACCTAGGTAGTACCCAGGTATATGTGGGGAACCCGTACTAGGTAGCTACATACTGCCCGCTAGACTGAGTTGGGGCTGGCTGATCATATGTCAGTGGCTCGAGAAATTCTCTGGCAGTCCAATCCAATCGCGCCCATCAGCGCCATCACAAAACTTGTTCAGTGAGGCGCGAGGCGAGGCAGTACCTAGGTCAGACTGTTTTTCATAGTCGAGGGTGAGACTGAGGACACATATCACTAACACGGTTGTCTCATCATTCCATTATACCTGTATTGATTTCTGAGGGGACGCTAGAAACTCTAAGAAAGGCACAATGCAGCGGAGATTTCCTCTGCTGCATCATCATAATCTTTCAATCTGGATTCGATAGCACTCTTCGCTGCCCTCCTCGCCCAACCTTTCTCGACCGCCACGCGTGAGTCGAGGAGGGATAGCTATCTCAACTCCACGTATTGGCCCGTGCGATTCTACGACTTACGACACATATTTAACGGTACTATTTCCGCCCCGGTCCTCCCGCCGTATCCGTTCGCAATGCCCTATCGTTCTAGGCGGGGCGTTCCCGGGACTCCGAGAGTCATCTCACCCAGCCCTACACCCTCCGACTCAAATGAGAACTCGCAGAGTATTGGCGATGGCTACCTCGGCCCCGTCACGCGATCTGCTGCTCGCCGCCGCCAAACAGGCAGTTCTATGCCACAGCATCCCATCCTAGAGACACCTGATGAAGAGTCAGATCCGGAGCTCCGGAGAGCCCGAACCCGATCGCGGAGTCCTAGAAAAGCGCGCCAGGTTGCTGGTCTCTCTATGGCTAAATCCGACGGCGAACCGATCCCTAGGCCGCGACGGGCCTCCAGCACCGATCAACACCAGAGCACAGCAGATGGTACCCAGAACTCAGCAAATGGTGTGACAACATCTCCTGATGGTTTACTAGCACCCCCATCTCTTGCAGTGAGCACGGCGACAGGCTGGAATTGGCGCGACTTTAGTCGGAGTCCTAGCCCTCTCGGTCTTATCCCGATACATCGCCATTTCCAGACATTAATTCATAAACACGAGGTACCTAGGAAAGTCTTGCATGTCTCAATTGGGTTCTTTGTATATTATTTATATGTCACCGGAACTCAAACCTCTTCGGTACCTCCCTACTTAATGGGGGCACTTGTACCGATTGCTACGGTCGACTTTTTGCGCCACAAATACCCGTCCTTGAACCGCCTTTACGTGAAATACCTCGGTGCTTTGATGCGCGAGACGGAATATGCGGGCTGGAATGGCGTTATATTCTACTTGCTGGGAGCCTGGATAGTCCTCCGTTTCTTCCCTAAGGATGTTTCTGTCGTGGCTGTCATGCTCCTGAGCTGGTGTGACACAGCTGCTAGCACTTTCGGGCGGCTATATGGAAGATACACCCCTCGGATCCGCCGCGGCAAGTCTCTAGCTGGATCCTTGGCCGCTTTCCTTGTAGGAGTCGGCACTGCTGCCTGGTTCTGGGGCTCACTAGCACCCCGGACGGGCCCATTTCCTGGTGATGACCAGCACCTCTTCATGTTTCAAGGTGTACTGCGATTGCCTGCTTTCTTGTCCAATGCGCTTGGGTTCGATGAGCCGGTGGCTCTGGGAGGTACTGCTGCGCTTTGCATTATGAGTTTATGGTCAGGCTTGGTGGCAGCAGGGAGCGAAGTTATAGATCTGTTTGGATGGGATGATAACTTGACGATACCGGTTCTGAGCGGCGTGGGCATTTGGGGTTTCTTGAAGATTTTCGGTTAGGCGGACAACATAGACTGCAACAACACTCTCGAGCCATAAGGGGTATATGGGAACTTGCTACGAGTGGGCATCTTATTTAATT
>Ga0247782_1000220_pt1 | contig 63116 bp, 48 predicted proteins | sample UWRJL019104C5_FD_179928 | JGI IMG/M metagenome (GOLD analysis project Ga0247782, IMG submission 179928) | Plant litter microbial communities from Arlington Agricultural Research Station in Wisconsin, United States - UWRJ-L019-104C-5 | ecosystem: Environmental > Terrestrial > Plant litter >... | reverse complement strand
GTTCTCCTTCCCCTCTCCCCCCCCCCCCCCCCCCCCCCCGCGATTTCCACCCTAGCGCTTCGGCACTATACTTTACATAACTCATACATACACACATGGGAAACACAGTCGTCCTCCCTTGTAATAATAATGACACTGCATCGCAGGATAGCCACTCGGTTTCAGATCGCGCTTCGAGGTTCTTGGACTGGCGCATAGGATATTGCGATAATGTCAGGATGAACTCATCTCGAGCAGATAGCCGTTCTTGTCTTTCTTCTAGCGGTTGAATTTACAACGCCGGAGAGAAGGCATGGCACGTTTTGCGCTGAGTGTGATGGAGGGCAAAAGAAGCGCTCACTTGAGACCTTTCCCCCACATCCTTGTCCGTGTAGCACGGGCTGAAGCAGACGTGTGTATCTCCGCTGTGGTAATATGAAGGCTGTCTTTCAATGGGGTTTCAATCTTGATGATGCAATCTGCGAGCACCGCGCTCGACCGGCCGGTCGGGTTGTCAGTTGGTTGTACTTCTAGGCCCCGGCTGTATGCTGGAGTTTGGTTCGCAACTTAATACTATTTTTGATCCCCAGACTATTTTCGATCATTTCATCGGTAGGACGGCCGGTCGTTCTTCGATTGAGTATGGTGTACAAATATATTATCATAGTAGCCTGTGCACTGCGCTAACACCTACAAATAGACTTTGCGTTTGATAAGGCATGCGCAGCTCTGATTAAGTGCATCTCATGCCATTGAGCCATTGACCTGACCTGAGCCTGCACCTACTGTAACTTTTGCTAAGTTTTGCCTTTAAAGCAACAAACCTAAACTGTGGTTAGGCTTGTTACTGCCCAGTGTTAGAGCTGACCTGTGCTAAGTCAAGGCAACGCAAAAAGGCAACCATGCTACATGCTATTGAGACTACCTAGGTTAAATTGTCACAGTAACGAAGGGCCAGTACGAATGCCTTCGCTGGGAGACGCACCTCCTTAACAAGTGGCGCCCACTACCCGGGTCTGCACCAGTTGTCTTGCCTTGCCTTTGCACTGCTGTACGCCTATATCAACAATCCACTTTGAGGCGGTATTGCAATTGTTTGCTTTCGCTAGCTAACAATATTGCAATCTTGTCATCATTAAACAACACATCGACAATCCCTTCCAGGCGCTATTGCTGTTCGCAATCTTATCACCATCAAGCAAAGATTTACTACGTCGTACGCAAGCCAGAACAGCCCTGTGCGACCTCTACACACACTTCGACCAAGGCTACGATGTCTTTCCCAACTCCATCAAGCGAAACAAAACCCGAATAACCGACCTACTAGCTTTGCTAGAGTGTTTTTGGCCCCGAAGCGGGCGCAAGATTCGAGAAAATGCTAGACGAGCCTGAACACGACAAGGCAAACTGACTCAGTTGACCAGGGGCAGTTCCAACTGCCAAGCTGTTAGAACACACAGTAGTATGACACAGTGTTGGTATGATAACATACTGTGTATGCTATAGCGGTCTAATTGTCGATAGCTTCTCTACGTCTCTTTCTTCCTTTTAGCAACAAGAATACAATGAACACATCTCATGATACTATCTCCATATCTCGTCGATACCTTCGTGATCGCCTAGCATTTGGTAGCTAGCGATCTCGAGGTCGACTCTCCGGATGAGGTCCCACCTTGACTATGTTGGTGACGACGCCCGTCCCGGCCCGAATCGTCCCCATCGAGCCAGACCACGGTGACCATATAGATATAATTGCAGGATCCGAAGATGACGTCGACCAAGTCCGTTTTCTTCTCCTACACGCCTATCTGTAACCAGTCACATAACGATGATATCATCATGCTTGACGGACGGCACTACATATATGCCCGAGTACGTGATACCGCATCATCCAATACTCCGATACGCCTACGCAAAGCCAACGGGAACCTGCTGCAGAAGGTACTTTAATTTATCGCTTTGCTGACTTTTTTTTTTTTGGCTCTGTCAATGAGGTCGCGATGTTCTGCCTGGGTGTATCGGACTTGTCCACCATAGTCGAAGAGTAGTTCCCACTGCCAGGCAAAGCCTTCTTGACTTTGGAATACAACTTGCACAGAGCCGTCCGAGCATCAGCAGCTGCGGAGGTGCTAGAACTGCTCTTCCAAGGGAGGTCTGGCGCGGATGAGGATGAGGATGGTGAAAGTTTTGTGAACTATGCGCCATCCTTCACGTGATTCCTTGTTACTACCGCGATGATCGAATTCGATCCGCATTACAGTTCCCGGTAAAGGCAAGCAGAAGGCTGTGGTCATTGATAGCACCGAACCTGAAGAACCTGAAAAGACCGAGAGCAGCGAGAACACCTCGACATCATATCCTCAGAGGTTTCGTCTCCTGCGACTCCCGTCAAGGGAGCCATCGTGTAAGTTCGAGTCGAGTTCGGGTCGGGTTCGGTTCGCTAACGTTTCGTAGCCGCAATCGTGACCCACCGTGCCTTCGATGCACCAAGCACCTCCTCCGAAACCCGGCGCACCGATGTCAGTATGATTTGAGTATGTATCGCACTCGGTTCGGGGTCTCATCGGTAGCTAATCGGTATATGATGGACTCACACGTCCAGAATCGAAAATGTCTCTTTACTGTGGCCGCGAAGGGCACAGTGCAGGAGCTTCCTCGTCAGATTCCTCTTCAACAGCTTCCTCCTCATCGGACTCGCCCGAACTCGACTTGATGCTGATTCGGTGATGACGTGACGTAGGGGGGAAGTAATAATGAGGATGGTTGAATGGAGCATTGGCAACAATGAGTAATAAGGGCCACCCATGGAGTGAGATATCTAGGGGTAATCTTTAGGATTAAACTATACATACAAATTTATATATAACCTCGAAATATAGAGAATAAGCAGGACAACAACAATGGAAACACGACACGATAAGCCATTGAATCAGCGTTATTCGTAAAGTAATTACAGTGATATCTCGCTTATTTCTGACAAGCACTTCCTGTCTTATATGCTGCTGTTTATAGTTCTTGCTTCTTCTTTATCAAAGTTCTAATACTGCCAGATTAGTAGTTGGGTCGGTGACGACCAGCAAATTCCTGATGTTGTACGTTTTTCTTCTTTTCTTTTTGACATGCTGGTACCTAGCATGTAAGTAGTATTGACCGCTAGGTGCTCTGTCTTATATACCTGTCCGATCTGTACTGGTAAACCCCGCTAACACCATTCCGTCAAGCCCGAGGAGTATGCCTCGGCTGTGGCTCGTGAGATAACATTCAATTCAACTTCATCATCTCCTGCCGTAAACTGATTGCAGATTCAAACTCTCATGGCTGTAGTTATGCGATTGAGTCTGAAATTTTTTCATGATTATGACTTTTGAGGTACTCAGGTAACATTTGTTGCAAGGCTGGACGGACCTATCATCAGAATGATTCATAGCTTGGCGGAATCCTCCCCTGCACCTTTCTCACAAGAGTAATGGGCAATTGCCTGTTGCGTGGGCTCACCCGAAACTGTAATGATAATGGGAAGGATAAAGCAATGTGACCCATCTCAATAGCTTGGGGCGAGTATATAAATAGACTTCACGTATGATACAAGTTTTTGAATGAACATCAACATTCAGAGCCTACATCTCCCCATTAAGCTTCTGTCCAAGAAAAGGTTCAAAATGGCCGAGAAGGACCAAGAGAACCAGTGGAACATACCCGACGGCGAATTCTGCGTCATAGGCAAAGTAAGTTTCACGTACCTAGTTCTTTACATAGAATCTCAACCCCATCATATTTCTAACCTCAGTACTTCACAACGACAGGTCTACGCGTACCCCGACAAGGCAGATGAGCTAGAGGCAATCTACACCGAGACATCGCGCCTTGCGAAGGACGAGCCCGGAAACATAGCCTACTGCATCTCACGGGATCCGGACGACCCGACCGTATTCCACTTCTTCGAGAGATATGCGAGTAAAGAGGCCTTCGCTGCGCACAATAGCCAACCCCTCTCCCAGAAATTGATAAACGGCAATCTCATGAAGGATGTTACTGCTAAGTTCATGAAGCCGATCGGAGTGGCTAAGTAGGTTAGCGGTCAAAAAGTCGTGCATGTATTTATCTCTGCTCGTCGGAAGAGAAGGGGATGACGAGGAGTAAATTGAGAATTGTAAAGTGGTTCGTTTTTCGCCTCGATCTCGTACTTTGGCCCTTAATGAGATCTACGTTGCGAGCCGTCGAAGTGCTAGCGGGGCAGACAAACAAGCTCGCTGCTTTAAGTTAATCAGAGGATGGGGGTCTACTATGAATAATAGTATCGCCACCGATATCTTGCTGGGCGATGGAAGCTATAATATTTTAAATGTTATATGCTATAGAACAGACCAATAGCCTAAGCGATTATATCATAAATAAGTTACAGATACCTATCAGTTGTTATGCCACCCTCTCGTGCATACCTCACTTCAACCTTGATCATGAAGATGTTCTCGGCGCGCATGCTAAGTTATGTAGCATGTATCAAACCCAAGATCTCGAGAAGTTCACCCCTAAGCTCACCGGTTCAACCCACACCGAATAGGGGAAGTGCGGCTTCACCTCCGATGGCCAAGATTTAATTGAGCTTCAAAGTTTTCACATATCGATCCGGGTCCCTATATTACTTTACTGTGGAGTAACGGCTATGCTTCGATGGCGCTGCGAGACCAAACAAACGTCCAAGCCGGCTACCTATATATGCCTTAAGTATATAGATCGATCATACATGCATCCTTGGAAACCGGATACTAACCCACCTATTTATACACCCAGCCTTAGCAGGATTTACAATATATATAGAACACGTGCATCTTTCGGAATAAACTTCTTGGCCAGCGCCGACCGGTGAAACTAGCCCATTTGCCGTGTGGCGCTGACTGACGCCAGCGTGGCTTGCGGTGGGATAGGAAGGACTACTATACTACAGGTATCATATCGTATCATATCATTCGGATCCGTCTCAAAAAGCCAAGGTAATGTAGGTAGGTATCGTATAAGTCGTGGCTCCCCTCCTCTTTCGTAGTGTGGTCGAAAGTATGTGATAAACTATCGACTCTCGGATTCTCGACCTCTTATCCTATAACAAACAGTCATAGGTACCATCCCACACAACAATGCGTTTCTAGTTATACATGCAGAACGGAACAAAACCCCGGGCTCATCTAGTATGCTCGGGCGTTGAAGTAGAGATACGGTATCTATCCTAGACCACTTAACCTACTGCGAAAGGGATAGGTCACCCTCCTGAAACAGCGACAGACATACACTGCAGGAACAGTGAGCGGGGAAGAGAATTTAAGTCTAGGTATAGGTATTTTATTCCCCCCTCCACAAAAAAAGGAATGCACCGTCCCGCATAAAAGGTAACCAATAAAGAGGCCAAAAGGAGACAGACCCGGATTACTCTTGCTTATCCGGTTCCAGACTGTCGGGTCGGGTCGGGTGCCGAAATCATATCATTTCTTATGGTGTCTGTCTATCCCGCTACTAAATGATAATTGAACGAGGAGGAGGCTCAATATATATAAAGCACATGTATCTAACTATGGCATCATCCATCAAAGGACCTACCGAGCACCCCCTAAACAGGAGGAGGAGGAGTGGAAAGAGGCGGCGGCAAACTTTCTTAATCTAAGTCGAGCACAAGGAATAGGATCCTCGATTACATCCTCCCCCTAATACTCGGCATGGGACTTTGGTTTGCTTGCACAATAGTAGCTGTCTGGTCTTGCTTTCCTTCGATCTGTAACAAAAAAAAATTTTTAAAAAGAAAAATATATATCTAGAAAAGGACATAGTCCCCTTTTTTTCTTTTTCTTTACATTTCATCTCCCACTTTCTATCTCACTCGTTCATTTCATTTCATTTCATTCCATCGTCTTATCGGAACGCTGGAATCGCCAACTCAACCCTACAGTCGATAGTTCACTTTAGCCTAGCTAACTAACTAACTAACTATCATTGGCCCCTCCATTTAAGCCGCATCACCTATCCCGGTCTCATTTTCATGATATATTAAGCTTAGGTGTTTTATAAGAAAGGACATACCGTAGCTATGGATATCGGCAGCATTGAGCCGTGCTTCGTAAGTTCTAGTTATACATAACAACCCATCTCATCAACGAAAGGACGCCCGTCAAGAAAGAGAATCACCTGGCTAACGCTATTTTATGGAAGGGGTGTTTCTTAGGTATGATGAAGGAGCCATGTTGGCTCGGTGCCCAGTGTGCCTGTAATGCCTGCGGGCACGAGTTGGTCATTCCTGTAGTGAACGAAGCAAAAGGGAAGCAGATCAGATAGCCCCTATGATCAGACCCTTTCTTCGTCACACTATATTCATGGAAACAACTGATAGGCCCCTAATCTGTGTGATACGAAGTTAGGATATGCTCGCCAATCCGCAAATTTAGAGTATCTATTTATAGTGGTGTAATACAGTATGGAGAATAGTCACATACGACAGAACGCACCCTGCCGTCCAGCCAGTCCAATGAAATACATCTGGGGATGATAGTGTCGTTACTCATAAATATATCTATATATAAATTTAATTTTATATATCCTGGTACGCCGTGACAATGCATTTCCAAAACACCCATGAGACGCCTCCCTACCTCAGCATTCCTTTTATTTTTATTTTTATTTTTATTTTTTCATCATCACATCGACATAAACGCACCACTCTTCGGCCAAGAAGCGGGATCACGTCCGAGACCGATGCCTTTCTGTCTGCCTCGGATAACAGCCTGTAGAGCTTTCCCCACAGCCTCGAGATCGCCGAGCAAGGTGATGTGACCGCGGTCCGAACTGACGCGGCCGCCCCTCACCAGCTCGTAACCCTCGGGCAACATAGCCTCTTTTGCGAGGACCACACCGTCTCCGCTCCGGAATAGCAGGTCATCGTAGGCGTCCGAGCAGGCGATGGCATCTCGCGAGGATACATGTGCTGCCCAGACCGTCGGGATGTCCTTGCCGTAGATAACCGCTAGCGGCGGGTACGCGTTTGACTCAGAGTGCCGTGGCTGGTGGTAAGTCTCAGCTCTAAACTGCTTGATTTCGGCTAGTGTTCGTGTGAGATAGGCCATGTTACGATCTTCGGCTTCAGACTCGCTTAGCCCTGAAGCTTGTAACTGTTGTTGGTGCTGCGCATTGACGTTGTCGCCAGGCAACGTCCCCATCTGTGGGGCAAGCGTATGATCGTGAGCGACTTCAAGTTTCCTGGCGGCATCGGCGATCATATTACGATTGGACGGCTGTGCTTGTCGCGAATCCCCTATTGTACTATTGCCTCTGCTTCGGAGAGGGGAGGGCAGTCTTTCCGAAAGCTCCCATAGCGGGCCCCGAGGCGTCGAGCGGTTGTAAGCAGGCAGTGCTGGCGCGACTGGACAAAACCTAGAGTTAGCTATTGTCGGCGGAAAAGGATGAAAATCGAAAGTGTCTCGATAGGTATCGAGGGCGGTAGGAAACAAGACACGGTCTATCCTTTAGGAAAATTGGAAAGTATAGAGTAAGTAGTTACCGTACGTACCGCATGGTGAGAAGGCATATTTGGCCCATTCTTTCGGGGCGTAAAAGTCGACTGGGTACTCCTCTCTGGTGTGTTTATTTATAAAGCAAAATCCGTCTTCTGGTAGGAAGACAAAGCTAGTCCTCAGAGAGAAGTTCACTTGTGCTGTTAAAACTTTCTCGTTGAATAGAACAGCATCACCATTCCTGAATGGCCCCACTATCGCTAGGTTAGCATTGGCATTCTTCCAGTGACATTCCAGTAGAGCCAGATGAACCAGCGACTGGGAGGTCCAGGATATGGAAGTTGGCCACTTACAGATATTAATGCACTAAAACACCTGCGGTTAGTGGCTTTCGCGGCGATAGAGTATCGAGAGTTTATCAACTTACCCTTTGCGGAGTACCCGCGAAGATGACACCGGCGAACAACTCGGGCCGTTGATTGAGAGCGTGGCGAGTGATGAGACCACCCAGGCTGTGAGCGATAACTGTGGCGCCACTATCTTGGCCATCTTTAGAACCCTGGTTGGCAGGCAGGGATTCTAAGAAATCAATGAGTTTGCGAGAAAGCAGATGCGGACTCAGGCGCCAGTCGTAGCCGTAGTCCCAGACCCGTAGCTTTCCCGTCTTCGCATTCTCGCAGTCTCTTAGCTTCTTAAAAAGCCGCCGTGACTACCCAAGATAGGGAATTAGTAAGCCCACAGAAGAGAATGGATGCGTGTCTATACGATCTCGGGCAAACGCGAAATAACAAATTCGAATCGTACTGAAGATGGAAGGGGAGGGCTTGGAGATACGTACTATGTCTACAGGTCCTATGTGTTGGAGCATACCGGAGGGATATATCGTCTCTTCCATCCTTTCATCGTCTTCAGGCTCGAGGCCAACCTCAAGATTTACCTTTCGGATATTGAGTCCGAGTTTTACTGGGACCCAAACTTGACGCTTCGTTCTCGTCGACCTCAGCACAGAACCCCGATACCCTCCCATGACAACGACATCACCAGTGAGAGACTCTAGAGCACGATCCAGTTCTGAGAGGTTGGCATCTTTAATAGCCATTGCCGTGGACCGCAACTGATCTTCTTGTGCTGCTTCTGACCCTTCGAAGCTAAGTAGAGGATGCCTCTTTAATGGAGCTGGTAGGATGTTGGGTAGCTGGGGCAGTTTGAATGTCGGCCGGTCCCAACTATCCGTAATAGCTTTCAGCCTGCTATTTCTCTGCTCCCGGACATGGCTCCATCTTTCATCGTCGTCATAGGAGGACATCCTAGACAGAGAGTGGTAGAGCATTGACTCATCAGACGTCGACCTTCTTATAACCCGTGGTCGGGTGGATAAGAATGATGATGATGGGCGCGCAGCAGTCAGCCCTTCTCTAGAGTGACGAGCTCCAGTCGGCGTGGCTAAATCATCCCGACTTGCTGATCTATTTGAAGAAGAAAGAAGAGCCTGCTTAGACCCTGCCGAACCATCGTTCGAGTTGACCGGCGCCTCTGCGTCAGATTCGGCGGTCTTCGGCGTTGAGGGACCAGAAAAAAATGATGCTAGTGATATGGACGGCAAAGCCTCACGAAGCCTCTTAAGCGTGTCGGCTCCTCCCGAGATCGATCGGTTTTGGCGGTTCTGACTAAATACGGTAGATAAGGCAGACTTAGGGCCGGAATCGTTCTCAATAACCAGTTCTTTCGGACCCGAGACCCATGGCGAGGGAAACCTACTTAGATAGGGCAGGTTTGAGGGCAGCGGGCCAAGAGTGAATCGTCTTTCCTGCCGAGTTTGCTGGGGTGTTGCCGTTGCGGCCCCATATCTAGAGGGCAGCGGAGGCAGGTGAGAGGCTGAACTGGGAGCCGAGGATCCCTCTGCCTCAGGGACAGCGAATAACACTTCCCTTTCTAATTGGTTATTCATAGCAGCAGCCTTTTCAGCAGCCGGCGTATTGGGTGAAGAAAGCCGGGTCGCCACAGGGCTAAGAGCGGGCTGGATGAAAGATTGGGCGCCATCTTGGTCAATGTCGACAGGGTCCTCGCTATCGGATCCGGGTGAGACGTCCTCGTCTAGTAAAGAGGGCTTCTGCACTTCTTCAATAGGGGCTGTTGCTGGTGGTACAGCAATTGAGCCCTTGGATGTAATTGCTACCATTGCGTCCAACTATTCGAGCCCATTGAGGTTAAAGAATTTATCGTAAGGCCGGAAGGCGCATGTGCAGAATATATGGGACAACACGCATCGGGCTAAAAAATGTGTGTCTACCCCGGAGTCAACTCGGGGGCTTTTGGGGCTGGGGGCCGGATGGACCGGAGGTGAAAGGCTGCTGGCACGCTCTTTAATTAAGAGGCAGAACAAAGTAGAAGACAGTGGATACCGATTGGCGGCGACTTCAAATGTTTACTTTAGCGATAGCTAAAACAGACTATTCAGGCAGGACGATAACCAATCAGGCTCAGTTAGTATTATAGTGTAGTTAGATAACGCCGAGTATGTATGTATGTGAGGTATGTGAGGTTTGTGAGAATTTCAAGCCACTAGCGTGAGTGTGCTCTCATCGTGAAACCGACTGCACAGGAGATAATGTATGCCGCGAGGTAAGTAGGGATGGGATATGTTCATGTTTCCCGCACCCAGAAAAAACGAATCTAACCGGTCTAGGAGTCGGTCTAAAAGAAAAAAGAAAATAAAAAGAAAAGTGAGAAACTGCAGGCAATCGCAATCGCATTTCACAATTCGGGCATGGCAATGGCAATCACGACCGTCCCTTCCTTACTGTTGCCATTGTTACACCGCTGCAGGACTCTTGATATGCCACTTGGTATTATTATTAGGAGGCCTGTTATAAGATCTAACAATTAGACGGTCAATCTTTAGTAGCATCGGCCGTAATATGCTAATACCCAAGGCAAGTAGCGTGCACTGCCACTGCCCTCTACACCAAACTATTGGATCGTGACGGACCTCGATGGCTTCAGCGCTTCGAAATCCCCGTTGTTCTATCTCACTCACTGCCTTGTCAGATGTTACCTGGCTGCCTGGAGTCTCATGACTGGGGAGCCCATGTTACACTAGGCATGATGTGTTCATTTCAAAAATGGGCAAGATATGTAAGCGCACACATGCGTTCAGTATACATCCAGTATACAATTGAAGATGTGAAGCAAATTTGATAAACGCTGCTACGGTGCTACCGAACTACATGTTTAGCACTTGGTACTTACTACAGCGCAGGATCGTCCGCTGGCGTATGCAGTGACGACAGTCAAATACTGTACAAGATGTATACATAAAAGCTTCTTGACGTCATGGCTTGAATCGACAATTGTACATGTATTGCGGGCAGTTGCGGTGTACCTAACATACTTACTCATGGCTTCTATTCACCTATCCTGGGGGTGTCTACGCCAGCTATGCGAGTCATGCGCAGCCGAGATAGCCAATGTTATGTAGGCCTGAGCTCAAGAGCGACAAACTGAACTCGAGTGAATTTACAATGCATTCCAACCGTAATATCTCATGAATTCGCCACTATTATATACATTTTCTTATTGGCTATCTTCTTAGCCCATTATACGGAGGCTGGCTGAGTCCTGTCCCAGCACAAAAGGTGTTACACAGTCCTAACCGTATATACTAAGTAGATAGGTATACATGCACTTATGCTTTTAGAATCTTTTAAAGTCAACTCCCAAGCTTGAGTCGATTTCCTTGATTTTTTCGACGGATTTCTTATACCCAGGTTCCGACTCAAGTCGGTCGATATACGCATAGAGCTTGGGGAGGGAGACCTTGGGGTCACCCGATGGCCACGATCCAAACTCAGCGATCTGCAGGACACGAATGGTTAGCTGGATTTTACTCGCGCGCAGAGACGTGTTCATATGCCGCATTCCAGGTTTTCTCACCTTATCCTTGGCAGAGACCAAAGCGAAACTGATAAGAACGTCGGCCGACGTCAGATGCTTACCGCAAAGGAAATCTCCTTCCGAAGTCTCGAGTTGCTTCTCCAGAAAGCCGAGCAGTGACTGAATGTTCGGGAAGACGAAGGACGAGAATACCCGGTTGGCCACCATGGCAGTCACGGGACGGATAAAGAACGGGACCCTTGGGCCCTTCATAATCCCCAAGATCATAGCGACCGTCAATATGGGCATGAGGGACCCTTCGACAAAGTGCAGGAAATACTGCCAGCGGAGCCACTCCTCCGTCTCGCCGCCAACCTGTCCTTCCCGGCCTTCCTTCCAGCGCTTCGGCATCATGGTTGTGTCTTGACCGAAATGCTCGCTGAGATACTGCGTGATGAAGCCGCTCTCGGCAAGCACGAGGGGCTCGGACGATCCTGGGGCTGTGACTGAAACCAAGGGAGATTTGCCGAGCGGATGGATCTTCTTTAGCTCTGCTGGCGCCAACTTGTCGGCGCCACGACGGAATGTCTCGAGCTCATAGTCAATCTTGAGCTCCTCGAGAAGCCAGAGAATATTCTGAGCACGAGAATTCTCAAGCCTGCCCGGCCACGCGAATCAGCCGCAATATCTGGAAACCAGTGCACTCTGATACTTACCAATACAGCTTGACCTTCGCTTCTCCGGCCGCCATGCTTATTTTCGCCTTCAAATATTGTCGTGGAAGTGTATAACAAAAGGCTGTTACATAAGCTTGAGTGCTTTCTTATTAGAATTTGCCAAGTTGTACAAGCTGGGGGCAAACTGAGGAAGTCTTTTCAACAACTTTCATGCCGCATCCAGAAGGCGAGTATTTATATGTAGAAGTATAAGGCTAATAGATGTCACTATACTAGCAACCTCGGTCATGTCCGAGATATCCTGGTGAGCCACTTTAAAGCAAACAATGATGCCGAGGCATGAATATTCGAGCGGGAATCGGGTTCTAAGGGCAACACAGCACAAAGGTAAAGACAATTAAGTATACAATGTATATAATCTGGACCTATCTACTACATAGCGTGTAACCTGTATAAAATAAGGTATATCCCATCTACGTAGACTTTTAAATAGCCCAGGTTATGAGCGACTGAAAATTCGTAGATGTCATAGACTGTTACCGTAGGAATCTTTACTATGTAGATGTAGCCTCTAGTAGTCTAGGGTAGGTGCCTTATTTAGATCTCGAGGTGGATATTTTATGGCGCCTTGGTATTGCTGCTTCCTAATGGAGTTTAGGTAATGCAAGTGTCAAATGTCCAAGTCACTCTGTGAGGTAGGTGTGGCACAGCACTTCCGCTTAAGCCTCACTTGAAACCATCCACCTTGGCTAGGCTACCTAGGTAGCACAGGGCACCTGTAGCGTACTACAAGGCGCAAGGGCATTTCGACGACAGCTTCCAAAGTACCTAACAACAACACAACCCAATTGCTCCATCACAAACAGCCAAGTTGCCCGGCATGCAGCCAACTTCTGTCAAGATGGGCGGTCTACAGCACTACCGTGAGTCTTACCTCATCCCAGCCTGTCGGTCGAATTGATCTGGTTTGCGACAACGAACTTGCACGCCGTGCAAATGAGCCGTTTTCGTTCAGAGGGATGGATGGATCGATATCTATCCACCTAACCAGTTCAATTGCATGCGCAAAAGAAAAGGAATCGCTTTGCTAACATTATCGTTCACAGGCATGGCTATGGACCCGGCCATTCAAAAGTTGGGCGGTACGTAGAAATAGCTTCCTCCCCCCTCCCTCCCTCTTGAATCCCGATTCAAAACCGTTCGACATACGCCGAGTTTACGTACATACGCGATGGAACGAACGAATGGGCGGATTAGGTGGATAGTCGGATGGGATGTGCATGAAGGATGGGGGGAAAACGTGAAGGACGGACAGACTGACCGACTCCGAAACAGCCATGACCACGAACCGACACAAGTACTTCCGATGGACCAAGAGAACAGCCGGCCTCACCTTCGTATACGCCATCGTCGTGCCCTCCATTTTTGGCGTCATCGCCTACCAGACAGACGTAAGCTGGCCCGTTCCCGTTTGGTCCCGTACTCTCTATTCGATCGATAGCCTTTCTTATTGCTTCCCCTGATTGTTCCATGTTTGCCGAAACAATCGGAAAAGGCTACAAATTCGGGCTGGACCGATAAACTACTCAATTATATCGCCGGCTGTGGCTGACTTATCATCTTCTTGACTTATAGGGACTATACGACCTCCGAGCGAAGAGAAGGGGAGACTTGATATCCGAATATTAAGTTAAGAGAACGGGGGAAAGCGAGAGCAAAAGAAAGAAATAAAGGGCGTTCGACCAACCAAATGGATATCCTGTCGTCGTCATGTGAGAAAGACGAACACAATTCTCTTTTGTTTGTACATATGAACGATAAACAACAGCGGCTCAGCCCAATTGCCCACGCTCAGGAGAGAACCAATTATACGAAACAAATCGATCAGTGTATAACACCTCCCACGAATGTGATTCGCCTGTTGTGTGTTCTTGTAGGTCAATTGTGTTGGGAAACAAGATACGGATATGGCTAAGCTCAAATCTGAGTCTATGTAATCCATTGGCTTAAAAACCCCTGACCTAGATGACTGAAGCGTTGTCGGAAGGAGCCTTTTTTAACTGTAAACCTGGGTATCTCGAATCGCATAGGAATAAAGCGGTACCTAGATGAACCTTCAAAACGCCTCTATCAAACGTCTTTTCCATCCCCTGCCTTGTAATACCGACGGTGACCTCTGTATCAAGTATCTTTGTATAGGCAGGTATAAAATCCCACCGAAAACAAGTGCAGAACGCAAAGCCTTACGTAAAGAAAATTGTGCTTCGCAGATGTTCTATCCGTTCGAGTCGGCGTAGCTATTTAATCGTGCGCTTGTGTATGCAGTTGAAGATATAACCCTTTCAACACGGCTATAGCCTTTCTGTAGACTGGTGGGTGCTCTAGACCTCGGTTGAAAGGGCTGGTTATGAGCCCTGCTCTGAGGCTTGTCGAATATGGTTTCGTGACTGCACATTGCTTCAAGCCCCTCCTGTCATTGTTGTTGCGATCGTTACTCGGTGAAATCGCCGTCAAGACGAGACTGCTGCTGCTGGTCCGAACGCCGTATATAACATTTCCTTGACCCATAGAGTCGCGAAAGGCTTCGTTTTCAAAACCTATTCCCTCTATTCCTTGGATGGGGACCAGGAGGCACATCAGGCAGCTGTTCACCTCGTCTCCATTCACCCAAGGGAACACCACCACCACCACTTCTCGGTCCACGATGATTATATCCCCCACCATCAAAACCACCCCTCCCTAACCCGCCTCTACTACCACCGCCGCCGCGACCATGGCGCATAAAAGGCCCCCCATTCCTATCACGTACCACAGGCTCGTAAGGCGTACGGCCCACCGCTAACCTCGACTCTCCCGCTCCGGTGCCCCGACCCATGCGCGCGCTCGAAGCGGGAGCCACAGACCCGTCAGGAAGAGGCGGTAATATAGCGCAGGAGACATAATCACCGACCACGAACCTCGCGTCATTGAGCGTCTTTCCCGGGTCCGTGTCCTCGAGCGTGGTCTCCGCTTCCGCGTCGTCTGGGTCGAGCCCGGGGCCCCCGTCGCCTATTACCACACTGCCTAGCTCTCTGACCGTGTACTTGTTGTTATTGTTGCTCGCTGCCGGGGCCCCCCTCGTGTCGTGGTATAGTAGCCTGAAAGCGAGACGTGTGCCGATTGCTGGGTTTGGTAGGAGTTTCTCGTTTGCGATTGCGATGTGCTGGGCCAGTTCCTCGAGCGTGCAGTCGGCCCAAGTGTGCAGGGTCAGGTGCGGTAAGAGGGAATCTGTTGAGAATTCATCGGGCCTGTGTGTTCGCGCGCTCTTTTGTTAGTTGAAAATTGTAATTTTCGGTTTAAGGAGTTAGGAGATACGTGTTTTAAGGCGAGGAGGATAATACGCACCTGTGGAAGGCACCGGTTCGGTAGTAGAGTTGTAATGCGAAAGGTGCTGTGGTATGGCGATCCATTGTGAAAGAGAGGCAAATACTAGTGATAACACAAGTTGGAACTGTACAATTCGAACTGGATTCCTGATTATTGATCACAAATATGATAGGAGGCAAGCCTGGCTCATATCATGTTGCGACGTATTCGCATCAGACTGTGTCCTAGGCGCAAGCTAGTTTCGAATTACTTTTATACTTATAGCCTGCAGGTAAAGAAGCTGGATTAGAGGTGCCTGCCTATGTCTAATAGTAAGGGGATTACTATAAAGACAGAGCGGCGGCTTATATTTTCTTAGGTCACAGAGGGAAGTTATCATTCAGCGTTAAGTGTTGCTAAGCCTTGTGTCTTCATTTCTCTGGTAGAAGCAACGACCCGAATTCACACGCCTGGCAACACCCGCAATCGCGCAACAGAGCTCTAACCTAAGATGGTGGGGTAGCCTTCTCTGGATCAACGACCCCTACCCAGCTAACTCAGCCCCAGGCCACCTACAGATGCACAGATGTATCCATTAGTGGGGGTCCACTGCGATCGGTACTTACCTGTGCCTGCCTCCGATACATCTGCAGTTACCTAAAAGTTAAACTTAATCGTTTTCTAACAACGGGCAACATCATACAATACATCCACACTCTTTCCCCAACGCTTCCTATCTACACCAGGGAACCGATCGAATACGAATCCAAATCAGATCTCCGCGACACTCAAGTATTGAAGAACTACTTACCAAGCTTCTACTATCTCTCGGTCGGGGCGTCCGCCACCACTAAAACGACATATATACATATACAGCCAGCACGAAAGAGAGAGAAAGCCAGGATGGACTTCGCCTCATTAATGTCCAAGGAAATCGCGAAAGCGAAACCCACAGAATCAGACACTAGCAACAAAAAATACATCCGTCGCGCCGAGGCCGAAGCCGCGCGCGAAGCCGCCTACAGGGCCGAACAAAAGGCCATCGAAGAGAAGCGCGCGGCGAAGGTCGCCGAGAAGCGGAAGCGGGAAGAGGAGGCCGCGGAGGAGGCCGCGCAGCGAGAAGAGCGGCGGCGGAAGCTAGCCGAGGAGACGCGACGACGGAGAGAAGAGGCCGCAGCCGAGGAGGAGCGCGCAAGACGGAAACGTCTGGGTCTGCCCGAGCTCAAGAGGGAGGATAGCGCTGGTGCTAGTGCTAGCGAAGATGGTGGCAGTAACGATGATATACCAGACGCAGAACTAATAAGCAAATTCCGCGAGTTGGGTCAGCCGGCCATATTATTCGGGGAATCTCACCGAGCGCGACTGAAGCGATACCGAAGACTCACAACCGTCGTGACGGCGGGACCGATCCCCACAACGTTGCCATTGGTAGAGGAGAAAGACATGAAAGTGTCCGCGGACCACATCCCGAAGGACAAGGAAGGACGGAAATATCTCTTCCGCCAGCTGGCCTCGTACTTCACCATGGTATTGCGGGAGTGGGAGGCGGCGCTCGCGCGGGAGCAGAAGCAACAAGACAAGGAAAGAGAAAAGGATACGTTCGCCAGCAAAGCAGCCGTCAACGCCATGATATCCAGTCGCGAGAACATGACCCCCCTGTTCCGTAAGTTCGAGAGCGGCGATCTCGACGACGACATCCTGAAACCTGTCGTCGAGATCGTCCAAGCCGCCCAGGAGCGCCGCTACGTAGATGCCAACGACGGCTATTTGCGCCTGAGCATCGGAAAGGCCGCCTGGCCCATCGGTGTCACCATGGTGGGTATCCACGAGCGAAGCGCGCGCGAAAAGTTACACAACGGCGAAAGAGGGCATGTCATGGGTGACGAAGTTACTCGGAAATATTTACAGAGCATCAAGAGGTGTTTGACTTTTGCTCAGGTCCGCTGGCCACCAGAGGATATCAGACAGCTGATGGGATAGGCCTGATACCCAACCCTAATTGAAGACTTATGTTTATGCTCTCCTGCATCTATGCTTTTCTATCATTACACGTTTTCGTGTCCTCTAGAAGATGCCTTCGTGTTTAATGCTGTGAATAGCAACCCCCCCTTTGTCTTGCCCATCCTTTAGCTCTGGTAATAGCAGGTGTCGAGGACATACAGCCGTGTTACGTGCATCTTTTGCAATGCTCTTTCATTCATATGGTCGCGACCATAGTACCACCACCTTTGAGGGTGGCATTCACGGCGTGTTCCTGTGACATAAATAAAGAGAAAAGGTTTCGGGAGCAAATTTTGAAGGGTTCCTTGCGAGTCAATCCTCCCAGCCCCAGTCGTCTCAGATTTGTTGTCAGATTTAAAAAACCCTATCCCTCATCTATGCCCAAAGGCGAGGTGCTGTCGGCGTCGGAATCATGTTTCTTCTATTCCGGATTCTTCTTTCGTCTCTTCCATGTCGGATTCTTCTTCCATTCTTCCATTTCGGATTCTTCGTCCGTTTCTTCGGTTTCGGATTCCCGATGCGTATCGATCATCGTAGCCATCCAGCCACCAAGTTTCTAAGTAGTAACTGGTTGGTCGAAGTCCGCTGGTCTCTTGTTATCATCTTTGAAAATCTCCCCTAGACCGGGTAAAGAGCCGCCACCTCCTTTTCGACCCGGCCCCCTGACCTCTAGATCAGCAGCGGCGAGATTCATTCGTCGGATACGGTCTGTAACCTCCCTTTCGTATTCACGAGCTGTCTGTAGTCCTTTGAGCTGCATGGCTACACGAGGCTCAACGGACACAGCAACAAGGAGCTGGCTCTTGATGTCAGCAATAGATTCCAGCTTTTGACGTTAGTCAGTTCAAACACACCTTGTCAATCGTATTAATCCGCGCTTGTAACACTCCCTCCTTAATCATTGATATCAACTCTTCTTCGAGGCTCTCGCCAGGCTTTGCGAAAGCCTTGTTCATGCTCTCTAAAGTTACACATGAAAAGGGTAAGAAATATTGAACGATGCACTTGCTTCGGATCATGGAAAGGATCTTGGCGACGTGGCGTTGCAAATATAAGTCGAGCAGGTAGTCGGCGCGATAGGACTCTAGTATCTCCAAACAGGCCGAATAGCGGCCATTGACAAACATCGAAACCGCTTTGCGGATGTGGGGCTCCAGCTCAAGGTAGCTCCGGAAAGACGAATTCTCGAGAACCTGGGACTGTAGTTGGGCCCTGTCCATCGAAGCAAGCGCCAGCAAGCCACCATAGGTCGCAACATCGTTCAGACTAGCTACCTCGTTGAATGCCTGGGAAGCGGAAGCAGTAGGACTCCCTACGTCAAGAAAGCAACTGGCTGCGTCAGAGTATTTTTCAAGGCCCAAGTACGCTAAACCGGCGACAATTCTTTGATATGTTCTCTCAGGGTTGGTGTCCTCCGCCAGAAGGTTGGAAGATGCGAGCTTATGGACATTAACCAAGACTCCAGCCCAGTCCCGCTTCTGAATCATGATGCCGATCAAATGCTTGCAGACGTCTACGATATGTGCCTGTGAATTAGAGTCCGGTCTCATCTTAACGTAGGCTTCGCCAGCTCCAGTCAGGTTTCCGATATCTTCTAAGTGTTCACCCAGTTCGCGGTGGGCCATCTATCAAGAAGGTAGTTAGCCCGTGTTCCGGTATGGTGTTGCGATGCCAAGTCAAAAGACAGTGGTCCATACTCTTATGCTCTCCTTTACAAGGTTGTTCTTGTATCCCTTGAGTTCACTTTCCAACTGACGAGTTGTTGCCTTGTTTGACTTCTCAGTAGCATTGACCCAGGCTTCGTCAACCGCGGCTTCCGGCTCGTTAGGCGCAGCCATGCGGATATACTCGAGGGCTTCGCGATATCGATTGACATCGCTTCCTTTCTTGGCCTCTACAACGGCAGCTTTGAGGGCGTCAACGCAAAGGGGTACAGAGGAGCGGCCGATGAGGAGAAGTCGGTCGAAACGAGTGCGGCCTAAGCATACCGGGCAAATAGTTAGAGCGCAATAATCCATAGGAGCTTCGCTAGGACAGTAAATCAAACCTTTGTAGTTAGATATGTAAAGATCGAGGTCAAACTTGGGCGCATCTGTGCAAGAAGCACGGTTAGCAAAGGTAGCGATGTTGTTGGATTCAAGAGGGGCTACCTCTGACAATAACGCCGCCCTGCACCTCCATGGTGGCGAAGAAGGGCGGTAGGGGTTTCATTTGGCTGGAACTCATGGTTAGAAATGCTGGCGCAATAGCGGTGGTATTGTAAACGAGGTCGGGCGTTGGTTCGTGACGATGTTAGGTGGAGAGCATGAGGTGGTCGCCGATGGTCAATATTATAACACTGATTCACACTCTCACTGGTAAGCCCTGACAGGGCAGTGCGGATGTTGAATGCAAACAAGCTTGCGGCAACGGATAATTCGACTGGCAGGTTCGGCCGGAAAAGCAGATGGGTATAAGTTGTTACTCTAGGTTAGAAGCTTAACCAAGATGTCGGTTGAGGCTCTCAAGAATGAGAGCCTGAATGGTTGTGGCTCTTGCCTTACCGCACTACGTAAGTGCTGGCCCTAGGAAGGCAGGTTAGTAGGTACGAAGGCGCTATCCGTATTTCTGACTGTTGGTAGCTCAAGTAATACCTAGTGCTAGTCGCTATTAGGTGGGATGGCGGGGTAGCTTGTTTAACAGGTACTAGGTACCCTCTGCCCATTCTGATAGGTTCTGTCTTTAATTGGCTTTAATGAGGGGGATCTCATTATAGATGTGATGTTACCTTAGAGCTAGGGATATCTTCTGTTATTAGAAACAGTACCATATCAGACCTCCCATTCTAGCACATATGTGCGGTTCACCAGCTTTTGATCACTCCCCTCAAATTGCTTATTAACTAGTTCGCCTGGGCTGGGTAGTTATTGCAACTCACGTCCAGTGTTGACACAGTGAGGTTATCAAGATTGCTTGATACTGCTGTTTGGCCTACGTCAAAAAGCATAACTAGGCATGAAAGCTACATGTATAAGACTCTGGAATAAGGATTATGACAATTAGCAGTCGACATAGCTCCCAAGTAAAGTGGTGATGTCTTGATGCTTATACCGGTTGTCACATCCCATTGTCACCAATAGTACCGACAACAATAACCACGAGCGTGAGCACACAATAAACATAAAAAGCAGGTGGGATAAGCAGCATCAGTATAGCTCGGTCTATAGAGCACCCGAGAGGTGAAAGGTTTGTGCTTGCTTCTGCCATTGTACATACATGAAACAAATGCGTGCTGACCCGATGTGTAGTAGCCGTTGGAATTCAGACCTATTCATAATTGAATCCAATATCGGTCTCCTAAAGAGGAAATACCGATCGACATAGATGCACTAAACCTACTTCGTTCAGAGCTGTACTACCTACAGGCCACCAGTCTCACTCTGTGGGAATATAAATTAGAAATAAACCGTTCCTTGGCACAATTGCCTTTTATTCATAGCAATATCACTTTGCCATGTGGGAGACCAAACCATGATTGGTCTGTAAAGGGACAAGGACACCTGGAATAGGAAGTGCGAGATGGTGTTAGTGAAGCTCCACATTACATTTGTCAACGCTAATCTACCTACCTCCCTTCTGTATGTAGAATGCGGCTGCTTCCATTCCGGAGACAATTTATGCTCCTGTCATTGCTGTGGGCTATTTGTATGTATGCAGTCTGTGACGCCTGCTATCCTCTGGTACCATATTATTCAAGGATTATTTTTCACTCTCCGCCATGACAAGAGACATACACAGGCCACTCCGTCAACATTATCTGTTCATTGGCATAGGTAGACCAATGCAACATGGCTGGCAGATATGTGCTTTTATACCATGCGTAAATAAACCCATCGTTGCATCCTCAACTGGTATTCTGTTTAAACGAGCCAACCAGTGAGGAGGGGATCAGTAAGGGCGTGGAGGTTTGAAGGTTCCTCCTCTTCGAGGGTTAAGGTATCCTAGATATATCAAAAATCGAACAACATCCTTTTTGTAGCTGTCTTCTACATACCTACATATCAAAGTTAGGCAGACTTACTGTAGGTACCCATTTATGGTGAAAGTACAAGCAAACGTCTATTTTCTGATTTTGACTAAACCCATTTCGACGGAAATAGAGCACGAGCTGACTACACTACATCCTGCTAATATCATACTTTGAGTAGAAGCAATGCCGAGAGTTTCATATAACAATAATAACCCGCCTGGTAGTCGGTTCAATACCGTTCAGAGTGCCCCGGTTTCTGTGGACCATGGCCGTTAGTTCTACCTACCTACCTCGCCTTACTTTCCCTTGCCTTACCTTAGCTTACCTTACCTTGGCTTGCACTTCTCTTCTTTCTACCTATCCAGATAGTGTACCTACGTACTTTCATTAACCTTTCTTTCTTTGATTTCGATTCTTGTGACTGTGTTTTGATATCCATTCTTTTCTTCTTACGGGGAGATCTTCTACTACCACGCGACGAATACATACATGCCATAGAGTCTGTCGCCGGGTCAGAGTAGTCTAACATGGCGGCAACGAAGCCGTTGCAGCAGGAGCAACAGCAACAAAAACAAGCTCAAGTGATTATCCCTAACTATAGATTTATCACCTCAGGCACGACCCTAGGAGACCCCGAATCATCCTCCTCAAGTATCAACATCATCGAGGAAGAACCTCCCACTCCCACCACTCCCACCACCCCAGTAGCAGTAACAACAGAACCCAGCAACGAGATATCATGGTTCAAACGACAATTTGACCACGCATGCATCACGCCCGCTGTTCTAGCATATCGCTACAAGGGGCTAGGGACGCCCGAAAACCCTTACGTGGTCGACTTCTTACCGGATGACAAGCGCAACCCTTTCTTGTTCTCCGCTTGGTATAAGTGGACTATCACCGCTTTTAAAGCCATCGCTGTGCTTGCCGTAGCTTTTGTCTCTACGGCTTATGCCTCTGCCGTGGGAGAGATCGTCGAAGAGTTCCATATTGCGTCCCCCGAGCTGGCTATCTCGGGGATTTCGCTCTTTGTGCTTGGGTTCGCTGTTGGGTATGTGGTTGTCTCACTTCACATACTATGAAGCAGTAGTGCGACTTGGTTGATGAGTGGATATTAACTTTTTTGATGCTTATAGACCTGTGTTTTGGGCGCCTTTGGGCGAGATGTATGGCCGTCAGATCATCTTCTTCGTCTCGGTAACTCGGGCCTATCCACACCTTTATTGCAGGGCTTTCAAAACTAACTTGTTTTATAGTATGCCGCACTTACGGCCCTGAACGCCGCTACGTGTGCATCTAGGAACATCACTTCGATTGCTGTCTTGCGGTTCTTCGCCGGGGCTTTTGGCAGTTCGCCCTTGGTCAACTCTGGCGGAGTTATTGCGGACATGTTCGACGCTAAGGATAGAGGGTTTGCTGGTGCTTTATTCGCTATGGTGTGTTTTTAACAAGCCCCCCTTCATTTATTTCGTCTTTTTATCGATGTCGTTTCATTGTCGGGGCACAGCGGCCACCCACATGTACAGGACATCTCACTGACAGACATATGTTCCAGGCACCATTCCTAGGCCCGGCTATCGGTCCCATCGCCGGTGGTTTCCTCGGCCAAGCAGCAGGCTGGCGCTGGGTGGAGGGTCTAATGGCGGCCTTCACCGGCGTCCTTTGGATCGCCGTGACCCTCTATGTGCCAGAGACCTACGCACCGGTGCTATTGCACAAGCGAGCCGCCGCCCTGTCCAAGATCACGGGACACTGCTACATCTCGAAACTCGAAGTTGGCCGCCCCAAGAAGACGGCAGTGCAACAATTCACCATCGCCCTCGTGCGACCATGGGTCCTCTTGTTCCGCGAGCCCATCGTCACGTTGCTGTCTCTCTACCTCGCTGTCATCTACGGAACCTTGTATCTGATGTTCGCGGCCTTCCCCATCATCTTCGAGGAGCAGCGTAACTGGTCCAACGGCATCAGCGGACTAGCGTATCTGGGTATTGCTGTCGGAACGGTCATCGCGGTGGCTTGTTTCGGCTTCGACCAGGTCCGCTACCGGAAAGTCTGCGCGGCCAACGGCGGGGCGCCCGTCCCTGAGGCGCGGTTGCCGCTCGCGCTTGTCGGCAGCGTGCTGCTCCCTATAGGGCTTTTTGTGTTTGCTTGGACCAACGGCCCCGAGGTCCACTGGATCGTTCCGATCGTTGCGTCCGGGGTATTCGGCGCCGGCCTGGTTGCCGTGTTCCTGAGCTCGCAGAACTATCTTATCGATTCTTGTACGTCTCTCTTCCTCCCCGCATTACTCTATAACTTTGGGTCGTCATAACTAATCGAGTTTTTTTTTTCTTGTTTTATTAGATACAATATTCGCCGCATCTGTGATTGCCGGCAGTTCAATTTTGCGCTCCCTGTTCGGCGCTGCTTTCCCTCTTTTCACCACACCTCTGTATAATAAACTAGGCATACACTGGGGCAGTTCTGTCCCTGCTTTCCTCTCTCTTATTTTCCTTCCGTTCCCTTTCCTCTTTATGAAATACGGCGCGAGAATCAGGGTCAAGTGCAAGTATTCTGCTGAGGCCTCAGAGACGATGGCCAAGCTCAGGGCCCAACATATGGCCGCGGCGAAGGACGTTGTGGGCGATGCTAGCAATAAAAATGAAGAAAAGGGGAAATGAAGGGAGCGTAAGCATTTTCGGTTATCACGACTACGGCTGATAGGACATCTCATTAGGCGTTAGGAGCACGCATTGATTTTTTTTTTTTTTTGGCATAGCGAGATAAGTGTAACGACATGATTAGTCAGCCATTCCATCTAGAATTCACGTTCTAATTCCGAGTACGATCTATCTATACGATGGCTGCATTAGGCGTGAAAGGCCTACGATGTATAAGCGAAACACTCATAGATTCTGCTTCCTATGAAGCGCATTATATGAAACCGCTAGATAAGGAAGAGAAGTATGCCGGTAGATAGCGTGTTAGAACAAGCGCGACAACGAAATCCTTCTCGCGGCAGCACCAACCAAGTGCTTTGGGCCGCATTGACCTCGTTCAGATGCTTACCTTCCAAGAGTTCTGTGCCGCAAACTTACTTGTCGCAGATTTGATCTAGGACTAATTAATCCTATTTAAAAAAAAAACAGCCCTAGACCTGGTGTTAAGGCCATTACATATGTATATTAATATCCCGTAAATCAGGAACTGATTGTAGATCTTACCCGCCTATGTCGCGAAGCTTTGCTTCATTGGTTCGTAGGGTGGTTGCGTGCCGGCCAAGGAATCCTCCTTAACCCAGGTAATGTTCGAAGCTTAGATAATAACTTAACTTAGGTAAGATTGGGGGCCGGAATTTGGTACGAAACCCACCGAAGCCGTGCCTACTTCGCGTGAGAACGCCTAGCTGATTAATACAGATAAAGATAAATATACAATGTTCAACATGGATTGCGATTGTGCGTATTATTGCTTGGCGTCCGTATATATATATGCTGCGGTACGTACAAGAGAACAATGTTCGTCAACTTATAGTTCCCCGTAGCTTTGTTGTTGTGGTGTTGCTCTCTTGGGGGAGAGTGACAGGGTCCCTTTCCCCATTATATCCATAGGAGCGAGCGAGCGAGCACGATGATTTCATCGACAACAAAACCGTGGACAATAGACATCGTAGCAGTCTTCTTTTCAATCTTGATCTTCCTCGCGCTCATCGTCGTGCTTGCGACTCAGGATGGCAAACCGCTGTTCTCATGGCATGGCGTCACGCTGAACGCTATCGTATCTGTGCTGTCGACGGCGAGCAAGGCGCTGTTGCTACTTGCAGTCGAGGATCTTATCGGTCAATGGAAATGGATTCTATTCAGCGGCCAGGCGCGGGCGCTAATAGACTTTGAACGGATCGACGCGGCGAGTCGAGGACCCCTTGGAAGTCTTCGGCTAATGTGGAACAGTAAGAAAATGTATGAGAAGTACCAATATCGGCTGTCACGTTGCTCTGACTGATTTTATTCGTTGTCTAAGAACATTTCTCTACTTCGGGAGCTTCACAGTTTTAATAAGCTTGGCTATCGACCCTTTCACCCAGCAGCTTGTCCAAACTAGAGAAGGCCTCGTCACAGTTAGCGACGAACAAACCACGGTTGTCAGAGCGGATAGGTACTCGAAGGGAAACTGGTTTAATATCCACTCTGAATTTGAAGCCGGTAAGATTCAGCACGAGCCAATACCAGTCCCAGTGCTAATGTGTGGCCGGCAGACCAAGATTTCAACATCACAGCAGTATTTACCGATGCGGACTTCTCCATGCAATCCGCCGTGCTCTACGGCATCAACGAGCGGGTGGACGCGGTGACACAGCAAAGCCCCTTCAAATGTCCCACGGGAAACTGCACGTGGCCCGCGTACGAATCGCTGGCCGTCTGTTCCCAATGCTACGACGTAAGCTCCGGATTCGAGCGCATAAAAAAGTACGGCACCTTATTCGAAGACTTGCACGAGGTCGGCCTCGGCTTCCCCGCTGGTGTGTTCGGCAATTCGACCGTCTTCCGGCTGCCCAACGGGCTGATGATCGACAACCTCGACGGCTGGAACCCCAACGGCCATAGCACGGGGGAGGCGAAGATTGCTGTCAACGCGACCGTCTTGATGACGACTCTTGGGACGGGCAACACGAGCCAGACGGTCAGCATGCAGGCGGTGGACACGCTCATATGGTCCACGACCATGCTCCGGACCGATCCGGATCCTAAGAAGCCACGTGCCGTGTGGCCCAACATCCCCGTCATGGCGACCGAGTGTGCCGTCTTCTATTGCGTGAAAAAGTACGAGACGGCTGTCACAAACGGCGTCTTAGTCGAACATGCCAGCCGAGTCGCGAATACCACTCGATCTCCCAACTCGTGGCTGCCCCTGAACGCCGGCCTCGCCAAGGGTCTTCGTGAAGATCGGTTCAAGACCCTGCAATTCGACCACTACTTCTCTTCCCTGGAGCGCAGCGACCTAATGCTAGTGTCCGGGGCCAGCGGCCGCACCTTCAACGTCTCGCAGTCGGCCATCGACAGCATCAGCTCCTTCTTCCAGCAGACGCTGGCCACGGGACTGAGAACTTATAACAAAACCAGCTTTACGGCTGCCGGCCAGCTCAACGGATGGTACCTGACCGACGAGAACAAGATCGCGCAATACAAGCCCAGCCTGAACCAGGCGCTCTACTCTACCAAGAACCTCGCGCCGACTTTCACGAGCCTCGCGGCGAGCATGAGCAATGCCCTGAGGAGAGGTGCGGACGATAACTACCACGGCAATAGCAAGGTTCACACCGGCGAAAAAGAGGTCGTTACTTTCTTCTACAGGGTCGAGTGGCCGTGGATCGTAGTCCACGGTCTGAGCGCCGTGCTCGGCTCCTTGTTCATCGCCTTGACCATCTGGAAGAACCGGGACACGGAAGCTTGGGGCTCGAGCAGTCTGGCGACGATGAGTCGTGGCGTACTGGTGCAGCACGCCCTCTCCGGGGCGCGGACCGTGGAGGAGATGGAGGCGGGGGCACGAAAGGAGTGGGTAACTCTCCTCAATGAGAAAGGGAAAAACCCGTCGATTGAGGATCTAGAGCTCGATCCATTGCAGGAACAAAATAGAACTTCCAGATACCTGTCTTATTAAGACTTACATTAGACCATATAATTTTAAACTTCCGAAGCACCAGAGTTTATTTCTGCCACCAATTCCGATCGGCGTGCAGTTCTGGGGACATTAGTGAATTGAGGGTGACCATGGTCAACCTTTCGTAACAGTTCCGTGCCACCGGCTCAGAGAAATCTGATATTGTTAGCCACTGAGTTACGTAGCTTAATAGGAGGCGTTTCTCCAGACAGTCCCGGACGGAATAGGCCTTCCATTGGAATATCTACCTCGGGCAGAAACGTATGAAAGCGAAGACGATAACAATGCTAACTTATAATAATACCATCTATACGAAACGCCGGTATGCAAACAATAGGATATCTATATGCAGTCTATGTCCATAAACAAACAACCGCCCATTAAACCGCTACCCTATTAGTACTGATATGTTTCATACACCAATCATATCATCTTCCCACCCCAAGCCCGCTTTCTACCACTTAACCTAAAGGTTCCTAGAGCCCTCTCTTACTTGTTTACGAGCTCCATGCCACTTCCACCGCCATCTCGTGAAGGCAAACTGGAGGCAACCTTAACGCTTCCGAATCCCTCGTCGAACGCGAGTCCCGGATGACCGATACATAAGGCAGTGACGGCAAGGACGATGACAACGCCCTCTAGACCGATGAAGAGTCCCTCGTTATGAAAAATGGTGCCGGAATATCCCTCGCTAACTATAGGACAAGGAAAAGGCAGAGGTCAGCGCACGTCCTAGGTACGTAAAACTTCTCCGGGTGGACTCGTAAAGTAAAGAAAAGTAAGGACTCACGCTCAGCAACACGATAGGCGCAGCGTCCCAAGATTAAGATAATAGCTAAGCTCAGGAAAGTAAAGAAGATCCTAAGTCTTCTATCGATACTCTTGAGGGGTTTTCCCTTGAAGTATCTGGCTAGGTAGTCTCCGAGCAAGACTACAAAGGCCAGCACGCCGACGACCTGAAGGATAAGCCCGGCCAGCGCGAGGTCCACGCCCGTGGCGTCGCTGCCCGTCGACAGGCTCGAGATAGCGCCGCCCGCGGCCTGCAGGGCCAGGCAGATGATGTCGCCGGTGAGGAAGATGACGTAGTATAGCTTCGGCTTGATGCGCGAGAGAGATTCGTCGAGCGTCTCGACTGTTTTGGTCATGGTCACGTAGATGGCGCCCGTGTAGAAAACTGGCGACGAGCCGATGAAGACTATAATAAGAAGAAGATGAAGATTGCCTGGTTAGTTATAGATTCCACGAATCCCCCCCCTATCTTTAATGATATATGTATGCAGTACATATCTAACCAACCCCCTTAATATAGATAACGGAAAGAGAAGAGAAGACCTACCGATTTGGATGATAAAAGTAATGAAATTGAAGGGGTTATTGTATAACACGATCCGAGCAACATAACCAACGACGTTAGATAGGCAACCTAACATCATGCAGGACGAGAACCACCAGGCTTTCCATCGTAGTCCGAGCCAGAAGTGGACGACCAGCAGGAGGGAGTGTAGGGCGATGAATGTTATACTGGCTGCCAGCGAAGGGCGGTACCCGAGGATCGAGTATTCGATGGGACATGTGTCGAGAGTGCATGAGTGCGTGGCCATTATCAATGCTGACTTTTATCTTTTCAGGGGGTGGTTAGGTAAGTGCCCTATTAGATGATTAGGTCGTAGAAGTTGGCGAGGAATTTCGAAAAACACAAGTATATGACGAGGCAAACAATAAAAAGGAGTCGTAAACACCGTAGATATATAGATATGGGTATATATATATATATATTATATGCAGTGAAGCAGTGAGAATAAAGAGATTGATGGATGCCTGGTGAACACACAAAACACCCTTGCTGTACGCTTCTCACCATGGACTTTATAATCATCCCCAAAGCTCGACTCCTCCTCCATATAGGCACACCGGACTTCCACAGGTGTTACTCATACTCGTATCTGTTTTACCTTGTTAGTGCCGTCTACCGGCAATGTATCGCATCACTGCCACGATTGGCGTGGGGAAATAATCTCTTTGGCCAGGCCATGCCATGCCATGCCATGAGTGCCTACAGTTACTACGGAAGGACTGAGCATCAATCAAGCCGAGATGCAGGCACATCGTACCTCTGGCAAATCTTCGGCAGTCTAGGATTTTATTTTGGTAACACGATGCGGCTGTACGCAGTATAGGTAGCACAAAACGTGGTTCTGTTCAAGGATATGTTCTAGGATTTTGTTTGAGGATGTCAGATTACCTACATCTGTACAGAATATGTAGTAAATAAGATGTTAGGAAGACAGCCAATCAGAGGCCGCTAAGTGGCTACTTTCGCATTCGCTTAGCGTTTTGGGCGGATTACGCATGGGGGCAGTCCCAAAGAACGGCTGATGGGGCGGTAAGGTACCCTGCTCTTACGAGGCTTGTGGCTGTTCTTGCTTCTCTTCTCCCACTTGAATTATGCGAGTCCGAAGGCCAAGAACGCTCTGCGAGAAATCCCCAGCCGAAGAATATCCGACAATAGACAAGACCCGCGGACGTAAGTTATCTACCGTGTTAGCCATGTCCACCTACTCGGATCCTCTCAAGGAGGATCGATTTGGATATTAGACCATTGACAAAGTTAGACTGGATACCCAGGCAGGCAGGTAGGGCTGGCCATTTTCACAAGCTGAACGATGGGAGATGTATGACAGCTTTGACACCTTTCCCGCATAAACCTGGGGGCCCACTGCCAAAAAGTGAGTTCAAATGGATCCCCCAGTAGGTACGAGCTAGTTAGGTATTCTAGAGGGTGCAGTGACAGGTAATACAATATACCCAGCTATCACTCTTTCCCAACGGTTTCCCAGTTTGCGATATTCTCCATACCGGTCATCTCCCTCCACTTTCGAGCAAAGGCGCGCATGCCACCTTCGCCTGACATGCCGGCGTCAACAACGTCCTTGGGTAGCTTGTGTGCCGAGTATTGAGGTGAGGCAAGGTTATACGCCGCGGCGTCTTCCTTCTCGATCAGTCTGAGCTCGGGGGTAAAGTCCTCCTCATCCCCTTCGTCTTCACTTGCTTCGTCTGTCCCAGCACTGTTTTTCCGCTCTCGATCACCTTCAAGGGTTCCATCTCCCACAACCCCGAGGATGGGACCCGGTACTTCTAGGTCTAATAGTTCCTGCCATCCGAACAGTAAGCTATCCGTGTGCGGCGCCCAGGGGTTGATATCGATCAGTCTCGCTCGACTTAGAGGCTCGCCCTCGCCCTCTGGGATGTACACGTCGAAGACGAAATTACCGTGGGGAAAAGTATACCGAAGCTTATTATTGAACAGCTGCGAGATCTTGGCGATGATGTCCTCTTTAAGAGGCTGCAAAAACTCGAAGTAGTTGAGGTCTCGCTGCGATATGGCGACGAGGTTTCTATGCTTGACAAAACAACGGAATTCCATGGCTGTGTGCGGGTTGAAGTATGATCGCAACACTAATACCGGTTTAAAAGGCGTCCGGTTGACGGCTGAACTAGCCGTTGGCGTACAATTGTCGAAAGCATGCTCCAAGTCGTAAGTAATGAAGTTAGAGCTCTTTAGCAATAGGTATATGTCATCCGGCGACGTGCACTTGATAGTATTCTGATGTGGTGATATCCATGTGGCATCTTTCGGTGCTGTCCAGTTGAGCTTGGGAGCCACTGCGCCCCCGAGCTCAGCAATCTTATCTTTGATTACCTGGTGTAGCTCGGGAAACCTCTTATTTGGAGGCAGCTTTGGCGGCGCTTCCTCATCGTCATCATCGGAGTCAGAATCAATCTCCTGAGGGGGCCGTCTTATGCTTTGTGGAGCGGACTCCCACTCTTCATCAGCATCGTCCTCGTCCTCAGCTTCATCCTCATCGGCAAGGATTATACCATCCTCGCGAATGTAGTTAACAAATTCTGGCGAAAGCGGAATAATACGAGACTTTATGCAAGATGCCCGATACCTAGATCATGGTAAGCCGGGATTCAAATCTAGTAGAGAACTGGGATGGGAAGACACACTTGGGAAACCAAGAATCGTATGAGCAGTTTAAAATGTGATCTCTGGTTATGGGGGGAAACTGCAATGCTGGAGTTTCAGATACATCAGTGGGTGCTGACTGTGTAGGTTGAGTAAACGATGGCATTTTCTGTTAAGTAGAAGATACTATGATCTCGTGGTTCGTGAGTATTTATGCTGATCGCAATTTAGTTGGAGGGCCTCTATCTACCAGATTGACCTTAATGCTCCTAACTCTGAATCTTCAAATCTTCATGTAGAAAATGATTTTTGTATGAGTCACTGTTAACATAAGAGCGAAGATGTTATGTCAGTCATCGCGGGGCAAATTGGGTTGGTACGACATCGAGGTCCCCACTCGAGGGGTTGTCATTTTTTATGGTTTCAATCTATTCTGTACAGGTCACAGTAACAAAAAAGCGGGAACTATGCTACAACATACAGTCCAAATGGTTTCTAGTATTGTAGCCAAGGCTGTTTCCGATTTCAAGCAAATGATAGTTTTCATTTTTTATCTATCTCGTACATATAGACTTGATGATAATTATTGGTATTCTACCTAGCAATGCTTCTCTCTCAAACGGCTCATACCTTGCAGGGCGATGCTGGATTTGCAGGGCCCTGGTGCTTTTAACTTGTAGGGGCTAGCAAATAACTTTCCACCAACACTTCACGGGACCTACCCTACAATAAGGTACCGTTGAGTTCAGCCATACCGTGGCGTTAATTCAGGGCTCCATGGTTTGTGGCTTGTCCGCTAATCCCACCTAGGCATCGACCACCTGACCGGTGTGCAATGCCGATAGTAACCCAAGGAGCGTGGCTTGTGCTAACCTCGGCATGATATAATCAGCCTCGATGCCGAGAATCTGCTCGCGGCTGGCTCGCTTCTCGGATATTATCGCGGCCATACTATGCGACGTGACACCTTTGTCTCACATCAAAAGCCCTTCGGTTGCTTCTGACTTTTCCTGTCATCCGAGATCTGTGTTTTAGCATAGGACGATCATAAAATATTTGGATAAGTTTGTGATATCGTGGTCAATCTCGTACTTTAAATCGCGGATTGCCACAACTTCATCTGGACGGCTTACACGCTCAGCAGTATTCAGGGCTCAACTAGTTACTGACCATTCATCAACATGGCGATAGTGTCAAAACAAGGGCCCCGCCAGTCACTGACGGTGGTCGACAACCGGACCAACCAAGTGTATGAAATTCCTATCAAGAATAATTCAGTGCTTGCTACAGACTTCAAGAAGATCAAGGCTAAGCAAGGGGGTGACCGCCAAGAAGATGAGACAGAACAAGGGCTGAGGCTCTATGACCCGGCATACATGAACACAGCCGTAGTACAGAGCAAGATCACATATATCAGCGGCCAGGATGGCATTCTGCGGTATCGCGGTTATCCAATCGAGCAACTGGTCCAGAAGAGCAACTTCCTCGAGACTGCTTTCCTGCTCATCTACGGAGAACTCCCAACTCCGTCACAATACGAGATATGGCAAAATGAAGTCATGCACCATACCTACATTCACTCCGACATCGAGGGCATGTTCAAGTCGTTCCGATACGACTCACACCCCATGTCCATGTTGACTTCGGCCTTTGCCACTATGGGCGCCTTTGCGCCTGAGGCCAACCCCTCGCTTAAGGGGCAGAAACTCTACACGAACGCCGCGTCTGGTGATCTGGCATCGGTACAGATTCTGGATAAGCAGATTCTCCGTATCATCGGAAAAGCGCCGACTCTAGCAGCTGCAGCGTACCGGATGCGCCAGGGACGGCCGTTCAACCGTCCCGCTCAGGGCTTGTCTTACACCGGAAACTTCTTGTATCTACTAGATCACCTTACTGGAACCGAATACAGGCCGCATCCTGTCCTAGAGAAGGCCCTTGATGCCCTTTTCATTATCCACGCCGATCATGAGGTTAACTGCTCGACTGCAACCGTCCTCCAGGTTGGTAGCTCGTTAGTTGATCCATACAGCGTAGTATCTGCCGGATGTGCAGCATTATACGGGCCTTCGCACGGCGGCGCATCTGAGAGCGCGATTCGCATGCTGATGGAGATCGGCTCCCCGGAGAATGTGCCCGAATTTATGCGAAAAGTTGAGCGACGAGAACGGGTTCTGGTTGGCTTCGGGCACCGTGTGTACAAGAACGTGGATCCCCGGTCGACGGCGATCCGCGCACTCGCCGAGGAGGTGTTCCGTGTCACGGGGCGCAACAAACTACTCGATACAGCGTTAACCCTCGCCGACTACGCGCGCAAGAGCGAGTTCATGCGGAGCAGGAACCTCTATCCCAACGTCGACTTCTACTCTGGTCTGATCTACCAGGCCATGGGGTTCCCGCTCGATTTCTACCCCGTCCTGTTTGCCGTGCCTCGGTGCGTCGGCTGGCTGGCCCACTGGCGCCAGATGATGCTCAACCCCTCTGGCGTCAAGATTTGGCGTCCCCGCCAGGTCTATATCGGCGAGGGTGAGCGGGACTACGTTGAGCCCGAGAACCGCAAGGAGAAGGCGGATGCTACGGTTTTCGATGCTCCGTCCCCCATTCCGCACGGGGATGATAGTAAGAGAAATGCAATGGCCACCTACAAAGACGAAAGGGGTCATATCTGGGGAATGGCCAAGTTATGAAGGCCATTCAATTTCACATGTGTTTTTCTTAATTTTTTAAGATAGATCTCTTTTCTGTTGATGCATATTCTAGTGGGGGGCATTCTGGACTGGGAGCAAGTTTGAGGGTTTCGATGTAGTGTTATAGCGTTGATCTGTGCGTTCGTTTTTTTTTCCTTTTAGGATACCTATCTATGCCAAAAAATACTCTAACTTCCTTGTCCAAGATTCATCAGGGCCGTCACATCGTGGTCTTGGGACTATTACCGTACTCGCTTGACCAACTCTGTATGAAATGATATGGCTGCCATTGTTGGCTTCGAGTTGCCCGTAAGTTAAGTGCCGCTAGCAAGTGTTTTAGCGCACTGAAACAGGTACCTCATCTGCTGTATGCCCACTATAAGCTTTAGTACGGAGTACCTCTGGCGGGTCGGTGCCGGGGACCCTGCGAAGACCAAACCGGCCGCTCTAGCTCCCAATATCTGTAATGACACGCAAATGACGTCACTAACAGAAATTCGAGTGCAGATACAACTTTAGTACACCTCAAGCGGGTAATTACTATCGTGTAATTGCGGCTCAACTACGTAGGTTAACTTATTGAGAGGTTACCGCATCTTCGTTTGCGTTGAATCTTGATGACGTAGTGTTGTTGAAATTGCACAAATACTCTGCGAACTCCCTCAACTTCATCTTCACTTCAGCAGATACACATTCGCAAATCGGATCACTCTCTCCCTCCCAACACCAAAATATTTTTCTTTAACCACCAATACCGTCTTGTCCCTCTTCATACCATCTTCTCCTACCGTTAGAAAAAAGCTTTGCAAAATGAACGTTGCAAGATCTACAGCCCGAACTAGCGTTGCGCGGTCCGCCCGTGTTGGCCGCACACAATGTCCCGCACGCGCCCGTTTCCAATCCACATCCTCATCAACATCACACAATGCAGCAGGCCCAAGTAGCTCACATATTGCTGCCGGTGCAGCTGGTGGTCTGGCAGCTGGCCTCGGTCTATACGGCTTGTATCTCATGACTCCATCGGGCAAAATGCACCGAACCATCAACAAGGGCGCCAAGGAGGTAAATCGGAAATTCAATGAGGCAGCGAAGAAGCTGCAAGGCCAGACACCCGATGTGGACGGAGCGATCAAGTACATGAAGGAGTTTGCCTACTCATACGTCGCATGGGTACCCGGCGGACGGAACTACGTCGACACAGTATTCAAAGATGTCGAGACCCTGAAAGAGAACCACCGAGAGGAGGTTAACCAGATTGTGAGCGATGCCTATAAGCGATTCCAGGACCTATCAAAGTCTGGTCTCAGCTTAGAGTCAGCCTCTAAAGCGTACAACATCTTGACAGACGTCGCAAAGAGATTTGGTGAACTGGTTGGTGACTCCTTAACCGACATCCTCGACAACCATCCTAAGGTCAAGGAGAAGTTTGGTGGAAGTATCGACCAGCTGAAGGAGATGGGCGAGAACTACGGACCAGAGGCAAAGAAGCAGGTTGACCAGACATGGAAGGAAGTCAAGGACATATTAGCAAGCGGTGTTAGCGTCGCTAGTCTTGATAAAGTCCGCCGTTTAGTGGAGGAGAAGGTCCAGCAACTTAAGAAGCTCGGTGATGAGGCATGGAATAAGGGCCTAGAAGAGGCAAAGCCCTACCTCGAGAAGAATCCTAAGGTTAAGGAATTGATCGAGAAGAACGCAGATGCCTTGAAGCAGGGCAATGTAAAGGAGCTTTTCGAGCGAGCGAAGAAGGCAGTGGAGTCTGGCAATATCGGCGATCTCGAGGAGTACGTCAATAAGGCCAAGTCCAAGGGTGAACAGGCCGCAAGTAGCCTTGGCATCGACCAGTACTTCAAGATGATTCCCAGCGGCTCAGAGATTCTCGAGAAGGTGAACCAGCTAAGAGAGGTTGCTGAGAACCACAAAGAGGAGGGCGAGAAGCTGCTAAAAGAGACGACAGACGAGCTAAAGCAGGTTCTAGATAAGAAGGCGCAAAAGGCTAAAGAGATTGCCGAAAAGGCGAAGAAGGACGCAAAATAAACATCACACCAGCACAGAGATCTGAGAGAGGGCTAGGAAGTAGGTTTTGAGCAAGGAGTGCTTATAGATGCGGTTAGTTAGAGCTGGTTGTACTTTTATGGTGTCAGTCAAGAGTCTTGGGCCTACCAGCGCCCGGTTTCATGTACTTTACTCTCGCAAATCGCATCAGAATCACCTACTTAACCTAATAGCTAGTAGATATTATTAAGCGATTGAACGTTATCGCAATACTTTTTCCTACCCTTTGCACTGGATCCTGCTGTGGGTGATAGATGTGATTGAAATGCTGGAATTTAACATGAAGTACCTATGCTGTACTACTAGACACCTTCACTCCACCATCCCCAGGATTTCAACTCTTGGCACTCATTTGCGTAACCCCCACACCCCACAGTGACAACTGAGACAGCTCGAGTCCTCTAACAAACATTTCACGTGAGTCAATACTAGTGATTCTGCAAGAGGCGCCTTGTGCTTACAGCCTACCCAAATTAAAGTGCAAAATAAGATATAATATGATCCCAACAAGATGATTTCTTTCCTGCCTATGCCAACGAAAAGATGGCTAGATTCGTGCTCGACACTCAAAAGTGGATAACCATGGACTGGGAAAGGGACTGCCAACGTTTTGCCCCACAAATCGGGCTTAGCACTTAATGGGCCAGGACTGGGAGGGCTATACGGTTTTCTCCTGGCTGGCTCAACTGCAGGAGCCCAACATTAAGAGAGAGCATTTTATCGATAACCGATAGCGGCCTATGCCGTCACAGTCATAACCTGTTAACTTAAAGGCGCTGAAATCGGATGGACTTACCGTGTTACTCATTCTCTGATGACTCTAGGAGCCTGTTGATATCTCTATTATAATACAGCCCGGCGCAAGTTGATTCCTGTAACCTTCTGGGACTTTTTGGTACCGCAGACTTCTCTACTTGTCCTCGTGATATTTAAATTGGTAATCCAAATGATCATTCGAATACGAGAGTCGTACGCTTAAGAACTGGTGCCACTCAGCAAGCATGACTGGTAAAGGCGCCGTGAACAAACAGGCGCCCCATGAGCGCAGAAAAGGCGAAGCCGTATGAAATCCCGAAAAGAGACTTGGGAAAATGAAATCTGAGGCTAAGCATTCCATCTAGGCGCTAAGCGACTTCGCCGAGTTCGTAGAAAAGCAGCAGGCACTGCGATATCCGAGCGCAAAGCCCTCGAATTCTACTGCGCCGGGAACTGAGCACCACGAGGAGCTAGACATCCTTGATTCTCTACAATTCGGTGACGGCGAACCTCAACTCCCCCTTCGCGACCTACTTCTACCTATAGACGGGAACGATGAGACCAGCCAAACGCAGCTCTCCAAATACATTGCTGATCGACTAGCCGAAGGACATCGTGAGGCGGTCTTCGACCTTGGGTTCGATCATAATGGCGAGTCGATGCGACTTACCCGCGACGAGTGGGATGTGGCATTAGAGCGGCTAAAAGCGGTCGCTAAGAAACAGAATGCCGATTGTGATGTTTTACTCACGAAAAACGTTGGTGGCGAAGTTGAGGCCGAGTCGACAGCGGCCGGTGGCGATAAGGACAATGACTGTTCTGGCAAGATATTAATACGGAGAGCCCCTAATAGTGCTGAGGACGTTATTGAAACCCGTATTGCTGTGGTGGGAAACGGTTGGTGATTCTCATACAACTTCGTCTAGATCCATGCTGATTTCTCGGTAGTGGATGCCGGCAAGAGTTCTATGCTGGGTGTACTTGTCAAGGGCGACCTTGACGATGGTCGTGGAAGGGCTCGAGTCAACCTCTTCCGTCATAAACATGAGATCGAAACCGGTCGGACCAGCTCGGTGGGCATGGAGATCATGGGCTTCGATACCATGGGAAACGTCATTACTTCCGATACGCCGGGTAGGAAACTGTCGTGGGAAGAGATTGGTAAGCGAAGTGCCAAAGTGATCACCTTCTCAGATTTGGCCGGCCACGAACGTTACCTCAGAACGACTGTTTTCGGTTTGCTATCTAGCAGCCCTAATTATTGCTTGCTCATGGTTGCTGCCAATAACGGGCTTATTGGAATGAGCAAAGAGCACCTTGGCATCGTGTTGGCACTCAACGTGCCCATCATGGTCGTAATCACCAAGATTGACATCTGCCCGCCGAATATTCTGGAACAGACCATTCAACAAATCACCAAAATCCTCAAGTCCCCGGGGGCCAAAAAGATGCCTATCTTTATCAAGAACCGGGAGGAGTGTATCAATACCGCGACACAGTTTGTCAGTCAAAGAATATGTCCCATATTCCAGGTCTCCAACGTTACGGGCAAAAATTTGGACCTCGTGCGGACCTTCTTAAACATTCTGCCTCACCACGGTCGTTACGATATTGATGCCCCGTTCGAGTTCCACGTAAACGAAACCTTTTCCGTCCCATTCGTCGGTACCGTTGTTAGTGGCATCGTCAAATCGGGCGTAATCCATGTGGGCGATAATATTCTTATTGGGCCAGATCCCCTTGGCAACTTTGCCCAGACTAGTAGTAAGTGATCACTCATCTACCTGTTGTTGAGATCAAGAATCAGTTCTAACACACGGTGAAGTTCGATCTATCGAACGTAAGCGCATTGGGGTTCCAGCGGCGTCAGCCGGGCAGTCTGCGAGTTTCGCACTGAAAAAGGTCCGGCGCAAAGATGTTAGAAAAGGCATGGTAGTGCTATCGAAAGTCGAGGGCCAGCCGCCTCCCAAAGGTGATCGAGAGTTCGTGGCGGAAGTTCTCATCTTGTCCCACGCGACCACGATCAAGACCAAGTACCAGGCGATGCTGCACGTCGGGCCCGTCTCGCAGACATGCGCTATCATCGACGTGGACCGCCCGCTTATCCGGACCGGCGATCGTGCCACGGTCGCGTTCCGCTTTGTGCAGCGCCCCGAGTATCTCGCTCCCGGGGACCGAATACTGTTCCGCGAGGGCCGTACAAAGGGGCTGGGGATCGTGAAGTCCGTGGGCTACGATCCAAAGCATCCCCTGATGCCCAGCACGACGACGGCCGCGGACGCGTCTAATGACTCGGAGGAGCCCGCTAATAATAAGCCAGCCGATCGGAGCTTGCAAGGACCACCCGGTGTGAGAGTCGGCGCTTAAAATTTTTCTGAGGAGACCTTATCAACGATTTCGTTTCTGCCGCATTGGGCTTGACGAGGCGTTGCGGCAACTGCCAATCGCATTACCATTACATCCCGTACAATACGAGTTTAGCATAATGTTTCCGTTCGACATTGTCCAGTTCTGTTTTCTCCTCTTTTTCTCTGTTTTATATACGAAGCATTTTTTTCTTTTTCACTTTTCACATGCATGTTTATTCATACCAGGCTCCGGGTGAGGTCTGGGGAGAGGTGTTGGGCGTTACAGAAGATGGGTTGGGACAGGGAGGAAACAGCAGCGGCTAGGTTGCCTATGTGCTGTACGCGCATTATAACAGTTAATTATTAAATTGTGAAGTGTAGGAATATGCGTACAGTGTTGCGTGATGTCACAAGACTTTCCGGGTCAGGAAAAGCAATAGACTTTGAGATGATGTGCTTACCTACCACATGTGAAGCTATCGTCTGTCAAACTGTCGTGATCATGTCGCAGTATTCTTTATACTTATGCCAACGTCCGTTTATACCTTAGGTACCTACCTACCTAACCTATACTATACGCCTTGATTCTTGAAGCACAAGTTTACGTTTCCGTACCTCCATCTTTCTCTACCTCCAACACAAATTGAGATGTATATGCTTACAGTATGAAGCTAATAACGATAACATGTAGAGTCGAAAGAGGAAATATAGGTATCTTGTAGAGCATAAGTCGGGACGGAACTATTGAGAGACGGTCAATTCAATATTTCCCGACATACTATGTTAGACATTCAACTTGATATTTTTGGGAGGTGTGTGATTGGTTGTTTGGATTGACAAATGATGCTGAGATTATTAAGGTCGGCATGGTGCTTTTCCTGTATCGGATTGGTATACTTGATTGATGATTTGGCCGGGAGACGTGGATTTGGACGTCCCCGATCCCCGGTTTGGGTCAAGTTGCTTTTAGGTTAGTGGGGTTTTTAAGTAAGCTCAATGGAACCCGTTTGTGTTAGGATGCTTTTAGATACAGAATACGGCATTCTAAATCGTCACTGACAATTTGATTGAATGGTGGAAGGTGTCTATAATCGATACCACAGTTCTTTATTTACTCCTGTTCTACCCCCCACCTTGAATGTAATTTTTAAGAAGGGAAGCATGGGCCAAGTAAAAACACGTACAGCATATGTTTGTAGTAGGTAAGGTAATGAGACGATGATGATTGATGATTGTGTTGTGGGAATTGTCGGACTTCTCTTTATGGACTGCCGAGTCGAGTGGGGATGCTTGGACGCTAGGTAGCTAACTAAGGCGCCGAGCCGGGGAAGCTACATACAGACGGGACTGTGCATACATCTGTACCCAACCTAGATAGCAGGGCGGACTGGTGAAAAACACACAAGACTCATGATAAATCATATACAAAGCGCAACTAGAATTTAAAGAGAAATAGGTATCGAAGTTAAAAGAGAGTCACTAGAGAAGTTGACTATCTACTTGTATCAAGAATACTTGCGCCTGACCCTGGGTATATGCATCTATCTAATAGTTTCGTTTGGTTCGTGTAAGTAGAGGGTCCAAAACATGTCATGACAGGGGGTTAGGAAGGAGACTAAAATGGAGATACAAAACCTGCATTAGATAGAAAATTCCACCTAAAACCAACCAGGAATCTTAAAAAGGCATCGAGGCGTTACAAAACCGTACATAATGCTAAGCAACGAACAGTGAAGCATCGGCAGTAATGTGCCTATGTAACATAAGTAGTAAGCGACTTTCAGCTTATACTGTCATCACCGTCAAGGGTCTTTGACTAGTCGGAGACCCTTATTAGCTTCCATAGGATTTAGGTTGATACAGATGTGCGTTTGGCCTATTTGGCTGTAGCCGTATTACAAGAATAGGGCGTTATGTAGATGGATGTGTTACCTTATTTAAATTCTTCCCCGCCCTCAAATACGCAGCTGAAAACATGTGATACTTATTTTACATTTTGGTCGTTAATTGATTATTACAGTTATCTTCTTTCTCTTTTCGACTCGCGCGGTGAGAGTTATTGCGTTTTGTTGGTTCACTGTCAGGCTTCACCTCCGAACTCCTCTCGGGACCTGACTAACCTTGGGAACAAATTAAGTTGGAATTGCGTTGGAGTAGTAAAAAGGACGAGAAAGAAAGATCAAGAACTTCGCTCGAACGACGGTGTTGAGCAGACTTTTTTTGTGTTCTGCGGGACACTGGGAAGTGTTGGCGAACTAGCCAGACAAAATGGCGATGCTATACTATGGCCTCATACTGGTACGTTCATGTTCACTTTCGCCTATCTGGGCTTTCTCTCATTTCGAAATCTTTGAATATACTTCTCTCAAAATACGGCCCTCGGCCCTAAGGAAGCAGACAAAAGGCTAACACGAGACATGTGATAGGGCGTATTATACGTAGTGGGAAGCGCCATAAACAACTTATTCTTCCACCCTCTTAGCAGATTTCCCGGTCCGATATCCCACAGAGCATTCTACATACCGCGAGCCTGGCACCTGTTTAACGGCACCCTTACATTCCACGTTGGAAGTCTTCATAGGAAATACGGCACGGTCGTGCGCATTGCGCCCAACGAGCTCGCGTATGCCAGCCCGCAGGCCTGGCACGACATCTACGGGCACAAGAAGGCCGGCGAGGAAGAGTTCCCCAAGTCGGACCGTCTGTACAAGCTATTCATCGACCCGCCTCGACACATCATCAATGCCCGGCGTCAGGAGCATGGCGCGCTGCGCCGGCAGCTGGCCCACGGCTTCAGCGCCCGCGTCATGGCCGAGCAGGCTCCCCTGATCCGTTCCTACGTCGACCTGCTGATCCAGCGCATCCGCGAGAATGTGGAAAAAGCCCCCAGCGTTCCGCTCAATATGCGCGACTGGCTCAACTACACCACCTTCGACGTCATCGGCGATCTCGCCTTCGGCGCCCCGGGAGGCTTCGGCTGTCTCCAGCAGAGCAACTACCACCCGTGGGTGCGCCTGCTTACCGATACGATCCGCGAGAACGCTTGCTTGCTTGCTCTTGCCAACATCGGTCTCAGTACCCCCATTCAATGGCTCGGCAAGACGGCCGCGTCCAAGAACACGCAGCACCGCGCCGTGGTGAAGGCAAAAGTGCAGCAGCGACTTGAACTCGGCGCCGAGCGACCGGACTTCATCGAGGGGCTGCTAAAGAAGAAGGAGGAGCTCGACCTCGATATCGATCGCTTGACTATGAACGCGTCCATGCTTGTCATTGCCGGCTCCGAGACCACGGCTACGCTGATGACAGGCGCCCTGTACCTCATCACGAAACACCCCGAGGTCCAGCGCAAGCTCGAACATGAGATCAGGTCCACCTTCAAGAGCGAGGACGAGATTCTGCTTAATACTGTTAACGATCTGCCGTATATGTTGGCGGTCCTCAACGAGTCCCTGCGCAGGTACCCGCCCCTGGCGAGTGGTATGCTGAGGGATGTCCCCAAGGGCGGTGCGACGGTGGATGGTGATCCGCTACCTGAGGATGTAAGTTGAAATCTGTTCCCCATTTCCGGTGTGCTAGTGAAGCCATACGCCTGTCTTGCGAAGGGCTCACCACATATGAACATCCGTTACTGACTAATACTTTAACAGACCGTTGTCTCCGTCTTCCAGTGGGCTATCAACCACTGGGACAAGTACTGGACCGACCCGATGGAATTTAGACCTGAGCGCTGGTTGGGCGACCCGAAGTATAAGACGGATGTATTCGATGCCATGCAAGCCTTCAGCACTGGTCCTCGAAACTGCATTGGAAAGAAGTGAGTTATGCCCTGGGTCCTTCTGTTATGAAAACCACTCTTTTCCTTCAGAGTTCCCTATGAATGACCCCTTCAATCCAACTTGGAGCCCCATTGCTAACGTTATTTCATAGCCTCGCATACGCGGAGATGCGTCTCATCGTCGCCCGCATCATCTTCAACTTCGACATGACACTCACCGAGGAGTGCAGTGACTGGATCGATGGACAGAAGGCTTACGTTATCTGGCATAAGCCTCCATTGAACATTCACTTCAAGCCCCGTGTGTTTTAGGAAAAGAAACTAATTAGATAGAATGGTTGCTAATTTTGGGAGCACGGGGGGTTGTCGGCATTTTTATTTTTCTGGGGAAGTGAGCACTTGGTGATCCGGGCGGTGGACTAGGGTTCCAGAGTAAAACGATTTGCATCTGATCAGTTACGTAACTTGTAAATAATGGTTTCCTAAGAAGTTATAAAGTAAATGAGCTTCCAGTATAACAACGGCTAGCAATCTCTCCGTTTGATATATAAGTATGCTGTGCCGTTGGTGTTTAGTCATGTCCTGGACGGGTGGAAGTCCCGAATGGTATTAGGTTCTTTGCTGTGTTTCCTGTCGCAGGAATGGATGTACAGAACATAATAGATATGCTCTTATCTGAAACTCAGAACAATCGGATCTCCATATTAATGAAAGGTGGCTGTACGTAGTCTGGTCCTAGAACAAAGGGGTCGAAATGAAGCAGACGTATGTCACGTGATATTGTTTATCTGCACCCTTTATCTGTGTGTCAGACTAGCGCCGATTATCGGCTTTGGAAATATGTGGGCTATCATTGGACAGACTATAAGCCCTTCGGCCGCATTGTTATCATATTATTATCATTCACTGATCAGCACTTCGGGATTCGGGAAGTTGAAGGACACAATGTTGATTGAATTGGACTGATTCACTCTCCTGATAGCCGTGCAAGCTTTGGGGGCTTCGCAGTCTTCAGCGAGGAGGGATTGCATTTCTATTTTTACTCGCTCGCTCGCTCCCGATCTTTGAGTCGGTCAAGAGGATCCCCCAGGGCAGTCATTGCTAGGTTAGCCAACTCGATCCACGATGAGGTGGGCGACTGCACAACAGCCAAGGCTGTTGCGATGCATGTTCCAAAATCAGATCCGCCTACGATCAACTGCAAGCTGGCGGCAGAATATCAATGGCACAACGCGAGTCCTCCCATCCAAACTATGCGCCCATAGAGAACAATGGCCGGCCCAGCACGTCCGATTTTTCAGCACTAGAAAGTCAGGAACCGAGAATGATGAGGATGCGCAAACGGGCACCTACAGCGAAGCTGACCATGAGCACGCTGTGATTTCGACATTTGATTTGTTTTCCATTGGAATTGGCCCTTCCTCATCGCACACGGTCGGGCCTATGCGCGCCGGCAATATCTTCGTTACCGATCTCCTCGAAGCTGGGCTTCTCCACAAGGTCCATAGGATTCGCATAGCCATCTATGGTAGTCTTGCGCTCACTGGCGAGGGTCACATGACCCCATCTGCACTGCTTCTCGGTCTGGAGAGTGCTGACGTCGAAACTATCGATACTTCGTATGTGCCAACTCGCTTTGCTCAGATCAAGCAGGAGAAGAAACTTTATCTTGGCCACGGACTGGCCGACGGTAAAGGCATAGAGATAGACTTCGACTATGAGCGCGACTTCAAGTGGGAATGGGGTCGCAAGCTCCCACTGCACAGTAACGGAATGCGGTTCTCTGTATTCGATAAAGAGGGCATGCCGTTAGCAACCAACGACTTGTTCAGTGTTGGCGGTGGTTTCGTTGTCAACGGAGCGCTCTCAAAAGCGCCTAGCCAATCTTCGTCTGATCAGAGCCCCGAAGTCAGTCAACCGGAATCCAAAGAATTACAGGTTGAGAGCAGCGGCGGAGGCCCGGCAGACTTGGCCGAGAACATGTTCTACAAGGAGATTAGACGCGCGGATGCTGCCGAGGGCCGCCGGACTGGCTCTGAGATTAAGCCTCTCGAATCAGCCGACGAAGCAAAAGCTGTAGTTAATCATGGAACTGCCCGTCCAGTTACCGAGACTGCGGATCCCGCTACCGTCAACACCAAGACTAGTGCCCAGAAACCTCGCTACCCTTTCCGTGATGGGCAGAGCCTGCTAGCTTTGTGCAACAAACACAATCTAACGATTGCTCAGTTAGTGTATGAGAATGAGAAGAGCCACGGTTACACGGACGACGAGATCCACGAGAAATTGCTCCGCATCTGGGACGTCATGGACCAGAGTATTCTCGAGGGCGTTCAGGCTCCACTCGATTCTACTTTACCGGGCTCGTTGAAGCTGCACAGACGTGCGCCAGCCCTATATAAACGACTAACGCGGGGTCTCTATCCGACTTCGGTTCCCACCGTTACCGGTTCGGATGCTCAGGGTCAGCTGTCATCAGGGAATACGGGCAGGGGGGATTCGATTACAGCCTCAGGTGGCCTTCAAACACCGGATCAAGCGAAGCCAGCGACGACGGCTTTGAGCCGTAAGGGCACCAATGGAAAACGAGGACCACCGCGTATTCACGGATCAATATTCCACCCGATCATGCCTTCTCCCCAGCGCCGAACTGCGCTTCCAGCAATGGATTATCTCACCGTATATGCTATCGCTGTTAATGAGACAAACGCCGCTGGTGGGCGTATCGTAACTGCGCCTACGAACGGCGCTGCTGGAATCATTCCGTCGGTGCTGAAATACACGATCGAATTCATCAGCGACGATGCGGAGCGCGACATTCTTACCTTCTTATTGACGGCTGCAGCGATCGGCATGCTCTACAAAAGAGGCGCCACCATCTCAGCGGCCGAGGGCGGATGCATGGCCGAAGTGGGCGTCGCCTGTTCCATGGCCGCCGGTGCCTTCGCAGCCTGCATGGGCGCCAGCCCGGAGACGATCGAGCAGGCGGCCGAGATAGGCATTGAGCACAACCTCGGCCTGACGTGCGATCCGATCGGCGGCCTGGTTCAGGCGCCCTGCATCGAGCGCAACGCCCTAGGCGCCATCAAGGCCATCTCGAGCGCCAACTTGGCGCTCAGTTCGGAGGCCGGCACCCAGAAGGTCAGCCTGGATGACGCGATTCGCGCGATGCGCCTCACGGCCCAGGGCATGCGGAACGAGTTCAAGGAGACGAGTCTCAGCGGATTGGCGACAAGCGTGCCGTTGAATATTCCCGTCAGCGTTCCGGATTGTTAAGCTTTTCTTTTCCTCTCACTCTCTCGCTTGGCTGGGTAGGTATGTAAGGTAGCTTTTAAGTGACCATCTTGGCTATTAAAAATACTCAAGCTTACTGTACCGTACCGGCCATATTAATAATCACTCATATACATAGATAGATGGGTGGATGAACAGCCTGGCGTTTTAACTGGTTCGATTTTTTCTCTATTTCCGGTTTAGGAGACAACCATGCGATAGATTTCTGAATTCACTACAGGCTAGAGACTAACTAGATAGATTCGCAACAGTCTCGTTTCTTTTAGACTAATTGAGATAGTCTGATGGTTTACAGGCTTTGGCATAAGTAGACATGTTTTATCAACTGAAAGACGCAGTCACAGGATCCTGCTCTCCGCGTACAGACGTACAATTTGCTGGAATAGTGGTAGACTCGGCTATGTGAACCTTGACAGGCATCGAGTACATTAGGTACTTAGGTAAAGAGAATTAGTAGGGGCCACCCTCCAGCTGAAAACATCTGGCAACAAATATCCCAGGTGTCGCCAGCCGCCTTCAGACCCGCAAAGTGCAAGGAAAAAGGTCTCGCAACGGCCTCAGCAAGGCGTCGCCGTGGGGCAAAGAGAGCATTTTAATGCACAGTGCTAGTGATTTTGGTGGGTCATCTATCAGATCCACTTCTTAGTCTGCCAGGTCTTGGCGATTCAAATCGGGTAATATGTGCCCCCCAAGTAAATTCATACGTGCCCCCCCATGAATTCTCATATAAAAGAACAGCGTAGTCGCTCACGACTGCACAGTTGGCAAGGTCTAGGCTTAGAGCGCTTGCCAGGATTATAACATGGACGCCACCGTTCTCGGTATTGTTGATTCTCTCTTCACTCAACGTGTTGATTGCCTTCCCGAGTCCGAGGGATGCACATATGGACACAGACACGGTTTCGGCGAGGAATACGGCCTATTAATGGTAAGAAGTTGAATTACTAATGAGCACTCATGACTGAGAAAATGGACTTGGGCTACTAGTATGATTTTGTCGTCCCGTCGGAGTGTCCATCGGCTCGAGACATAGTTCGTCCCTACACGAGCACAGATACCGAAGACCGATACAATGAAAAGAAACCAGATCAAGAGCTGGATGAGCTGACTCTTGTCAGTTGAAATATTCGGCCTCGTACCCATATCTCAGGGCGCCGCCAGGCAAGGCGTAGCGTTTGTGTATGGAATATTGTGCTGCCCTCCTCGAGCGGGCGTTGGAAATTTCCCACAGTAAATCAGCTCATGGCAAACACAGTCGAATTTTTGGAATGAAGAGGCACTTCGGTTGTCTAGTTCGCTCTATCTTGAGGAGATATGTAAAGTAGAGGAAACGAGGAGCGGGAATGCGCATACCCGCTTGCCAACACGACATATGGTAGGGTATGATCGGTGCACCTCGTTGCCCGGTACTATAAGCCCGGAAGACACCATAGCTACTACAGAATAAGACTTACCTCCATGCGGGAAGCGGTCTGTTAGGTCGAAGGTGTCCTATGAGAATGACTCAAATGGCTGACTGGTGTACATATATGTAGGCTCCTTGGATACCTACACGAGGTGCAAAGCAGCTCTCGTGGCCAATGGTTACACGTAGTACCAATTTATTGAAAATACAGGTGGGGCCCGTTAGTTAATATCATTTTATTTATCTCAGATAAATTCTTCCTGGCTAGTGGGAATCTGGTTATGAATTGAAAGAGGCTATCTATGTAGATTTATTTATATGTCACACTTGGGTGGGTCCCTTATAAATAAACTTATGAGGTAGACTTCACGCGTCTAAAGGTGTCATTTTGTAAGAGACTGTACCACGGGCAAGGTATTAAGACCCCAACAGTTAGAGTCCTTCTATCTCATTGTCTTTAGCCACTTTCTCCTTTCTCGTTCCCTCCTCCGTGTGCCTTCATACTCTTGACCACTTTTCTCTTTCTCTCGTTGTCGCCTTACACTCCACAATGTCTCTCAAGCTCCAGGACATCGACACCAGCGTAGACTTTCCTGCCCTTGCTAGATGCATGATCGAATCGTATGAAGAGCCTGACCAGCCACTGATCCAACTCTGGTTTCCAATTCATGGCAATGACCACGAGGCGCGTGAAGAATCGATTCGAGAGGCCGCCGATCGATTGAAGCGCTGGCACAACGAAGACCCTACTAGCTCATGGCAGAAGATTGTCGACGAAAAGACCGGCAGGTTCGCCGGCGGCGCTCTTTGGAGTATCTATAACGAGAACCCATTCTCCAACCACAAACCGCCGCAGGCCCCATGGTTTCCCAATGATGGTTCGAGAGAGTATGCCGAACAGGCCTTGATGACGCATGTCACGCCTCGGACCCGCTACGCCCGCAGAGCGCACGTGTGTAAGTGCCGAAGACACTCTGCCTCCTCAATAGCCATGTAAATCTTACAGCAGACATTAGATTTGTTCATCATCTTCACGCACCCTGATTACCGCCGCCAGGGAGTCGGCCAGCAAGTCATGGATTGGGGGAAAGCGAAAGCTGATGAATTGGGGCTGGAATTCTTCTTGGATGCAACGGAGATTGGCCGACCCTTATACGAAGCGAATGGGTTTATCCCCATCCAAGAGAACCCAAATCACCCACAGAAGGAAAACCCGGATGACAAGTGGACAGAGTTAGAGAAAAAGATTGGCCCTTTCAGCTTGTGTCTCATGTGGCGACCAGTTGGGGGGAAGTACGAGGAGGGCAAGACAATCAAGCCTTGGGAAGAGGAGTAGGTGCGATTGTCTTAGGATAAGTTCTACTGAGATTCGATAAGCTGTTGGGTCTGCCAATAGCCACTGATTTGCAATCGGGCATTGATTTCTTTCAGGCATCCGTTTAGTGACCGCCTTGGCACCGAAACCTAGATATAGCGGAATGACAGACCGTATTGATTGCATGTGTGTTGTTTAACTTGGGTACGATCTTTAATATCACAATAGCACCGTTCTATACCAAGCCGAACCCGGGATCCCGCGGTTTTGTAAGTCGAGGTGTGACGCACCGCCTGTCGGAACAAAAGGGTTAAGCTGTATATTGGACCAGGGCTGAGGGCATTCAGAGCCATTAGGATCCTCACGCAACAATAGAAGTCTTTTTTCTTCTTATTCTGCGCATAGAGCCTTTTGAGCTAACTAGTAGTAATTACATAAAGTAAAATATATATATTAAGTTATTTTTAACTTATTAGTACTGCTAGTTATATTATTTATATAATAATTATAGTGATATCCCGCTTATTTTTAACGCATAACATGCTTGCAAGTTGCAAGCGTGCCACTTTAGAGGAAACAAGGCTCCTAGGTATGACTAATATATTGCCGAAGATCTATGGATGAGAAGATCTATGGATGAGAAGATCTATGGATGAGAAGATCTATGGATGAGAAGATCTATTGATGAGGAAGTAAAAAAGAAGAAACTCTACAATGCAGGCCATTGTGGGATTTCTTATTACAGGAGGGCAGGTCAGATGACTACAGGTCAGTAGGAGTACTTAGGTTCAATGAGCCTATGAAGCTATTCGCATGAGGCATTGTAGGCATACGTAGCTTTGAGCCATTGACCTGACCTGCACCTGCACCTGCACCTACTGTAACTTTGCATAACATAAGTTAGTGCAGTCGATACGTTATACAGTCATCCTAGCTTCCCTATTGTTGTGCCTATAAATACATGTTTAGTCAAACGTTGTATGTTGTAGCTCCCTGAGTACAAGCTTTCTCTGGGTTATTGCCCAATTAGTCTAGAAAGCAGCTCTCAATCCAAGGGCATTGGGGAAGATGCGGCTCATTCAGCCCACAAATTGCTCCGGCTTGTGGCTAGTGACGTATCAGACATAACAAGTGTGGCGGCAAATGCAATCGAGAATCTCTAGCTCGTGCAAGTCCATCAACTGGGCCGCGTATCCGATTACTTGGCTTAAAACCTGACACTCCCACCATCTCATTTCTAACGACCACGGTTCGCGTTGATAGTTATTATTCACTAATGCAAACTAGCAAATAAGCTTTGCAAAAGGAAATTTATGATTATTGCTACCAGTATCCAGTATATGCTATAATTAATCTACCAGGTCATCAATAGCATATAAACCTTCAAGACACAGAAGACGCCGCCGCCACTGCCAATCAATGCCCTACCCTAATATTTCATCAATACCGTCCCTGGCGTTCTGCCTGGTGTTCCGCAACAAGGCCATCTCGTTCCACCTTTCCCTGGTTATGGTGCTGTTTGTAGCGGTCGCGCACTTCGTGGAAGGCGGCCGTGATGGCGTGAAGAATACTATGCATAACCTAGTTAGCGATGGGACTTCGGCAGAACTGTTGAGCAGCGTGGTGATGACTTACGTGCTGATGATGGCTAGAATGAATGTGCCCCATGGTAAATTACAGCTCTTGTCACGGTTGCTTGCCGTCTCACCAGTCAGGTTGTTGGTGTCAGTCGCGTCTCTGTTCGTATAGCAATGCTTGGGACCAGCCGAGCCTCCGTTTGGCGATGTCAAGACCGCGACTGCGATGAAAGCCGCAACAAAGAGAACGTCGAGCAGGACAAAAAGCCACCGAAGCCATCTGGGGCCACCGCCCCGAAGGAGGGCCGTCAGGATCAGAGCTATTAATGTGTAGAGGACAGCGGCTGCGAGAATGCCTTCGACGGCTCCGAAAGCACGGTTGACACCGACTGAGGTCTTGATGGAGTTGACCAGGCGGTACACCTTGTAGAGTCGTGACGAGAAGAGCCCGAGGGAGATAACAGCGGAAAGGAATTGAAGGACCCGCGTTAGTCGCAGAAGCCACCGGTAGAGAGCCGAGTGCTTCAGCTTCTCGGGCACCCATCGGGTCAATAACCCAGTCTCGCCGTTGGCGTGGCCTTTGTTCGCGTTGGTATGGGAAGTACGAGCCATTGTCGAAAGCGTATGTATGATTTCGGGAAACTGATTGAAGGATGTCACAATTGTATCAAACATAAATAAAGCGACCATTTGTATGCGAGGCCACGCCACGAAAGCGTTCCATTTCGACCAATGTTCGATAATGACGACGGATGACGATATAACCAAGCTTTGAAAAGTTGGGTTGCTTGTAGCAACAGCCCTACCTATTAATCGATGCCATCCTGCACCGCGACGTCATCAGCAGTTCAATAGAACCCATCGTAATGATATTGGCAGTTTCAACCGGAACTAATGCTCCAACCGCCATACGTACGACGACTCTAGAAAGGGTTCTTACGTTATTTCACTTTGCGCTTGGCTTTCTAGGTAATCATGGCTAGGGCAAGTCACATGTATTTGCCCAACAATTGCGGTCACAATAACTCTTGGCGCTCATGTCTCTGCATACACATTTTTATAGATTCCAGATATCTAACAACAGAGAGAATCGAACTCTGCAGGACTTGTACGCGTGGAGAGCTTATAGTAGCAACCTGAATTTCAGTTGATCTGCTGGGTGTTTACCTAGGGCGCCAGATCATCTTCCAAACTGAGCGCTTTCAGATCAGTTACAGCGACCCCAGTTGCCTAGCATGGCGACCTTTAGAAACTCGATTGGGAGGTCATAGACATGGTAGATATTGGTTGCCCCTCTCCGCCGTGGACGGTGGAATCATTGGCGGTGCAAAACGACGCGGCTGTGCCAATGCCAGATGCGACTGTGCCGATAGCCAGACGCGCGGTTCAAGGTACCAGGGGAGACTGTACTGACCTCCCCATTGAGCTGATCGTTTTTTTCTCAACGCCGGGATGTGCCAGTCCGGCAGCCCTAGCACAACCATCTATTAGTCTACTACCGAATCTCGATTCCGAACCGAGACGGTCATCACGGGTCAGGGGTTTGAGATCCAAATCCGAGGGCTAACTTTGCGCCAACTCCAACGATTGAATCACGACCATACTCAACAACAGCAAGCCCTTCCATGTGCTTAGTCATAATAATCTAGGTGTGTTGCGGACGAGCGCGGTCTAATTAGTGTGTGTCATGATACAATCTTTGGCCTCGAATATTGTGACACGTTTAAGAGAATGGGAGGGAAAGGGGTTACCAAGCGTTTCACAGCATCTTAACCAGTAAATATAATCATTCCATAATAGGCACACTGATTCTGTTTACTCAACGGGCTTGTCAAGTGCGACATCATGTTGAAGGGGATTGGTATCCTTACAAAAATGCCTAAGATCCATTACGTCCCTTGGTTGACTTTATACAGTGTCTTGCATCGTGTTGCAAGTTCTATACGCTGCATGAGGACCAATCTCCCTGAACACCCCGTCTAAAACATATCAAAGGAGAGTTGTTGACATGATCATTTCGATGTGACTTACGGGAATTTTGGGTACACTAAGCGTTCTGGGAATTTTTTTACTAGATTTCTTGAGGAGTTACCTACAGTCTTTCACCCCTGTTTTTGTAAATCTACGTATTCTGACTAGGAGGATGTTCACGTTCATTGAGATTAGAGCGTTACATGTTAGGTATTGAGCTATATGCTATTGAGGCAACCTTGATGATGCATGCTAGTCCGAGTAGGGTCTCTTGAGATGAAATCAACTTGTAAACCCTTTCCTATTCTACCAGCCCTAGGCGCTTCAATGCGCCAGAGGAGAGTAGTCTGTAAGCTCTTACAAGAGAAGCTTACAGAGACCTGTCATTCGTCCTGTTCTTTGTGGAACAAGGGATACGAATCAACGTCATTTGGGTACAAAGGGAAGTTGGGATTACCTGCCTATTCGATGGTATACATGCAAGCAGCCAGCCGCATATGACAACGGCAACATGCAATCAGCCTACTCATTCTCAAGAATTCTCAAACTCATGCCATTGGCAGGCATCACGGCCTTATCAGGCATACCGATCAGTGGCCGTCGCCCTTTTATTCAAAAGCAGCCGCCCCTAAGTTTTGTGAAGGATCAAAAATTCTCATCGTCAGTCGCCTGTCCCGCCAGTGAAGTTGTTAGTGGATTGAAGACAAAAGATCTAGAGACATGCCCGGGGCTAATGAAGGAATCGCTCCTTACTTTATATGTCGTTGGTAAAATGCAGCTATCCGGGGTTAGCGACAGCAGCTGATAGTTACACGGCCTCCGTTGTCATCTCAGTATCCTTCCCCACGGCACAAGGAGACATATTAAAATGTCCCTTGTGTTGGCATAAATGTCATATTAGCCTCCTAATTATTCTTGCTGAGATTGGCAGCGCAAGCCGGTCTGGGTTCAAGAACATGATATCTGCAACGGCACCACTCTTTAATGCTTATGATATTCAAGCCTTTTTATACAATGACTGAAAAATGCAGCAGGGTTATGGTTATAGGATGCACTTCCAATCTTTGGTATACCTAAATCATTATTTATAAGGTTATTATTCTGAGCCTGCCACTGCTTTGCACAGCTCTAAAGCACCCCTGATGAACCGTCAGGTTATTGTCCTGCTATCGAGGCAAGTTAATGAACAGGCCACTTCTGAAAACTGTGAGTCTGATATCCTGGCCTTTATAGTCATCAAGTTTGCCTGGCTTGGGCTTCCTAGTATCGCCTGTAGTTGTATGTTAGAGGGTTTTGCTCCCGAGTGAGGTGTCACGGTTCTGGTCCGGACTAACCCCGGCCCCGAACCACGGACTATGACTACACCTATATAGGTAGATACGGGAAATCTCTGCGTCACAGAGATTCTTTCCTTCCTTGTGCAATAACAATATTTCTATACGAACCACCCGGCAGTATGAACTGTGACATGAGGATGCAGCCACTGAGTTGCTAGAGGCCCACTGGTGGTTTGCAGTATAGGGGTAAGGGCTCAATAGTATTGATTCTTGGGTCTCCCTCAACCAAGTTAGGGGGACGACCTAGCCATATATACCTAGAATTTATAATAAAGGCACCTAGGAGGTGGGTGCCAGCTACCTGCACATGACTTTTGTACCTGAAATTGTAGCATTGACGGTTATTAAGGCAACTTGTTTGAGAGACAAACCCATAGATAGAATGCTGAGATAAGAGTGGTTGTTGTTATTTGGAACGGGGAGCAACTACAATGTTTTATTAGATAAGACTGCTGACTCAGGCGATGCAAACACTTGCTTAACGATTGCCGAACGTTAGCCGAAGGCCACATTATCAAGACCTAGCACCAGTAACTCTACCACCAGGTAGAAGTAGCCTTTTAATGCAAGTTTCTTAGAATCTAGATTATCACCTTGCAACGCATCTAGTGACCTAACCCTTACATTATTATTGTTGTTATAAAGTAAAAAAGCTTTATATTATAAATTAAATAAATATATTTTTATTTGCTAAAGATCTATAAGTAATGAAGTAAAAGAAAGAAATTTTACAATACAGGCCATTGTGGAATTTCCTTATTATAGGAGGGCAGGTCAGGTGACTACAGGTCAGTGGTACATGAGCTCAATGGCGACTGCATCAATAAGCTCCTTCAGTGAGGCCATTTGCATGAGACATGCGCAGCTCTGATTGGGTGCATCCCATGTCATTGACATGACCTGGGCCTGCGCCTACTGTAACTGTTACTATTCTAGCATAAGCATGTTTTAGTGGCTGAAAGAAACAGTGACGAGATCATGCTCTCTGCATATATTTTGCTGGACTAGTAGTGGCCTCAGCTATGTGAAACTTGACAGGCATCGAGTACATACTTAGGTTAGTTTAAATGACACCATTGCCCAGGCTAATTCGATTTTTTAAAGATACGCAGGAACTTTCTTTTTGTTATTTCGGAAATTGCCAAACTGCCCAAGGACTAATGGGTATTTCCCCATTCAGCGCATCCCGTCTACAGTATTATATCTAGGTAAATGGCTCTTATTGGGTGTCTGGCTTGATTGATTGATTTATAACCAAGTCGGTTCAGTAAATACCTAAACATACCAAAGGTAATTAGATGCGACAAGTCGGGCATCGCCTACCTACCTTCTCTTACCTTACCTTACCTTACCTTAGGTCATGATATGCAATCTTTCAATCAGTCAGTCAGTCAGCCGATCAAATAGTCAGTTGACCTGCCATCTAGGCACTTTCCTTATTTTACGGGGCGAACGTTGTGCTGTGGCTCGTTGTGCGGTATAGGAACTAATTGCCTGTTCTGACTGCTCTGATTGTTTTGATTGATTTGATTATAGCATTTCCGGTCCATACAGTAGGTACTCCTCGTGTTTCCGCGGAGATGGCCGCAAAAACATTCGAGCGAATCCTATTGCATGTACATATGTACCTGTGTACCAATGCGTCTGTGCTGTCTCTCTGTGTGACGGATAAATGGTAATCTGTAACCTAGGTAAGTATGCATGCATGTACAAAAGCAGGGTATAATTCGAAGTACCTAGTAGTCTACTACATAGTAAAAGCAAAGCAAAGCAAAGCAAAGCAAAAAGGTGGAATTAAAAATTGTGTATAGTGAACGATGCAGTCAGTGAACATGTGATGTTGTTATGTACTTACTCAAGGTGAGCCGGTCTGAATGACGTGAGCCGAGATCGGGGCTATCGATTGACCTATTTTTCTGCATTTCCACGGACTACCCAGTGTAGTGCAGACAGCACCAATATCAGCCAACTTACCCTGTGTAAGTATACTTACGACCTACCTACTCCCTAGCATGATTCTAATTCTAAGGGCGTACTTACAGGTTGGACTTGTGAGCGGGTGAGCGAACAGGTGGTTAAGGGATAACGTTATCCCCCGGGTTTTTACTTCTAGGCATATCAGCCTGGAATCTTAAGAAAAAATCCGGGGTGACGCATACGCAGCCAGCGTAGGTGATCCCGTAAAAGTCGTTTTCAAGCCCAAATGCAGTCCAAGTCAAGTTTACAAAGTCAATTTATATAATGTGCAAGTCAGGTATTGTTGGTCAGAGGACGTGTTGCTCACCTTACTTACTCATCTGCTTACCTGGTAATAGCTGCACCTTGTTGCTGATGGCATCCGGAATTTGGTGCAGGCGCTAAACCCGGATGGAGGATTACGAGGATATGGTACTTGATTATCCTCGTTTCTTGGTCAAAATGTTGGGTGCTCCGCGGTGATTATGTTATCCTGGTTCTCAGAAAGAACGGATAATACCTAGCTTTAAAAGCCGCAGGTATACCGATGATGGAATTGACTTGAGTGATTAGATGCGGTAGTGAGGGTAGTCTTGGGGGGGATCCTTCGTTTTCTTTTTGCTTTCCGCTGAAATAAATTGCCCTTTTACTTGCTCCTATTCGCAAATTTAATCGCCTTTGTTTTGCTAGCATAGTATGAGCCCGCGAGCTAGACTCGCGCCCTTGGACCCATTTTCACAATCAATAAATTGAAGCATTTCAAGAATTTTCCCATCGGCGTCGAGAGCTCGCGGCTATAGCCGGCATATAGCGGCAGAGGAGAGCTATCTAAGCTGAACCGTCACAAGGCTTAGCTCCGTCCACTCGGTGCTACGACGAGGTTAGAGTCATAGAGGTTGTTACTACGCCTCATTAGCCGTTCGTTAATAGGAGCTACTGTGGTAGCGTTGGTGAGCTTTCTCTGCTAGTCTGTACGGGAACGAGAGTTTCGTGGGTTTACTGTGGCTCTCGAGAATTTTCGCTGTCGGGTGGGGTCTCGGCAAGCTGCGGCAGGTCATGAAATGTATTGTAAATCGATCGATCGATACCACTATGTAGAAAAAAAAGTGTCTCGAAAAATTATAATTAAATTATGGAGAAGATGGATACAATATTTTAAGGAAAGAAAGGAAAAGTGAAAAGAGAGAACAAGGAATATTTGACCTGCCTGTCGCTCTTGTATTCTATCGATAGTTGGATGATGGCTCACGTCATTTTAGAGATCTGTTGACCAATGACAAGCTGCGAAGCCGACGAATCTGGACAAGATTCTTTACGTTTTGCCAGGAACAGGTTAAAGCGATTCTGGATGGATGTACTGCAAGGGTCTTTGCAGTAGTTTAGCCACCTACGAAGCCCTTTACCCAACCCTGGGAAATTTTCTTCTCAAGGATAAAACTTTCCAATAAAAAATAAAAAATAAAAAATCATCAACCCGGCCAGGACCTGGTCACGTCGAGGCTTTACGACTCGGGATTGGATAGCATTGACTGCGGCTCTTTCAAGCGGGTAGCCTTCCTTCGGGGAGATAGTGGATTTTATAGGGTAACGATCGAGTAACGAGCCCCGCCTTGCAGCGGCTAGAAGCGACAGGTGGCTCCAGGAGGTTCATGAAGGGCGTTTATGTGAGTACATAGTAAGTGCGGCCTTATTACGCTTTTCAATCCCACGATGGCTTCATTCGTGTGGCGTGGGAACCTGGGGACACGAAAATTTTCCTTTCCAGCCTTTTGATGTTAGCGAAAAGCCCCACTCACCCAATGGTGGAGTTGTAGGTAAGACACCACAGTACTAGTGGTAATAGCTACGTATTTTGTACGAGACATAGTACGACGTTACAGATGTACTCAACAGGAAAAGAACAACCATTGGGCTCCTCTAAGTATAATATTTGCTTTTGGATAGGTATTGGCGGGCCAACCTAGGACTTGCCAACAGGGTACCTACTTGAACTTGTGCTCGGCAAACAATTGCAAGTCTCACCTATCATATGATTCTACATGTATTCAGGTATTCCGATCCATCTATGTCTTCCTAGCATGTGTAAGTGGTCTGCGACCTCCGAGATGAGTTCGTGCTGTCCGTATCTAAAGCGATTTGTTGTGAAATAGTTTGTTATACAGGACCTATTAGAAGCAAAAATTTGTTCTTATACAATTGGATGTTGCCAGGTAGACAAGAGCTGTGCCGATCATTAACGATAGGGCTGGGTATAGGTACGCTACCTATGTCGATTTCCGTTTCTAAGCTCCTATCCGGCGTCACAGACATGCGTCAATTGCCACGTAATTGGACAAAAGACGTGATGGATAGGAATCTGCGGATACCTACATGGAATTCCCCGTCTTCTATGCATTTCCATCAGGGTGCCGAACTGCTGCATTTACAGTAACAGTCTGTACTATACATTGCAACTTACCTAGGCTGATCCGGTATATATCATCACTCCATACGCACAAACATGTGTGCACACTACATCCAGCAGACACGATGCTGCTGCAGCCGGCGTTTGCTCCTGGCTGCTTGAGTTATTATGCACAGCAGCAGTACTAAACACAACGCAGAACAGTAATAACAATGGGTTCATAAGCGAGGATACCATGACCAATCATTCTATTCCTTGTCCAGCATTCGAGGATCGATTATATCATATGGTGTTCGAGTTGCACAATATTGTAGCAGTGGCACTAGTAGGTACTCACAGACAAACTTGAACTTGCCCGGTGACAAAGGGCGCGAGTCGAAAGGGCGGGATTGTTGACCACGTTGTGACATGTCTGACCGCTATAGGGTGGGCATGCAAGTACCTGGAACGAGCTTTATGGGCCGTTGTTGTGGGCTGGTAATCCGCTAAAAGTCAAGACGTGGTACATTTAGGTAGGTACAGCGCATCGGCAGCCCAGACAGGGCCCTGGTTTTCTGCACTGGTGACCACCAGGGCATCTCTTAGGTACAGTAGACTGTATGCAGCGCTAACCGGGCGGGCCACTGGCGGGATTTTATGACACATAATTACTCGATGAAAAGGTGGATGAAGCAAGCCAGACCTGCCCGTGTCTCGAGTGCCAGCTTTTTTGTGTTTCGCTCGCTGAAAGGAGTCATAGGACAAGAAAATAAAATATGTAGATATAATACTTATGGTTGCCCGCGCCACCTTTGTTGTGGATTTTGGCGTGACATGTTTTTTGCGATCTATCATACCAACCCCGTTCACAGGACGACTGTTTGTTTACCAGACAGATCATTAATCACTTTGCATAAAAAAACACGAGGCTTCCGAGCGACTTGACAAACGAAACTTTTAACCACTGAGCCGCAGCAACCTGATCAGAGCCTGTTCGCCAAATTGCGTATGCTCCTACGTTGCAGCACCACGTCTTGGTTTCAATTCAAAGAGATTTTGGTGTAAGCCGTTGAACCGTCGAGCGGTCGAGCGGGATACACACATCGGAGCCAATCAGGTACCCCGGTTACTTTCAAGTTGGGTGGCGCCGTTGATTGATCACTTAAAGAGTTGACGACGGTGTTTCGAGAAGTGGAAGCAGCATTCTAGTCGGTCAGCAGATCATAGTGCGATCAGAATAGAACCACAATATTTCCTGGAATTCTTCGCAAATCTCGCAATTTCGCACCCTCCAGTGACGTACCTATCGCCAGTCGCAAACTCCTTCCCGTGCTACTAGCTGCCCCATTCCTCCTTATACAATACCGACAGGGGTATTAAAAGAGCGCTTGGGTAACCGCAGGAACAGCTTTAGAGAAGACACTATCAGATACTTGCCGACGTCACAGGACACAAATATCGATTTCGAAACAAGATGCCACATCGCGTGGTAGATTTCTTTCTTTCCCCGAACGACAGCATTCATACTATCAAACAATCAGTCCAACGCCGGGCATCTCCCGCAGCGCGAAGAACACAGTCGAAGGAGAGAAGCCAGACCACCCGGACATCTTCTTATGGATCTACGGGCACAGTGGAAGATCATACCATAGCACCACCTATCAGGATGTGGGGATCGTCAAAGGACAAGCACAAAGAGCAGAAGGAGCATCACCGGCTGAGCTTCCCGGGATTGCACCTGGTCGGGCACAAGACGCAGAAAGACGTGTGGCAAAACCCGAGTGCGTCGTTAGACTGGAAGATAGAGTCGGCGCCGGCGGTCCTGCATGGCACCCCGGACGAGAGCACGGGCGCCTTAATATCGGGCCAATTGCTGTTGTGTGTAAAGGAGGAGCATTTTGAGGTTGAGAACCTAGAGGCCAAACTGGAGATCCACATCACGCACAAGAAGCCGTATAGCAGTCACTGCCCTGACTGTGCAAACCAAAAACAAGAAGTGAAGAGTTGGTCGTTTCTGAGCGAGCCAGCCGCACTACAACAACGTGCGTATATCCCTGCTATTTGGTTTCTTTGACAAATGACGTTGCAGCAAGCTAACACATGGGGGTCTACAGGCACACATGAATACCCGTTCTCGGTCTTGTTAGAAGGTAATCTGCCTGCAACGACGGACAACCACCTTCTTTCCATTCAGTATGTGTTCACAGCAGAGGCTCGACCGCGGGACGGCGGGCTGCCGCTGAAAATGCTTCGCACAATCGATGTCCGGCGCTCACTGCCGGTGCCCGAGACTCCCCACCACAGCTTGCGCATCTTCCCGCCTACTAACATCACGGCGAGCGTGCACTTCGACTCGGTTGTCCACCCACGCGCAAACAGCAGCTTCACGCTGCGCCTCAACGGCATCGGCAAGCACAACCAGACCGGCCACAGCGTCGAGTATTGGAAGCTGAAGCGACTCTCTTGGAAGCTGGAAGAAAATGTCACAACAATGGCCCCGGCATGTCAGAAGCACGCACTCAAGGCGTCTTCCTCCGCGGGGGATGCAGGCGACAACGGGAGCGAAGCGAAGAAGAGTATTACGCGGTCCGATTCCCGCGTCATCGCCCATGCCGACATGCACTCCGGCTGGAAAGCGGATTACTACTCGACTGACGGCAGCATCGAGGCCGAGATTGAATACCACGTCGGCGGATCCTCTTCGCGACCCATAAGCTGCGATATGCGTAGGTCTGATGGTACCTCCATCACTCATAGGCTCGTCGTGGAGATGGTCGTCGCACAGGAGTATGCGCCGCTAGCCCACACTCGCCACGTCACGCCGACGGGTATTGCCCGCATCCTGCGCATGAACTTCGGTGTTGTCGTGACGGACCGCGCGGGACTTGGAGTCAGCTGGGATAACGAAGCCCCGCCGATCTACCAGGATGTCCCCCCTTCTCCGCCTTCATACGCGCTAGCTATGATCCAAGGTAGTGTCGAGGATCTGACCTTGTCGCCCATGACTAGTAGTGGTAGGACGACGCCGGTCGAGGGCGAAGAAAGTCCTGCTTATAGTGAGTCCGAAGGGCCCAGTTCGACTACGGTTGCGCCCTCGGCTCCATGAGCCAACTTCATCGTATCCTAATATTCCTTATCCCTTCCTCTTTATTCATCAAATTTTTGTTAGAAATGGCGTTATGATAGACGGGATTCAAAGCACGAGAAATTGGCTTGGACGGGCGTTGCTTTGGTGTCCTTGGTTCTTCACGCAGAATACCCCAAAAGTTATGTAATTCTTTGTATTGTGGATGACTTATTCATCAGGTCGGGATTTAAACGGAGAGAACGGCTATAGAAATAAGGCAATGGCGAAATAACTGCGGGCACGGATCCTGCTAAGTTAGCTTACACTGATTAATATTCAATATCATTAATGATAATGGAAAACATTTTCCTCTCCAACCCTTTTTAATTCGAGTGACCAATGTTCTAATAAGTTTTATGCGTATAACACAATACATATACAACGTCTCGAAGTAGATATGTCGCCAAGGATGCCACGGCCTAGTAACCAACGAAGCTAGAACCAACATATCCTAGAATACCGTGACTATTGAATGCCTCTATTCCAAGGCACCAGGACTCCTGAACTCCTAAACGCCTGTATCTCAGAACATCACTCATAAGAACCCCTCAACGTCTCTACTCCAAAGCACCAGAATTCCTGAACCCCCAAGCTCCTAACCTCGGTCCCGGCCACTCACATACCCCCGTCCCGATCACCATACAGCCAGGACGTCGGGACCTCCTTAAGCGTCTCTATCCCAAAGCACCAGAACCCCTAAACTCCTGGACACTTATACATACTATCTTCTCTTCTAGTCCACTTAAACGTGAACTCCTGAGGTTGGTTCCGCCCACCCACATACCCCGTTCTAGCCTTATGCTGGCTAGGACGTCGGAATCCCCTCTTTTTTTCAAGTCCTCCAGTCCCACGGTAGTTCCGCCCACCCACGTACCCCGTCCTGGCAAGCACAAGGCTAGAATGTCGGAACCCCTAAATGTGTCTCTGTCCAAAACCATGAACACCCACACTGGTTCCGCCCACCCGCTTACCCCATCCTAGCCTCGTGCTAGCCAGGACGTCGGAACCCCTTGAACGTCTCTAATCCAAAGCACCAGAACTCCTGAACACCCAAACTCCCACGCTGGTTCCGCTCACCTACATACCCCGTCCTGGCAAGTACAAGCCCAGGACATCGAGACCGCCAAACGTCAATATCCCAAAAGCAAGAACTCCGAAATTCCGACCTCTAACCCAGAGCGCCAACTCAACCAAAACGTCTAGGGATATCTCCAAAGCGTCATGCCAACCACAATGTCTAGACGGGGGTATCTCGAGTCGAACATAACGCCTAAATACCGGTAATGCAAAACGCCTGAACTCCCAAACGCCCAGTGCCGGCCCCGCCCGCCACTATCCCCGTCCTGACCAGCAGGACGTCTAGACCCCTACATGCTGATATTCTAAAGCACCGATCAACCAGAACTCCTAAACGCCTGAAGGCTGGCAATGGATAACACCAAAACTCCGCGCTGAACGCCAAACGCCGGTCCCGCCCACCACTTACCCCGTCCTGGCCCAGCACTTTGCAAGGCCTCCTAGGACGTCGAGACCACCAAACGCAGATAATTATAGATTATTCCGAAAGCAGCAAATCAACCTGAACGCCATGCTATGCTCCTGAACGCCCAGGCCGCCGGTCTCGCCTACCCACATACCCCCCGTCCTGGCCAGCACTTACATGGCCAGAAGGTCGAGGCCCCTAAATGCTGATAATTATCCCAAAGTACCATATCAACCGGAACGCCCGGACGCCTATAAATGCCCAAAAACGCCATGCTATGCTTCCAAATACAAAATGCTGGTCCCGCCCACCACTATCCCCGTCCTGGTCCAGCACTTGCCAGGCCAGGACGTCGAGACCCCTGAATGCTGATATGAATATTGTAAAGGCAGGAAATCAACCAGAAAGCCATGCTATGCTCCCAAACGCCAAAACGCCTGGGAATGCAAATGCAATGCTATGCTATGCTCCTAAACGCCATGCTATGCTAAACTTGCTGAAAAAGGGTCGTGAATAGCCCTCCCAACTTACCGTCCCGGCTAAAGCACGTTGAGCTTGTGCTATGCCAGCTAGGACGGCAGGACTAGTGACACCTTAAGAACCCCTTTTCTCTTGTTTGTCGTTTTTGCTCTCTTTTTTTTTTTTTTTCTTTATTTTTTTTTTTCCTTA
>Ga0247782_1000219_pt1 | contig 63560 bp, 41 predicted proteins | sample UWRJL019104C5_FD_179928 | JGI IMG/M metagenome (GOLD analysis project Ga0247782, IMG submission 179928) | Plant litter microbial communities from Arlington Agricultural Research Station in Wisconsin, United States - UWRJ-L019-104C-5 | ecosystem: Environmental > Terrestrial > Plant litter >... | reverse complement strand
AAAACTCCTAGAAAAATACTAGATATAAAGATTAATAAATATATATCTTTTGACTTTTTATAAAAAATAATATATTTTATAGCTATATTTGTTAGGATGCACAGTGCAGATTGCATACTCGCACTCTATGCACTGTACTGCTATATATATATATATTGCCAATATTCCACCATTGCATTGCCTTCCTCTTAATCATCATTATTATATTCACCACCCCCCATGTCATCCTTGACAATGTGACTTTGTCCCTAACTATTGAGATCCAAATCATACCACTGCGCCAAAAGGCATGAGAGTTGGCAAGGTTGCCAACTCTGCGGACAATTGCATACTTGTAGGTATGCATCCTAACAGTGATCCGTGAAGGGGTGGCCCGCGAAGGGGTAGTTTTGCTTAGTGACGTCCTGTGAGGGGTTAGTCCAGGGGGCTAGGATTAGGGATGAGTGGCCCATGTCAACTAGCTGACCTCCATAGTCGGTCATGTCTGTGATGCGACAGCACTCGGTTAGCCATGATGACTACCACCCAATGCTCTGAACACGCCGCGAGCCCAAGGATCTTTCGCTACAAGCCTTTGCGAAACGAAAATGCATGCATTCGTCTGCTGCGCATTTTAGCGGGACGATCCGAGAATGCGGTTGAATGCCAGCTAGACGAGGTAGAAACTGAGAACTGTCCGCCATTTGAGGCCTTATCCTATGTGTGGGGGCCTCGTTTGGCAAGCGATCCGATCATCAGTGTCGACGGCTCCAATTTCCAGGTTACCCGCAACTGTTACGACGCTATAGTTCATCTTCGTGGAACCGATTCTCCTCGGGTTGTCTGGATTGACGCTATCTGCATAGATCAGGATAACCCCCAAGAGAAAAACGCACAAGTCGAGCGGCTTGGCGCAGTATACATCAGGGCAGAGAGAACCATAATCTGGCTCGGGGTCCACAAATGGCCGGATTCTTTGTCGGCAAGACCAGACGACGTTATAATGATATGGATGCTGCAGCAGGCTTGGTGGACGCGTGTTTGGATCATCCAGGAGCTTTCCCTCTCTAAAACACCGGTCTTGCTCGTTGGGAGGCATGAAATTTCGTGGGTCGATCTTGAGGCCGGGGTCAACGGGCTTTTTAGGCAAAGCGGGCACCGGGCATTGTCCCGTGCACGGCATGTCAACACTGGGGGTCCTTTTTCCTCTCGCATCATTCAAAGAGCGGAGGCCTTGATGGAGATGAGACGTGCGATTCGGGGGATCAACCACGCTGAAAACGAGGGTCTTCTCGAGCTGCTGATTCTCTTTCAATACTACGAGTCTGGGAGGAAGCGGGATAAAGTATTCTCGCTGCTGAACATCGCCCGAGATAGGTGCGGGATCAGGGCAGATTACAGCGAAGGCGGGGTAGACACTAAAGCAGCTGAGATATTTCGCACAGCTGCGGTGCGGATCATTAGGACATATAAGCATGTCAACATCTTGGGTCAGGTATACCGGTTGGAAGCAACAAGAAAGCCGCTTGAGGCCCATCTTCCCACTTGGGTCCCTCACTGGAATCGAGGGGGAAATCTCACTCTAGGTGGGGAGGACCCTGACCCAGGCTGGCACGCAGAACGCCGAAATAAGCACCCTATTCTTATTGTTGAGCCCGCTCTGTCTCATTTGGTCTTCGGTGATGACAGGCCCAAAGCCTCAGGTCCGCGCACAGAGCTCACACCCTTGGAGCTTGACAGAATGACGTCGCCAGATCTGCCATTATTTGCGTTGCGACTGCCTGGCATAGTTATTGACACTATTGTGGCTGTTGGAAGCTTACTCCCCCCGTTGATCTTGGAGGTGGAAGTCGCCTTCCCCCAACAGAGCGTCCAGACTATGGACAGCTGGCTATCGGCCCCGAGCGTAATCTGGAGCGCCAATAAGCAGAAAGAGAAGAAAGAAGCAATAGTAAGCGAGCTCAAGAAGCGCGCGTACACATACGGGGAGACAATCAAGGTTCTGCGGGAGTGGCATGAGTTGGCAGTCGATACTAGTTACAATGATGATGAGGTCCAGGCCTCTGCACCCTATTCGCCGATATTGCCACCGTCACCTTCGCAACCCGCCCAGTCACCAAGACAGAAAAGGTTCCAGAGATTCCTTGATACAATGGCACGTGGAAATGACGTGGAAATGACGTGGAAATGCCGTCCGAGAAAGATTGGAGTGTCGTATTGGGCACTCGACATAGCGTTGGAGATCGTGTATGGTCGTTTTTGGGTCGTGTATTCTTCAAATATTTCGTACCTGAAGCGGGGGACGACGATGAGAACGTGAATCTAGGGAAGCAGGTCATTCCGCTGATCCTTAGGCACCTTCACAAGTTTGCTAGACTGTTCCACGTATTCGAGCATGCTTTTAATTTCAAGCTTGCAAGAACACAACGTGGGTACCTCGCTCTTGTACCAGAGCTCGCCGCCCCGGGAGATGACCTTGTCCTACTGGCGACAGCCGGGTCCCCGTATATAATAAGGTCGGCATCGCCAAAACGTAATGAGGGTTGCGAGGGATATCTAGAGCTAGTAGGCTGGTGTTATGCGCCTGGTCTAATGGGCGGGCAGCGTTGGAAGGATGAACATGTTACCGATATCATTCTTGTTTAAACTGATATATCGACACAAGCTGTCCCTGTGATACTCATAATTAGTCCTGGACTGAACTTTATAAAGATAATACAAATCGTTAAGTATCGCCTAGTATGGGTACTACACATCTAAGGGTAATGTTGGAAACCAAGCTTAGTACTTACAACAGAGTTGGGAGGAGTATGTCTAGTACAGTGTTGTATAGTATTACGCATACGGCAATGCTTAGACACCAAACACCCAACACCCCATGTGCATTGCTGTCCCTCCTACACTTTATCTTTTAGAGTGAGAGAATTGCAGCTATGGAGGGCGAAGTGTAAGGTTGAATTTCTGTTGGTCATTAAATAAGCCAACCAACCCTCCTACGTGCCAACTGTTAGAAATCAGGGAGCCAACGCGATTATTCGTATATTGGGGTATTTCTTGCGTATCGTGTCTGTCTTGGTGAAGTCTTATCTCCATGTCCCTAAGTATAGTATAAAAATAAATAATAATAATAATTATTATTATTATTGAAATTTTTATTTTAAAAAATAGTTGCAGCGTGTCACTTTAGAAGAAACAGGGCTCCTAGGTATGACTGATCTATTGCCAAAGATCTACGGATGAGGAAGTAAAAGGAAAGAAATTCTATAATACAGGCCATTGTGGGATTTCCTTGTTACAGAAGGGCAGGTCAGGTGACTACAGGTCAATGGGTACTTGAGCTCAATGAAGCTATTCGCATGGCATAGTAGCTCTGAGCCATTGATTGACCTGACCTACCTGCACCTTCTGTAACTCAGGTCTCAATAGCGGCTAGACAGACAGACCTGGCTTTATCAGACAAATAGATACTTGAGGGATGTCAATTATTATGTGTTACCTGCCTACTATAATAGCAAATCTGCTATGTATATATGATACTGCTGTACTATCATAGGTGAAACATCAATCCGCCTGTCGGAAAGGCTCTTTTGGAGAGTGATGTTCTGTTTGCTTACCTGGGTGTAAGTACTTTTGGGCATTGTCATCGCCAAGAGGTGCTGGATTTGAAGAATTATGACGGATCATGTCGAGATGAGTGATCAAAAAAATATAGAAAATGGTGGCTGCTTAGAAGACTTACAGCATACAAGCGACTCTTCGTATCCAATCTGTGTTTGTATATCTACTACGCAATGGTATGATACCGAACTAAAGTCGGATGGAAAAAAGAGGCAACAAAAAAAGCAAAGTGGAAAGAGAAGGGTGAAACCACCGCCAAGGTGACTGTGCATGTTTAGGTGCAGTAGTGGGCTTTTCCTGAATCACGATAAGGTGTGTGGTTTTCTGCACAAAGGTGGATTAAAGTATAAGCCTCCAGTACTATCCCTTAAGTTGGGCGTGGGTCCGTTTAACATCGTAATTACTTGCATTGGTATTTACTTACTTGCGCTTCAAAAGTGGGTAGAAATCATGTCAGAATAATTGTATAGTATCTGGGGGATGAGTAAGTAAGTCTCCTGGAAGCGCCTTTATACTCGTTGGCGTTATAAAGTTGTTGCTGATGTAGGTATTTGTGGATAATCAGTCGCATTAGTCTCCATTCCATCCGCCGTCACTAAACGAACCTGAGGAATGAGATCGATATCCTCTTGCGCACGTATGTAAGATACCCTCTCAGGTCGGCTACGTCCGAGTACAGACAGCGGGACAAAGCCTCCCTTGGTATTATTACGAGCAAATGTACTGCTGTATTTGTCCCTAGGTAGGAGTCCGGACTGTCTTCAATATTCAAAGACAGCAAGGGGTTGTCTTAGTACGCCAGGAATGCACGCGTTTGGGGCACCACGTGATACAAGGTTGTTTGGCATACCTACTAAGACAGTCCATGCCGCATAGGGATCGGAACATGCTGTCGTTGAGTCGACCGATAGCTATATGAGACAAACCATACTGCTGTGTGGAAGGAAGCCCCATCGCTTTTGCTTTCGTAAGCAAACAGTCGAACAAACCGCCGTGCTTGTCAAGGTGAGTTGGTGTAATATCACCTGTTAGGTATCTGCTTAAGTAATAATAGTCAATCTGGAGCCGGAGAGCTTATTATTTGTGTGTTGAAACTGTACAACAATACTTTACCGAGGGTATCACAACACCACGCCATGTTGTCGCACTACAGTTCCAATTTGACAGGTGGCTTGGTAATGACCAGCTTATATATGTTGTACCTTGCGGCTCGTTTGCTTAACTCGTTGTTATGAGTTCATAGAGCGGCAGGGGGATAGGAGTGCCCTTCATCTAAATACTCATCATTCCTTACTATAACTATGCATAAAAGGCCAACAGGTCTACTCCAACAAGCATATAGGGGTGCTGCTTGTTTGAAACTTCAACTAATGAAAGCGAGTGGCCGCTGAAACCCAAGACTCAGTCAGGTATGCCTTCTTTTCCACCAGGCAACATCGTCGGATTCATTCTGTTTAGATGCCAGCTCCGATCACTCAGTTCAACTTCTACAGCAGGAGGACAACCCCGTGAAATCGACAATATGACGATGATTTCATTCTTCTACTGTTGTATCTACCTATTAGGTACTGATTCCGGGTCTTTTCCACTGTTGTCGTGATGGTCCTTTCGTAGTGAGAAGCAGACGGTGGGGCAAAACCCCTTTTCTTCCCCCCATTCTTATCATTCACACTGTCCCGCATACAGTACAAGAACAGCTGCTGAACAGGCCTGATCTTTCCGGGAAGCCTTCCAAAGTGGAATGTAATCTAACAGGGTGCCAATTGATTGGCTATTGTGGCTGAAATATGGGGCATTCCGAAATTTCTTCTGTGCAAGGATTGCCTGTGCCCTGCATTAGCGTATCCGGGGAGGTCCCAGTTTCTGAAGAGCTCCCCTGGGAATGGTGGCTTTCTGGCCAAGCTTTGCACCTAAGGTAAGTACTTAATATTGAAACCTATGTACGTACCTGCCTTACTACTGTAGTTGTATCAAAGTACTTACCTCCATTGGTGCCCTAGAAACGCTCAAATCAGAGGACATCGGGTGCCTTTTGATTCTCGTCACCAATGAAAGTAAAATTATTATGTATCTCCTGCAGATGGTCTCATAGGTGATGAGTGCCCAATTGACTCAAAAACGTGATAACAAGGAGGTACTGTACAGGATCAACGTTGCATTACCGGGTAGGACTGTACAGAAACGTTCTGCACCCAATGTCCATTTCCCGTTTGAGCTTTGGGCTCCATCATCCTTGCCGCGCTAAGTCGAGCACAGAACGTCTTGGACCTCAACCCCCCGGGTTTTCCCCCTGTTCAATACCCCTGTCATTTTGAAAACGACGCGAGGTAGTCGTCGGAGAGAAGAGAGCTGTCGCACGGTTTTTCGGTTTTTGGCGTGCTCTTGGTCCCTCCCACTTGTCACTTTCATCTTGTTCCCCTCCCTCACCTCTGCTCCCGTCAGTAGGAATCGCTCTCATACAAACTACATATGTATATACAGTGCCTGCAGATACCCTACAGTACAACATTCACTACACTGCAGCTCCTGGTACCTGGGGAGCACCACTTCACTCACGTCCTTTCCACTTCCACTCACTTGAACTCAGCAAGCGTAGCGGGCAAATTGGTTCTGTTTCTACAGTATAGTGTTCTTGCACTCCCACGCGCACTTACGGCCCCCTTCCTCCATCGCCTTTCGTCACAGTCTTTTTGCCCTCGGCCTACCCTAATTCTGTCGTTATCCAGTTGTATTTTCACTTCATTCCCTTCAACTTTGGTCTCGTCATCTCCCTTGGCAGGAGTTTACTTGAAGTAGCTACAGCGAGTCTGAGGCCTCTTCGACCTGGATTGCCTGTTTAACCCGGACATGTTACACATCTATTAGGAGACGTACTTGTATGAAGAGTACCATAACTAGAGGATAGAACTATAGGGCACCTCATCTTGTGCTCGGTGTCGACCTTTCCAAATAACGGCCGATAAGCAGCTTCACTTCTACGGCTGGTGCCGTCTAACAAACCAAGGCCCTGTCTACCAGTCAAACGAAGCAATACCCTCCCCTTCAGCTACGACCCAGAGACTATAGCGATTTCATTCATCATGGCACCATCACTAAACACACACTCGTCCTTTACGCGACCGCGCACTAGCGACCGCGAAGTTCGCCCGAGCACGCGTGATCAAGCGGACAACAACCTGATCATACCGAGTCGGACGTCTTCTCTTCACTCGCGCATCACCCAGCCCATTCCAGGAACCCTCAATGGCAAGCCACAGCAAAGGACGCCAAAAACCCTCACTCATGCCTACATGGTGTGCGGCGTTGGCCGTGAGCCGTCACAATGGGTGAAGGCGCCGGCTCCTGCCCAGGGCAAGATTGGACACATGAAGGGCGCGGTTGGCCAGTTCTGGCTACCTGAGATTCTAGGTAGCAGCCCACGACTAGAGCAGGACAACGATATCGCCAGGGCTCTGCATTCCGCTATGCGCGTATGTCGATTTGTTATTTCTGGTATACTGATAGCTCGTAATATTGACTTGGACCCAGGCTTGCTTTCCCCATGATGTCGAAATCTGCACTGGTCGCAGCCAGCCTCACTGTGTTCATCACGCTTTTGTCCTCCAGCAGGATTCATCACACACTCTGTACGGTATTTGCTTGCGTGTTTGGTCACGGGCCGATGAGAAGAGAGCCGAGACGATTCGAGATCTACGGAAACGTACCGAGCCAGACTTCTACGATAACCCAGATGAGACATACTGGATCCCATACTGCCTTTCTTTCCTCTCACGATACCCCATTTACAACCTTCTCGGTGACTACCTTCGAGGAATGTGGATTCACTGGAATAAGGCTACCAATCTTTTCCATGCTGAGGAAGTTTCTCGGATACTCAGTTTCCCTGCACCACGTCTGAATGACTTAGTTCGCATTGATATGAAGGATTATGCTCTCTGCTACCAGTTCCCCTCCTCGCCAACTGGTTTCCAGAATTTTGCCATGTGGCCGCTCTGGAGTTGCTTATCCGTCCCTAACATCGTTGGTGTAGTCGAGGCAGCCATGTCCCCTACCCGACGTATCATTTTCGTCAGTCATTATCCAGCCATGCTGACGGTAGCTGCGGAGACTGTTCGCTTCTGTGTTCGGGTCTATGAGTGGAGCGGTCTCTATGTGCCTGTGGTCCATGCCCGTCACGCAACCGATCTCGTGCAGGAGCCGGGTCCATATATCCTAGGTATTACGGCCGAATGCCGCACTCTATTTACTGCGCCCACCGATGCCCTTGTTGTTGACCTCGACCGCAATTTCGTTCTTACCTCGAGCCCTCCAACTGCTCTCACTCCCGGCCAACGAAACAAGTTTGTCTCCCGACTTACTCAAGCTTTGAACGGTGACGTGACTCCTTCTGGTGTTCCTCACCACCTTCGATCTGCTTATGGTGGTGGCAAGCTCGTGCCCGCTGGACAAATCATTGTCATGCGCGGCGAGGTCGAGTCGATTCAGGATCCCGAGTGGTGGAATCAAGATGCTATCATGTCCGTAATGGATCACGTGTGTGAAAAGATGGTATGTTCTTCTATGAATCCCAAGTTCCTCCCGTCTAATATCTGTCCAGGGACGCAATACTGGATTAAAGGCAGTCTTCGGTGGCTCTGTCAAGAAGCCCCTGATGACCAAGGTGTCTATGAGACATCTAAACGAAATCGTTCGAGAGCGCAACCAGTACTCCCGAGATGCCATGGAAGCATGGCAGGATTTCATCAACTTGAAGGGTCGTATGGATACGGAACTTGCCAAGGTTACGAAGCGAAACAACTACTTGGTTGAGGAGCTCGAGAGCTGGAAGCAACAGGTTTGTCTTCGCTGCCCCTCCAAATTATCTCAACGCCGGCTAACGTGACACAGTTCCTCAAATTCCAGGCATTTGCTGAGCAACTCACCAAGGAAACACAAGACCTCAAGACCAAGATCGAGTCTCATAAACGAGAGAACCGCCGGTTGGCTGGTCTTGTGGATCAACAGAAGGATGATAACGCTCGTCTATCAGTTCGCCTGAATGGCACCGAGAAACAGCGTGACGATGCTCTCGAGGCATTGGTGCTCCAGCAAGAGATTGCCGAAGAGCTCGAGCGGGAACGCAAGCGTAACAAGAAGGAGCTGATCGCATTACAACAAACAAATGCCACTATGGTCCGACAGCGTGACGAGGCTCGCCGTGTTGTGCTGCATCTGCGCAGCTTGATTGGAGGTCAATCACATCACATGGAGCATCTCGTGCGCTCTATTACGGCACCCGATGATCTGATGAGCGAGCTTGAGCAAGCCTTCGACGATGAAGATGAGGTGGAGGAGGAGACGGATTCTAATGGTGAGTTGTCTCCTGCTCGATCAATTACACAGAACCTAACGTTTTCTCAAGGTCGTCTCAACACCCCTAACCGAAACAACGCCAAGCGTCTCTCGGCTGCCAGCTTCAAGGACGTTGCCGACCGCCACCTCAAGGACAAGACTGATGCTATCGCTCACATTATTAGAAATATCGCTGAGCAGTGTCAGGCTGCTGTTGAGGGGCTGCAGCTCGCTCACGATGCCGAGAGTGATCGATCCCGGCCATCGCGCCGTACTAGCAACCTCTCAGGCTCCCGTAGTGACGATGGCCATGATCACTCAGCTGCCAACTCCGAGGTCGGAGAAGAGAGTCTCTTGCATCCCACTGGACGATATTCCAGTATCCCCCCTACTCCGGATCTGATTCCAAACCGTAGCAGCACTTCAATGTCGTACGCTTCTACGATGACGACACCTGAGCGATCAAGCCAGCAGTACAATGTCGCCAACGACATTCCGACGAAGATCGTCGAAGATGACGAGGATGACCTTGCCGACCGAAGCGAGGGCGAGGTAATTCCCCAAGAGCCAGGCGTTATTAGCAAGCATAGCCTGCTTCACCGGGGCTCGGGTGCTCGTATCAGCGCTTTCGGTAGTGCCCGGTAAATTCTCGTCGCTCTACCGATTACTCAGACTGGCCTTCTGAATGAGTACGGCGACAGTTTCCAGGCAGTAACGGAGCCTTGGCTATAATCGTTGTATCCCTTTTCTCTGTGTATATTGGATGTGTTATATCTTTTGTGTGCTGGTATACCTTTGCAAGTCGGCACCTGGCGTTGTCCCGACCGGACTGGCTATTCTATTTGTCCGCTTTTTCTTTTTGCCATCTCATAGTTTCGAGCCGACGCTAATTTCTCTGCATACTGAAAAACAAAATGATGAGAGCACAGTGCAGTATTCAGATACCTGAAAGGACTGATGTATCACCGTCTGTGGACGGCATGAACTGAGAGAGTGTGGATCGGTGTTGGGTGAAATGATACTCAGCCTGTCTTTTTAACCTTCATCGCGGTCCGCCATCCGTAGCTTAAATACTACTGCTGATTCCGTTCATGCCAACACTAGACATGTCCTGTACGTGCCTTAATCGCCCTGTCAGGGATTCCCCGTACAAATTGTAGTTGCTTTACCAGAAGCCGTCTCTCGCTCGACGATATTGTAACAATAATATTATTGATGTTCTCATTTTCACTATTTAGTTGAAAATGTCCGTTGGTCCTCCGAAGTTGCTCTGTTCATGTAACTCGAGCAAGCTCTTGGTTCACATCCAACTCTGTTGGTGCCAATGCTAAAACTAAAGCATTGTCCACACCTCTACTCTTTGTTACCACGAGGGCCCAGGGTATGCGCAAACAAAGAAGACGAACACTACCAGAAACAATCTCGTTGTTTCATAAGCATGATTCGAGATTCCGGTATGATCATAAAGGCACACGCATGCCCACCACGTACGTGCTCGCCCAACCCAGTTCAGTCTACCTAACCTGCATAGATATTTGCGTGAGTCTCATGACCGCTTCAACGTTCGCAATACGCTACATCCGAGCGAAGAGACAATCACAAACCACAATAGCCTATCCTACTTATTCGCCATCCTAGGTTCCTTTCTACACAGTATATATTCATTCTTCTGTCTTCCCTTCCATTCCAACTTAACCCAAATCAACAAGAAAAAAGAGGGCAGGAAGGCAAGAAAAGGGGAAGAGGGGAAAGGGAGAGGAAATGATAACAACCACCAAACCAAAAACCATCACGGACCTCGAGAAGGCGCTCTCCTTGTCCGCGCAGGAAACAACAGCACTCCTAGAAACAGACGGGATAAAAGACGCGTACAGACGGTACAGGAATAGATGCCTGGTAGCCAACCGCACGAAAGCGGCCGAACTGCCGGATTGGAAGGTCGTGGATGCGTTTCTTTATGAGCTGTGTATCTCGAGAGAGGTGAGGTCGTTACCTGAGCCCGGGCCACAACAGCAACAGCAGCAGAAGAATATGGGCGTGAGTGTGGGTACGAGTACAGGCGGGAAAGAGGCGGGGCAAAGGGGGGTCGCGATGATTACACCCGCCCTGGAGAAGGTTCTAGGAGAGAGATGCAAGGGAAAAGGAGCTTATGAAGCGCTGCCGCACGTGGCGATGTTCGTGCTTAATGTCTGTAAGTTCCTTGGCAGAAAGGATGGGGAGAGGTTTGATTGCACAGGGGATGCTGCGGTTTATAAGGGAGGGGGAGGTGGGAGTGGAAGTGAAAAGACGGCGATGAGATTTGTTGAGATGGAAAAGGAGTTTTTGAGATGTAATATGGCGGTGATGATTCTGTCATTCTTGGTTGCGAGGGATGTTGGATTTTAGGGGGTGGTTGCCGTGAGCTCTTCGTTGCTTGACTCGACTTGTCCGACAGTCTTGGCGGCAGATGTCCGTACAGACTGAACTGAGAAATTACAATTTTTTCTTTTCGATTATACAGATAGAGATAAGCTAGACTAATAGAACCCATAAAGTTATTAATCTATTTTATGAATCCGAAGTGACCTAGTCAATTACCTCTGCGAAACACGCGTTTGGTACCCCCTTCTTCATCTTTACCCCACGCTGCAGGACCAACATGGGCTGTGAGGTATGGAAAGCAGTAATCGCCTTATAATCGTTACCGCCACCTCCTTCGGATAAGAGGGTTCAATAAGCTCAAGATCCTACAATTGCTTCAGAGGGGTATGCTGGTAAAGCATATCATAGGATAATAAGTATTTAGCACACAATCTCTACTACAGACATAACTTCAGCGTTGTTAGAACATCAAAGGCAACTTACAGAAGCAACTTACAGATTCAGATACTACGAATACTCCAGATACCATTAAACAATGCGGTTGTCTGAAATACGCTTTGCAGTATTATAGAGAATCTATGGGAATCTGGGAGTCTCGGCACACATCTCGGGTCTCTGAACGCAAGCTTCTCCTCCAGTCTTGGATTTCCATGAAGTTTTCTTAAAGGGATGGTAAAAGAAGGAACAAGAAATTCGGATCTGATACTCGCAGTTAGGCATGAGCATCTTGCCTTATTGTCAAAGGCGAACAGATCTTGCGGAGGAATATGGTGATGTGAAGAGCAGGACTGAACAGGGCACTCTCTATATTCGGTCATTGAAGACGAATTCAGGTTCCTCCAGTCAAGAAAACCCATTTACAGATATGAGTGAACGATGCTCCCTACATGATGCCCAAAAAATAGGCCTCAGTCGAGCCGCTCCTTCAACTCTACTTATCCACGATAGCAAATTATCTCCAACTTCACAGGCTTCATGAAAAATCACAGGAGTCAAAGTACCTAGTGGCCGAAAAAGGGACGTAGCTGAGGGCTTGGGGCCAAAGGGGGGGGAAATAAATAAGAATAGTGGGAAATGTCGTAAGGAGCGTTCGAACACGGAACTTGCAAAAAAAAAAGAATTCAAGGCTTAAGACATGCTCAGCTTCCTTGAACCGGAAAACTTCAATGGATTATTCCTTACGACTACTTTACCACTGAACCATCTCAGGGGAACGTCTGTTATCAGACTGCCTACCTGACATTCCATATATGCCTTGCCCATCCGCCCTTACGCCCTTACGCCCACCCACTTATATCTTTCTTATAGATATAACGCTTCTAGCCTAGCTTCCAGGAGAGATGGTCATAGATACATGTACATAAAAGCAAGCTACCTAGTAGTACATCTACCTAAGGCACGTACATACTAGTTTGGGTAAGGTACCTACAATGACCAAATCACACTCCCTACCATGAACTGCGACCCAGATAACTAGCTAGGTAGGCACAGTGTTTACTCTCACATGCGTAACAACTTTGAAATATATCCAAAGCTGTTGGTGTCCCACCATTGAAGGGCGATTCCTGATTCCGCTGAATCGAGTAACTATCAAATACTGTAATACCACTGACACTGAACTGTACTCGTCTCATTGCAGCCCATTCAACTCGGTCATATCTTTTTGAAGTAGCCATTAACGTCCTGATAAGAGGCTGACCTCAAGAGTGAGAACGGTCATATATACATGTCCAGGGCCTAGACTGTATGAACATATATCGATAGGTACGTTATGAAGCACTGGTATTAATTCTTCAAGAAATCAAAACAAAGTAGATATTGGGACAAGTATTACTGAGCTGTACACGAAGCAATAGCAGGCGTTGCTCGAAATATACTCAATTGTAATGTCCATAAGAAGGTATTCTTTAGCTGATCTAAGATCGGTTGACTCGTGGTCTGTTACGCCCTATACATATAAATTACATACGCGGTCGAGGCATCCGACTTGGCTACGTTCTACTCTCGTTAGTAACGCTATGGGTTAGCGTTGCAGTTCTACTCCATGACATACATAGTAAGGCAATGTTACGCATAAATTCATATTAGAAATGCTGAGCGAATGAGGCTCCTCTTCGCGACAGCTTTCCTTGTTCACATACATCTTTCGTAATGTTTCTACGTATCTAACTAGATCTATTTACCAAAATTTCCGCGTTGTATATATAGATAGGTTAGACCGCTCTAAGGAGCAGGCTTGATGGAAATCGGGTAATAGAAGAGCTCATCCGGATCATACAACTTCTTTATCCTCTGCAGCTCGGGCAGGTTCTTGCCCCAATACACCTTCTGCGCCGTCTCCCTGTCCAAGCGCGCATCGGCGTAGTTGATATACATGCCCCAATCGCCAGCTGCAAGCGAGCTCGTGGTGTTCTTGACCCAGTTGTCGAGGAAGTCGAATCCGTTGCTCGGGTAGTTGCCGAAGAATACCCGGTCGTATAATTGCAAGATGTACAATTTATCTCGGTGCGCGTACGATCTCAAAGATGTGGCGTCTGCGTTGTTGGCCTGGTACGAGTTCTTGCCGCCCTGGAGATCGAGCTGGAACCACCAGATTCGAGATACGCTTGATGCGGCTCCGTACCAGTAGTCTACGAAGTCCTTTGCAGCTTGTCCCTTTAGTGCTGCCAGTGTCAGGCTCTTAGAGTAGAATGTTTCGTGCTATAAGGCTTTTGTTAGCCAAGTTGCGGCTGAGCAGCACATTGAGTTTACTTACTACGTTGTAGGGATACGATTGCTCGAGATTGGTATAAGCGTAGTATTCCAGAGCTGCCACCCAGTCCATGGTCTTAGAGACAGATATAGTTCCTCCAGTCTTATTCAACAAGGGCTCGAGAGCAGCTTTGAGCCCAACTGAGTCACCGTGGAAGGCTCCTTCCAGGCTAGCTTGCCGATTTCCGCCTGCCAGTCGCATGTTCAGGGTGTCGGGCATCGTATGATTGACCCAGTCATCGAGAGCCTCTAAACCAGCAACGGCAGTGGTCTTGTTCCAAGGCAACTGCACGGAATAGACAGTCACGTTCTTTGGTGCCTCGTACGTCTGGAATTTGTATGAGAGCGCGATGCCGAAGTTAGAGCCGGCGCCCAGCATAGCCCAGAATAAGTCCTTATTCCCCGTAGCCGAGGTTTCTACTATGGTCCCGTTTGCAAGGAGCACTGATATTCCTACTACCCAGTCTAGAGCGAGGCCGTGCGTATGCGATGACATGCCGAAGCCACCGTGCAAGACATGACCTGATACACCAACGCTACCATTCATCAGCTCGGGTTTCTCTTACAGAGGATCAGGCGAGTTTTTCTTACCCTGGGCATGTGCCGTGGGAAATAGCTCTGTTTCCTTGATTATACAACTGCAGCGCGAGATGTCCCAACCTAGTGCCCGCTGCAACGGTAGCAATATTCGTTTTATTGTCGACGCTGACGTTGTTCATGCGGTCGAGCTGTATGACAAGATGTCCATCTTCACCGCCGAAACCGAGCGATGCGTATGAGTGTCCGCCCGATTTGGGAGTCACTTTTACTTTGTTTTGTCGGCCACATAACAGCGCATCTTGCGCTTGCTTCGCCGTCTCGGGAACTGCGATAGCGACAGGGTTGAACTTGACTCGCTCGTTGAAAGGCGAGTTAAAGGTCGTCCAGTTCTTAGACGTCGACAAATAGTAGGGCGTCTGGGCTGCTTCGAGACAGCTGGCCAGAGTATCATTAGCTAGAGGGACTCCCCTAACGCCCACGGCCATTAGGCCTAGGGGCAGTGCAACACTCCAATGCATTGCGTACTCGACTCTCTAGGCCGCCGAATATCAACTATCTTTCCAACCCTGTGAGCAGTGAGAGTTGGCATAGTACAGGCGTGCGAGGATGGGCAACCGTACAGACCCTTCATTGTACTTTTTATTGTCGTCGTCCACCGGACTGTGATAATCCGGCTAAATGACGGCATCGTCTAATTACTCGCTTAAAGCAAGTGTCATGCATCACTAAGAGCAGGATTCTCCTCCTTCGAGCGATTTGTCTCTGCTAAAAGGGGAAAGAAAACATGGTCGTGATAGGTAAATGCCATCGAGCCAAGGCTTGAGGTAGGGGTCGTGCAAGCCCCCGGGGTGCTCCATTGCCACCTCTTGACTGCTGTAACCTTATCTTGATCCGGTTTTTCGGTATTAGATCCAGACTCAGCGTCAGCAGGGCCCGCACGTTGCGCTCGCTAGTCGCTGAACACTTCGGTCATTCTGGGCACGTCCCCCCCAACCAGGACATCATTCAGCTCAGCCCTATACCTTTATTAATGTAACTATTGGGCCTTACCCGTCACCCACTTGAGGCGGCCTTTATATTAGGCAGTTTGCATCATACTTTAGTATTGCTGAGGAGACCGGAGAGCAAAAACAGACGTAATTCATAGATGTAGCTAGAAGGAGTTGAGTTCAAGTTTAGGCGGGGCCAACCCAGAGAGGTCGTTCCGCAAGGCGGCATTTCGGCCCGTCCTATTCCGTCGTTTATCTCAAGCTTGTTCGCTTGTTCAACCTCCAGAGCCCAGATTATCATGGGCCAGTCCAGACTTTCGATGGCGTTTGTAAACCCCAAACATGCCATAACTTGATATCTACAGCTCGTCGCCCAATATTAGGTCCTGCATAATCGTCGTCTATTATATCAGGGCAGATAATGTCGCGAGCGCGAGTCGCTTCAAAGCTATTAGGTTTTGAGGTTGCGGTTTACCGATGTTGAAAGAGAGGCCCCTAGACTATCGCCTTGAGCGTACTGAGGCTCTTATCTCAGGATAGATGGAAAGGCGCTCAACGGCAACCAGCTTCCCACCTGCCTTTTGCTTACCTTGGCTAGAATTTTACTTCAACCGGTGTCTGTTAATTGTATAAATTCCGGCAGTTTCGAACTTGTGTGTTAAAGCCACGACCAACGCGATAGACCCTCGTAGATGACAACCTAATGCCTAAGATCATGTGATGCAGAGGGTTAAATAAAGTTATTTTTCTGATGCGGGATACTGCATATCTGATATCAAGGGTGCGCTTTCCGGGTATTGGCGCACATATACGGAAGGACCTTTACTTTAACGACGAACCTGGGTAATTTTCTTCAATACAACAAAACATTCTCATCTGCCTAAGGCTCTATGGCAAAAGAGTCGCTACAATATTTGCCTACGACAAGTATTTCATGCTACATGAAACGTTTCCCGCATAATCCAACATCAAGAGCTAGCGCCATCATTGGTACCTATAAAAATTATTATCTCAAGAGTTAAATGGCACGGCGCCGAGCATGGAGATCACTGAGAAGATATCGCCGATGCAGGTGGCGTTTGAACCCTAGTATTTAGGTATATATGCATATAGTTCCTAAATATAAAAGAAAGACACCCTTCCGTTATATATACGTCCATTATCCGAGCCTACCTAGTGATATAACCAAGCCTATATAAATCTCACGTCACGAATCGTACATCTAAATTATCCAACGGGCGCGAATTCGCCTCGCTATGCTCCAACGCCAACCGCGTGGCCTCGTTGGCCTCGAAACCAAAGTTCCAGATGCGATTAGGGCCGTACTTGCCGCCACGCGTCCCGCTATGGGTGCTCTGGCCGCCGACGTGCTGCATGACGACGGGTGTCAAAGCCCAGCGCAGGGCGCCCGTCTCGTCCGCGTACTGCTCGATGAGGCTGTCTGTGGGTGTCTCGGTCCACCTGTGCTTGCGGAAATACGGCAGGAGATTCTCGGATACGGTGGATCGCGGATACACGAGCCCCTGACCGCAGCAGGCGTATTTGTCCATCCGGTGTACGCCGGGGCGCTGCGGTATCACACAGTTTCGCCCCGCGGCGAAGTATAATCCTATGAGGAGGGGCATGAAGAGGCCACCTACGAGCAGAAATACCCACCGCGATAGGTAGATGCGGGTTTTGGGGACATAGTGCCGCGTGACGAACATGCTGCCCAGCACCAGGCCTGTGAGTAGGAGGGATGAGCCTAGGTATACGGGCCACGACTCGGAATTCCACCCAAGGAGACCCTCGTAGTAGAAAAGACGGAGATACAAAACTTTGGGGTCTTCGTTAGCTACTGCTTCGGAGGAAACGGGAAAGAGTGGTGGGCAGCAAGCAAGCTCACAGGTTGTGTATCCTGCTTCCCAGCTCAGAGACGTGGCGGTAGCCAATGCCTCTATAGTCCTATGCAGCCATCCGTCCAAGAATACCACATCATCTTCGAGCATTAATACATACGGCGCCCTTGTCTTCTTGCACTCCTCCATGACAATAGAATAGTCAAACTTCGACTTCGTTCCATGCGTGCGCTTCGCCTCCATCTGCTTCGCCAGCTTCAACCGCTCTTCATCGTCCTGGTATGCTGGAAGCTCATCCGCCATACCCGCCAGCCACGGTTCTCTGTAGTCCGGATGTTCGGTTTGATTGACATGGGCGATGAGAACGACGAAGTGGAGGCGCATGCGCTCCTCGGGACTCAGACCGTGTTGTAAGGAGCCCAGCGTGAGCTTCAAGTAGGAGACGCCCTTCCGTCGCACCGAGGGGATGCCCACGCATAGCTCGGGCGGGTCCGTCCTGTTGGCCTGGTAGGCCTCTAGCGTCTCTACCGTCGCATGGTCCGCGAATTCTATGGCCTGCTGTATGCGATGCGTTGAGTACGTCGAGGCATGCGCGCGCTGCGATTGGAAGAAGGAAGATGTCGGATCTTTCCAACACGTCGATCGGATAAACCCGATAAGTATAATGTACTACATAGACCGCAACGTTGATCGTGTTAATATGTGCGTGTGCGTGCGACTGACGTATTCGTGACCGCCTATCCAGACAGGGAAGGGAAGCGACACGAAAACCGAGGGAACAGAAAACATAGACGGTGATAGGACCCCTGCAAAACAAGTGATGATTGTGCTTGTGCGATGGAATGAAACGAAGAATAAAAAGAAAGACCGATTGTACTCACAAGAATAAAAAACCCAAGTAACAAGCTTCTGACAAAATTCATATTAATAGCTACATGAGACAAGACAAACACCTCGAGGTGAGAGTTTGGGGATTCGATGTCTCAAAACAAATATCCAAGTATATGTAGATAGAGTCTGGTGTCTAGACAAAATATATAATAGATTAGAAAGGAGTGTTCATACAAAAAGCGCTAGGGATAGTAGTGTGAATATTTGTTTGAAAGCGTTAGGACTTCCATAATGTTCATCAGACGTTCAAGAGAGGAAAAAGATGGCCGGTTCATTTTCCATCCTATTCGAACCACCCAGATAACATATTGATGATACCGTATTCCTTCCCCCCTTTTAAACTAATTCCACAGCTAGCCAGCCGCCTTTGCGGCCATTCTAGGTATGCATCTTCATTAGACTGAAAATAGAATTCTTCTGCTGCCTGAAGGCAGAAAATTACTTAGTCCTCCCCTAAGAGGCAAATCAATCTAACGCTAATCGGAAAAGTTGGAGAATTTAACAACTGTTGATACGAGCTTACCCCCCCCTAATTAGTACGATTCGAGTAATAATTCCTAGACAGACAACTTCAAGTTGATGTAAGCCCGTGTCCATTGGGTCGCGAGGGGGAAATGTCAAGACTTGGCAAGCCCTTAGGTAGTTGGGATCCGTTATCCGGCAGGCGGTAGCAGATGCTGCATCTGTAGTACATATGCATGATAATGTACAAAGGTCAATTAGGTAATCCACTGCATAATACAATACATACAACCCGTGACACTGCAGAGCTGTACTATGTAAATACTATAATCTGTATATGTGAACATGTGTTACTCCGAATGGTATCTCTCTCCTTTTGTACACGGATAGGTTGATATAAACTACAAACGTAGCTGTAGTGTCCCGTCGCTTCAATATTTGTTTCGGCATCGCACCTGAACATGTACCTACATACTATGTACACCTGAACATGTTGAGGCCTGACGGGCACAGTTATTGTGGCGCAGTCCAGTTACCTATGGACATGTTGCCGGAGTCATGCCCAATGATGTTAAGTTACTGCTTCTTCAAGTTGTTTTCACTTATTGAAATAGTGAGTAGCAACCACGTGCAGTAACCATCTAAAGCGAAAATAGGCATAACGAGACATCGTAGGCTATCTCAAGTCCTGTCTAGCATGGAGTCAATGTTGAGCGTATACATAGTTCATATCGACCTCAAGAAACACCGACGCGTTCCAAATATTGCTTTGACAGGCAGAAGCAAGTATTAGTAAGTTTCTATATTATCTTGTACACAAGTTAATGTGCGCCTCTCAACAACTCGCCTTTCCATCGGATTATGCTGTGTACAAGGTAGGTAACAGACCTATTTTTAGTTAGGTTATATGTAGCCTATAGGTAACCAACTCTTAAGCTTTCCACCTTAGGAGGAAAAGATGCCAGAGATCTACGGCTGGGCCCATACTTGCATCTCAGCGTACCTGACTTCAAGTGTCCAAGTGCCTGCATGCCTGGTCTCGAGTCAAACCGAAACTTACCAGAGACTATCTAACATACTAATACGATAAGATGACGGTAGCGGATGTGCCGGGGTTAAAATGACGCGCGGAAGAGTATATTGATTGTTGACATTCGTACACCAGTAAGCGTCCAACACCCTTTTCCATATCTACCGGGATGAGTACATGGTGGACTTTTAAGTTTGATAGCCGTCTATTACTCATTATTGTCTACACATACCCTCAATCATAGTTATGAGCTTCCAGGACCGCCGAGTAAAGCAAATCTCCGTACAATACCGGGTCCATATTCTTGGTACTAAGAAATTGTCAGTCATTGAACTCTAGGGCAGGTGGGGAAACTTGGGAGCACGTACTTCGGCCTTTGTATGGCAATAGGACTTGAACTCGGGTGTTTGGCCCAGCAAGCTTCCTCCAAACCAAGGCCCATGTCGCTGTCTTTTATGTGTCACGACTTGTACTTCCAGACCGCCACTCTTGGCTGTACCACCGCTGCGAACTTCACTCTGCCGGATACGTGCATCTACCAAGTGCTTGATATCTCGTTGTAATCTCCGTCCGAAATCCTTGTATAGTGTGCTACCACCCGAAAGCACAATATTCTTGTAGAGACCACGTCGGACGTCGATCGGACTCGATTGGATGACACCATCAACAACGACGGGGAGTGGTGTCAGGAAGTCGGAGGAGTAGATTTCAGGGTTGAAGAAAATTTCCGGGGCCAAGAAACGCTCGTAACCCACATCAACAGTCACTTGGCGGCCGCCAGGTTGGGTTACGACATGCTTGAGGAATCGGCTCCGATCACGGTCAAATCGAGAAAACTCTTTGACGATATCGGGGCATACATAGCAATGCTCCTCTTTAATTTCTTGGGCCGTCTTCAGAGAACTGTCGGGCTCGCCTCGATCGCGAAGTAGACCTTGCACAAAGTAGGTAAGGTCACGACCGGCGATAGGAATAGATTTGATCGAGGAGCCAATGACGTAACCCTCGGCAACGGGAATAACATGGGTAACACCGTCACCCGAGTCGATCACAGTACCGGTCAGGGATCGGTCCGTGACTTTGGTTGATGTCCATGAGGCCGCGAGCGCAAGAACGGCCTGGACAGCGATGTATAGACCTGCGCAGTTAAAAGACTCAAAGAAGATCTCAGCCGTATTCTCCCGGTTCTCTGGCGGGTTTAGGGGCTGGTAGGTATTAGCAGGAGCCTTGTAATGAGCCTATGATGCGGTGTGCGTACTGGTTCGGTCAATAGGAAGTGATGGTCTTCGGGTTCGACTCGTAGATATTTGAAGATGGAATTGGACCAGAACCTCTCCATGTGGTCCTGCGTGCGTGCAACATATTAGTTCTATACGAGAAACTGGGCATTATTGGTGAGCAACTAACCCAATTTTCGATCTGGCCATGTCGAATAGGATAATGTAAACCATAGCCTGGACGCAAATTAGCATCCCAATCTTCACGGTTGGTAACGGCATGTGCGTCTAATCCATACCCGGGCCGTTCGCGGCAGCTATTGCCTCGTCACCGATGAAGAAGTCCAAGTCTTCGGTACCACGTTTCGTCGAGAGGTGTCCGGTAGGTCCGGCACCGCCTGTAAGGAACGAGGGCTTATTGGCAACGGCAGGTCGACCAGAACCGGTGCCGCCGCTTCCGCCAGCAGGACCTTTGGTTGCAATGGCGGTGGGAAATACGAAAGAAGGCGAGTCGTTACCGGCAAAACCTGCGAACAGGCGCAAAAGGAACAGCAAGTTAGCCCATGCAAAAATATAGATAAGCGGTGGTGCGCCCAGGTTGACAAGGCCACAGCCGGCCCGTGCTAGAGGCAAACGAAGAGGCGTAACACTTACCAAGCTTTGAGAAGCCCGTTCCGCTAAAATTTAAACATAATGGTCAGTAAGGAAGACGACATATGCCCATATACAATTGCGGGACGCAAGACTAGATGCTAATAAACATACTTGTCCATGACAACGGCGGGAGTTTGATTCGCCATGGCGAGGAAATGAAAAGCGATAACGCGCAAGTATTGTAAAGTTTCGAATTCGAAATTTTGGCCAGAGACAGGGTAAGTCCAGCAGTTATATTAAGGGCGTTATACGGAGCAGCAAGCGACGACAATGCTGGTGATGGTCGGTCGGAATGATCGTTTACGTAGCAGCCGGCGGAGACGAGGGACGATTCGGAGCCTAGGAGCTGGGTGGACCTCGGCCAGGTAGCTTTTCAGGGCTGCCTTGTCTGCGCAACTGTAAGGCTGATGTATAAGTATAATGTGATCAAGGTGTAGGCAAGGTGTGATAGCTCACAGGCACATACGCAATGGCTTAAGGTCGGTGGGCGAATGAGAGCGATGACGATAAATGAGGCCTAAGCCACCTTCAAGTTCCCCAGGCCCCCGCTCCAAGAATCCAGGTGAGGCTCATTATGTGATTAACGGGGAGTAGCCCCTCGCTTCGGTACCTGTAATTTGATGCTACGGGGCCACCGAAGCCTCCTTCGATCCCTTGTATAACCTACACCAGCATATAATATAAAAGTGTAACCTAGGTACATCATCCAACTTCAATTTGAAGTTCTCTCTAACTTAAGTTCCGCTATCAATCCAGCTCCCAGTCCCGTCAAATTGTGCGTTAGCACTCTCTGCAATATATTTATTCTGATTTTCTTATATTATATATAATTATATGCAGCAGTTGCCCTCCCCTCCTCATGTCCCCTTCACCTTGGGTTGTTGTACAAGTTGAGGCTTCACTTTAACTAGATGCTAGCTGGAACTCTTTTGAGAAAAATGCACGTTCTTCACTTCTTGTGATGTTATGATATTGTACAAAAAATAAGTTGATACGTATTTCATTACATTCAAGCCTCACTTTTCTGCGTTGGTTTGGTCAAATATTATTGAAAATAGTGAGCTCCCTTTGGCATCTGGAGATTGGCAGGCTCTACGGCCCACACGTAACTGAACCCCGGATAATATAACATTACGATTAAAAAAAATTAAAGGAAAGAAACATCTTACCATGTGTTCTATTGCAAATTAACCTTCTTTGTGTTTTAAGTAGCCCGAGTTGGGTACCTCTATTGAAAAAGGGTGAGTAGGTCACCTACGAAAGAATATGTAATATCCTAGATTGATACTGCATTGCCGTAAATATGCTGAGCGAGCTCCCGTGGTGTGCAACCCGCGATGCAATAAGCAATTTGAGCTTGATCAAAGTGCCTATGAGTTGCTTCATGCCACCCTTAATACTTCAAATTTGTTTAATTTTACCTTACAGATGAATTTCTTAGTAAGTAAATGCTTTCAGTATTCCTAGTTGCCCACTTAGATGTATCTGCATCCCTATTTTACCCAAGAATGTTTGAAACCACCACAGATTGAAGCTTAATGTAAGGATCTTGTCAGTACCTGCGACTTACACACATGATACGTAGGTACATATGAGTGCCCCTAAGTCAGCGTGCAACGTTGAAATTGCTTCGCGACGGCATAGAATGAGGGCCGATTCTCGCCATTCACTTCTCGAGAATGCTAATTATTAAGCTCCTATAGCTTTGATGCCCACTTTCCACCCTACAGAGGCGAAGGTTTCGTAGAAAAGGTACCTCTTTCTACATCGATAGGCGCCCGGCCAGTAGGTATCAAGGACAACGAATATCTAGGTTAGCATACATACATAAATATTAACAGCACCTCTCAAGTCGCCGTCGCGATACAAAAATATCGGCTCAAGTTCCTTTAATATTTTCATCAACTTGCACAAGCTTACCCTAGATCCTACTTGCGTAAGTGATAAGTAGGTACCTACGTCGTACGGGAGTATTCTATTACCTGCGTTCCTCGGACGGAAGTTCCAAGACTGCTCAGGTCTCTACTACCCGATTTCTTCAAAGCAGAGGTTGCGACTTCTGAGATTTATGGCTATTTGCAAAAGTGGCTAGGAATCTATCACCTCCGATACTTTATTACGGGTTCGACTTTGCCATCTACAACCGAGTCCTATCTTCCTACGGGTATTCTTGAATATGGCCTAACCTGTTGTTTATTTCCTACTTCTACTTCTACTCTCCCGTTTTAGTGCCCCCAAGAGGGCATACCCAATCACCTACTACCACACACTCGAGTCGTATTATTTTCATTCAATTCTACTCAGTAGGAATTATTTACTATTATCTTCTTACTTCGTCGCGCTTGTACCAGCCTGGTTTACACGTTACCCTCAGGCCGCTATATCGTCAGATCGCCAGCAGCTTGCGAGGAACAAGCAGCATATCGGCCAACTCCTTTATTATAATCCTGCCGAACCTTAGCACTCGGCTTGTATTCATCCTCCAAAGGTGAAATCCGACAGGCTGAGAAGACGGGCTGTTATAGGACTCTGTCATCATGGCGGAACAGTTGCAACATCAGCTCCAAGCTGACGACCAAGAAAACACCACAAAAGAACACTACCGAGAACCAGTACCTGGTCGATCCATTTTCCGACGATTTCACAGTCTCCTTGGCAAAAGGAAGTCCGAGGAAGACGAACCGGAACCTTCAGCAGATGCTTCAAATGATGGAAACCCTACTCTCTCCATAGATCCAGGCCGCATCCAAGTCGTTGATCGGACGCTGCGTGTTGATATTCCACAAAACTCCCATGACGGGCGGGACCCGATCTCGGTTGATGGAACGGCTGATAAACCAAGCAAGCGCTGGAAAGGTGGACCTGTTGCTGCCATTTTCATACATGCCGGAGCCGGATACCATAGCACCGCGAATGAAAGAATCCACCTCGAAGCGTGTAGCGAGTAAGATTACAAGAGTGACTTCACAAGAGTATCATCGCGCTAATACAACTTTCGATAGGGCTGCTCGTGCAAGCATGAAGATGTTGAAACTAGGATGTTCGGCTATCGAAGCTGTTGAAGCTGCTATAAGAGTCCTTGAGGACAATGAAATAACGAATGCTGGCTACGGAAGTAATCTGTCTATCGATGGCAACGTCGAGTGCGATGCTACCATGGTGGACCACTTCGGACGGAGCGGAGCCTGCGGCGCTGTTCGCAGTGAGTATTTTAAGCCTTCAATTCACTTTGTCTCTTTCTCTTCCATTTGCTTCTCCCAGCAACGCTGGTTATCCGACCGACTGACACGTCGTAGATATCAAGAACCCGATCACGCTAGCGCGAATGATACTAGAGAACAGCAGTAAGCCACTGTCTCTCCGACGTGTTCCCCCCAACCTTCTTGTGGGCGAAGGCGCAAGAAATTTTGCGCAAAACGAAGGCCTATGTCTTATATCCAACAAATGTCTCATCTCTAAAAACGCCCGTGACCGCTTTATTCGCTGGAGGGATGACCTGAAACGGGCAGAAAAGGCAGAGAGCAAGAATAAGAGCTCACAATCAAGCCTAGAGGAACCAGCAACCCCCCGTTATGCGCATGAAGCTCACAAAGAACATACTAATGCCATCTTGACGGGTACGTGGAACGAAGGACAGCCTGATTCGCCAGACGCGGGTTCCCCCTGGGATGCACATAACACTAGATCCCCCTTCGCAGCTTCACCCCAGCCTTCGCCGACCGTCGCCTTGGATCGTAGTCCTCTAGGTTTCGTAGGCTCTACACCGCCCAAGCGACAGCGGTCGTTCCAGAACAAGAGCGACGAGTGTATTAGCGACTCCGCAGATTATCACGGCGCAAGATTTGCAACACCAGAACGGGAGCCGAACCAAAGATCCCGTACAGGCTCACCATATCTGATCACACATGATGGTGCTGGTGATGACGACAATTGCTCAATGTCGAATGACTCCGAGCAAAAATTATTCGAAAAGTACTACGCTCATCACGGAGTGGTCCCCTGTAGACATGACGAAGAAGACTGGGTCACCGACACGGTAGGTGCCATTGCCATCGACCAGGCGGGCAACATAGCGGCAGGCTCGTCATCGGGCGGTATCGGCATGAAGCACCGAGGACGGATGGGGCCGGCTGCTTTAGTTGGTGTCGGGAGTGCCGTCATTCCTGTGGACGCTAATGACGCAGAGAACATCACGGTAGCAGCCGTGACGAGTGGGACGGGCGAACACATGGCAACAACGATGGCGTCACAGCGCTGTGCCGAGCGCATTTACCAAGGCACGGTCCGTGGCCACGGGGGCAGGGACGTGCCCGAGGATGACGAAACTGCCATCCTGGGAAGCTTCATCGAGCACGACTTCCTGGGCCACCCTAGCGTGCGCGAATCCTCCTCTACTGGGGCTATCGGGGCTATGGCTGTGAAGAAAGCCCCCGGCGGCTACTATTTTTACTTTGCGCACAACACGGAGTCGTTCGCGCTGGCCTCGATGGGCTCGAATGATCGCGAACCGGCATGTGTCATGTCGCGCCTCAATGAGGGCGGTAGCGCGATTACGCAAGGAGCGCGCAAGATTCGCATCTAAACACCACTACCCTAAGGGGACCACACGCATAAACGGAGTCCGGGGTGTACTAGATGAAGCATTAGATGGAGCATTCACCTAAATATTGGCATCAAAAGCCTTGCTGAGACTGGGACCGAGTTTCTTTTGTATTCCTTTTCACTCTTGCTAAATCCCTTCAGCTATAGACCAGGGATCGTAATACGCAATTACAGGCCGCACCAAATCCTAACGTATCTTCTAACACCATAGCTGTGCTGCAGCATCATAAGTGAGGAATGAAGGATTGTGTAGTGTAATCATAGAGATGACCGTGATTGGTCGTAGACTATGACTTGTTTGTAAGCACGAGAAATGCAACGGGACCCAAACCTCGACCCAAAGTCCGTTTCATATGCCAGTTCGTTATTATTGTCCGTTCCTTTTTGTGCCATGGTCTGTTTTTCTTCTAACTAGCCTAGCCCGCCTGCCTGCCTATCTACCCGCCCGAAAGCCCAAGTCTCATAGACTCAAAGACTCAATCATGTCAAGGCGGCACAGGTGTTCCGGTAGCACTGCCCGTCTCTTCCCTCCCTCCACCTGCTCCGCCTCCGCCTCCCCCTGCACCATTGACGCGCTTCCGCTTCTTCTTCCGCCTGGGGACGACGGCGGGCCTAGCGCCGTAGTTGCCCACGGCCAGCTTGGTGCCGCATGTCAGGCACTCGGCGTTCTCGGGCATCTCGCAGAAGATGCTGAGGCAGATGCTGCAGACGTAACCTGTGTCGACGACTCTTCTATGGCAGAAGCAGGCGGCGCGGAAGTCGACTGAGTCCTGCGTAGGGGTGACGAGAGATTTCCGCGCCTCGGTGTCGGCTAAGAAGCCGAACATTAGGCAAGATAACAAGCCACGAGGGTTCGAGGAGGCGGAGAGAAAGATCCCGCCCGTTATGAAGGCGGCTTGTTGAAGGAATGTCGGCGCCGAGTACAGGGACAACGTGTCGATGGGGATGCGCGCGTGCGAGGCGGCGAAGACGGCGTTCATGGTTGATATGTATTGGCTCGGTTCGGATTGTGATACTGACAGCACGAGGATCCGCGCGTGCAGGTTTGGTGCGGACGGTTGTGTTGATGGGGCGGTGGTGGGATTTGCTGGGTCGGCGGATGTTTTGGGCGGCTCAAAGGCTAGGGACGTCTTGTGTGTGTAGGATAGAGCCATGCTGAGGGCGCCTGATATTAGAGTCGTGGTCGGAGCGAGGTCGGATGTGTTGGTGTTTTCGATTAGAAAGCGTAAGGAGGAGAGGATGGCAGATTCGATCTGGGCGAATTGCGGATATTTGTTTGGTGAGGTCCCCAGTCGCCGGTGGTCAACGCCGGCCATCTCGACGTCCGGGCCATTGCGGCGTCGGCTAGAACCCGGAAGTCGTCCGGAATTGTTGGATGAGGGAGAAGGGTACAGCCAGACGGCACGGTTGGTATGTGCGGCTATGACAGCGACCCTGTTGTCATTGCCAAAGGCCAGGTGTGCATTAATAAATACTAAGATGTTGGCAATAGCTTTCGATATCGGCAATTGGTCGTGGATCGCGGCCCAGGCCCGAGGATTCGTGTCTATGACGACGGTGAGGAGGGAGGGCGTCTGGCTGGTGAAACCGCTCTCGTCGTAGTGTTCCGAGGCGTCGATTCTATTCATCTTGGCTTTTTCCTCTCCCCTTTTTGAGTACAACCAGGTGACACGGGTATCGAATTGTCATGTCACGTCAAGCTATGGAAGAAGCAGGAACGGTTCATGAGAAAACCGTTTTGGTGTCACTGGCGCCCCAGGACTCGCACGTTCATATTACCTGTCTCTGTTGCTGCATTACAGCTTGTAGGGTAGTGAGTAGAGGTGCGAACTGCTTCGAAAAAGACAAAGAAAACTAGACGTGTCTCAGAGAGCAGCAAGATGCTAGCAGGAGATCAAGTAGCACAATGTATGCTTTTTATGCATTCATTTGTCAAAGAAAATATTATTTCATGTGTTGTTATTGTCAGAAAAATGTAACAGGCAAGTTTAAGTTTCGGACCAAAATGCTATGTGATTGGCCACTTGCCTGGAGAAGAGGCTCATGCACCAGCATTCCATTTATGGCATGTTTTAATAGCAAGGGTTTTGCAAGGGCTGATAGGCAGGTACTTTGTACATACCAGGTAGCATGTGCCTAATATATCGACCAAGATCTGCCTAGCTCAACCGACGTCATACCTATAGTGGGCACGAACTGTCAGTATCACGCTCTTTAGCATGTGCTGGGTCGGGTACCACCTACCTACTTCAACGAGGGGCTGGACTAGGCCGGGGAAGCTATCAGCCCCGCAATAGCTACAAGCCTAGAAATGCCGAAGGCTTTGGAAGTTCGACAGTTGTTCGAGTTAAAGAATTACCTGGAGAAAATTCAGGGTTTTGGACTGCCTCGAAATGCATATCCTGAGCTTATGTTAGTAACCGGGAAATGGGACTGGAAGTTTTGCGGCAAATATAGGTGTTGCCTGGGAAACACTTTGAACCTTAAAGTTGCCTACCAGTGATCACCTCTTAACGCAATTTCAATGGTGTTAGCTTAAACTTTACTTTTGAGTTGTTGCCAAGATACAGTACACCTGTCTATAAAGCTCCGTACTTTAGATCAGGTAAGTTGGGTTGTGCCTACCTTGCCCAAGTAGACACAATCTTTGTTTTGCTCAAACCCAACCAAAGGTGCTATTTCAAGGTTTCTAGGTTAGCATATGTCCCTTACTCATATCATATCCCCTCATCTTGTTCAACAAAGGTTGCCTCAGCCCAGTACCTGCATACATTAACAAGACGTGCCGTCGGTAAGTTCCTTCAACCTTATATTAATTCTGCGTTGCAGTCTGCCGAACCCGTTCCTACCTCCCTACAGCCAACTTGAATATTTATCTACTTGTCTACCTCTAGGCTCACACCTGCATATGCAAGCGCCTGCTCCCCCGATAACGTCCAGCGCCCGTGACGTTTGATAGCCTTCGCGCTCGTCCTTGGCCTGATACAAGTGCCTCATAAATGGTATTGACGTTATTTTACTAAAGGTACCATCATTCGGTGGCTCTTTTTTCAGTTTGTGTCGATTTCCCATAGTTCTCCCCCTCCCCCTCCCCTGTCTCTCTGTCTCTCCTATTTGCATGCAGACCTCGAGCATGTAACAAGGTTCCAACGGACATATCTCTACAGGTAGAAGACCTAATATCTTACCTTTACTGGTAAGCCCATGCTCCCATACGCCGATAGACGCACGATATATTACGCATCGACTGAGTTAAAATCCCTCTAGGTGATCCGTTTCTGTACCGCGAGGCTATATAAGCATGCCTTTAGTCCAGATTTCTTTATCTTTCTCCCAAACCATTACCTCTTCACCCATCTACACACCCACACCCACACCTCCACACCTCCACCCATCTTACACTTCTATACATCTCCAAAACTAAGCACATACATATTTTCCAGCTCTGACACCAGCTACCAAGTCAATTTATTATCAACAGTGGTGAACTATTTTACTGCCACCAGTTATCTTTAGAGATACCGTTCTATGCCCGTCTCTATATTTGTCTCGGCAACAGCTAAAACTCATACCTTGCTTCGATCAGCTAAGATTGAAGGAGCAGCATAATAAAATGGACGAGCAACCGATTCGCGTTGCCTCCGAGCCGGAGAAGATCAATGATCTCGACGACCTGGACCAGGCCCGGCTTATCCTGGCTCAACTGATGGAAGGTGGCCAGGAAGATAATGACACCTGCCAGGCTCTCGACCGCCTGACTAAACTTTTCCACAAGGATGCTGCTGCTTTAGGTGCCAAATCTCCATCGGTGTGCGACATTCTGGATGACGTCTGCGTCGACACCATTCTTGGCTATCTAGACATGAGACAGGCCGAATCTGTCCGTCAACATGCCACCTTGACCGCCTCAGCCTATCTCGAGGCTGCCGGAGACAGAGGCGCGAAAGCCCTGCAGAAGTTCTTCTACGACCGCATCAAGAGAGGCACTTATGATGATTACATCGTGGCCTTCTGCGTCGCTGCCGCCATGTTCCCCATCGCTCCGGCCCCTACCACCGAGATGTTCCTTAGTGAGGGCTTCCTGCCAAGTCTCTCCCCCTTGATGCGCAGGAAATGGAAGAGCCGCAAGGTGGAGACGGCCTGTCTGGAGATGTTGGATGCCGCCTCGATGCATCCGCAGTGCCGCGAATCCATGCAGAAGTATTGCACCGATTGGCTAGAGGAGATTATCGACCAAGACCCAGCCGAGTTGTCGAAGGCCATCCACTCGGCAGATCCCGAGGTAGAGGTGACTCCTGGCTCCATCGCCATGAGAAGACACTCTCAGGTCGTCCAGCAGCTCGCTACGGTTATCTTGACGAAAATGATGGTAGGCACCTTGAAGCTTCCTCTCATGATGCCAAGTTTCTACGAGTGGAGGTAATTCGTAGGACATCAGACAGAGGATGCAACAGGGCTGATATCAGGTGGATTCTCAGGCAGTACCATCAACAAGTCAACAACAGCAAACGACCCAGGATACCGAAAGCCGAATTCAGCCCGCAACTACCAGTATTGAAGACCTGTCTAAGAAGTTTACTACCATGCTACTGAACGATCCCGATAGCGGGAAGCGACATTCTATTGAAGGCTTGGCATACGCAACCATTCGGCCTACAGTGAAGGAAGGTGTAGCGAAACAGCCGGAACTGCTGAAGACTTTGGTCAAAGTCCTCGGTGATGCCCCTGCTAAGTCCCCCCTTACTTATGGTGCTCTCAGTATCTTTTGGAACCTTACACGTTACCGCCCCGTTCAGTCTGAGGAGGAGAAGAAGATGAATCAGTTGAAAGCATATGCTAACGCCGCCGGAAAACTACCTTCACCTGACCCCGTAGACGACGACGAACACGTCACGGAGCGTTGCAAACAAGTGTTTGCAGCCGGCCTCGTTCCTGTTTTAGTTACACATAGCCGTCACGGCTCCACCGCCTCTCTTTCCATCATCGTATCCATTCTGTTTTCTCTTTCCGTCACTACCAGTATCAGGGGCCAGCTCGCGCAGCAAGGGGCTGTCAACTTGCTCATAGCTGCTTGGTCCGCCCTTCCCGACACCGACGCAAATGCCAATTCTGATGCACGAGCACAAACAACAAAACGCATGGCTGCGCAGGCCCTGGCTCGTATATTGATCAGCACGAACCCGACGCTGGTATTTGGCGGGACACGTGCCCGGCCGCAGACGGCTGCCATTCGTCCTTTAGCGTCTATCCTATCCCCGGACATAAACGCCGAGACCCGCGACTTGTTGCCTACTTTTGAGGCCCTAATGGCCCTTACCAATCTCGCCTCGACAGACGACGATACGCGCAAAACCATCATCCGAACCGCCCTGCCACAGATTGAGGAACTGCTCCTATCGTCAAACAACCACGTCTCGAAAGCGGCCACGGAATTGATTTGTAACCTCGTCCAATCCGTCGAGGGCATCGCTTTGTACGCGGAAAATACGCCTCAGGCCGCCAACCGTATACACATCCTCCTCGCGCTCGCAGACGCTGAGGGAGAGGGCACCCGCAGCGCTGCCGGCGGCGCCCTGGCTTCGCTTACGAATTACGAGGAGGTTGCAAAGGGGATCTTGAAGAGGGAGAGGGGTGTCGAGGTCCTGCTCGGAATGTGCAAGGAAGAGAAGGAGGAGCTCAGACACAGGGGCGTGTTTACGGTTTACAATTTACTCTCTTACGAGGGCGAGCTGGGAGAGTCGGTAAAGAAGGCTGTTAAGGAGAACAATGGGTTGGAGGTTCTGAAGGAGTGTGTTAAGATGAGTCGCAGTAATGAGGTTGTTGAACTTGCTGTTTTAGCTTTGAAGATTGTGGTTGGGGAGGGCGGGGAGGGTGGAGAGAAGTGATGGATGAAGGGGATATATTGTGTCATGTTAGTTGTGACGGTTTGTTAGGCACCTATCTAGGTTGATTCGTTGTGTGAGGTTACGCGTGGTTGGATGTCAGAATGTCATGTCGTTTTGTACTTGGGATAAGGAAATAAGAAAATGAAACGAAGTTTTGTTGTTTGCATGCGAATTCTTCTGTGGGTATTTCGTTTTATTCTATTTTCGGTCCCCGCGACCAGCCGAGATAGCAGTGTAGGTCTTTTAATGCTAGTTTGATGATTATGATTGTGTCAAGTTTCAACGCCGAATGGAGCCATGCCATCTTTGAACATTTGAAATTGTTGACCAAGCCCTGGTAGCATTGAGATAAACAGAAAGGATATGATATATCCATCCCTATTCTCCTCTGTCCACTGTCCATATCCAGCTGCAGCTTCGATCAACCAATTAACCAACACGGTTCAGTACCGCAACGCCCTCGACGTGGCCGGTTTGAGGGAAGAAGTCGAAGCCGCGGAGACTTTCAATCTCGTAGCGCGTCCGCTTTTCATCCCCCTTCTTATCCCCTTCTCCTTCCTTAGCCACATCCCCATTCTCGCCTTGGTCCGTGTCCTTAACCCCAATCCTTGTTTCTCCCCGAACAAGCATACCCACATCCCTGGCCTGGGTATGCACATTACAGCTCACGTACACGACCCTCCTGGGCCCGAACATCAACAACTGGCTCAGGAAATCGGCATCGCAGCCCTTTCTCGGAGGGTCCAGCACTACGGCCGTCTCGTCCGGGTCGTAGGTGACGCTCTTAAATAGCTCGCGCGCGTCGGCCGCGATGAAGTTGGCCTGTTCCCAGGGCAGGTTGTTCGCCTGCGCGTTCTTGGAGGCGAAGGCGATGGAGGACGCGGCTATGTCTATACCCGTGCTCCGCTGGAAGAGCGAGGATAGGGTTATGGTGAAGAGACCGGAGCCAGAGTAGGCGTCTATTAGGTATTTGATTGGCTTTGGAGAAGATGATTGGGATGTAGAAGTTGTGGTTGTGGTCGAGATGGGAAGAATGTGTTGACGGACGTAGTTTGTGAAGACGGGAAGGATGGAGTTGTTGTTCTGGAAGAATGACCCTGCGGGGTTGTGGAATACGTAGTCGCCTACATGTTCCGTCGAGATACCATTGTTATCCGTGATGCAGGTCTTCCAGTCTACATGCGTGTTTTCTTCCACTTTGATTGGATTTATCACGCCTTCTATTTCGGGCTTCTCGGTTGCTGACTCGGGACTTTCCTTTTCAACACGCTTCGTGCTCTCGCGGAGGAGAATGGTCGCGCCCTTGTTGTACTTGGAAAACTCGGTAGCCATCCTCTCGCGCTCCGCCTTCATGCCCGCGCGCACGGCATCGGTGCCGATGGGGCAATCTTCAATATCCAGCGTCGTGCGTTTACCCTTGAGCATGAATCCAACGGGCGGGCGCTCGGAGTGGAAAACCTTGTTATTCCGTCGGGACATGCCCGGCGGGCCGTCGAAGTGTGGCGTCAGCTTCGTGCGGTACCCGTATTGCAAGGGGCTGCCGATGGTGTCCTGGATGGCGGGGATCAGCTCCGGCGGGAGCTCCGAGAAGTTGCGGAACGCCTTCTCAACGATCCGCTTCTTCAGCCGCAACTGCTCCGCGTAGTCGAGCATCTGGAACTGACACCCGGAACACCTGGCGAAGTATCTGCATCCTATGCGACTGTCATCGCGCAGCGGCGAGGGCTGCACCACGGAGATGAAGTCAGCGACGGTGTATTGCTCTTCCGTCAGATGACGGTATACTTTCACCTTGACGATATCTCCCGGTACCGCGAAGGAGAGCACGTAGATCTGTTTTGAACCTTCTTGTACTGCTAGGGCCTCGCCTGTTGATGATAGTTCGAGGACCTTGACTTCGATCTCACTACCTGGCTCCGGCAACGATTCTTCCGCTACCTCTGCTCCTTCGGCGCTGGTCTTCTCCATGTCGCCCTCCGCTTCCTCCAGAGAGGCGCGGAGCTCGGCAATGTCGAAAGCGAGAACTTGTTCTGTCGAACCGCTGCTCATGTCGCGTTCCCTCTTTCTCACTTTCGACTTCCTCTGCTTGTTTTGCTTCTGCTGAGGCATGGGCCTCTTTCCTTTCCTGTCACCTTCCTCGAAAGCCATTTTGAGAATTTGCTCAAGAGACACTGTGCTTTCTCCAAAATGTGTCTCCTTTTTCTCGGTCGATGAGGACTTGCGGCGAAGGTGAGCTTTACGAGTCGCAGTCAAACCCAGATGCGAGCTATAAAATACACTTCTACAAGTAGTGTTAAATGGGCCCCGAGTAGAGGCGGATCGGATTCCCTGGAAACTTGTCAAATGGTTTGATGAAGGTTTCCATATCCTGGCTACAGAATTAACTGAAGCAAAACCACTAGGCCTCATGATAGGAAGTCCTGATAAACCAGAACTGCACCTCTTTTGTGGATATCGCGTTCATGCAGAAACAAAACAAAATCGCAAAGGCTTCATCCAATAAGAAATTTGTTGAATGGTAATTCACCGACGCACGTCCAGATTGCTGATATTTTCATTGGCGGCCAACAGTGAAAAGTGGATCCACTACCCAAGTTAGCATTCTGCACTAACATGGGTCCATCCATGATGGGTCAAGACCCTGAAAACTTCAAGTTCCAGCCTCTCTACATAGTAAATTGTGCAGCCACGGGCATTACGAGCCTTTGAGCAACGGACCGGTATCTTGCGCATTACCATTTGGATGAACTATACCGGGCTCAAGGCAAGGACTTGAGGTTAAAAAACAATGATGACTTGAGTTCACTTAGTTACGACATCGCTAGGTTAGGTCCTCGTACGCCTGGGATCTGATGTTTGAAGTCGTTCTCTTTGCTTGCCTTGATTAAGTTTAGATACGGGCGCATCAAGCTACCCCTACCCACTAAGTTCTATTTTCGAAGCATATACTAAACCTAGGTGCATCCTGTGGTATCGCCAGCAGCTTTTGGCACTCTATATCTTTATGTATCTAGTTAGTATCTTCGGAGGGCTTTGGGCAATTGGTATCGTCCCAGTAAGTTTGAATTCGAAGAATTCGTTCTCAGCACGTTAAACAAGTTGAGGAGCTTATCAACCCAACCCACCCCATTACATAAGGAGTACCAGGAACATTATCTGCATAAAACCCCTGCAATATCTCAACCAAAGAATGCCAATTCAGGCAAGGCCAGTCAAGCGACTTGTTGTCTGATTCGTGAGAGGCCATCCACATATGAATGATAAGGCTTGTGCCGAGTCGGTTCGTGGCGCTCATACCGGATGTCGGTACCCTTAGCGGGTGACCCGGGTCGGGTCCTCGGCCGGCATCAACTATCATTAGTGGTCACCTACGGGTAGGTACAACATACACTACATACTGGTACCAGTAGCATCCAACCAAGGCGCCTTCCCAAAAGTACTTATTTCCTTATCAAGATCAGGAAGTAGGTACATTTGTGACACCAATATCTCAGATCATCATCCATCATCCTTGATAGTACTATTAGTCTTACTTTCTTTCTTCCTTTCTTTTCCCTAATTTTGTTCTTATAATCATGCTGCAAGGCCTGAGGCTGCAAGATTGTGGACCTAGAAACTTTAATCTTTACCCCTACCTTTATCTTACAACTACGTGTGTTGGTTCACCGTCTAGATAAAGAGCAGTGGAGCTAGAAAATGAGTAAGTTAGATCAATTTACTTTGGACTAGAATATGTATCGCGTCTTTTACCGTACCGCTAATGCATATGCCCAGGAGGCCTCACCCATCTACCCCAGAGCTTGTTGCTCTTACTTGCAACAGTCTCATCAGCCGTCGCTGTTCCGTTCCGGCAATGGGATCTCGATGGACAAGTTGTGCTCGAATCCCCTTCATCTGGCCGGAGGGGCGCCGTTGCATGTGAAACCAAAGTTTGTAGTCAAATCGGCATTGACCTGATAGTCCTGGGTGTAAGTGCCGTGGCGCTTCTGTCGTGCAATCGGCCTCTCGGCCACTTAGGAGGGGATACATTAAGCCCATAAAATCTAACTCTCTTTAGGGCAACGCCGTGGATGCATTCATAGGCACCCAGCTATGCGTCGGCGTTATCGGCATGTATCACTCGGGTCTTGGCGGCGGAGGCTTCAGTCTGATCCGTGATCAGAACGGTGACTACACCGTCATCGACTATCGCGAGTCCGCCCCCGCAGCCGCCTTCCAGGACATGTACAAAGATAATGCCAATGCTAGCATTTATGGAGGACTAGCAGCCGGCGTACCCGGGGAGCTCCGTGGTCTACAGCTTGCCCATACTAAATTTGGTGACTTGCCGTGGAGTACTGTTGTTCAGCCGGCTGTTGCAGTGGCTCGGGATGGTTTTGCTGTGACGGAAGACACGGTGCGGTATATGGAGGCTGCAATTCAACTCGTGGGCTGGAATTTCTTGGTAGAAGACCCTTCTTGGGCTCAGGATTTTGCCCCTAATGGTAATCATCTTCTCTCTCGTACTACTTGGGCTCGCAAATGGCTCCATCTAACTAGTCTCTAGGGACCCTCCTGACACTAGGTGATACAATGTACAGGAATCGCTATGCAGAGTAAGCTTATAAGGAACATTGTCGACCGGGGAGAAAGCAATATATGCTAACAGCATACAGGACGCTGCAAAAGGTTGCTGACAATGGCGCCGACGTGTTCTACACAGGAGAGATAGGTTAGTCTACATTTATTGATATGCTAGCTCACAGTGTCGCATGACTAAACAACTCAACAGCCGATGCTACGATAGCTTCACTACAGAAGGCAAATGGCACAATGACGCTCAAGGACTTGGCCGAATACAAAGCCATGATTCGTCCTTCGGTGAACATCACATACCGTGAGATCGACCTCTATTCCGCCGGTTCGCCATCCAGCGGCGTAGTAGGTCTAAGCGCACTGAAGACCCTCGAAGGCTACGACTTAGCCGACAACGCCGACATGAACCTAACGTGGCATCGCTTCGACGAAGCCATGCGCTTCGCCTACGGCGCGCGCCAATCCCTCGGGGACCCTCATTTCCTAGCAGATACCGATATCGAAAGTCTCGAGCAGAAAATGCTCGATGCGCAACAAGCCGCAACAGTGCGCACGCGCATCTTGGATAACGCAACACAACCCGTCGAGAACTATGACGCGAAGAAAGTGTACACTACCGAAGGACACGGGACGTCCCATATCGTTACCCTGGACGGGAAGACAGGGATGGCTGTCTCTAGCACCACGACTATTAATTTGCTCTTTGGGAACTTGATCATGGTACCCGAGACGGGTGTTATTCTCAATAACGAGATGGACGATTTCTCCATCCCGGGACAAAGGAACCAGTTCGGTTTCGAGCCTAGTCCGGCGAATTTCATCCGTGCTGGCAAGCGCCCGTTGTCTTCTATTACGCCCATTATCGCCGAATTTCCCGAAAATGAAAATGAGAATGTGAATACAAAGTGGCGGAAGGGAAAGGGGAAAGGAAGAGTAATGGCAGTAGTAGGAGCAGCAGGGGGATCGCGAATCATAAGTTCCACCACGCAAGTAATATGGCACATCCTCGAACGTCACGTCACGACAATGGCAGAGGCCATTAAACTCCCGCGCATCCACGACCAGCTGATGCCGAATAATGCCGTCTTCGAATATACCTTCGACAACGCTACCGTCGCCAGCATGGCTGCTAAGGGACACAACGTCACCTGGGTCCGCGAGGGCGTCAGTGCTGTTCAAGGGATCTTAGTCAAGCCTGATGATGGGGGTTTTGAGGCTGCTTCAGAGAATAGACAGAAGAGCAGTGGTGGGTTGGTGCTTTAGAATTAGAATGTTTTAAGCCTTATGCTGGCCTACGATTTTGTTCCTTTGCATAGAATAAATAGGGGGAAAGGGAGAGGGATATATTTACACCCTGTACATCATCATACCTAACTACATAGACATGCTATTGATATCGTGACGGGGTGGTTATTTTGACGTTTTCCTTTTGATATCATTACTATTATTCTCAATCACATCATCTTTTAAATAACAAACCAACACCTCAGGCAATATACTCATACATTATTCAAGTAGGTAGTACTTAGTGATCGCGGTTGATCATAATCATACGAAGACAGATTGTCTAGACTGTAAATGCATACAGTAACATACATATAACGCTAACACGAGGGTTCCGATCGGTATTGGCATGCAGATCAACGCTTACTGCATTATATTCTCAACGCGAAAAAAATTCTACGCTTCTTGCTGCTAACCGCATGCTCATCTCATCATCCCCGGCGATCATATCAATCGCACAGTGTCTCTTTCTCCTTTCTCTTTCATTCTTAAAAAAGCATTGCTAACTCCAAACCACCTTTACCTATGCCATGCCATGCCATGCCATGCAAATCCCAGGGGTATCGCTTATGTCTCTATCTATTAGCGCTCACAACATGATCTCACAAATTTGCCGCTACAAGTTTCTCAAGTTCGACGAGCCATCGTCTAGCAAATTCCTCCTCGGTAAATCGCTTAGATGATTTGCGCGCCCTCAGTCGAACAGCTAGCGGGTCTGGAAGCGAGAAAGCCTTCTCGAAGCCCTCGGCGTATTCCGTTGCGCTGGTTGCATGGAATCCTGTTTGCAGATTTCACTATTAGTTACGTTTACTGAAATCGGACAAAAAGGTATTCATAGACTTACCTGTTGGTTGCCCATCGATATCAGTTACGATGTCAAGCTTGGGGCCTCCACTATTGTGCACAACAGAGATGAGTCCAGCCGCCTGGTACTCGACGACACCGATTCCAAAGTGTTCGTTCCACATCCCGTTAACCCCGATATACCCCTTGCCCAACCACTCTAGGACATCGGACCAGGGTGCGTCAAGCTTGAAAATAACTTTATCCTTGATGTGCAGTTCATTGACTAGAAGCCGAAGTTTATATACGCGCCGTGAATCATGATCGTCCCTGACACTACCAAGGAGGACAAGCCTGGCATCTTTACTAGCTTCTGACCCTGATCTGACAAACTCGGCAAATGCGTTCAGGATGAGCTGATGATTCTTTTCGGGCCGGAACTGGGCGATATAGACGATGCATTTCTCGCGCTTCTTCTCGCTTTCCTCGGATAGTTCTACTGCCTCTTCGATGTCGCTGACTGCACATGGTGGGTATACCACGGCAATCTTGTGTTGCCGGTTTCTTTGCTGCCGGCGTGGGCCCCACAGACTCTCAATATGTGTTTGTGTCCAGGTCGAGTTGGTCAAGACAACATCTATGGAGGCACCCATACGAGAATATACGGAGGCAAACCACTTCCAGTAGTGTCGTTTTAGGGCACCCTTCACACCAACCCCTTGACCAGCATTTACCCCCTGGTTCCCAACTGCGCTTTTGGGATCAAGGGAGTCTAGCATGTCGGTAGATATTGTCGGGTAGTGAACGTAGGCAGCCGTAGGTATTTTTGGGAATAACAACTTGCTCAGCCCAAGTGTAAAAGCGTAGCCCATCGTGTCGACGAAAATGTGGGGAACAAGAAGAGAGAAGGCATCCCAACCCAGAATAAGGGAGCCTAGAGACTGTCCTAGGAGAGTCGCATGCGGCCACGTAGACGCGAGCACCCAATGACGAGTCGACAGGTAAAGAAAGTGTATAGATGGTGGATGTATGTCGATACTGAAAGTGTTCTATAATTTGCTTGTCAGTGGTGCCACTTCTTTGCTTTGGGGAAGAGAAGCTGCTAACCTTGACACGAGATAGCATTTTATCTTTGGTAACACTATGATCACCAGTATAGACAACCACCTTAGCTTTTGGCCATCTCTGCTGTGTCGCACGCACAGCAGCCCACAAGACGCGCTCACCACCTCCGCCTGCATTGCAGAAAGGATGAAAGAATCCAACAATACCGTCCCATTCCTTATCTCCCTTCTCTCCGTTGCCGGTCGATCCAACAGTTGCGCCGTCTACCTTCTCCCAGTCATCGTCGGTGGCATTGGGTGTCCGATCCGTAAGTTTCTCCTTTCCCTTCTCTCGTAAAGCCGCCTCTCCATCTTGGGTGGCTCGTATTATCAGAGCGCGGCGGCCCTCGGTCTTCTTTCGCAGGTACCAGCCGACGCAGGACCCAAGAGTTCCAATAAGGCCGCGGAACAGAGCCGGTATAACATGCCACAGCGCAATGGCAACGAACGGAAAGGCGCCAATCACGGCGCCTGTTACCAACAACGTCGTAGGATCCGTAGGATCCATGGTCGGGCGGCGGAGCCGAGGAGACTCGTATGTCTTGTCGTCGAGACCGGCTGTACACAAATTGGCGAGCTGGTGGAGAGAGAGACGGGATGGAGCTGACTGGTATGAGTTACAGATGGCGCACGTAGACCTACACCACAGAGCTATAAAGAAAATGATGAGGATGAGGACGAGGTCTGGATCCCGAACGCTGCAGGGTCCATTTACTCTCGACCTTTTGGATATTGACAATAGGAATATATAGCGTGGTATCAGAAAGGAGAAACGAACGAGAGACAGTTGGAATACTTGGCACCAGTCTAAACCAAATAGAATGTGAGTATTGTGGTCAACTTGAAGATACCTTTGATTATGCTACGTAGGTGCTACATAGATCCACCAGAAGCGGGGCGCGGCCCCCCCCCCCCCCCAGGTACTATACTAGACATGTACCTATGCTCTCTGCGATGTTGCCTAGGTACCTACACCTACTGGGGTCAGCCGTTGAAGAAGCAGGTTTAGGGTCCCTACATGTATTTACAGTAGTACAGTATGTACTGATCGCTAAATGCACATGCAAGTGATCGGCGGGGAGCAACGGCTGGCGACACAGGCAAGTGATCTCAAAAACACCTTCTGAGGATCGATCACCTGTATCTACCTAATCCTTTGGGTATGGGTATTACGGCAATATGCCTCCTTTAAACAAAAGTTCAAGTGTAAATAAGCCATGGATAACAAAAGTAAAACACATTCAGCCATAACTTGGGAAGTAGGTACCTACTGCCTCTATTGTACAGATGTATACATGGAGATCACCTATGTAGTACCTAAAGGAAGCATTTGTGCACAGACCATCTCTCCGTGTAATACTAGTAATATTACGTACAAAGCTTCAATACATACATCAATAAAGTATACTCATGCGACAGTCTACATCTGTCTCATCATACAGATGAATAGTGCGAATTCCAACTTAGTAGCATGATGAGCTCTGTACAGGGGATATCACTCCTGCGAGCATCAGAGATTCGTCTTGTTCACTGTCGGAGTTCTCACCATCTCACCAGACCAAATCTCACAAGTCTGATCTTACCACCATCATCACCTTTTCCACAACGACGCAACCGCCAGTATGTCCGTGCACTTCACTGGCAGTCTGGCCTCGAGGCTGCCATCGAGGGGACTCAAAATCTCATAGTGCAGTTGCATACAGCGACACACTTACCCTGGTTCCTAAGCATTCCACTCACAGCCTTCAGCGTTGGCGTGATATTTCGACTTCCCATCAAAATCTACACACAACGCATACTCCAACGTCGCGCAGAATTCGATCCGCTTCTGCAGGCCTGGAACGCCCGTATCCAGCAGGACATATACCAGGAACAGAAGGGAAAGGTCATCGCCCTCCTGGCTTCGAAGAAGTTATCCGAAGTAAAGAAGCGGCAGGACAAGGTCCTGAAAAGGATCTACCGCAAGCTAGGTCTCCAAACCTGGAAATTATATTCCGGCATTCTTAGTTTCCCGCTCTGGCTTCTCGCTATCGATGGCGTGCGAAGATTATGCGGTGGTCCGCGCGGATTACTCGGTTTTCTGATCACGGGCGCGAGCAGCGACACAGAGAGCGGAGCAGCAGCAGCAACAACAACCGTTGTCGACCCTAGCCTGATGGTAGAAGGCTGCCTCTGGTTCCCAGACCTGACAGCCAGCGACCCTTACCACATCCTTCCCTTCGCTCTCTCCGCAACGCTCTTATGGAACATTCTCCCTTCGACGCGCGAGCAGCTAATAGATCGCTTCCGCACTGCCACGGGCCGCCCACCGCTGCGCGCGGCAGCACAAGGACAAGCACAAGCGCTCGCATCTCTGAATGACGCCAAAGTGGCCTGGTCGCAAAGGATGACCTCGACCCTCCACCTAAGCTTGATCGGAATAGCCGCGCTAGTCGGCCCCGTCACCATGGACTTACCCGCCGCTTTGCATCTGTATTGGATCGCTTCTTCTACTACAAACGCGTTTGTTTTGAGGGCGCTCACGAAACTGATGCCTGTTAAATTGAGGTTGCAGAAGAGGTGTACGGGCGTCGAGTTGCCTATTATTCGTCCCCAGCGGCAGCAGAAGGCTCCTCTAGGCCAGAAGGAATCGAGTCAGGTTTCATAGGGGCAAAATTCTTATGAAAATGAATCCTTCAACCTGGCTATGCTGGTCACGGGGAAGGCTACAATTGGGCGCATATGGTTCCAATAAGCATCCTTACAAGACTTCTTTAGAAACGCAAAGTCGTTGTCATACCCTCCAGGGTTGACGGTAGCTGAACACTGTATAAATACGTGTACTTGTCAATGAAGGCGAAGAGGATGAATCTGTCCTATGATAGACTAATATTACGACATCTGCGCCGTAGAGGATGTGGAAAAATATATGTATATATGTAAACCACAGCAAAATACCAAAGTATGTACCGATCCTCAACACTAGTTGGCATGTTGCAAAACTAGGTAGTATCACCTTGTAATGAAAAGGACGCTGCTCTGTCGCCCAGATTGAACTCCAAAACGCCGGTACATATGCTTATTCCCCATACCCACGAAACTCGCACGGCCAATCAAGATGACCGACTGCAATAACGTGGAAAATCTTCTTCACCCCAGAAATACGGCGAGGAGAACGATGGTCATTATAACGGCTAGGACAAGGAGCAGGCAGCAGGCCTTGCTCCGGGCGTTCTTCTGATACCTGGCAGCACTCCTGAGCTCCAAATCGGCACCCCGTGTATCATCGCGCACATTGACAGCGTTGTTCTCAATCGTCTGCAACTGCTCACCCTGCTCACTAACAATCTGGGCTACTTGCTGGAAGAGAACATTGAGGTCACTGACGCCTTCTTCGATATGGCGTATCTCTTCTTCGCGCTCAGAAATCAGGGCGTCCTGGAAATCGACCTCGTCCTGCGGTGCCAGATGAACCTGTTCTTGTTGCTGAAGCTGGAGCTGCTCTCCTCCGTGGCTGGAAGGGCCTTCTTCGCCGGTCAGATCCTGGTCGAGAGCAGATTTGGCGGCCGAGACGGAAGCACGCTGCTTATCTAGGGCTGTGCGTTGAATCGACTGGAACTCGGCGAGGGCGGCTTTGAACTCGCGAGATAGTTTTTGTTGGGAATACTTTTGTGTGGGCTACAGGCATAATGCGGTCAGCATATGGTATGTGCGAATATCAAAGACGGATAGCCCACACTTACTGTGACGTCTCCCCACCCTTGGATCTTCTTGACCCCCTCACCGACTTCCTTGAACTGACTAGTTGACTCCTCTAGCACACCTGTAACTCGTTCACGCAGGCGTGGATTGTCCCGCTTGGTTCCGAGAAGGCTAATATCGGATCGCAACTTGGAGATGTTGCCTTGGAGGTGAAACAACTTGTTCATCAGGCTTTGCGACAGGCGGGAGAACTCGGGGTCGTCGTAGTATGCGCCATTGTTTGGCCGACGACCGGCATCGCTACCGGACTCTACCGATGAAAGCTGATCGAAGGACATCGTGAGTGAGTGGATATTTGAAGCGGCGTGGAACTAAGCTCAGAGAGCAGCAAAGCGGGTTATCCGGCGTGCGGATGTACGGATTGCAGCCGGGACGGCGTGATTAGATAGATGGGCCCGTGGTATAAAGTTTCAATTTTCTAACGACTGGTGGGTAAATGAGAAAAAGAATGATGGAAATAAAAAAGCCAACGGGCTTCGATGGACTCGGCAGGACTGTGCTGTCGGATGTTGAAACAGGTACTATGTAAGTAGGTAAAATGCACGAGATCAAGGCGAGGTAGGTAAGAAGCAGGCACATGTAGGCAGGTGGATTAGATTCCTCAGGTAACTGCAACAAGGCGGGCTCCATTACTGTACCTTAGGTACATTGGGGTTGTATCCATATTCTAGGGTGACGTCGGTTTCTCACCTGAACAGGTAAGCTTAGGTAGTCACTACCTAAAATGGTAAGTGCAAGCTCAGTCGTTAGAGAGGTTTGTTCACATGGCCGGGCACTTAAACCCCTCTAATCTGTACCATTTGCTGCCGTTCCGAGACGTTAGCGTAGGTACCCACCCTCTTATTAGCGTTCTCTGGTGCAGGGCAACACGACCACATACACTACATCTGTAGCTCTGCCCCATGCAACATTTTTCTTTATTTACTTTCTCGAGGCTTGACGTTGCTCCTCCACCTCGACTGGACGACCGACCTGCGAATTACGTCTGCGCTACCACGCATCCCCGTGCGTACTGCGGCTCTCTCTTCTTACGACCCCGGACAATGTACTGAATCCGTTTATTCTGTTCTCTTCAGCTAGTCGCCAAGATGCCTCCGCCGGGCGCGCGACGGGCGCCGTACAAAGACTTCCTTCAGCCAGCGCTTCAAAGGCGTTTCGCCGGCACTGCTGCTATACTCCTTGGGCTCGCTTATCTTGAGACCTTGACTCTGTCTACGTGGGACTCCTGTATGCTCGTCAAATATTTCCCTCAGCTATGCATGTCGCAGTTAAGTGGAAGAAATGCTTGCTAATCCTTGATACATTGTAGACTTCTGGTGGTGGTTTCCGATCGGCCCTGCTGGTCTACAGACCCTGGCCATTTTCATTTGCGTTTTCCCCATCATAATACTACGAATTGCTCATGCACATATGGGCATCCGAACTTCCAGCTCACCTTTTAATACCTTTATGCGAAGTATATTTGCGTTTTCGACCTTCGAGACCATTGTAACATACGTCACATCAGCTTGGCTATTCAGTCAAATATATTTATTATCTGTACCGGAAACCGCGGGCCTCCACTGGATTGTCCACACCCTAGGCCGGTCACGGCTGAATGAGCAGGCTCTATTCTACACAGTCAACTTAGTACTTCTAGGCTTCGTCCAAGGCCTCGTTCATTTGGCGTTTGATCAGAACCGGTTGACTTTGGGCAAGGTGCAAGCAAGACGTGATGGCGATGCCGACAATGCGAATACCCAGGATCAGTGGTCCGTTAAGATAGGGGAAAAATCTCCTGTCTTAATTGTACGATCCGGAATGCAAGCCATCACGGTCGGTGTCCTTAACTACGCCTTTTTGTACCATTTCGCCAGAGCCTCCGCATGGCGCTGGGCTATGTGGTTCTTCCGGTTTCGGTACAGTGATCTTCCGAGATACAACCTTCCCATCGGTACAGGACCTTGGAGCATGTGGATGTTGTGGCAGAGTATCTGGGCGTCGTTTCTACTATGCCTCCTATGGAACTTTGGCGATGTTGTGTTTCGAGTGCAACTTTCAAGAGAACCGCTAAAGAATGGACAACCATTGACAGCTGAATCGAAGGACCCTAACGCTAGCTTGATCAATGGACTACAGAGCAAGAAGCCCAGGATAGCTGTAAGTGGCCCCAATTTCTCCTCCAGACCTCCACCTGACGGTATAGGCGTTCGCGATGTGGGAGCTTGCATTTATCGCGCGAGACTACACGGCAAGGCGGCAGTCCATTTTTGAGGACATAGATCGACCTGATGGGCCCATGTGGTCCCAGATATCCGTTATTTGTCTCGACACAATCAGAAGTCTCGAGCGCCGGATCGATGCTCTAGCACCTGCTCCCGCAAAGCCAGCGGCCCCGGCGGCCCCGGTACAGCCGCGTCAACGTATAGCTCAGCCTCCTAAAGCCGGTGACGTATTGGCGCCCAGACCCAACGCCAAAGCCTCTCTTGTGAAGGCTTCCGTCGCCAACCTTATTACGTCACCGGGGAAAACACCCGTGGAGGAGTGGACGCCGGGGGTGAAGAAGTTTGCTGAAAAGGTTGCCGACAGGTTCATGACCCCAAATCAACGACAGGCTATTCAACCCGGTGCTTTACAGTCTTCTTTGGAGGCTGTTTGGCTTCGCGTGTTGGCGTTGCCAGTGATCGGCCCTTTCTTCCAGCAGACTTTTGGACGACGGTTGGCCGAGGCAGCCCTGGGATCTCCATACGTGGAGATCAGCGTCTATGCGAATGCAGCCTATGCCTTGTCGGAACTAGCGGTGCGCAGTCTGGCTGAGGACAACTATGGCAATGTGCAGAGAGATGTGCCCGCTATGATACGGACCCTCACTGCCGTTATCAAGAAGCTTGAGAAATTCCGAGACGACTTTCCAATGCACTGGACCGACATCACACAAAAGAAGGAGTGCCCTGAGTTGTCAGAGTTGTTGGCAGCTTTGAAAGACGGGCTTAGCGCTGTCATCGCGCAGTTTGGTCAGTACAGTAATGATCTTCGAATCAGTCGGACGGATATGAGGTTTGCTCAGGAAGCGGCTCAGCATGCTTAGGGAGATGCGAGACCGGAGGAAGAGAGACAACCCGAAGATACGATACAGCAGGACCAGAAACAAGAACAAATAAGGTACTGGCGCCGCTTATTAGTTTCAAGTCTCAAGTTCGAGTAAAGAGTATTCCGCAGGCATCAATACTATGTTAGGAAGATCCGAGGACCCCCATTAAAAGGAGGAGAGACTGTGAAACGTTTCAGGGGAAATACACATGTATAAATTAAGTAAAATAAAAAAAATAAAAAATAAAAGCAATTTGCAATTTATAAGGTAGAACATAAAAGGCGCAAAAGTAATATTTCTATAACTATAGCTGCTTTAAAAGCCTTATTTATAATATATTTAAATGTGCAATAACTTAATTAACTATTTTATTTAATGTATTCCACGGCCATATTTGCCACCCGGCCATATTTGCCACTTTTTCTTACCTTTGTACAAATAATCTCTTATAACTTAACCATACGACAAAAAATTAATTTAAACTATTTAGAATTGGATTTGCTAGATGTTTTTTTATTTATTTTAATATGTTTGCGTATTATAGCTAGGCTTGCTGCATATTTTATAGCGTTGCGCGCAAGTTTTTTGCTTTCTTATATAACTACTACTTGTATACCTTTTTGCTATTTTTTGCGCAGCAGCTGCCTTAGCAGCTTATAACTTTTTTATATCTTGTATATAAAGTAATCTTTTATTTTGTAATCTTATTTTTTTTGTACGGCAATGTTAATTAAGTTAGTTGTTTGCTATATAAAAAGTTGTAACTTTTTCTTTTAATAAAGCTAAACAATATATAATAGCTGTTGCGCTGCGCGTAATTTACTATATATTTTTAACAATATATATTAGTAAGCTATTTTAATATTATATAATAAAATATTTAATAAATACAAACTAGAATATTGTGTTTTATATATTGTTTAAAGTAATAAATTGCTAAAGTAAAAGCAGGCTATTAAATAAAGCTTTAATTGTAAAAGTAGTTAAACAAAAATTTAGCTAAGCAATAATATATTTTAGGTTGTATAGCACTAATTCTGCTTTTTAAAAACTTTTTTATACGTTAGCTTTTGTTATTAACGCGTTAAACGCGTTAAAAAACGTAAGTAAAAAATTTTTTTTTAATATATGCATAATATATGCTTACATTAAGTATTTAATTTTTTTTTTATATAATTGTTTTAAAAGGCTAAAATAGCTAATATTAAGAGGCTAAAGCTTATATAATAAACGCGCTAGCATATAAAGTATAATAATGTTATTATTTTTATAATACTTTTTAAAATTATATAAATAGTAGCTCTTGTAGCTGTTAAAAATTAAAAGTTAGTATATGCTTTTTGTATAATTACTTATATATTAATTAAAATGTTAAACTTAATTAATACTTTGCTTGTTTATTGTTTAGCTATTTTTTGTAGTTATAACAACCTAATTGTTAAGTAATAAAATGCTTTTGTACTAAGATAATAAATAGTTTTTTTTTGCAATAATAATATATAGCAAGACAATATAGCTATATAATAAGACAGCCTAAATAACTATAGCTTATTTATAATTGCTTTGCTATATTACTTTTAAGTTTTTTATATAATTAGATATAGTTATAACTATTTTAAATAAAATTTTGCTTATAATAAATTTAGTTTTGTTAAAGTTATATATATTCTTTTTTTAAACTTTATATTTTGCTATTATATTTTATATAAAAGCAAACTACTTGCAGTATTTAAACAAATTTTTATATAAAACGTGCTAGTAATTAATTTAGCAATTAAAACGTGTTATAAAGGCTAGTTATTATTATATAAAGGTAGAAGTTTAGTTCTTGCTAACGCGTTCTTTGTTGCATAACTTTAGTAATTAGTTAGCTATATTTTTAACACTACTATGCCTAAGTAAAAACAATTGCGCAATAAGGTTAAGTATATATTATATAATAGCTTGCTCTTTAAATTTAATAAGTTTTTAATTATTAGTAGACCTATTAGATATTATTGTACGACTGCGTTTTTGGTTAGAAAGGGTTATATATAGTATATTGTAGATTTTAGCTGTACGTTGGATACTTAGTTTTGGGTTTGTACAAATTGCTTGAAGTGCAAAAATAATATTAAACTCTTTTTAAAAGCCTACTATGGTGGGTGGTAAAGATATGGCAGATCAAAAGTTATGCGTACGAAGGTGAGGAAAAGTGGCAAATATGGCCGGGTGGCAAATATGGCCGTGGGATACGTTAGTTATAACTATATAAACAGTTATAAGGGGGTCACTTAAGAGGAAACAAGGCCCCTGCAGATAACTGATCTATTTGTTGAAGATCCACGGATAAGGAAGTAAAAGGGAAGAAACTCTACAATGCAGGCCATTGTGGGATTTTCTTATTACAGGAGGGCATGTCAGGTGACTACAGGTCAATGGTACAAAGGCTCGGTGAGCTCAATGAGCTTCAATGAGGCCGTTCGCATGGGGCATGCATAGCTCTGAGCTATTGACCTGACCTGGGCCTGCACCTACTATAACTTAAACTTATATTGTTATATATAAAGCAATGAGCTAAAATATAATGGCAGCATATAAATAAGCTTAATAAATAATGTTATGGATGCAAAGACCAACTATGCCCTATATTTAAGGGAAGATCTAAAGCTGGGGAACAAGAATCTAAGACAAGGCTTTTGTTACGCTCATACTTTGCTCACTACTACCTTGCTCCATATACAGCTTAGTCCTGCTTAGTCATATAGCTTAGTCATGTAGCTTAGTCATTTAGCTTGGTCATGTAGCTTAGTCATGTAGCTTAGTCATCATATGCCTATATGTAAGGTAAGTAGGAGACAGTCCAACGGACTTCTCATGTTCTACAGGGGTTAGGGCTCCATCCCCAACTTCCTTCCTACAACATCACATCTGTTCACGCACACACATATGAATGCAACTATATGTAGGAGAAAGTCCTACGGACTTCTCTTCTTGATTATGTTCTACAGGGTTTAGGGCTCCACCACCAACTTCCTACAACATCACATCTGTTCACGCACACACGATATGAATGCAACTATATGTTGGTAGGAGACAGTCCTACAGACTTCTCCTTCAGAATAATCGACCAATCATTTCATGACATGACATCTTGAGCGTACCAGCTTTGCAGCCAAACTATGTGGACGTATTCCTCCCACATTCTGGTGGCAGAATTACAGCTAATCTCCAGAGTGGTGGCTACAGCTGCCATTGTGTTTTCATCCCATTGACTCCCATTGAGCCCATTGTCATGAGGGTGCCATTGTATGCCACTGATATGAGGGGCATTGACAGGCAAGACTAGGTCGAATGGCTTGCCGAGGCTGTTACAAATAGGCTCAATAGGCTTAATGGCAACTGCATCAATGAGGTCATTCAATGAGGCCGCCTGGGCCTCAATCTGCTGTGACTCGCGACACATCTGTACAGTATTCGGTGAGGCTGGGTGCAAAGCCTGTGCAAGTGGGTTCCCCAATGTGCCCCGGCGTGTCCACCCTCTCCAAAGTCCCCCTTGCTCGCTTAGATACAGGAGTAGTAGTTTATCTCACAAAGGTCCATGGATTATATGTGAAACTGCTGTCTATGCATAGCTACACATATATAGGGATACACCTTAGCTTCTTACTCTTATAACACATAAAATATAAATATGCAAGAACACCTCCCTTCCAAAAAGGCATTTGATATTGATGAGAAAAGTAAGTCGATACCTTCCAGTGTTTTCTGCTCTGTTCTACCTACTCCTAAATAGAGTCCTCTTATTCTACTTACGCTTTCTACCCGTTATCTAACCTATCCGTCTCGCCCTCTATCAACTATCAAGTACCTACCTCGCCTTTCTCTATTGTGATATAGGTACCCCATCATTCGCCATGTCTGGGACCGGTGCTGCCTCTACTGCTCCCGTGTACAACGGGTAAGACCCTGTTCAGTTCCTCTCTCATCAGTCTGGTCCATGAGTGGGATAGGATAAGAGGTTTTGCAATCTTTGCTTGCCCTAGCTTTCACTCACTTGCAAGACGTGCTGTCCTCCAGTGCAGAGTTTATATGAGGCTTTGCACCTTGACCGGCACTTGCTGTATCTGTTACCGACTTTTCCGTTCTGTGTCTTGTTCTCCTTTCTCGTCTCATCTTTTTCGTCTCATCCCCCGATTTGACCTTATGCCTTGCCATTTTTTGACTACGTCTTCGTCCTCATCCGCGTCCACATCCGCGTCCGATATATCGATCTTATATGCACTTTGTCTTTGCCCTCACGTCTTCCTTTTCCTCCTCCTCCACGACAAAGTCTTGTCTATCTTATACAAGATCGTGGGGTTCATGTTGTGTATCCTTGTGCATCCCGACTCACATCTCATCGTGTCCTTCGTGGGGGGTTCTGCCCCCATATCTCTGAGATCACGTAAGCGCAGGGCAATAGAACCGGCTCACGGACACCGAGACAGAGATAAAGCATAAGCACTGACAAGACCCGTCTACTCTCGTCATGACAGTGACAATCCTTCGAAGCCATCACACACACTGTCTAACATCGGGCCCACAAATGGAACCGTCCTCGCCGCAAACAGGACGCGCGCCTACATGGCGAGCTTTAATGGCGGTGGCGACCCGGTAACGGCGCTGGCAGTCCGGGGCAGATCTACCAGATCGAGTCTGTCAGAGCGTCACGCAGAGGTATTGCGACAACTCCAGCACAATCTGGCTAACTTAGCGCATGGCGGGAGCTCCTCCGGCCGGGCTGCCCCTTGAAACTTCTGTTGAATATCAGCTCCCCTCTGCGTTTTCCCTTCAAGTACCTTCCTATGTGGCTTGCAGAGTCAACGGTGTGTCACGTAAGCATAGATTGGTATGGAGTTTCTGCGTATTGAGAATGGTGGAACGAAGTACTAACGGATGATCTTCACAGTTGATAGTTTCATTTCTTGGCTAACACCGGTTGTGAAAGTCGATGGATGAGCCAGGGCACCCCTCTAATTTCAGGTTTGGGCCACGAGATAGCGGCGTCGAATGGACAATGTTCGTGTAGGATTAATATGGAATAGATATGGGCTAGGCAGTATATTAGAGAATATACAAGTAGGATAAGGGTTCTCCTGTTTTTGGCTGTTGCTCTCTTTCCCATGTTAACGCCGGCGCAATGCAATGATAAACAGTAAACCATGACCTTCAGCCGAGGTCCCAAATGCGATTGAATTTGTACAAGGCAATTCTCCTTAAAAAGTATCTGTAAGCCGTAACACATAAGGTAAATCGCCTGCGTCTTGGGACGTGGCTAGCCGAATCACCGACTTTTGTGACGTGGAACTGAGACTGGCACTTGAAGCTTGGCTAGGCGGGTAGTGTCTTCGGGTCTGCGCAAAGCTGTTCCCACTGCTCGCGCTAAATGAACGAGCTAAAAAGGTTTCTTCCGCTCTGCTCTTGGGCGTTGTCGGTGCTGTGCGATACTGATGTCCTGTTGTGGCTGACGAGTTCCGAGCCACTAGTCTAGGTACGACCCGCTGGTCCGAGCGCCCGGTGCCCTGATCGGAACTGTGCGAACTGCGTATACTTTCGGGAGGCGTTGTGGGGTTGGAATCGCGAGGGCGGTAGTCGTCGATATTCCCGTCAAAACCGGAGTACATGCTATCGCGGTCTAGAAATTTGTATAGGACCGAAGGGCTGAGAGGTCGCATTGCTCGCAAGAGCTCAGCAAATAGATGCATAAGTTTTCTAAAAGTCGAATTTGACATGGGCCGGCCTGAGAAGCGAACACGCTCATACAAATCTAGAAACCGGACCAGATTTTGGGAAGTGGACATGACATCCAAACTGGTGAGGTGCGTTATATAGGCCCTCATGGTCATGTTTGGGCAACGTTGAAGCAGCATAACGGCATCACGATCCAAGATTAGCGTATTCGAAGTGGGCTCTTGATCAGCCGATGCTTGTGCAACGGCTTTGGCCTCAATGAGATTCGGTAGCTCCGACAGTACCGTCGCGTAGTGAACATTGGGTAGATCCGGTGAGCCGGGTGAGCTCCACCCGTAATGCTCTATATCACCCCAGACAGGCCGAAGACGTGGAAGAGAAATACCCATCTTATCACCCACATTAGATCGAGGTTTAGACCTAAACAACTGTAAAGACCTGCGTCCTTCCTCAGGGCGCGGATCATTCGCGTTTTCTTCTGCCGATGTACCTGTTCCTGCGGGCAAAGGCATATCCGTCGGCGCAATAACTTTGGGCCGGGCTTCCCAGGCAATGGCGGCGCTTCGACCGATGCCAGCAACAATCATGTCGCGTACCTCCTTTTTCACGTCACCCTTCTCGATGGGGACTGACTGCTTCGGAATCGATGCAAGGACGGTTCGGGTGACATATATTCTCGCGGCGAACACGAATAGAACAATGAGAATCGTAAGCACATAAACGATAGCGATGACGATAAGGTTGATGATCTGGTGGGTACTGGTAGTCAAAGCCTGCCGGACGAAATCGCCGGGCACAATGTGAAGTAAGGCGATTAGGATAAGACACAGGACGCCATAAACGGAGTTATAGGCAATGCGAGATAGAAGACCGGCAGTTGTCATGGCGATAGGTTACAATGGAGTGATCGGTGTGTACGCTATTGTTGTAGCATGTAGGTATTGGAAAGCGCATGACGAAGTCGAGTTGTCTGCCACATGGGGCTTCGACCGGTAGGTGACGGCGTTAGAGTCGTTTGGTCCTCTACTTTCGCATCTCATAGTAGAGTAAGTGGCAAAAAACAATGTTCGTGAGCTAGTACAGGCTGCGAATGGGTTTTGGTCATTGTTGTTTATACAGAGGTAAATTGTCTTGGTTAGGTAAGGTTGGGGAACTTCAGAGGCTTTTATCAATAAGCACATGTATAAGTACCTTAGTATCTGCTCGGACGCCACAAGTACCTACATACTAAGTAGGTATCCTTGTTACAGCAATTCCAAAATACCTATAGAGAATTACTAAAAGGACACCCTTCAGCCAATTTTAGCCCGGCAAACTAAGAAGTGGATCTAATATATGGCTTATTAAAGCTATTAGCACTATACATTAAACTGCTTTCCTTGCAACTAACTTTTTTAATAACCTACATAGTACTTAAAGTTATATAGTTATATAAACATTATTTTTATATAACTAACTAATAAACTATTGCTTTTCTCTTAACTTAAAAGTATATATCTCTCACTTTGTTTTTTTTTCTCTTAATAACAATATTGTAAATAGTGCTGCTAACTATATAAAAGTTTATATAAGACCAGCTTAGATTTAGTTACAGTAGGTGCAGGCCCAGGCCAGGTCAATGTCTCAGAGCTACGCATACCTCGTGCAAATAGCTTCATGAGCTCAGTGAGCCTAAGTACTCCATTGACCTGTAGTCACCTGACCTGCCCTCCTGTAATAAGAAATCCCACAATGTTCTGTATTGTAGAGTTTCTTCCTTTTACTTCCTCATCCGTAGATTTTTGGCAATAAAGCTAGTCATACATAGGAGCCTTGTTTCCTTCAAGTGACCATTCTGCAACTGATTTACAGGTTTTGATAGACAATGGTATTCTAGATGCTTTATACTCCTTCATAACTTCATAGCTTCTGGACTGGTGGGTCTGTGTTGACCTTACCATGTTCGCAGATCGCTAACACAAGCCCCTTCGTGCCATCATTGGTGGTGTTCCTCAAGACTCCACGCAAGCTGCAGAGCCTCTGACCGGCGTGCACAACTTCACACTCGATATCGACCGTGGTACCAATGGGCACAGGTCGGAGGTAGGTGACATTGAGCGTACGGCTGACACCAGAATACTGCCAAAACCCTGGGTGAGAGATCAGGTGAAGAGACATGCTAGTGCAAAGGTCGAATATGGTCGAGGTGCAGCCGCCGTGCAGGTTCCCCATGGCATTGGCCATCAAGGGCAAAATAGTGAGCCGAAAAGTTGCCTGAGGATAAGTGGAGGTGCTAGATGAAGACGTCGAGACGACGGATAGGCCTTGTATAATGATGGTTGACCATTCCTATCCATTTAATCAGGCTATAAGTTCATATGTGCAAGCTGCGGCGCTAGAGCCAAGAGATGCGAGACGCCGGGGAGGGGGCACCGTCCCGGCCGAGATCAACCACTGATGTGTCACTTTCGGGGCAAAGGCGGCTGCTTACCTGCTTCTCGGGGTCTTGGTATGATTCCCGGCACCATTTGAGGTATTCTTGTATTTTGTCTTGCCCTTGGAGGGCTTGCAGGTCGTCAAAGAAACCTCCCATTATAGATCAATGCGGCGGCAAGTCGGTAAGAACGGGGAGCTTGTCTATGCTGTCGCCTCCAAATCTAAAGTATTCTATAAGAACTGTTACAATTTAGGGGTACAGGTAGGTAGGTAGGTAGGTAGGTAGTACGAAGATCTAAGAAAATCGAGAGATATAGAACTAGGTTGCCACGTGCAAGACAAACTGAAGCAGTTAAAGAAAGCGCAACAAATAAGTACCAATACAGGGAGGCAAGCTTAATATGATCTTCTTATTGAAGGCGATGCTAAGGGAGGATGAGTTTGGCTATCTCTTGGCAGCCGAGGTTACCGACCTCTTGGGCGGGAACTGCAGTAGTTGGCAATACAGTGGGCCTGTCGTGCAACGTTCGCTGACAGGATTAAACCTGTTCTAATAGCCACAGACAGAGCTATCCAGAGCTAAAATACATCTACTATTAGAGGTAGTAGTTAGGTACTTATTTATATTATTACAGGTGAATCAATGTGAATCTTTGTATTTGAACCTAAAGCTTAGAGTACCTACATCTGTCTTCTACGGTTTAGGGCATCGCTTACAAGCCACATGAAGAGCAGACAGAGTAAGAGCAATGTCAGTTTTTAGAAGTCTACAGTCAACTCATCAGACGCGTTTAAGTTCTATTCAAATTATCATACAAGGTAATAGTACGTAACAGATACGTGTTTAAACTGGAGTGCTTGAGCTGGCCAGTAGGTGCCCCAGAAAACCCCAAAGTTACAGATTACTACCAGAACAAAGTCATTCAACAACGCGTGATAGGAGTGGCCCATGCACAAATCAGGGGAAGGATCCTGGGGTTGATGTCCTATACGCTAGCCCAAATATGGATTAGCTGACTAGGTCAAACCAACTGTCACGTTCCCTTATTGGTCAAAAACTGATCCATCAGGCACTGTCGGCGCAGAGCACGAAGCCTCCAGGTACCTCCTACCTACCTTGAATACCTTGAAGATGATGAAGCAGAAGGTGGGAGCTTGTTAACCAAAGTAACTACATCGGGTTCTAATAAGGCTTTCTTTGCAGCCATTTCGGTTGTTTCTTCTATCAAACCCAGCTAGGGAATTTTCTTCTAGGTTGTGTCTTCCGGTGTAGCCCGGATCCCTTCCCAACCTACCAAGCCGACAAAGCTTTAAGCATAGAGGGTGTTGTTTAGTTAAGCTCACCTATTTCGTTAGAGAGCAGCACGCGCGACATCCAACCACACATCTATACTTCGATTAGCCGATCTCCTCCCATCACGTATCGCGGCCTCGACAGGACAGCAACTAATCCCATGATAGTAACGCCGAATGGGACAACACAACAATACAGAGCAGACGAGATAAGACACAAAATATAAGACACGAGTTTGAGTCAGACCAGTCGACGATACACTCCCATTCACTACTTCATTAGTACATATTCTTTTTTTCTTCTTTGCAGCAACGCTCCGCGTCGAACTCAATCGCAAGCCTGGACAGCGTTAACCCAACTCGCGACCACCAAGCCCGCACTTTCCACATCAGCATCTTACTTACGTATCGAGATCTAACAGTGCTAGGCCTACCTTGGTTTTAGTCAAAAATCATCAGCGCCGCGACTCTGAAAGGAATACCAACCATTCTAGGTCTCACACGGCCTACCTGTTCCATAACCTACTGCTAGGAAACAAGCAAACCCGCCGTACTTCTCCCTGTCAAGACCTTGAGCATTCTTCGCAGTGTCCTGACGAGTGCCGCATACTTCGACATCCGATTTTTTTTATTGTCGTCCAATGTCCACGTCGACCGATCCTGTTCCACATCAACGGTGAAGCGAACAAGGTTTTGAAAGTGTCCACTACCCGACTCGACATATTTGCCTAGCAGCCAACATCCATGAGCTGGCAGCAACTATCTGCCATGGGCGGTGGTAATGGACTCGGGGGGCCAGGTCCTGGTCAGGATATGTCTGGAGGCGGCCCATCTATGCTCCAGCATAATATGCCACATGCGACGGAATACACGTTACAAGGCGAGTACTCCCCGTCCACTTGACATCAACGTATTACTAGAATGGCCGTTGTTAATTTAACCCGTACAGGTGTTATGCGCTTTCTTCAGACTGAATGGCATCGACACGAGCGAGATAGAAACTCGTGGGAGATTGAGCGGCAAGAAATGAAGGGTAGGATAGCTGCGCTTGAGGGCGCTGCGCGGCGTGCCGATGCCACTCAGAAGGCCCTGAAACGATACGTTCAAATTCTCGAGAAGAAAATCAAAGATCAAACCGCGAAGCTGGAAGCGGTCGACCCTGCGGCAGTTCAGTCAGATCACTCTGTGAAACAGCCCCCTAAACTCGATAGGGCCGCCTCGATCCAAGAGAAGCTAAAGCGTTCGTCACGCCCACCCACGAGCTTTATAGCTGACACGGTCACTAACATTGACGTAGCAGTTGGCGACAAGTCGAAGCACGGCTTCCAAGGCCCAGATGGGTTTATTGGTTTGCAGGCTGACGAGGAACGCGATCGTGATGATTTGAAAAACTTTCTGGACCAGTGTCAAGCCGAGTTCTCGTACCTGATGATAACGCCTGCCAATCCGATGCCACCCCGAGAGTCACCCCCCCTTCCCATCATGGAGGACCCGAGAGAGGGCGAGTTTGCGCTTCCTCACGGTCAGCAACCTCTAGATGCACAGTTCCAAGCCTTGAGAATGAACCAAAACCACGTCAAAGACTCTATCTCCCGTCCACCCCCAAGTTCGAATCAGCTTGGCCAGATAACACATCCTGTCGGTGGCACAAACATGGCCTCTAAGCCCAATGATCTGCAATCGGCTCCTATGGTCCGTTCTGGGGATAGTTCTGCTGGAAATTATTCGCAATCGAACGATTGGTCGTCGGGCGTACCTCAATCTAATGCGCGGTCTCAAGACGAGCAGCTCTCAAGGTTGAGCCATGCTAACGAATTTCCTCGAACTGGCAACGGTCCGGTTTCTATGGACAAACGGGCGAACGAATCTGAGGGATGGGATTTCAATGAAGCATCTTTCCCGGAATCTGCACCAGTACAGCCCCTCCAACCATTTTCGCAAAGGCCGGACACAGATGTCTTCCCGACTGCTGAAAACTTGCCCAAGTCTCCCAACCGCGGGCCGAATTCCCATCGTAGGAAGAGTTCATTGTCTCGCAGGAGAAGTGCAGAGCAGGAATTGTCACTCAACGCTATGGCCCAAAAAATAGAAAACACCAACTTCAAACTCAAATATGGTCTGCGAGGACATTTGAACACGGTCCGCACCGTAATATTCTCTGGTGGTGGAAGCCCGGGAGAACCAGAGATCTGTACCGCCAGTGATGATGGCACTATCAAGCGCTTCCATCTTCCGCGCGAAAGCCCCGGCCACCTCGGTGCCCAGTCTTCCGATCTCGATGTCCCAGCAGATTTCACTCACCGCGGGCATGCAGGTGCCGTCCTGTGCCTTACTTCCTGGTCATCTTCACCGAACTTTTCCACTGGCGGCCGTGCTCAAGGTGACGGCTGGATTTTCTCTGGAGGACAAGATGCGACGATCAGAGTATGGGAGCGCGGCAGAGTCGACCCGAAGGCGACCTTAGATGGACACACTGATGCTGTATGGGCCGTCTGCGTACTCCCTACTACTGTAGGGGCTTTATTCGGACAGTCGAGTACTTACGGTACACCGGACCGCATCCTACTAGCTTCAGGTGCGGCCGATGGAACCATCAAAGTCTGGGCAGTGAGTGCGCCACCCCAGCTAACATCGCCCCAACCGGGGCCAACGGGAAGACGTGCGGCCGGCAGCGGACGTGTTAGGGGCAACTCAATGAGCTCCGGTTCGCAGTTTCCCAGCTCCCCGCAGCCGAACATGGCATCAAATTCACCCTTCCACTCGACCCTTATTCACAGTATCAGGAGATCAGACGGATCAAAGGCCTCGCCCACATGCATAACGCCTCTCTCACCGACGGGTGAAGCCTTCGTGGTAAGCTTCTCGGATGCTGCTATCATCATATTCGACACACGTACTGGCGAAGAAATCGGCTCCATGGCCAGCCTGGAAACATATGATAGCACGCTGAGAACAAGTGTCAATGTTGTAGTTGCAACGACTAGTAGGCTTGAACAGAGCTCTAACAATGTCCTTGGCGAAGAAGAGGCCGGTGGGCCCACTGGTGGCACTGGATCCTCGGGTAGTGGTATCGAAGGCGTCATCATCTCTGGGCACGAAGATCAGTGGATCAGATTCTTTGATGCCAACAGTGGTAAGTTGAGCGAGCAAGACGTAGTTCTCTATTTTCTCTCCAAACTAATGGTTTGCAGGACAATGTACTTATTCGATGATGGCACATCCTGCTGCGATATCGAGCCTTTCGCTCAGCCCTGATGGCCGAGAGCTCGTGTCAGCCGGTCACGACGCCAGCCTCCGTTTCTGGTCGCTTGAAAAACGGACATGCACTCAAGAGATCACCAGCCATCGTATTATGCGGGGCGAGGGAGTCTGTGCCGTGGTTTGGAGCCAAGATGGACGATGGGTCGTCAGCGCCGGTGGTGACGGTCTAGTCAAGGTATTTGCACGGTGATGGACTATTCACTTTTGAAGGATAAATACACTTGGTTTACCAAGTAAGCATCGCAGGGGCGCAATACCTCCTTCCATCCCGGTTGATTCGAGTTAAAGCTTCTGCTCGAGCGAGACGCCTACCCATACCACCGAAGACAGTAGAGGTCCGCTAGTTTTAAACAGCGTTTTACTGTAGTTATATGAGAGCGATGACCCCAGCTTACGCCATTCCAGAGGCCCTGAATCAGGGAGAACTCATGTATAAAAATCCATAGAGGCGTGCTATACGAGAGTGGCTTTTCTCCGAGGAAGTGCGGGAAAAGAGGATCATAATCATAAGGACTGCATAGTGTACATACGCGCGTACTACACCTGAGGAGGCACTTTTTACATGGGTCTTGTTTCCATCATCAGCCAGTCCAAACCCGAGCATACTGTTTACCAGGTCAAACCACTTGCAATAAGACAAAGACAGAGAGGGTAGGGGGCGGGGAACAAGATACATCTTCATAAGCATGCACGCATACAAGAATGGGGGGAAGCTGGGATTTTTTATTTTACTTAGAAGCGATAAAGATAATGAACGAACGTCGTAATTGATGGATGAGACGGAATGAGACCAGATGTATGAACGAGCGAACCAGTGTGAGAGAGAGCGGTAGGTGGAAGTGGCAGAGGGCAAAGACAGATTTAGGACTTAGTTCCTTGGTATTAATGTAGAAAAGGAACATAATTCCGCTGATGGATGAGTCTTTACACATGCTGTTGCCATGGTTGATGGTCATATATACGAACTTATTTACCTGCCTATCCATTTGCTTGCTAACTCCATTAATCACTAAGCATTGTTTATATACCTCTTTACTTACTCTAGTACTTACTTACCTCATGTATTTGTATTAATACCTAGAATTTCATATCTTCTCTTGTGTGTATATTACATCACTACATTGTGGGTGACACTGATACCACGGCGTACAATGTTATATCCACGGTAGTTGAAGTGATTAAGGGCTACTTGTCTTCTGCCATTAGAAAGAGGCCAGCGGCAAGCCTTAAATGAATCTCTACTCTCTATTCACACCGCTTCACTTTGTTTAGGTTGCTTTACCTGTATCTGATTCTTGAAAGTTTACGCTGTGTAGGTATCTTACCTAAGGGATGATAGGGAGAGGGGAGTAAGGGATAGTTGGGTGCTTATTGTTAACTTACACGTATGTAGGTACCTGCCTGATCTCTCTCTCTCTCTCTCTCTCTCTCTCTATATATATATATATATATATAATATCTGTGTATTCGTTTATGTATGTGTGTGCCCTGCTTGCTTCAATATATGGGTGCTGGTCGATCTAAGTCTGGAGTTTATATTCACAAGCCTGGGTTTGCGATAGGCGGCATACTAGGTTGGCCAATTCATCCTGGCCAGATGTGTAAGAAAACTTCGCAACTCTACCAGCGGAAGGACATGATGATCAACAGTGGAAATATTGAACAACTAGGAGCTCTAGAAAAGGAAATGTTTGGTGCTTGCCAATGTGAAGACAATAGATTTTCATAAACGGCCTTTATTATGTTGGATTTCTACTAGGTAAAGATTATGACTTCGGCCCTCTAGGCTCTTATCCATAGCAGCGTATAGCAAATATGTCATCCATTCTCCATTCTGCGCCTGTGATTGTGCGCTGTGTTCTATTTCTCTTCTTTGGAGCCCTATGAGGCCATGGTTCACCAAGGGAATAACGCTGGCATAAAACCAGCAAGCACATCACCACGTATTACATTGAGTCTGATGTCGACGATATTATTAGTCAGCGCCTAGTATCGGGAGATTCCTGTTCTGGGCAGACGGTCCGACGCGATCCCTAGAACGTACCATATAGTTAATAATACCCACGGAGGTGCGTATGTATACTCTCGCTACAGTATTTAGCGAACGAGGGACTGCGTGCTTATGGGAGAAGGACGTAGGGAAGGGCCCAAAACTACACTTTGGCCGTGCCGATGACATTGTGGTACCAACCACTTGCCTCTATTTCTATGAAGGAAACAAAGAGAAACAGATGGTCAGTTACATCACGCACACACGTATACAAGTTACGAAATTCAGAGTCCTCCAACTCGGAAACAGAAAACAGTGGAGGCCCAGATATCTCCACGTACATGTCAACGGAGTACCCAAGTAGTATTTCCAGGACATTCATTTGTCTCCGTTCTTTCAAAACTTCGCGTATCGGCCGTGACACCTGTCCTCCATCCACCGCATTGACGAGGAGAGGAGAAGGGGAAGGACCAGGAGAAGGCTGTGTCCGTCTCGGACGATGCGGGTTAGTTTAGGTTCAGGGTAGGTTAGGGGATGCCGCTTATTCTTTTTGTTCCGAACTTAGAAGTAAGGATGAACAGGAACGGGAATAGGTAAGAGGTAGGAGGCAGCGTGGGAGTGAAGGAATAGAACTCTTCTAGATTACATGGTGGCACTAGTGCTCGCGTCTTCAAACATGCTTGCGAGTCTCGAATCCGATGCCAAAGGGACGAGCTCGACTGATCGATGGAGGGTTAGAGTGGCTGTGGTGTTAGAGAACATGAGATGCCAATATTCAATATTCGAAGTCCGTCTTCTGGACGTATACAAGACATCGTATGCTATACTACGCTAACTTATAGTCGCGTGAGACGCCTATCTGGTTTTGTTCAGGGATATTACGATGACCACCGTTACCTTTTGCGACAGGAACCAAGTTTACACTCTCACGGGTTCATCACGGAGAGTTGTTGAACATCAGGGCGCTTGCTTGAATCAAGAAGCGAGCATCGTGACCGCTGCTTTTACGGCACGGCCAAGCCATGGAGTTGCGCCGGCTTACGGACAGAGCGCACACGCAGGAGGTGCCGCGATATCTTTTTTTTTAATATTTTTTTTTAATCCTGTCTGCGCTAACGCAACTTTCTTGACTTCGAAGCTGGCGCTTACGATTGTGACAATAGACACAACATGGCATGGTCCCGCTACGCTTCTAAATTTGGCATGCTTCGAAATCGTTCTACCCATCCCATCGATCCATCACCACCATCATCATCATTAGATGGAACAGCTAGATCATACTCGCGTGTGTCGAGTATCAGGGATAAAGAAACGGCGATCATGAAAAGGAGTCGTAGTCCGTTGTGCCAATAAGACAGAGAGGGAAAGGAAAAAAAAAAAAAAAAGAAAACCAAGAGAACCGAGGATCTCAACTAAGCCTCTTCGAACACACACACACACACACACGCATGCTAGGAAGATCTGCAGCCAATCGGATGATTATCCAGAAGGAATCTGATGCTACTCGGCTCCGTTCCGATGGAAACGAGGGTTGGGATGTGAGGGATAGACGAGCTAGAGATAATAAAGAGACAAGCAAATAACCTAAGCGAGTGTGTAGATACAAGGCAAAGTACAGACATACATACCTACAGACAGAACAAGAACTAAGTTTATGTTTATGTTAGGGCAATGAAGATAAAAATAACATGATGCGCTGTTTCAGGACGACACAAAACAAAGGACCCTGGTAGGTATTGTATGTATGTATGGCTACCTACCTACATTATCAGCGTTGAAGATCATTTAGTATTTAGTAGCAAACAACAACACAAATCGGTGGCCAGCAGGAGCGGCGATCAACAGAGTTGTGTGTGTTATCCCATGGCCACCTTGCAGTGGTCCGGTAACACAGCAGGTAAATCGTTCCGGTCGGGAGCATAGCAGTCAGAGGTCGTTCTTTTTATTTTTCCTTCTTTCAGTATACTTACCTAAGTAAGTTTTCAAGTCGTATCTTAAGTCCTCGTTCCCAACCAGCCCGTCGTGGCCTCGAACATAGTGTGGGTGCTCAGGGAAATGATGCTGAATTTGAGGGGCACAATGCATATCGCTATGCTGCAAGGGAGAGAGAGATGGACCCCGAAGCCTGCATGGATAAGTGTTGCGGGAAATTATCTATTGTCAGCGATTTAATAAAATGGGGGTT